>ENA-OQIZ01000779-OQIZ01000779.1-human-gut-metagenome-genome-assembly--contig:-NODE-779-length-14457-cov-2.750314_pt1 | contig 14457 bp, 10 predicted proteins | sample MGYA00242593_ERZ504758 | MGnify/ENA primary metagenome ERZ504758 (study PRJEB26092, sample SAMD00036364) | human gut metagenome | host: Homo sapiens | study: EMG produced TPA metagenomics assembly of...
CCGGCCCACCATTGACGTGCTGGACGAGTGCAAGCTCATCAATGTGCGGCAGACGCCGTTTGACAATCTGCTCAACGCCGCTGTCAAGCGCGGGCTTGATATTATCGGTAGCCTGATCCTGATCATTCTGACCAGCCCGGTCATGCTGGTCACGGCCATCGGCGTCAAGCTGTCCAGCCCCGGGCCGGTCATTTTCAGGCAGGAGCGCATCGGCCTGAACAAAAAGCCCTTCATGATGTACAAGTTCCGCTCGATGCGGGTCAATGTGCAGCAGGAGACCGGCTGGTCCACCGACTGCGACCCGCGCAAAACCCACTTCGGCAGCTTTATCCGCAAGTTCAGCCTGGACGAGCTGCCCCAGTTCTTCAACGTGCTGAAAGGGGATATGTCCCTCGTCGGGCCGCGGCCCGAGGTGCCCTACCATGTGGAGCATTTTAAAGAGGAGATCCCGCGCTACCTTGTGCGCCAGCAGGTCCGCCCCGGCTGCACGGGCTGGGCGCAGATCCACGGCCTACGCGGCGACACCGACATTGCCGAGCGCATCCGCTACGACATCTGGTACATCGAAAACTGGACCGTGGCGCTGGACATCAAGATCATCTTCCGCACCGTGTTCGGCGGCAAGATGGTCAACGACGAAAAACTACAATAACGCCCTGTGCGTTACCGGACGGGAGTGTCTGTAATGAGCAAAAAGGAGCCCAAGGTCGCCATCGTTCACGACTGGCTTGTCGGCTACGCCGGCGGGGACCGCGTTGTGGACGCCATGAAGCGCGTTTTCCCCGATGCCGTCATCTACACCCTTGTGTACGACCCCAACAACATGCCCGAGCACTTTAAAAGCTATGACATCCGCACGAGCTGGTTCCAGAAGGTGCCCTTCTCCAACAGGCTGTACAAGGCCATGCTGCCGCTGATGCCCCGCGCGTTTGAGGCGTTCGACCTGACCGAGTACGATCTGGTGCTGTCGTCGTCCTCCTCCTGTTCCAAAGGCGTCATCACCCGCCCGGATGCCGTACACATCTGCTACTGCCACACGCCGATCCGTTATGTGTGGGATTTTTACTACACCTACCGCGCCAACGCCAACTGGCTGGCGAAGCTCGTCATGCCCGGCCAGATGCACAAAATGCGCATCTGGGACAAGTGCGCCGCGGACCGCGTGGATTACTTCATCGCCAACTCGCATTATATCGCCCAGCGCATCAAAAAATATTACCGGCGTGACAGCGATGTCATTTACCCCTGCTGCCACATCAACGAGTCGCCTTTTGTCGAAAAGGAGGACTTCTACCTGACCGTGGGCCGTCTGACCTGGTACAAGCGCGTGGATCTGGCCGTGCAGGCCTGCACGCGCCTTAACAAGCGCCTCGTCGTCATCGGCGGCGGGGGAGAGCTGGACAAACTCAGGGCCATGGCCGGGCCGACCATCGAATTCAAGGGCGGCGGTCTGTCCGACGAAGAAGTGCGCAGCTACTACCTGCGCGCGAAGGGCTTCCTTTTCCCGGGTGAAGAGGACTTTGGCATCACCCCCGTCGAGGCCCAGAGCGCGGGCACACCGGTGCTGGCCTATGGCCGCGGCGGCGCGTGCGAGAGCGTGCTGCCCGGCAGGACCGGCTACTGGTTTAAAGAGCAGACCGTCGAGAGCCTGGCCGACTGCATCGAACGGTTTGAGCGCGACGGCGTGGCCTGTTCCAAAGAGGAAATCCGTGAGCACAGCCGCTCCTTCAGCGAGGAACGCTTTGAGCGCGAGCTGAAGGAATACTGCCTGCGCCGCATGGCCGACTGGCAGCAGGAGCTGCTCGACTGCTCCCACTGGGAGAAGGAGGAACTGGATTGAACCCTATCGTCATCAACGGCACGGTACTGTGTGACAATATCACCGGCATCCCGCGCTATGTCTATGAGAATGTCGTCCGGCTGGACAAGCTGATCGAGGGCACCGGCCTGGATGTCCGCATTGCCTACCGCGACGACGGGCGGCCCATCCATCTGCCGGAGCTGAAAAACATCCGGCTGGTGCCGCTCAAGTCCATCCCGTATTTTTACAATCTGGCCGTGCTGCCCGCCTACCTGCGCCGCACCCATGCGTTTTACGTGGGCCTTGCCAGCGATATGCTGCTGACCCGCCGCAGCGTCGTGGTGCTGCACGACATCCGCCCGCTGGTCCTGGATACCGACAAGGGCTTTTTCCGCTTCAAGTTCTGGGTACACTGCCTGTCCACCAAATGGTTCGCCCAGCGGGTGTTCACGGTCAGCGACAACCAGCGGCACCTCATCAGCGAGAAGCTCGGCATCCCGCTGGACAAGATCGGCATCACCTACAACGGCTGGGAGCACATGAAGAACGTCACCCCCGACGAGAGCATTTTTGACAAGATGCCCGGCGTCAAAAAAGGGGAGTACTTCTACGCCCTCGGCAGTTTGGCAAAGCATAAAAACTTCAAGTGGATCCGAGAGGTCGCCCGCCGCAGCCCCGACAAGACGTTTGTCGTCGCGGGCGGCAAGGACCTGCGTGCCTTTGGCGATGACGCCGAGGCGAAGGACACCCACAATGTGTTCTACCCGGGCTATGTGTCCGATGCCGAGAACGCCGCGCTGATGAAGCACTGCAAGCTGTTTTTGCACCCCGCCGTGTTCGAGGGCTTTGGCATCCCGCCGCTGGAGGCGCTGGCCCTGGGCGCGCCGGTCGCGCTGGCCAACGCCACCTGCCTGCCCGAGCTGTACGGCAATACGGCGCGGTATTTTGACCCGTATGATTATGATGTGGATCTTGACGCGCTGGCCGCCCAGCCCGTGGCCGCGCCCGACGAGGTCCTGAAAAAGTACAGCTGGGACAAGACCGCCGAGTTCTGGCTGCACGAGATGGAGAAGTATGCAAAGCAGTGAAGCGGCAGCTCTCGCAGGGTAAGGCCCCTCAGGCCTCGCAAGCTCGGCCAGCTCCCCACCCTGTGGGGCGCCTTTCACGGGCGTACGCCCGAAAAAAGCCTCCCCTTTCAGGGGAAGTGGTCGAGCGCCAGCGATGACCGGAAGGGCTCTGGCCATTTCCCGCTGCCACATCACCCATCCCACAAAAGGAGGAGCATTATTCTTATGTTTATTATAATCACCCTGCTCCTCACCGTGCTCGTCTCCGGCATCTTCGGTGCGGTTCCTGCGGTAGTATCCCACCGCAGGGTTTCCCGCCGCGACGCTGCCTGGGCCGCCGGGCTCTGGCTGGCCGTCTGGATGTTCGCTCTGTGCGCCTACCACCGCCCCGGGCTGACCGTCGGCTTCCACGCGTTCCGGCTCGTCGCCCTCACCGCCATGACCGGCTGGGCGGGGCTTGTCACCGCCGGGCTGCGCAGCCTCGGGCGCAAAGGGTTAAAGGCCGTCGTCCCGCTGCTGGCCGTCACGGCGCTGGGGCTGGAGGTGTTCGTCGGCAATGTGGCCTACTTCAACACCCACAGCTACACGCCGTTTCAGCTCGTCGATTACCTTGACGACAACATCAACGTCGGGCGCGGCGTCGGCACGATCTCGCTCGACGAGGGCCGCACCTATCTGCGGTTCCTCGACATTGACCAGCCCATCTACAACCTGCGGTTTGACGGTCTGGTCAGCGACGACACCGAGCCGCTCCACGCCGACAGCGCCGTGATCTTCACCATTGAGGGCACCGACGCCGCCAACACCGAGCTGACCCGCTTCGGCAGCTGGCAGGTGGGGCTGCAGGCCCCGCGCACCCAGGTCATCAGCCTGGACCTGACCGGCTCCGTCGGGATGCTGACGCTGACCGCTGCCGGGTACAGCTCCACCTACGCGCAGTTCCCGGTGGCGCTGACCTTCCGCGGCATCACGGCCAACGCGCCGCGCGCGCTGGATTTCTCGATTTTGCGCTTCTGCGCGATATTTCTGGCGCTGCTGGCCGTCTACGGCCTGCGCCCGGCCAGCGGGCTGTGGCACCGCCGCTGGCTGGCGGGCAACGTCTGTGACCGCGCCGCAGCCGCCGTGCTGGGCCTTGTGCTAGCTGCCTTCGTCGTGGTCATCCCGTTCTGGGAGCCGAGCAACACCGGCCTTGCCACAAAAGATTACAACACCGCGTTCTGGGACGGAGAGAGCACGGTCAGCTTCGTCTACCAGCAGTACGGCGCGCTGGCGCACAGCCTGCTGAACGGGCGCCTTGACCTGGAGGCCGACCCGCCCGCCGAGCTGCTGGCGCTGGACAACCCCTACGATGCCGGGGCGCGCGACGCCGCGCAGATCAACGACATCCACTGGGACCACGCCTTTTACAATGGGCGCTACTACGTCTATTTTGGCATTGTACCGTGTCTTTTGTTCCAGCTGCCGTTTGAGGCACTGACCGGCATCCAGAACCTGGCCTATGCGCCCTGCATGGTCCTGCTGGGGCTGATCTTCCTCGCCGCCTGCTTCGGCGTCGTCGGGCAGGCCGTGCGCCGGTGGTTCCCGCAGGCGTCCGCCGCAGCGTACCTGCTGGCCGTGGCCGCCGTAGCGCTGGGCAGTCAGTTCTACTATCTGTTGCTGCGCCCCTACATTTATGAATATGCCATCCTCTGCGGTGCGGCGCTGCTGATGCTGGGGCTTTGGCTCTGGCTCTCCGCCGCCAGCACGCCGGTGGAAAAGCGCGGTGCGCTGGTCGTCAAGCTCGTCTTCGGCAGCCTCTGCGTGGCGCTCGTCGCCGGATGCCGCCCCCAGATGGAGCTGTTTGCGTTTTTGGCCGTGCCCATCTTCTGGCCGCGGTATATCGGGCAGAAGCGGCTGCGCAGCCGCGCTGGGGCAGGGGAGGCCGCCGCGTTCCTGCTGCCGGCGGTGCTGGTCGCTGCCGGGCTCATGTGGTACACCGCTGCGCGGTTCGGCTCGCCCTTTGCCTTTGGCGCCAACTACAACCTGACCAGCAACGATATGACCCGCCGCGGCTTTGCCGTCGGGCGTATCGCCCCGGCAGCCGTGACCTTCCTCGCGGGCATTCCCGGTGTGCAGACGGTGTTCCCGTACCTGACTGCCACGCGGATGCAGACAAACTACATGGGCCTGACCATTACAGAGCTGTACTACGGCGGCGCATTCGCCTGCCTGCCGCTGCTGTGGGGGCTGGCTGCGCTGCCGCTGGCCCGCCGCCGGTTGGGCAGCCGCCGCGACCTGCGCACCGTCATCCGGCTTGTGCTCGTCTGCACGGTAGCGCTGGCCGTCGTAGACTGCCAGATGGCCGGAATGCTCTACCGCTACCAGAGCGACTGGCTCGGCCCGCTGCTGCTGGCGGCGGCGCTGGCGTGGCTCTTTGCGGAAAGTGTCCTGCAGGCCCGCCCCATCCCCGCGCTGACCAAAGCTCTGCGCACGGCGCTGCCGCTGGCCGTGCTGGCGGGCGTCTGCTACAATTTCTGTGTTTACTTTGCGGCGGAGCCGCAGCTGATGGGGCAGAACCCTGCCCTGTATGAAAATGTGAGCCGCCTGGTCCAGTTCTGGCTGTGACGGCGCACCCTAAAAAGGAAAAGGACGTATGGCTGACAAAAACATCTACACCGTCGTCGTGGCTGACGATGAGGACGAGCTGCGCGAGGCCGTCTGCACAATGATCCCCTGGGAGGCGCTCGGCTTCCACCTTGTGGGCAATGCCAGCAACGGGCTGGACGCGCTCGAGCTTGTCGAGCGGCTTGAACCGGACCTGCTGCTGACCGACATCCGTATGCCGTTCATCTCGGGCATCGAGCTGGCGCGGCAGGTGCGCGAGATCCGCCCTGCGATGCACATTGCCTTTTTGAGCGGCTTCGACGATTTCGAGTATGCCAAGCAGGCCATCCAGTACAACATCATCAGCTACATGCTCAAGCCGCTGACGATGGACGGCCTGGCCGCCGAGCTGAAGGCCATCCACGAGAAGATCGACGCCCGCTATGCCGGCCTGCGCCGGGCTGACTCGGCCCATGCGGATCGCGCAGCGCTCATCATTCCGCTGGTACTGGCCCGTTATGAAAATGCCCCCGAGAATGTGGAGACGCGCCTGCGCCAGGCAGCGGTAGACTGCGGTCTGCTGCGCGGCACCGATGACCGCAGCACGCTGGTGGTGATGGTCGCGGCGCTGGACGGCCCGGTGGACTATGAGGCCGGGTTTACCCAGCTGGTGGAGCAGAGCGCCAACAAATATCTGCGGCATTTCGTATTTTATTGCTGCGGGCGTGCCGTGGCTTTGCTGCTGGGCAACCCCTCTGACTTTGATGAATACCTGCACATTCTGGCCGATGAGATCTGCCAGCTGGCGGACCGTGCCCTGGGACGCAGTGCCAGCGTCGGCGTCAGTCGTGAATTTGCCCGATTCAGCGACCTGAACGATGCCTACAAACAGGCGATCGAGGCCCTGCGCGCGGCGGCGGAAGGCGAGGGCGGCGTCAGCTTTACGGCGGACGCCCGCAAGACCGGCAGCCTGTGCGAACGCGCACTGGAGATCATTGAGCAGCACTACATGGACGAGGATCTGTCCCTTGCGTCACTCTCCGCCATGCTGGACGTCAGCCCCAACCATCTGAGCGCCTGTATCAAAAAATCGGAGGGGGAGACCTTCATCAACATTCTGGTGCGCCGCCGCATGGAGACTGCCCAGACCCTGCTGCTGACCACCGACCTGCAAATTCAGGAGATCGCCCGGCGCTGCGGCTACACCGACCAGCATTATTTCAGCTATTGCTTTAAAAAGTACAGCGGTACGTCGCCTGTGGCGCTGCGCCGCGCCCGCGCCGCGGGGGAGGCCCGGCCGTGAAGCGCCCGCCCCGCACCGTAGTCCTGGCGGCAGCGCTGATCTCCGGCGTGGCCGTGGCGGCGCTGATCCTCTGCACCACGCTGTTTCTGCGCAGCTACCGCAGTGCTGTTGTGGAGGGCGCGCGCACGAACAGTGCCCAGGTCGTCAGCCAGGTCGCAGGCGCAGTGGATAACTACGTCAACACGATGGACAGCGCCGTCGGCATCGTGCTGGAACAGCTTGACAGTGAACCTGCGATGCGGGACGCATTTCTGAATGCCTTTCTGACAGCCCGGCCCGAGGTCGCGGCCATCACGACTTACGACGAAAACGGCAGTCTGTTGGACTGCTGGGCCCAGGCGGGCCGCACGCCGAAATCTGACATACTGCGCAACCTTTCCTTTGACCTGACCACGGCCCGGCGCCTGGGGCATGGCTACATCAGCACGCCGCATGTAGAGTCGATCTTTGACAGCTACTACCCGTGGGTCGTCTCGGTCATCCGCGCTGTGCCGGAGGACGGCGGCAGCAGCCGTTGGCTTGCGGTAGATTTGAGCTTCAAGGAGCTGGCCGCAACGATCAACAACGTCAGCATCGGTCAGCATGGCTACTGTTACCTGATGGATGAGCGCGGCAACATGGTCTACCACCCGCAGCAGCAGCTTTTGTATGCCGGGTTAAAGAAGGAGGAGGCCGGGCGTCTGGCCTGCCTCGGCGACGGCACCTACGTGGAGGACACGGTCATCTACAGCGTACAGCGTGTGCCGGGTAGTACATGGCGCGTCGTCGGCGTCAGCTACATTGACGAAACCGTCAATGAGAGCTTCCGGCAGATGGTGCGCATCACGGTTATCACGGCGGGGCTTGTTTTTCTGGCCGCGCTGGCGGCGGGCTGGGTGCTGTCTCGTCTGTTGTCCCGCCCGTTGCAGCAGCTCGAAACAGCCATGGAGCAGTTTGAGCAGGACGCCGACCACTTCGCCTTTCAGGCCGTGCGCGGCACGCGGGAGGTGCAGAACCTCTCGGACTCCTTCGGCCACATGGTAGGCCGCATCCAGCAGCTTATGACCACCGTCCGTGAGGAGGAAATTGTCCTGCGCAAGACAGAGCTCAAGGCGCTGCAGGCGCAGATCAACCCGCATTTTCTCTACAATACGCTGGATTCCATCGCCTGGATGTGTGAGCGCGGCAAAAACGCCGATGCCGTCCAGATGGTCCATGCACTGGCGCGGCTGTTCCGCATCAGCATCAGCCGCGGGCATGAGCTGATCCCGATCGAAAAGGAGCTGCAGCACGCCGAGGCGTATCTGCAAATTCAAAAATACCGCTACAAAAACCAGTTTACCTACCACTTTACGGTGGACGAGAGCTGCCTGCACTGCCTGTGCAACAAGATCACGCTGCAGCCCATCATCGAGAACGCCATTGTTCACGGACTGGATCTGATGGTCGATTCCGGCCACATTGAAATCACCGTAAAGCCCGACGGGGATGATATTCTGCTCATCGTCGCGGACGACGGCATCGGCATGGAGCCGGAGCAGGTCGCGGCCCTCTTGCAGAATGAGCCGAGTGACCGCACCGGCATCGGCGTCAAGAATGTCAATGACCGTCTGCGCATCTACTTTGGCGCGGACTACGGTATCTCCATTGAAAGCGCCCCCTACGAGGGCACAACGGTGACGATCCGCACCCCGCGCGTGCCGGAGGACAGGGAGGGCGACTATGACAAAAACCATTAAACGTCTGCTGCCCGCGGCCCTGGCCGTGCTGCTGGCAGGCTGTGCCATGCAGCCCGTGGACAGCACAACGACCCGCTACAGGGTCGCGCTCGTAGCCAAAAACAATCGGGATTCCGAGTTCTGGGACGCCGTCTTTACCGGGGCAGAGGCCGCCGCCACGGAATATAACCTGCAATTGACCATAACGGCCCCCGACGATGAGGAGGACTATGCGGCGCAGAACCAGCTGATTGCCGATGCCGTTGAGGACGGCGCACAGGCCATCGTTTTCTCCGCCATTGATTATGAGGCCAACGCCGCCGCCATTGATGCCGCCGCCGCGGCGGGCGTGACGGTCATCAGCGTGGATTCCGCGGTGAACTCTGACAACGTTGCGGCCTACATCGGCGCGGACAACTACGGCGCAGGCCGGATGGCGGCCCAGAGCGCACTGGACGGCACAGCAGGGACGCTCTGCGTCGGGCTTATCAACTATGAGGTCAACGGCGCCAACGGGCGGGACCGGGAGCAGGGTGCGCGCGATGCTTTTGCGGAAAGCGGACGCGCCAGGATCACTGCCGCCGTGTCAACACACCCCAACGCCGCCAGTGCCCGCGCGGACACGCTGGCCATGCTGCGCACCCACCCGGAGATCAATGTGCTGATCGCCCTCAACGAGACGACTGCCGTCGGCGCGGCGCAGGCTGTCCAGCAGATGCAGCGCGCCGACGACCTCTGGCTCGCGGCGTTCGACTCGAACATCGAGACGATTGACGCCCTGCAGACCGGTACGGTAGACGCGCTGATCGTGCAGAACACCTACGGTATGGGCTATTTCGGCGTCGAAAGCGCCTACAAGCTGCTGGCCGGGCAGGGGAGCAGCGTCGAAAAATCGAACATCACCGCCACCCGCACCATCACCCGGGAAAATATGTTTGCTATGGATAAGCAAAAGGTCCTGTTCCCGTTTGGGTGACCCCCGAAGCCCGGCCCCTACGAGCCTACCGCCAAAGCCCTTCTCCCACTTCGGAGAAGGGGCTTTTTTATTTTTCCATCACCCGCAAAAATCTTACAAAATGAAAACAACAAACACCCTTTTGTTACTTTTACTGGCATTATGCACAAAAACAAAAGTTTTCGACTGGCGAAACTGCCTGAAACGGTGAAAATTTCCACCCGTAGTCGGTGAAATTTCACCTTGTTTTTTCACCCGTCCCCGAGTATTATAATAACTGTCAACAGGGTTCGCTCCTCTACAAGCGACCCGCCCGAAAATCTACTGCATATCTAAAAAAGAAGGAGAAACTCATTATGAAAAAGTTTGCTGCTCTGGCCCTTGCAGGTTGCATGGCCGTCTCTCTCGCCGCCTGCGGCGGTTCCGCCTCCACTTCCACCGCTGCTTCGGAGTCCACGGCTCCCGCAGAGTCCACCTCTGCTGCAGAGTCTGCTGCTGAGTCCGCAGCCGAGAGCGTTACCGAGGCCACTCAGGGCGGTAAGGTCGGCGTCTGCATTTACAAGTTCGACGATGCCTTCATGACCACCTACCGTAATGCGCTGCAGGAGATCCTCGAGGGCAAGGGCTACGAGGTCACCATCGTCGACGGCAACAACGACCAGGCCAAGCAGAACGAGCAGATCAACACCTTCATCACCCAGGGCGTTGACGCACTGATCATCAACCCCGTTATGACCTCCGCTGCCGACCAGATCATCTCCACCGTCAAGGGTGCCGATGTTCCCACCGTCCTGATTAACCGTGAGCCCACCGCCGATCAGATGTCCGCTTATGACAAGCTGGTCTACGTCGGCTGCGACGCTGCTCAGTCCGGCACCTTCCAGGGCGAGCTGATCCTCGACACCGAGAACAAGGGCGACATCAACGGCGACGGCAAGGTTTCCTACATCATGATTCAGGGCGACCCCGAGAATATCGATGCTCAGCTGCGTACCGAGTACTCCGTCAAGGCTCTGACCGATGCCGGCGTTGAGGTTGAGCAGCTTGACCTGCAGCGCGGTGACTGGGACCGTAACAAGGGCCAGGAGATCTGCCAGAACGACCTTGCCAAGTACGGCGATCAGATCGAAGTTGTTTTCTGCAACAACGATGATATGGCTATCGGTGCTCTGCAGGCCATTCAGGCTGCAGGCCGTACCGTCAACAAGGACATCTACCTCGTCGGTGTTGACGCTCTGGACGCTGCCAAGAACGAAGTTGCCAACGGCAACATGACCGGTACCGTGCTGAACGACGACGTGGGTCAGGCTACGCAGGCTGTTGCTTCCATGGAGTAGCTGCTGGGCGGCAAGACCTTCGAGGCCGACCACCAGAGCGTCTACGTTGACTGCGTCAAGGTCACTCCTGACAACGTCAAGGACTTCCAGTAATTTAAAAAAAGCCACAGCTTAAACCAGAACAACCGGGGTGCGTGTGCGCAGGCGCACGCACCCTTTTTTCGTGAAAAGGTTACAAAAGATTAAAGGGGGCCAGCGAATTGTCAGAGTACCGCTTGGAGATGTGTGATGTCGTCAAGACGTTCCCCGGCGTCAAGGCACTGAATCACGCACAGCTGAAATTGAAACCCGGCACCGTCCATGCGCTGATGGGAGAAAACGGCGCGGGCAAGTCTACCTTGATGAAGTGCATGTTTGGTATCTACCACATGGACGAAGGCAAGGTCATTTATGAGGGACAGGAGGTCCAGATCAAGGGACCTCTGGATGCACTGAACCGCGGCATTGCGATGGTGCACCAGGAACTGCAGCCCATCCCGGAGCGTTCCATCGGCGAGAATATCTACGTTGGGCGCTATCCCACCAAGAAATACGGACCCGTCACCGTCATCGACCACGACAAGATGTACGAGGATGCGGCCAAGGTCCTGAAGGAAGTCCATCTGAATTATGATCCGCACGCAAAGCTCGGAACCTTGAGCGTTTCCCAGATGCAGCTGGTTGAGATCGCCAAGGCGGTCTCCGCAGACTGCAAGGTGCTGATCCTCGACGAGCCGACCTCCTCGCTGACGGCAGCTGAGGTCGAGGCACTGTTCACCATCGTGAACGAGCTGCGCGCCAAGGGCGTTTCCATCGTCTACATCAGCCACAAGATGGACGAAATTCTTCGCATCAGCGACGAAGTCACGATCATGCGCGACGGCCAGTACATCGGCACCTGGGAGGCCAAGGAACTGACCACCGATATGATCATCACCAAGATGGTCGGACGTGAGCTGTCGAACCTCTACCCGCCGCGCTCGAATACGCCCGGTGAGGTCGTGTTTGAGGTCAAGGACTTCACGTCCATCAACCCCAAGAGCTTCCGTCACGTCAACTTCAACGTCCGCAAGGGCGAGATCCTCGGCGTTGCGGGTCTGGTCGGTGCTCAGCGCACCGAGCTGATGGAGGGCCTGTTCGGTCTGCGCTGCCACACATCGGGCACCATCACCTATAAGGGCAAGGAACTGACCATCAACCAGCCGCAGGCCGCCATCAAAAACGGCATCGCCATGCTGACCGAGGACCGCCGCGCCACCGGTATTCTGGGTGTGCTTTCCATTGCGGATAACGTCTCCATTGCATCGCTGAACAAGTATCTGATCGGCGGCATCATGCTGGACGACAACAAAATCGAAAAGCTCGTACAGGATAATGTCGCCAAGCTGTCCATCAAGACGCCGTCCTCCAAAACGCAGATTCAATCGCTGTCCGGCGGTAACCAGCAGAAGGTGCTGATTGCCCGCTGGCTGGCCAACGACCCCGATGTTTTCATCATGGACGAGCCGACCCGCGGCATCGACGTCGGTGCAAAGTATGAAATTTACTGCATCATCGCCGAGATGGCCAAACAGGGCAAGAGCATCATCATGATCTCCTCCGAAATGAGCGAGCTGATCGGCATGTCTGACCGCATCATGGTCATGTGCGATGGCCGCTGCACCGGCTTTATCGACGGTGATAAGGCGAACCAGGAGAACATCATGACGCTGGCTACCCAGTTTGAATAAGGAGGAATCCGAAAATGGAGAAAAAATTCGACTTAAAAAAATTCCTGTCCAATAACGCGATCATTATTCTGATCATTTTGCTGGCCCTCTTCGTCGGCTGCACGACCCAGAACTTCTTTACCGAGACAAACGGCAAAAACCTGCTGCTGAACGTCGCCCCGCGTTTCATCATCGCCTGCGGCGTTTCGGGATGCCTGATTACCAAGGGCACTGACCTGTCCGCCGGCCGTCAGGTCGGCCTGGCCGCCTGCTTCTCCGCCATGCTGCTGCAGAGTGTTGACTACTCTGCCCGCATGCTGCCCTGGCTGCCCGATATTCCGTGGCCCGTGGCCCTGTTGATCGTCATGGCGATCATGGCCTGCTTCGGTGCCATCAACGGCTGCATTATCGCATTCCTGAAGGTTCCTCCTTTCATCGCTACGCTGGGCATGCAGACCATCGTTTACGGCCTGTGCTCCGTCATCACCAACAACCAGCCCATGGGCGGTTACAAGCAGAGCTACCTGACCGTTGCCAGCGGCACGCTGGGCCCCATCCCGTTCCTGGCCATCTTTGCGCTGATCGTCGGCATCTTCTTCTGGTTCCTGTACAATAAGACCCGTCACGGCAAGTACATGTACGCCATCGGCGGCAACGAGAACGCCGCTCAGGTTGCCGGTGTCAACGTCACCGCGTCCCTGATCCGCATCTATATCCTGGCCTCCTGCATGTATGCTCTCGGTGGCTTCCTCGTCGGCGCAAAGGCCGGCGGCGCTTCCACCAACACCGGCAACGGCTATGAGCTGGAAGCTATCGCGGCCTGCACCATCGGCGGCGTTTCCACCAACGGCGGCGTCGGCAAGGTCTCCGGCGTTCTGGTCGGCGTTCTGGTCTTTGAAGTCCTGAAGATTTGCCTGCAGTTCCTCGGCGTCGACCCCGCTTACACCTACATTGCACAGGGCCTTGTCATCGTCATCGCCGTTGCCCTTGACCTGCGCAAGTACCTGGCCAAGAAGTAATATGGAAGAAGAAAAAACCACCTCTGAAACGCAAAAGTCCGATTCCCGCCCGGACCGCAGCCAACTGAACGCCTTTGAGAATTTCTATGAGAAGTTCCGCAAAGTGCCGCTGAAATACATTGATGTCTTTATCGGCGTCTGTGTTGCCGCACTGGTCATCGTTGTGCTGGTCGGGATACTGAAAAGCAAGGGAATATTGTAAAAAGCGTGCCTCCCACAGAAACGCTCTGTGGGAGGCACGTCTTTTATTTTACCGTTCAGGGGCCGGGCATGCCCGGCCCGCGGCCTTGCGGAAGGCAGCCGCCTTCTGCTAGCCTTGCAGACCCTCCGGGAAAACCGTAGGGGAGGGATTCATCCCTCCCCTACAAACCGGCCCGGAAACAGGCATCACTTTTTAACGATTTTTTTCTTCTTCCGCACGCTGTACCCAAAGCTGCCCAGCTTTCTTCCCAGCGCCAGATAATCCCCGTGGCTGTAGACGATCAACTTCGCCTTGTTCAGGCACAGCTTGCCGCTCTCGTCCAGCAGCTGCTCGTCCACATCCACGGCGACGCACTCGGCCAGAAACAAATCATGCGAACCCAGCGGAATGACCTGCGTGACCTTGCACTCCAGATTCACAGGGCTTTCCTCCACCAACACCGTGCCGACCTTGGCCGCAGGGACAGCGGTCAGGTGCATGGCAGCGAACTTGTCCACGTCGCGCCCGCTCTTGACACCGCACCAGTCGATGGCGCGGACAAGGCTCTCGGTGGGCAGGTTCACGACGAACTCGCCGCTTTCCTGAATTAGATGGTGGCTGTACCGCTCGGGCCGCACGCTGATGGACAGCATCGGCGGCTGGGTGCAGATCGTGCCGGTCCAGCCCACCGTGATAAGGTTCGGCTTGTCGGGGCTGCCGCAGCTGACCAACACGGGCGGCTCCGGGTTCAGCAGGGTAGATCCCTTCCATACCTGTCGGCTCATTGCGCATCCTCCTTGATCTCGCCAAAGTTTGGCGTTGCATC
>ENA-OQIZ01000780-OQIZ01000780.1-human-gut-metagenome-genome-assembly--contig:-NODE-780-length-14454-cov-4.478816_pt1 | contig 14454 bp, 4 predicted proteins | sample MGYA00242593_ERZ504758 | MGnify/ENA primary metagenome ERZ504758 (study PRJEB26092, sample SAMD00036364) | human gut metagenome | host: Homo sapiens | study: EMG produced TPA metagenomics assembly of...
GCGATGTGGCAAACCGGTGGGCGCCGTCGTGGGCGGTCTGGCCGCCAGCCTGGATGCGGTGTATGGGCAGGGCGTCGACGTGGTGCTTCCGATCGGTCGCAAGCCCATGGACCTGGAGCGGGCACTCGATCCGCAAGAAGCCGCAACCAACCTCATCTGCGCCGGCGAAGCAGCCGCTCGATCCTACGACCTCGCCCGCCTCTAAGGCCTATCTCCCTATAAGTTGCGGTGGAATACGGAGTGTTTTTGCCTTTAAGGGGCCAATTCAGTCCGTATTCCACCGCAACTTCGAGAATGGCCATTCGAGGTTGGCTGCCTTGGGTCTTGGGTCGGACCGTTTGCCACGAAATGCGGCCATCTACTACGTTAAACCGGCCACCTTCGACCATCCCGGAATTTGCAAAAACAAAACCGCAGGTAGAAAGCTTGCCGATTTTCGAAAAAGTCGGCTATGGTCGACCCCTGTGACCAAAACGTAGTAGATAGGCCCTTTTCGTGGCGTAGCACCAGATCAGTCTATTTGGGGCTAGAAAAATACCCGTAAAGGCATGTGAATCTGAACAATTCAATCCTGCGCCTTGCGGCGCTCGATGGTGTTGTCTGGGGATCGGAGGCTATGCACTTCAGGTGTTGACGCCGCCATTCATGTGCCATTAGTAGATTGCTCTTCGTTCAGTTGTTCGCCAATTAATCCTGTCAATTAATTACCATTTCGGGCGAAGACGTGGATTATCTCCATGATGGATCTCTTTGGGCATAATGTTGTCTTTGAACAGTCCTAATCAATAGACCGCTCTTGGGAAGAGAGGGCGACACCAGAGGGGGAGAAGGGAATTGGAGAGGAAAGTTTTCGGCGGCGGGGGGGGGGCAGAGAGTCGCTGCTCTCTGTCTTGCGCTGGTTCTCGGCTTCGGATGTTTATCCGTTGGCGCGACGGCCGGTGTCGCATATGCGGCCACGGCATCGCGGACTGCGTATACTGCGGAGGAGTTTGAGATCACCCAGGACGGCGTGACCTATTCGTGCGAGACCACGGATAAAGGCACGGCGGAAATCACATGTATTGTTGCCGACGACAGTGTGACCGCGGTGAATGTGCCCGGCTCCATCGAGCGTGGCGGCCAGACCTACAAAGTCACCAAACTTTATTTCTCGTCTGGTATCGTGGCCGAAAACGTTGAGCAGTTGACGCTCCCCGACACGCTCGAAAAAATGTACGGAGGGAATTTCCGGAGGTTCGCAAAGGTCAGGGAGCTCCATATTCCTGGCTCCATCAAGAACTTCGGTTGCTCGCTGCAAAACGCTGGCTCGCTCGAAAAGCTCTATTTTGATGAGGGCGTCGAGGAGATTAGCGCCAACATGATGGTCAATGGCTGCAGCAGCCTTTCGGAGATTAATCTCCCCTCCACCCTCAAAATGATTTCGGGCTCGGGCGCCTTCGAGGGGGCTACCGCCCTCACAAGTATCGAGTTTCCAAAAGATGTCGCCTTCTCCGACACCATAACGGGCGTTTTCGAAGACTGCGCGTCTCTGACAAGCGTGTCGTTGCCCGCTTCGGTTACCAAGATTCCCTCGGGCATGTTTCAAGGATGCACCTCTCTAACATCCGTCACCGCGCTGAGCGAAATCGAGTCCATCGGGGATAGGGCGTTTCAGAATTGCTCAAGTTTGACCGGCATTGATTTCCCGGGCACATTGACGAGCATCGGTTCCTCTGCTTTCCAGGGGTGTACCAGCCTGATGAGCGTGCCCAAGCTAAACAAGGTGGCAAAGATGGGCAGCGGGGCTTTTCAAAGCTGCAAAAATCTGCGGGCGTCCGTGGACCTGTCCTCGCTTCAGAACATTCCGGACAATGCGTTCTGCTACACACCGGTTAAGATCGTGGGGCTTTGCGACAGCCTGAAGAGTATCGGTGAGTGGGCCTTTATCCAGAGCAACGTCGCCGTCCAGCTTCCTAGGACACTTGAGACAATTGGCAACTACGCCTTCTATTACGGCACGTTGCCGGAGCAGCTTTCCATTCCGGATTCCGTGACTTCCGTTGGCACGGCGGCCTTCTCGGGCGTAGGTGGCGTGAAGGATGTGACGATCGGGCGCGGTCTCACCAAAATACCCTCGGGCATGTTTGACGACAGCACGGTTCAAAAGATCACAATCGAAAACAGCATGGACGACATCACCGGCTCGGAGAACCTTCCGAGCTCTGGCGTCGATATCGTCTACACGCGCGAGTCCATCGATGACGGCGTCGGCGCTACCGTGAGCGATGACAGCACCAAGACCCTTCAGGAGCTGGTCAACGAGGCCCCCGATGGCAAGGAAACCGTCATCACCCTGAAAAAGCACGTGAAGCTCGACTCCACGCTCAGGATTCCTGCCGGGAAGATGATTAAGATCACGTCGGATGAGCCCTATACCATCTTGGCAACAAAGAATAGCGGCGTCTCCGTACTGGTCAATGTTGCCGAGAGGGCATCCCTCGAGCTGTCGGGGAAAGCGTCCCTGAGGGGTCGCTACAACAAGGGCGCCATTATTTCTAGCAGGGGAGCGGTTGTGCTCTCTGACGAGGCCGTTGTGTACGACGGCACCACGAGCGGGGATAGCGCGGGCGCCGTCGACGTGTCGGGAGAAAATGCCTCGCTTACTATGACGGGCGGCGTTATCGAGCAGTGCGAGCTGCGCCATTCGTATTGCGGTGCCGTTCGCGCGTCCAGCGGCGCTCATGTAGTTATGAGGGGTGGCGTTATCCGTAACAACGGAGTCGTTACCGGGGCCACCAATTGCTATTGGCTTACATCTTCTGGCGTCATTTTGTGGGGCAACGCTCGCTTTGACATGAGCGGAGGCCGCATCGAGGGCAACAACGGTTATCGAGGCAGTGCGGTGCTTGCGTACGGCCAGGGTAAGGGCGAAAACCAAAGAGCCAAGTTCACGATGACTGGTGGTCAGATTTCCGGCAACAGGAGCAGTAGGCTGGAGGCGGCCTACGATCCTTCCGGAGCAGTTCATATTGAGGGCAACGCCGAGTTCACCATGACGGGTGGAAAGATTGAGAACAACGTTGCGTCTGGCAAAGGCAAAGGCGGCGGAGTGTGTGTGGTCGACCCGGGCTGTCAGAATAGCGAAAAGGGGAATACTGCTTTCATCATGCAGGGCGGGTCCATATCTGGCAACTCCGCTTCCGCCGGTGGAGGTGTCTATACCTATTCGAATGACGTCACGCTCAGCGCGGGCAAGATCGAGGGTAATACTGCTTGGAGCATGGGCGGCGGCGTGTATAGCGAAGGCAACGAGTATCTTGGCTATAGTACGCTCCATATCGAAAACGCTCTCGTTGTTGATAACCATGCGGATAAACAGGGCGGCGGCATGTGGTTCTGCCCTACCGGAGATGCCAAGGTCTACGTCCGGGACGGCGGCCTGATCGCCAAGAACACGGCTGACGAGGCGGGAGACGACTTCGTCTTCACCGGCGCCAAAGACGCCAAATACAAACTGACCTTGGCCAACCGCGCTCCGGGCGGCGGAAAGGTCAGCTGGTACAGAGACGGTGGACTGTTTAACCCCGAGGGCACCACTGCGGCAACAAACCCCGAAATCCCGCGATTTACGCCCGATGGTGACAACGGCGAGCCCCTGTCCTTTACCGACGCCACGCCGAACGTCGCGCTTAAATCTGTGATGAGCGAGGATGTGTATAACCTCGGCGGCGGCCAGACGTCGCTGACGATCTCTGGCAATACGGCGCCGTTGGGAGGCGGCATCGGCGCCAACGGCGGTGTTGTCATCGGCAAGTCCGAGAGCATTAACATTCCAGTCGAAAAGGTCTGGGAGAACCCCAGGATTCCCCATCCTAATAAGGTCAAAGTAAATCTCAAGAACGGCGATACCGTCATCGATTCGATCACCCTGAGCGAGTCCAACGACTGGAAGGGCGTCTTCTCCAGCCTGCCGCAGCGTGATGCTTCCGGCGCCGTGATCGACTACACCGTGGCCGAGGACGCCGTCGAGGGCTACAGCTCCAAGGTCACCGGCGACGCCGAGCACGGCTTCACCGTGACCAACGCCTCCACGGCCAAGGTCTCGGTGCCCGTCGAGAAGAAGTGGGTCGGCCCGGCGGCCGCCAAGGCCACCGTGCGCCTGCTCGCCGACGGGAAGGACACCGGCGAGTCGGCCGAGCTGTCAGAGTCCAATAACTGGAAGCACTCCTTCGAGGGCCTGGCCAAGTACTCCAAGTCCGGCGCCGTGATCGACTACACCGTGGCCGAGGACGCCGTCGAGGGCTACAGCTCCAAGGTCACCGGCGACGCCGAGCACGGCTTCACCGTGACCAACGCCTCCACGGCCAAGGTCTCGGTGCCCGTCGAGAAGAAGTGGGTCGGCCCGGCGGCCGCCAAGGCCACCGTGCGCCTGCTCGCCGACGGGAAGGACACCGGCGAGTCGGCCGAGCTGTCAGAGTCCAATAACTGGAAGCACTCCTTCGAGGGCCTGGCCAAGTACTCCAAGTCCGGCGCCGTGATCGACTACACCGTGGCCGAGGACGCCGTCGAGGGCTACAGCTCCAAGGTCACCGGCGACGCCGAGCACGGCTTCACCGTGACCAACACTGTGAAGACGGGCGAGCTCGACGTCTCCAAGGCCGTCGCGGCGCGCGAGGGCCTGGCGGTCGACGCAGACAAGACATTTGAGTTTGCGGTCGAGGCCACCGATGCCGCGGGCCACGGCGTGTCCGGCACCTACGGTGACGCGACGTTCGAGGGCGGCGAGGCGACCCTCAAGCTCAAAGATGGCCAGATGGCGAGGATCACGGGACTGCCCGCGGGAACCGCCTACACGGTGACCGAGCGCGCCGCCGCTGGCTACAAGGCTGCAGTGAACGGAGCCGAGGGCTCCAAGGCCGAGGGCTCCATCGCGGCAGACCAGGTCTCCTCCGCCGTCTTCACCAACACCTTCGACCCCGCCCCCGCCACGGTGTCCGTCCCCGAGCTCACCAAGGTGCTCGCGGGCGGCCGCAAGCCCGGCCTCCAGGAGGGGGAGTTCGCCTTTGAGCTCTCCCTCGCCGACGGTGCGGGCAATGTCCTCGAGGGCTACCCAATCGAGGCGAAGAATGACAAGGACGGCAAGGTTTCCTTTGGCGAGCTCAGCTTCACCAATCCGGGCACCTACCACGCGACCGTGACCGAGAAAGCAAGCGGCGATGTCCTGATTGAGGACGACGCGCATGCCTACACCTTCGACATCGCGGTGACTCAGACCGGTGCCGGCCTTAAGGCCGAGATCTCCAACGAGCGGGGCAAGAAGACCTTCACCAACACCTTCACGCCGCACGACAACACCAAGACCGTCACCAAGGCGAACGCCTCGGGCGCCAAGGTCGATGTGGATGGCAAGCCGGTGGGCGTGGGCGATATCCTCACCTATACCATCGGCTGGGCCAATAACAGCGTCGACGACAGGGGCGCCGCGCAGGCGGCCGACGTGACGGTGACCGATGTCCTGCCCAAGGGCGTTAACTATGTTGAGGGTTCTGCCGACGGTGCCGCCTACGACGCTGCGACGCGCACCCTTACCTGGTCGCTCGGCGAGCAGGCTGCGGGCGCCACGGGCACGCTCAGCTTTGACGTGAAGGTCTCCGCCGAAGCCGCCGTGGTCGACGACATCTCCAACACCGCCACGGTCAAGGTGGGGGAGAACGAATCCCAGACCAACACGACCCACAACAGCGTGTCCCGCGAGGGCAGCCTCACCGTCAAGAAGACGGTCGTCGGCGGCGACAGCCAACGCGAGTTCGGCTTTACGGTCGCGCTGACCGACGGGGACGGCGAGCCCGTCTCTGGCATCTTCGGCAAGGGCGAGCACGCCGTGACGTTCACGGACGGCAAGACGACCTTCACGCTTAAGGACGGCGGGGAGAAGGCCATCGACGGCCTGCCCGTGGGCGCGCGCTACACCGTGACCGAGGATGCCGCCGAGGGCTACACGACTGCTGTTAACGGGGCTGACGGCTCCAAGGCCGAGGGTGCCGTGACCGAGGACGGCGCGACCGTCGCGTTCACCAACACGTACGGAACGGCCACCGAGGGCAGGGACGTCTCCACCGCGGGACTCTTCACCAAGACACTCAAGGGACGCGACTGGGCGGAGGGCGACAGCTTCCAGTTCGCGCTCGCGGGCGAGGACGGCGCCCCCATGCCCGAGGGCTCTGCCGACGGCTCCAAGACCGTCAGCGTGACGGCCGCCGCCGGCACCAAGGCGGGCGATAGGGTCGCCTTCGACTTCGGCCCCATCCGCTACACGCTCGACGACATCAAGGACGCCGGGTTCGCCGAGGTCGGCGGCAAGCGCGTGCGCGCCAAGACCTTCACCTACACGGTGCGCGAGGTCAGGCCCGATGACGGCTCCGCCATCGCCGGTGTGGCCTACGACGGCCACGCCGCCACGATGACGGTGACCGTGACCGACGACGGCTCCGGCAACCTCACGGCCACGACGCCCGCAATCGCGCAGGCGAGCGGCGGCGACTTCGTCAACACCTACACGACCGAGCTCGACTACTCGGCCCGCGCGGGCGTGCGCCTGTCCAAGACGCTCTCCGGCCGCGCCATGGAGGCGGGGCAGTTCGCCTTCACCGTGACCGCGGACGCCGAGACGGCCGCCAAGCTCGGCCTCAAGACCGGCAAGGACGCCTACGCCGTGGCCGCGGCTGATGACGGTGCGGCCGACCTGGTCGACCTCATCGGCGGGATCGCGGAGAGCGACGTGAAGTTCACCGACGCCGATGCGGGCAAGACCTACAGCTTCACCGTTACCGAGACCAAGCTCGGCGGCGAGGGCTACACCAACGACACCGCGCCGCGCACGGTGACCATCGCGCCCGGCTACGACGCCGCGACGGGCAAGCTCACGGTCACGACCACAGTTGCCAAGGACGGCGTCGAGGTCGCCCGCAGCGAGGTCTCCACGGCGGATGACGCCACGGCGACGCCTGCGTTCGTGACAGTCGCGTTCGAGAACTCCTACGAGGCCACCGGAATGCTCGGCGGCGAGGGCGGCGCGGCTATCAACGCCACCAAGACGCTGACGGGTCGCGCCGCGGCGGCGGGCGAGTTCTCGTTCTCCGTCCGCGATGCCCGGGGCAACGTGGTCGCGACCGCGACCAACCAGGCCTCCGGCGACGGCGAGGCCGCGGGACTTGCGTTCTCGCCTATTGCCTACACTACTGACGCGCTCGAGCGGATGGCGGGAGACGGTACCGCCACCAAGGCCGCCGACGGCTCCTGGGTCATTCCCTATACCGTTTCCGAGGACGGTACGGACCGGCTGCCTGCGGGCGTGACGGCGGCCACGTCGAGCTTCGGCATCACGGTCAAGGTGACCGATAACGGCAAGGGCGGGCTGGATGTGGCCGTGACCTACCCCGAGGGCTCCGACAGCACGCTGTCGTTTGTGAATGCCTATAGCGCCGGCGAGGCGAGGGTCGATCTCGCGGGCACCAAGACGCTGGCGCTTAGCCAAGCCGGACTCGGCCTCACGCAGGCCGACATTGCGGGCAAGTACACCTTTAAGATTGAGCCGCTGGACGGCGCGCCCGCGCCGATCGACGCCTCCGGCAAGACGGTGACCGAGGCGGCCAACGACGCCGCCGGTAACGTCGCGCTGGGCCACGTCACGTTTAAGCAGCCGAGCGACCTCGATGACGTCGAGATCGACGGCGGCGGCCTGCGCACCAAGACGTTCACCTACCGGGTGAGCGAGTCCGGTTCGGTCGACGGCGTGGTCAATGACGCGACGGCAACCAGGACCTTCATGGTCAGGGTGGTCGAGGACACCGCCGCGGGCACGCTTGTCGCGAAGGTCCTGCCCGCAGAGGCCACGCCCGAGGGCAGGGGCGCGTTCGAGTTCACCAACACCTACGGCGTGAACCCGACGCCGAGCTCCGTCACCGACCAGATCAAAGTGAGCAAGAAGCTCGAGGGCCGTGATTTGGCCGAGGGCGAGTTTGAGTTCCAGCTGGTCGAGATTGCCGCTGACGGCAGCGAGAGCGTCGTGGCGACGGGCAAGAACGCCGCCGACGGCACGGTCGCGCTCAGCCCCGTCACCTACACCGCGCCCGGCACGCACGGCTACGAGCTGCGCGAGGTCGCCGGCACGGCGGGCGGCGTGACGTACGACAAGACGACGTACCGCGTGCGCACGACGGTCACCGATGCCAAAAACGGCACGCTCGCCGTCAAGCACGAGCTCATGGATGCCGAGGGCAATCCCACGGGCGACGACTCGGTGACGTTCACCAACGGCTACGAGGCCGCACCTGTCACCCTCAGGCTGGGCGCCGCCAAGGTGCTCAAGGGCGCCGAGCTCAAGGCGGGCCAGTTTGGCTTTGAGCTCAAGGGCCGGGACGGCAAGGTCATGTCGACCGCCAAGAATACCGCCGACGGCAGCGTCGTGTTCGATGCGCTGACCTTCAAGCGGGCCGGCACCTACACCTTCACGGTGAGCGAGGTCGACGACGGCCAGGCGCACGTGACCTACGACAAGGCGGTGCACAAGATCGTCGTCACGGTGAGCGACGAGGCAGCAGGCGGCACCAAGACGGGCTACCTGTCGGCGAAGGTCTCCTACGAGGGCGACGCCAACATGCCGCCGGTCTTCACCAACAGCTACGTCGAGGAGCCCGGCACCCCCGAGAACCCCGAGAACCCCGGCACGCCGGGCGGCGGCTCGGGCGGCGGTTCCGATAACGGCTCCGGCGGAGGCTCCGGCGGCGACGGCTCCAAGGGCGGTATGCCCGACACCGGCGACCGCAGCCTGCCGGTTGAGGCGCTCGGCGCCATGGCCGGCATCGGCGCGCTGGCCGTCGCGGGTGGCGCGGTCCTGTACCGCAAGCGCCGCTAGCGATGTGCACGAGTGGGGCGAATCCATCCGATGGGTTCGCCCCACTTGCCCTGCTGGACGGGAGCAGGTAAGATATACCGAGCGCCTAGCGCGTTCGATGGGTTCGGATGACGACATGTTCCGAATCTGGTCAGGTCCGGAAGGAAGCAGCCATAAGGAGCCTCTGTCGGGCATCCGAATCCATCGAGCGCACGGGCGCTTTTTTGGTGCCGCGATGCGGTCCCGGTGCCGGCGGGCTGTTTGGTGTCTCGCTGGTCCTCGGCTTTGCCTGCGGGATCGCTCGACTACCAACAGCCCGCCGGCACCGGGACCACTTCGTCCAAAAATCACCCGTAAAGGCGCGTTAGCCTAATTAAATCTATCCCTTAAGGAATGCTGCTCGTTGGCGTTGTTTGGAGCGCGGTGGCGATGTGCTTCAAGAGACAGTGGCATTACCATCTGTTTTTTCAAGTAAAGGGGCCCGTTTCCCTGGGTTGGGGAAACGGGCCTCTTTTTGTCTCTGGGCTTGTGGATTGGTGAAGGCAGAATGCTCTGTCGGCTATTTTGAGTTCTTGATGCGGCGTGTGGCTGTGGCGGTTATTCCGAGCCCTGCGGCGGCGATTCCTGCGAGTACGATTGCACTAGGCGTCGTGTCGCCCGTATTCGCAAGCTTGCCGTCTGCATTTGCTTGCTTGGTGGAGCTTGATGGAGCGTATTTGCCGGTCGCGGGCGAGCTGGCGGGCTGTGCCGTTTCGGCCGGCTGCGCTGAGCTGGAGGGTTTTGTCGTCTCGGCGGGTTTCGTTATCTCGGGCGAGGTGGCCTTGTCTGCCGCGGCCTTTGCCTCTTCGTATGCTTTGCAGGCGTCGTCATAGGCCGCTTGCGCCTTTTCCAAATCGCTAAGGAGCGCATTTCGCTTGGCTATGTCCTCGTCGATGTGGGCTTTAGCTTCCTTTGCCTCACTTTCGAAATACTGAACCTGTTTTTCCTGGCTTTCGAGCCGGCGTTGGTAGCGGTGAAGATCATCTTCACAAGATTCTTCTCGCCTTTCTGCCGCCATGATCTCACTGCGCAGCTGCTTAATATGCTCCTTAATAGCTGTGCTGGGCGCCTCGTCGCCGAGCTCCTTGAGTACCTTATCTAATTCTGCCTGAAGGCCGCTTGTCCGGTTGTGGGCCTCATCGTATTTGGCTTGGGCTGCATCGACGTTCGCTTGCATGGCGGGAAGGGGTTCCCTCCGTTTGGCGGCTTCCGTCACCACCATGTCGTGGATCTCTTGAAAACTGGCAATGTCATCATCGATTTCCGCAAGTTTCTCGGGACTTGCGGCGTCTTTCGCGGCTTCGAGGTTTTTGAGCGCTTCCTGCATGGCTGCATACGCTCTTTCTTTTGCGGTGGCCGCATCTTCCGTCTGCAAGGCAACTGCACCGGTGGGGGAGCTGATTTCTGCCGCGATCGCCGTTGCGGGGGCGATTCCCGCGATAAGTGCCGCGGAAAGGGCGATGCCCAAGGTTGTTCGTCTTGCTCTTCTCGCGAGAATGTCGTTCATCTCGGCACCTCATTTCAAGGGTCGGCGACTAACTTGGTAGCACTAATGTAAGTATACCAAGCGATTGGCCCGCCACTGGCTGGGTGTGCGCGTATGCTCCTCTGAAAACTGAATCCCGTTAGAAATGACGAGTTGTTTACGCTTCTTTTGGGGTGGCGGTACTATCATGATTCGAATTGAGTGTGAATGATGATAGGGAGCTCCTTTTTATGATTGAGCTGCTCAGGCGTTTTGGTGGTAAGTTTCGCCGGTATATGGTGATTGGCCCTGCGTGCAAGCTGATCGAAGTGATCTTTGACCTGCTGACGCCGCTGGTGATTGCCCAGATGATCGATAAGGGCATTGGCTCGCACGACGTGGACGCCGTCGTCCACTACGGCATGGTACTTGGCGCCATGGCTGTGATCGGCATCTCGTTTACGCTCGTCTGCCAAAAGATGGCGGCGCTGACCTCGCAGGGCATGGGCACCGACATTCGCGGCGCGCTCTACGAGCACATCAACAAACTGAGCTATGCCGAACTCGACCGCTTTGGCACGCCGTCGCTTATCACCCGCATCACCAACGACGTCAACCAGGTGCAGCTTGCCGTGGCGCTGGGCGTGCGCATGCTCATCCGCTGGCCCTTCTTGGCGGTGGGCTCTATGTGCGCGGCCCTTGCCATCGACCTTAAGCTCGGCATGATCTTTTTGATTTGCACGCCCGCCATCGGCCTGGTGTTTTGGTTTGTCATGGCGCGCTGCATTCCCTACTACAAGCAGCTGCAGGCAAAGCTCGACCGCATCGCGCTTATCTGCCGCGAGGGGCTTTCGGGCGCCCGCGTTGTTCGCGCCTTTGTGCGTGAGGACCACGAGCGCGAGCGTTTTGCCCAAGCCGCCGATGACCAGGCCAATACTGCCATCGCGGTGGGCAAGCTCTCGTCGATCCTTAACCCCGTTACGTTTTTGGTGATGAACCTGGGCGTGTGCGCCATCCTGTGGGTGGGCGGCATCCAGGTCGACGTGGGCGAGCTCACGCAGGGCCAGGTCATGGCGTTTGTGAACTACATGACGCAGACCCTGACCTCCATCGTGTACGTCGCCAACCTGGTCGTGGTCTTTACCAAGGCGAGCGCCAGTGCGTCACGTATCAACGAGGTGCTCAATTGCGTGCCGAGCATCACCGACGAGGGCAACCAGCCGGTCGTGCTGCCCGAGCCGAGCGACCTGACGGGTGACGCTGTTCCGGTCCCTGCGCTGAGCTTGAGCCATGCGAGCTTTTCCTTTGGCACGGGCGCCGCCAACGCCGTCAATGACGTGACCCTGGAGCTGCCGCTGGGCAAAACGCTTGGCATCATCGGTGGCACGGGCAGCGGCAAATCCACGCTCGTCTCGCTTATCCCGCGCCTGTACGATGCGGGCACCGGCGGCGTGAGCGTGATGGGCGCCAACGTGCGCGCTTGGCCGCTCGACCAGCTGCGCCATGCGGTCGCGACCGTCCCGCAGCGCGCGTCGCTGGTGAGTGGCACGATCCGCAGCAACCTGACCTGGCGCGACGAGGCGGCGACCGACGAGGAGCTCTGGGCGGCGCTCGATATGGCGCAGGCCAGCGAGTTCGTGCGCAACAAGCCACAGGGGCTCGACGCCCCGGTCGAGGCGGGCGGCAAGAACTTTAGCGGTGGCCAGCGTCAGCGCCTGACCATCGCGCGTGCCCTGGTGGGCTCGCCGCAGATTCTGATCATGGACGACTCAGCCTCGGCGCTCGACTTTAAGACCGACGCGGCGCTTCGTCACGCCATTCGCGAGCGCAGCGGTCGCGGTGCTGCCGAGGGCGGGCTGCCGCTGACAACCGTCATCGTGAGCCAGCGCGTCTCGACCGTGCGCGACGCCGACATGATCTGCGTACTCGATCACGGCTCGGTCGCGGGCCTGGGCACGCATGACGAGTTGTATGCAAGCTGCCAGCTCTATCGCGAGATTTGCCAGTCGCAGCTGCGCCGCGAGGAGCTCGAGGGCCAGCAGGGGAGCGCGGCGCCCGCGTCCGCCCAGACCGCCCCTGCATCTGTTTGCGCAAAGGAGGGCTGCTAAATGAATCCGTACACTTCCTCCGGATCGGTCGCCACGATGACGGCCAATGTGTCCGGCAACGACAAGCTCAACGACCTGGGCGACGGTCCGCGCCAGCCCGGCGACCCTGAGCGCTATCCCGTGGGCGCGGTGACCCGCCGTCTGATGGGCTATGTCCGTCCGCACCGTATTTCGTTTACGGCGTCGTTTGTGAGCGCCGCCGTCTCGGTAATCCTGCAGCTCTACACGCCCATCCTCATTGGCGAGGGCATCGACCTTATCGTCGCCACCGGGCAGGTGGACTTCGATACACTGCTGCCGCTTGTCACCAAGCTCGCGCTCGTCGTGGTGGGGGCTGCGGCTTTCCAGTGGCTGCAGGGCTATTGCGTCAACCGCCTGTCCTACGAGACGGTGCGCGACATGCGCGTGGAGGCGAGCGACAAGCTCAGCCGCATGCCGCTCAGCTTTATCGACAGCCATGCCCACGGCGACCTTATGAGCCGCGTGGTCAACGATGTCGACCAAGTGGGCGACGGCCTGCTGCAGGGCTTTACGCAGCTCTTTACCGGCGTTATTACCATCGTGGGCACGCTTGCGTTTATGCTCTCCATCAATCTGACCATGACGCTTGTGGTGGTGCTCGTCACGCCGCTTTCCATCTTTGCGGCCGGCGCCATCGCCAAGCTCTCCAACAAGAGCTTTACGGCCCAGCAACGCATCCAAGGCCAACTTGGTGGCCACATCGAGGAGTATGTGGGCGAGCAAAAGCTCGTGGACGCGTTTGCCTACGGCCCGCACGCTCAGCAGCGCTTCGATGCCCTCAACGCCGAGCTTTATACGGCAGGTGAGCGCGCGCAGTTTATGGGTTCGCTCTCCAACCCCGGCACGCGCTTTATCAACAACATCATCTACGCCGTGGTCGCCGTGATCGGCTGCGTCGGCGTGATCACGGGCGTGCCGGCGGCGCTTACGGTGGGCGGCGTGCAGATCTTCCTGTCCTACGCCAACCAGTACACCAAGCCGTTCAACGAGGTCACCAACGTCATCACACAAATCCAGACGGCATATGCCTCGGCGCGACGCATGTTTGCACTGCTCGACGCCCGTGAGCAAGAGCCCGATGCGCCAGATGCCGTGGAGCTTGCTGCCCCACAGGGCGAGGTGACCTTTGAGCACGTGGACTTTAGCTACGTGCCCGACCGCAAGCTGCTGCAGGATATCTGCATCGATGCCAAGCCCGGCATGCGCTTTGCCCTGGTCGGCCCCACGGGCTGTGGCAAGACGACGCTCATCAACCTGTTGCTGCGCTTTTACGATATCGACGCCGGTCGCATTGCGGTCGATGGCCGTTCCTCGCGTGACTACACGCGCGCAAGCCTGCGCCGTGCCTTTGGCATGGTGCTGCAGGACACTTGGCTGTTTGAGGGCACCGTGGCGGAAAACATCGCCTACGGTTGTCCCGATGCCACGCGTGAGCAGGTCATCGAAGCCGCCAAGCGCGCGCATGCGCACAAGTTTATCGTGCAGCTGCCAGGCGGCTACGATACGGTCATCGGCGAGGACGGCGGCACGTTTAGCCAGGGTCAAAAACAGCTGCTGTGCATCGCGCGTGTCATGCTCACCGACCCGGCTATCTTGCTGCTGGACGAGGCGACCTCGAGCATCGATACGCGCACCGAGCTGCAGGTGCAGGCGGCATTCGACGAGCTCATGGCCGGCCGTACAAGCTTTGTGGTGGCGCACCGCCTGTCGACGATTCGCAACGCTGACTGCATTCTGGTGATGCGCGACGGCCAGATTATCGAGCGTGGCACACACGACGAGCTGCTGGCGGCAGACGGCTTCTATGCCGAGCTCTACCGCAGTCAGTTCGCCCAGTAGGGACTACCGATTAGCGACAGATGGTTTACATCTGCGTCGTTAGTATTAAGATATGCTTCTAATAAATTGCATTAATGGCTCGAGTTTCGGGGGAAACGAGGCAACGTGAC
>ENA-OQIZ01000787-OQIZ01000787.1-human-gut-metagenome-genome-assembly--contig:-NODE-787-length-14368-cov-2.501931_pt1 | contig 14368 bp, 10 predicted proteins | sample MGYA00242593_ERZ504758 | MGnify/ENA primary metagenome ERZ504758 (study PRJEB26092, sample SAMD00036364) | human gut metagenome | host: Homo sapiens | study: EMG produced TPA metagenomics assembly of...
TCTAGGCATGACGGCCTGCAATGATGACGATGTTCCTCCGGTAGGGAATCCTGCCGAGGGAAGCACATTCGCTGGAATGTACATCTCTACCATGAAAGATGTCATGACCAAGGCGGTAAATGACAGCCAAGGAGATTATGCGGGTAGAGAAGCGGAGAGCAAACTCGAGACTTTACGGTTTATTTCTCCCGGCAAGACTAAAGACTGGACGCTAGGACAGGCTGACGAGGAGGATAAATTCTGGGCAACGACAGTCAACGGCACTTACACGGTCGCTCCATGGAAAGTCACTGCGGGCTCCCAAGCAATGGCGTTGTTGTTTAACAGGGGAAATCTTGAGCCCGGTATCGCAACGGCCACGAACTATGTGTATGGAAATACGGCTACCGCGGTGGCCGACATCACGGCTCTCGCCTCGGAAAATAAGTTCGTGATGGCCTCGAGCGTCGAGCAGAAAACCATCCAGGACAATATCTCCAAGGAAACAGTTAAGACAGGCACGGAAGAGGCCCAGAATGTATTCTCCTTTGACATGGAACGTGTCGTGTCGCAAGGCATGGTCGCAAAGGGGGATAATTTAAATACGGAAACAACGGATGGAAGAGGATCCGTTGATCTTGACGACCTCACGTATACGGCTATCAACGGCGCCGCAAAGACATATCTTTTCCGCAACCATGCGGGAGAGCGTACAATCACGGAGAGTGACGGGCTTTACAAAGATTTTACATCCGCCATTGATGACTATGTTGATTTTCAAAATGCCCAAGCCCCGAATGGTACAGCCAGGGAGCATTTGGTCCGCCTGGGAAACCTATTGACGGCACAAGGTTCACAAACGACTGATCTTGGCATGTACGCGGCCAAGACGGTCGCGGCAAATGCAGCCGAGGATAAAAAGGTACCAGGTATTTATTTCTTGGAGAATTCAGTGAAGAAAGAGGCTCTCACGGCCGGAAACAAGAATTATGGTTACTACCGCCTGCCTTATGCCAAGGTCTACGCTACTTATACTCCAAAACAGGTATGGGATTGGGACGCGGATCAAGGTAAGTTAATCAGTAAATCTGGGGTAAAGGGCGAGACGTTCTATCGAGGAGAAGGTGATGGGCTTATCTACGCTAGCAAGGAAGCCGCACGGAAAAGCCAGTTGAACCCGGGTCAAAACGCTTATACCTATACAAACGGAAGATGCGCATACCGCGCGTTGTGGAACCGTCAAACAACCGCTGATGGAAAGACGGTTGTGAACGCTGATGTTCGTCGTAATAACACCTATCTGCTGACAATTACGGCTTTCCAGGGCCTGGGTATGCCGTGGGACCCTTCCGACCCTAAGGATCCGTACCTGCCGAAGCCCGATCCAGACCCTACTGAACCAACTAATCCCGAAAATCCAGATATCGAGAAAGAAGAGACCTACATGCGTGTCGTGGCCAAGGTACTCCAGTGGAACCTTGTCTCACGTGATGTCGTTCTTGAATGATATTCAGATAAGAGGTAAACTCAGCCAACGATTTCTTACATAACCTTCAAAGAGGGAAGGGGGAGTCTTTCCCCTTCTTTCTCCAATAGACAAATAGTTAGACCTCAAACGGTTAATAATCCCAATTATAAGCTATATCAAATGAGAATCAGAAGCGTACATCCTGCCATATTTATCATGTTGCTGGCCTGTTGCCTTATAGGTTGCGATTCAGCCATATTCGATAACTTGAGTGGTTGTCCGCAAGGTGTCAATTTCCAATTTTACAGCCGGACTTCTTGCGAACAATTCCCCAATTATCCGTCAGATATCAGGCAGGTCCGGGTATTTGCCTTTGACGAGCAAGACGTGCTGGTGGGTGAATTCTCCGACAAGAAGGCGGTTCTTTCGGCGGATTATTCCTTGCCCGCCACATTGCGGCATACGGGGAAGCTCACGTTTGTCGCATGGGGTGGCAGCGACTTGGTGGCCTATGATTTTTCAGGTTTTAAGGAAGGCGTCACGGCCAAGCAGGAGATGTGGGGCGCGCTACGGTTGAAAGACAGAAGGGTCTCTTCAGTCCCTGCGCCTCTGTATGTCGGGCTCGCTTCCGTATCGCTGGAGAACCGGGAGGATATGGGAAGCGTATATGAGCGGGTGTCCTTCAACATGCGGGAACTGACATACCGGGTACATTTTACCATCAAGTCCATCCCCGATCCATTCCCTATGGACGAGAAATTCGTCATAAGGATAGAAGATGACAACGGTGTTTATGACTTTAACGGGCAGATCGCCCTTTGCGAACGTTTTGAGTACGTGGCCGAAGCCACACGTGACACGGAAGGGGTGTTAAAGGCTGACTTTACGCTGATGAAGCTGGAGGAAGGCAGAAACACGCTCGTATCCCTGGTCAACAAGACAACCGGGGAAATCTTTTATACCGCCAATCTGGTGGATGACATCATCATGTTCCGGGGTGATTCGGGCGAACCACCGTATAGCCTGGAGTGTGACCATGATTTTCCCATAACTCTGAAACTCAAGTATGAGAAGAGTACATGGACGCTGGTACAGGCGACCGTCTTGGATTGGAATGTCGTCTCCCGTCCCGTAGAGCTAGGTGCTGATATCATCTCAGGACAGATTTAAGACTCGTGTGGTATCTGAAAGGAGTTGAGATTATTATAAAAAACGATATATAATGAAATACGGAACTGTGATAAGGTTGTTGACAGTGACCTGCCTGGCAATCGTACAATTGACCGGATGCTCGCCTGATACGGAGGATATGAAAAGATCCGTTACGGGTATTCCCATCCGGATCGTGGCGGAAATGAACAAGGGCACGAGTTCTTCCCGGATGACGAAGGCCCCCGTGCGTTCAGAGGGGGAATGGAAGGAGAATTATATCGGCGCGGAGGTATATGAGAAAACCGTCAGGCATGTCCTCCTCTTCGCTTATAAGAACATCGGAACCTCTCCGGAGAAAGTCATTTTCTATTATCCCCAAGGCACTGCCAACCCATTGACGGGTATAACCGGCATTGATCATTTCGAGATGAGAGAGATGGGAGGAATAAACGTAGGGGACTCCGATATAGCCCTGGACCTAGAGCTGTTGGGTGGTAATTATAATTTTGTCTTATTGATCAATTGTGAATCCGGATTGAATAAGATCCGGGAAGAGCTTATGATTCCTGATCCGAAAATGCTGACGGAGAAAACCGAGATGTTCACGTCCGACGATCTGAAGGGAGAAAACCGGAAGTATCTTCCCATGGCAGGCCAACGCAATCTCCACGTTCCGGACAATATGGGCGGCAATGGCAGGGTAACCCTTTCACCCAGTATACTCCTGGAACGCACGCACGCACGTGTCGAGTTTATCCTTACGACGGTTGATGATACGGGAAACTACCTGTCGCCTTTGTTACCGCTTTCCAGAGTGACGAAACTCTCCTTAAATAATGAGACCAGCGGTTATTCCGTACTGCCTTCCGCCGGGGAATATACCGCCACCGGTAGCGGCAATCCGGATATCAGGGGAGTGGACTACGCGGGAGATCCCCTGTTGTTACCGGAAAGGCCCAGTTTTCACGAAGGTGCCAACGAGGGTTCCGGAGAATCCGCCTTTGTGGCTAAATGTCAAGGAAGGTTGCTCCCATATACGGGAGAGACACCTCGCTATATCTATGTGGCTCCGGGAGTCTACGGGAAAGAGGAAGCGCTGGCCTTGGTACTATCTATCGATTACCGGACGGGAGACCCCGATGAGACGTACAAGATCGAACTCTATAATCCGGATCTTGGGCAAGATGACAAGGCGTATTACAATATTCGTCGTAATACTATTTACCGTGTCTTCGCCACACTGAAAGGACCCGGAAATATGGAATATGACATAGTTGTGGACGAATGGGAGGATACGGAGGTGGCTATCCCTTGGTAACTAAGGTATGGTCAGTCATGCCATCACGAAGAAAAACAGTTTAAAGAATAGATACATATGAGAATCAAACATTACACTTTGATAGTCGCTTTTCTGGCGATATCTATGGGAATCCCTCTTGTGCAAGGGTGCAGTGATCCCTTTGATGAGTATGGAAACGGTGGGACAGAAATGCCTGTCAGGGACGGCTGGACGTCTGTCAGCATGTCTGTCGAAGGACTTGGTCTTCGAAATCCCCTGACACGCTCCCTTACACCGGAGGGGGAGAATTCCACGGCAGCGGAGAGGATTAGGGTACTTGTGTTTGACAAAGACAACAAGTTTTCATATGAGGCCAATAAGGCATACGAAAATGGAAACAAGGCGGAGCCCATTCCCACCAACCACCATGAGTTGAATAATACAAACCATGCATACAAACTAAATTACCACCAGCCATAAAATGATGATCTATTTGTTGAGTCAACCATGCACCGGAGCTCCCCCAACCCATACTATGAAAAGCTTCTAGCCAAGTTCTTGGACGATTATATAAATGCGCTATAGAACTCGAAACTTTCGTCTCCAAAAAGCTGGAACCCATAGATGGAGCATCATTTCCCGGAGCAGTAAACCAACTGATCGCACGGAAATAATCAACATAAGATAATGGATTTCGTCCACGTCCTAAATTATCGCAGCCATATATTAGCCCTCTCTTAGCATGCCATTCATAAATTGGTTGGTAATAACGTTCTTCAGACAAATCCATTAAAACCTCTGCATAATCTAATCGAATCTTGGGAGTAATCGGGCCTATATATTCTTTCAATGCGGGTAGATACGGGGTTATGTCATATCCTTTTCGTTTTTGAAACTCCGACTGAAAATCATCAGACCAAGACATCATACTGATTGGATATGATAATTCATCCTGAAAAAAGTAATTCATGCCAGCCTTTCCCACAGAGTCCATCTTATTTTCAAAACGATTAAAATAGACATCAACCAAAGTCTTCCCATAATCCGGATGAAGGACATATTTATTCTTTGCCTTAATAACATAGACATTCACATCCTCTCTTATAGGAGATTTCCAAATAATCTGCCCATTCTTAATGCTAGTTTCGAGATTAATCTTACCGGGCCAAGCGACAACAGCCACTAAATCCGCCGGAACATCATATTGGAAAACCTCATCCTTTTTTACAGGAATTGCATTTATCTCCAACTCTCCTTTATATCCTTTAAAGATATCCATAGTATCCAATTCATCCGGATAATAGCCGTTTCCAATCCAGCCAACTGTATAATCATCTAGTCCAATCCCTAATCCACGTTGAGCGCATTCTCCCGAAAACCATTTCCAGATATTCCACCACTCATCTGAAAATACAGCAGGTTCACCGGGCTCAGTCCGTCCATATAGGCCATACCCGTCTTTATTGAACAAGGTATCCACTTTCGGATCTGTATGTATATAACTAACCGCAAAGCCGTCTGTCGCAGAAGAAGAAAGGATATCCAATTGTTCTTTTAACCGCTCTTTATCCAAACGGTCTCCATTCCACCAATAGAAAGGAACATTCCCATATCCTTTAGGGGGATTCTGAAAGCCGGATAAGACATCAATATCTCCTCCCCGTCTTGGATATCCCTTATACTTTTGAGATTGTGCAAAATTTATGGAAGGCATAAGAAATGGTAAACAGAACAGTAAGAAAAGTCGTTGTTTCATAAACTTTAAATAATTAGTAGCCCCTAGAGACCTTTCAGTTAACAAATAATGGTAAAGATAGTATTTCTATTCGTTCCGGAGAACAAAGCGTCTCCGGAACAAATTCATTTTTCACTAATCAATATCCCGTGTTTTGCTCAAGCAAAGAATTAATTTGAAGTTCACGATAAGGTATCGGGAACACTAATTTTTCTTTTGTTACCTGATAAGTTCTTTCTGTTAAATACGGATATAAAGACTTCATACGTTTTCCATATTCAGACATTACTTCTATAGCCTTTCCTGTACGGAGTAAATCCTGCCATCTATGACCTTCAAAAGCTAATTCATGCCGACGCTCTTTCGCGACAATATCAGCATTTACCATAGACAAAGCCTTTAATCCTGCTCGTTGGCGAACTTGATTTACGAATGTTACAGCTTCTCCCGCCTTACCTTGTTCTACCAAACATTCCGCTAGTAAAAGAAGAGCATCCGAATACCGATAAACAGGCCAATTATCATCCGTATTTTTCACTTTTGAATGAGCATGATGATATTTGTTGATAAAATAATAAGATATAGGATAGTCCTTAATTCCAAGATCCCCTACATTAAAAACTTTATCATATACAAAACGTCCATACTCATCATTATGTCCTGCTATTACAGAAACCGAAGGATCTACACGCAAGTCCCCCTCTTCATAAGAATCGACCATCTCCTGTGTGGGTATATTCCAGCCAGCATCGCTAAGTGTATTACTTGCGGGAACGCCTGTTATAATCTCAGCCTCACTTGTTCTCGGTATAAAATAATACAACCAGTTGCTTTCCTGTCCTTGATCCCCCTGTTGAAACTGAACTTCAAAAATAGATTCCTTGCTATTCTTATTCGAGGGTTCAAAGACTGACGCATAATTTGTTTGTAATTCATATCCCATCTTCAGTATTTCCCTTAATTGAGCCTCTGCTCCAACATAATCCCGAGAGGGCATTGTCATCAAGACATAGGCCAATAGCATACGTGCAGAACCTTGTGTAGCAGAACCATTTTGTGGAAAACTAACAACAGGAAGTTTAGCAACGGCATCATTTACATCACTCAAAATTATCTTGTAAACCTCCTCCTCAGAAGAACGAGCCAAAAACGCATCATTAACACCGATTACCTCATGTAAATATAAAGGAACTCCTCCAAAATACTGAACTAATTGAAAATAGTAATACCCTCTCAAAAACTTCGCTTGCCCTATTATATGATTTTTAAATTCTTCTGAAAATTCCATTCCCTCGATACGATCCAATATAGAGTTTACCCTAGAAATGCCAGAAAAACAGTTATAATACATATCATCAGTTACAATATTCTGCTCATCATTTGTAAAATCTGCCACTTCCTCATATTGACGTTGTGCCCTATCCGCCTCAAAGCGGATATAATGAGTATTATCGGCACGCATTTCGGACATTAATGTCCCATAAACGCCATGAACATCACGTAATCTTTGATATGCTCCATTAATGGCTTGCGTAAAATGCTCTTCTGTCTTGAAAAAAGTAGATTCACTACCTGTATGCTGAGGTGCCAAATCTAAAAAATCACCAGAACAAGAGCTTAATAACAAAGTAGTTATACATATACTTATTAACTTCTTCATAATTCATTTATTTTATACAGATTCTTAAAAAGTTATATTACACCCAATACTAAATGTTCTAGGAACTGGATAAGCCGTACGATCTACGCCTAATCCTCTCCAATCCATTCCATTTTGACTAACTTCTGGGCTAAGACCCGGATATTTCGTAAAAACGGCAAGTTGTTGGGCAGTCAAATACACACGAAGTTTCGATATATAATGATTAGGAGTAAATGGAATCGTATACCCCAAAGTAACATTTTTGATCGCCAAATATGAAGCGTCATACACTTGTCCACTATGCCCCAAACGGAATAACTCTGTAGTCCCTGATTTTGTACGCGGAACAATACCATTGCCCGGATTCTCCGGTGAACGCCATCTGTCTTGTACATATTTACGGACATTGAACACACCATCTAGATTTTCCGTATTTTCATAATTGGCATTCATTATATCTCCACCAATCTGACCTTGAAGTAATATACTCAAATCAAAATTCTTATATTGGAATTCATTAGTCATACCAAAAATAGCATCAGGAGTAGGATTTCCTATAATCGTCCTGTCATCAGCGTCAATTTTTTTATCATTATTTACGTCCACCATCCGAGCGGTTCCAATCTCCGATGTAGCATGTTTAGGTTGGGAATTTAATTCTTGTTCCGTCATGTATACTCCATCATAAATATACCCGAACAAAGCACCAATCGGTTGTCCAACTTCTAATCGATTAAAATCACCATAAGTCTCATATCCTCCAATCGGAGCATTTTCCGTACCTAATTTTAAGATTTTATTTCTGTTGAAAGAAACATTAAGATTAGTAGTCCATTTAAATTCATTTACAAGATTACGAGATGTAATGGTTATCTCATGCCCCCATATCTTGAAATCCCCCATATTGGATTGTATATCCCAAAAACCTGTAGCTGCAGGAATATCCGTTTGATACAACATTCCGTCCGTCCGTTTCAAATAATAATCATACATCATAAAAATACGATCATTCAAGAAACCAAGATCAATACCCAAATCCAGCTGTTTTGTCTCTTCCCAAGTTAATTCATTATTCCTCAGGCTTTCCAATGCTTTACCCGGAGCTAAAGCTCCCCCTAAAACATAATTTGCCTTAGCAACCCGAGCTAGATAATTATAATTATCAATATTATAATTACCAGTCAAACCATAGCTCGCACGGACCTTCAAATAATTCAATATTTGAGACATCGGCTGCATAAATGCCTCGTCAGAGGCAATCCATCCCGCAGAGACTGAAGGAAAATTCGCATATTTATTTCCTGAACCAAAACGAGAACAACCATCACGACGGAAAGTTACTTGCAACAAATATCTATCCTTAAAGCTATAGTTAGCCCTTCCAATGAAAGAAGCCATCGCCCATTGTTGCATCGTACTAGTTCCATTTTTAGTAGCTGCGGCATCAATCCAAGAGATATCATCATCTGGAAAATCTGTTCCTGACAAATCTGAACCTTCCCACGTATATTTTTGTGCAGTATAGCCAATCAAAGCATCTATACTATGATCTTTAATTGTCTTATTATACATCAACATGTTTTCAACCGTCCAGTTATAATAGAAGCCCGTATTAAAATTAGCCGTTGCCTTCTGAGGGGGGGCAATATTAAAAGCGCCTCCTGCAGTGGATGGAGTAAAGTCACGTAAATTATTCGATCCAATATCTACTCCAGCTTGAAATTTATACTTGATGCCATTCCAAATATCCAGCTCCGCAAACATATTGCTCAAAACCGTTATCGTTTTCCTCTGATCAATCTTTTCATCTAATACCCTTCGCCAGTTTGGTTGTGGAAACATATTAGGTGCATTCAAAGCCAAAACATAATCTCCATTTGCATCATAAGGACTTAACAATGGAGAAGCTAATGTAGCTGCACTCAGCAAATTACGTTGCCCGTCAATCGTTTGATTTTTGGCCAATTGTAATGTCGGAGCTATATTCAAGCCTAATTTCAAACGGTCATTCACTTGATAATCATTATTCGCACGAAGAGAGAAACGCTCAAAATTAGTATTATACAAAACACCATCTTGACGGAAGTAACCTAAGACAATCGCAGAATTGAATTTATCCTTACTTGCCGAAATACTTAAGCTATAATTTTGAACAGGAGCCGAATGAGTTAATTCTTTATACCAGTTCGTACCTTCTCCATATTGCTCTGGATGTTGATAAGCCTCTGGGACACCTTCCGTATAGCCTTCATATTTAGCCTTGTCCTCATAAAATTCTTTTTGGAATTGAGCGAACTCACGTGCGTTCATTACATCTGGTTCTTTTAATCCCCGGATCGATTGTATTCCATACGAAGCATTTAAGCTCACTTCCGTCCGACCTTGTTTTCCTCGTTTCGTGGTAATCAAGACAACTCCATTTGCGGCTCTCGAACCATACAGAGAAGTTGCCGCAGCATCTTTCAATATAGAGAAAGATTCTATTTCATCCGGATTGATATTATTTAACCCGGTTGATATCGGTAGTCCATCCACCACAAACAATGGTTCATTACCTCCATTTATAGAGGCAGCCCCACGAATACGGAATGCCATACCTTGACCCGGCATTCCTGAAACTTGATTGATCTGCACACCTGCAACCTGCCCTTGTAATTTTTGCCCAAGCTGCCCTACCGGTATACTTGATAACTCGTCCGCATTGACCTTAGAAACAGATCCAGTCAAGTCTCTCTTCTTTTGTGTACCATAGCTCACGACAACCACTTCATCCAACGATTGCATATCCTCAGACAACGTAGCGTTCACAACAGAATTATTCCCTACTAATACATCTTTAGAGACATACCCGATATATGAAAACACCAATACAGCTCCAGAAGGAACATCAATACTATAGTTTCCGCCAATATCTGTAATCGTCCCATTTGTAGTTCCCTTTTCAATAACGTTCACACCGATTATAGCTTCACCTCTGCTATCCGTTACTTTACCTGTCACCTTACGACCATCTTGAGCTTTACTCTTGGAGTCCGCAACTGTAAGTATAACGTCTTTATCGACCACCTTGTAAAGAATATTTGTATCTTTAAAGATTTGATTTAGGACAGAAAAAAGATCTTGTCCTTTAACATTCACCGATATCCTACGATTGACATCAACTAGTTTACTATTATAAAAGAAATGAAAATCGGTTTGCTTCTCCAAAGTTTCCAAAACATCAGAAACAGTAGTCTCTGATAGATCTAGAGATAATACATTTCTTTGGGCTTGTGACTGATTGGCAAATACAAATCCAATAGATAAACAAAGCAACAAACAGGTTAACTTCATGGTTCTTGCGACTTTGGGAACCAACCCTAGGGTAGGAATATGCCTTCCCTGTTGGTAATAATAATTTTTTACCATACTTTTGTAACTGATTTAAGATTAAAAAAATAAATTCTTTAGTACTGTTTAAAGACTTACTATTGATGATTTCATACGGAAAGATGCTGGTAACATCTCTCCGTATGTTTTTTAATAGAGTCTGAAGGTTCTATTCTCTCATAAGCAATACATTTAAGGTTAAACTTCTATTTTAATTTCACTCATTTCCTTTTTTCTTTCTCAATATAACCATTGTACTTTGGGAACCTTGGCTGTCATCCGTCATAGCTTGTTTGATCTCATAGTCTATCCGTGAAGAAATCTTCAAATAATCCAAAACTTGAGATAATTGTTTATTCTCAAATGTTCCATTAAAGTAATAGCTATTAATCACTGGATCTTGTATTTCAAATTTGACATTATAAAAATAAGATAATCTCTTTAGTACCTGAGGTAGAGGCATATTCTTAAACATAAGTTTCCCTTCCATCCAAGCTGTCTCATAAATCGTATTTACTTTCGTTATTAAGACCTTTCCTTCATCTATATCACAAACAGCTTTCTCTGAAGGTTTTAATTCCCATTTATAAATTTTCCCTATCTTATTTTTCACTTCTACATTCACTGAACCTTTTACTAAAGTTGTCGATATTTGGTCTTCACTCGCATATGCTTGCATATTAAATTCTGTCCCCAATACCCTCACATTATATCGATCACCGAAAGCACTAACAATAAAAGGCTGTTTTTCGTTATGAGTAACTTTAAAATAAGCTTCTCCCGATAAACATACTTTTCTCTCTTTAGAATCGTATGGCACTGGATAGGACAGGCTACTTCCTGAATTTAAATACACGACTGTACCATCTGGTAAATTAAAATGAGTACGTATCCCCGCATTAGCTTCAAGCGTTATATACTGAGGATCATCGGTACTCGAACCAACCCTTATATATGAAATTAAGCTTGATAGTCCAATAATAGCAATTATACAAGCCGCAGCGACAGAGAACCTCTTCAACCAATATAAACGGGCCCGTTTCACCAATCGTTGTTCCAACTTCTCATAGGCAATCAATGGATTCCGGCTAGCGATCCGTTCCATCGCATTGTTCGCATAATATATACGAGCGGTCTGTAATAAGATCCTCTTATTATTTTCATCCGCTTCCAGCCAAGCCTCAATATAAGATTTTTCCTTATTGGAAGCTGTATCTTTTATATACCGTAAAAGCATCATACCTTCCGGCTCTTGGAAATTAATATGTCTATTTTCCGTTTTCATTCTTATCTGTTTCTATAACTAAGACAATCCTGAAAGAACGCACCCTCAACTAAAAAGCGATTTTTTTTCAACTTTCTCATTTTAACCCGGGACAACCGCTCCAAATATCATTTACTTCCTCTTTTGCCGGGTATCCCCGGATAAGAAGAATCTTACAATAACTCGCCTTGTGAGATCAATCCTGTCACAAAGGATATATACTCCATCAGTAAAGTAGGCAATACTTCATCAGCAAAGTAAGTAGTACTTCATCGGTAAAATAAGTATGTTGTCTTGTCCTGAAATAGCTTGACACTTTTAAGGGGCTAAAAAGTATAGAAATGATCAAAAGAAAGCCCAAAAGAGTGTTCACGGAACCCTTTAAATTATCCGTGTTACGCGAGTATTACAGTAGCGGAATGAGCAAGTATGCGATAACGAAGAAATATTCTTTGAGCCCTCCTTGCATATATAGATGGCTAAAAGAATACCCAGTGGGATCGGACCAGTTACCTTTGCCATCAGAAACAAAAGAGAGGTTACAGATGGTTCCCAAGCAATCGGATTTGACAGATATGGAGTCCCTTCAAAAGCGCATAGAGGAATTGCGTCGTTCTTTGGAGCTGGAGAAGATGCGTAGCCGTGCCTTCGAGAAGATGATAGAGATAGCGGAAGAGGAAGAAGGCATCAGTATATTCAGAAAAGATGGTGCCAAACAGTAACGGCGTTACGTGAGGAGTATCCCCATGAGAGTGTGGCTACCCTTTGCGGGCTGTTTGGAAAGAAACGCCAATGGTATTACGCGAACATGAAGGCGGATGTATCGGAGAGACAACGCGTCAAGCTTCTTGCTGACATGATAGGCTATTATCGTCTTTGTTGTCCCCGTATCGGAGGTTTCAAACTGTTCCATTTACAGGAAAAGGATTTGGGACATGCTGTGACCCTCGGGCGAGACTCGTTCTTAAAGGTTTATGAATCAAAAGGCTTTAAGCTCAAGCCCAACAAACGTAGGCGTACGACAGACTCCAATCATGTCTATAAAAGGTACCCCAATCTTATCAAGGGAAAAGACGCGCGGTATTCCAACCATATATGGGTGTCGGACATCACGTACGTGTGGATATTGGGGGACGTGTTGTACTTGCATCTTGTCACCGACGCCTATTCGCACGCCGTATTGGGCTGGTGCCTGTCCGACAGTCTCAGCGCCTCGCATACGACAGAGGCCTTGCGCATGGCGATCCGGATCGCCGGAGGCGGCAACCTTTGCGGTACCATACACCACTCGGACAGGGGGTCACAATACGCCAGCGACGCTTACGTCAGCTGCCTCATGGAGCATCACATACGGATAAGCATGACAGAAGGATATGAGCCGACAGACAACGCCATGGCGGAAAGACAGAACGGGATCTTCAAGGTCGAATGGATATACGAGCAGGAAATGTACAGGGATAAAGAACAGGCGATCAATGAGATCAATCGTATGATTGACTTTTATAACAACCGAAGACCTCATATGAGCATCGGAATGGAGTGCCCGATGGAGGTGTATAAAGGCAAACTGCCGGGGAAAAATCTTTGGCGAAAAAGACCCTGATTCTTTTTGATTCCTTACATTTGTACGCCGAGAATATGGATCACTCTGGTATATCCATTGTCCATTCTTGATGACAGGCTTTTTGGTAGGCTTTATCAGAGAGTGACAAGTAAGCCAGGAGGATCATGAGTTTATTGACAAGTAAAGTTGTTTAACTACCCCAAAAGTGACAAGTGATTTTAGGAATGGACATATCTTACGATAAGAATGTCCTAAAAGTGATATTTCGATGTGGTTACCCTAATTTTAACCTTGAATATCCAAGATAAAATATATCTTTGCTTACAGAAAAGAAAGGATGAAGAAGGTGCTATGGATGATTCTACTTTAATTGAACAAATACAATTAGGAAGTAAAGACGCTTTTAAACAGATGTTTATCAAATTTTATTCGCCACTATGCGAATATGCTTCCCAATATGTTTCTGATGAGGATGCCGAAGAACTTATTCAGGAGCTAATGTTATTTATATGGGAAAACCGAAATTCCTTATTTGTAGAGATATCCTTGAAATCCTATCTTTTTATGGCTGTTAAGCATCGTTGCCTCAATGCGATCAAAAGGCAATTGTATCATGAGCGAGTACATAGCCTGATTTATGATAAGATTAAAGATCAATTTGAGAATCCTGATACCTATTTCGTAAACGAGCTTACAGAGAATATCACGAAAGCAATCGAAGAATTGCCTGAGAATTATCGGGAGACATTTAAACTTAGCCGATTCGGAGAACAATCTAATCTCCAAATCGCAGAGGCCTTAGGGGTTTCTATAAAAACCGTGGAATACCGGATTACACAATCCTTGAAAATATTGCGAGTTAAGTTGAGGACTATTTACCTTTTATAATGTTCTTGTTCTAAGAATACTCTCCATA
>ENA-OQIZ01000789-OQIZ01000789.1-human-gut-metagenome-genome-assembly--contig:-NODE-789-length-14360-cov-2.709056_pt1 | contig 14360 bp, 14 predicted proteins | sample MGYA00242593_ERZ504758 | MGnify/ENA primary metagenome ERZ504758 (study PRJEB26092, sample SAMD00036364) | human gut metagenome | host: Homo sapiens | study: EMG produced TPA metagenomics assembly of...
CTTCATTTTTCCTTTTATCCCAAAAGCGGGGCGCAGTTCATGGAATGCCCCCAGCAGGACAACCACGGCAATGCCGGCGAAGAAAATCCACGTGGACCAGTAGGCCTGTTTTGGAAAACGTTGATTCATTAACGTTTCCGTCCCGCCGTAGATGAATTCACGCTGCTTCGGATCTTTGAGCTTTTCCTGAAACTCCTTATCGTCCGCTAGCGCTTTCCCGCGACGCAAACTCCACAGCGCAGCAATCGCCACACCGAACAGTGAGGCAGGAACCGAGACGGCGAGAATTTCCAGTATTCCCCACGCGTGGCCGAGCCCATGCTGCGCGCCCAGAATGGAGACCAGTGACACAACGGCCACGGAGACCGGCGAGGCCGTAATTGCCATCTGCGATGCCACTGATGCCACGGCCATTGGGCGTTCCGGGCGGATCCCTTTTTTCAGGGCGATATCCGCAATGATGGGAAACATGGTGTACACCACGTGTCCGGTCCCGCAGAGAAAGGTCAGCATCCAGGTGGTAAAAGGGGCGAGAAGCGTGATGTGTTGAGGATGTTTGCGCAGCAGGCGCTCAGCAAATTGCATCATGACGTTCAGGCCGCCTGCGGTCTGAAGCGTTGCGGCACATCCAATGACGGCAAGAATGGTCAGCATCACGTCAACCGGCGGTTTGCCGGGTTGCAGACCAAAGACAAAACATAAAATAAAAAGCCCAATACCGCTTATCAACCCAAGCCCCATGCCGCCGAAACGCGTACCTGTCAGCAGGCAGAGGAGGATGACAATAAACTCAATGGTGATCATGATGCTCCCTCGTCAATGATAATGTAATTAAATAAATCATTACATGTTGTGTGGTTAATCATTGAGAGCGAGATCTGATTTGTTAAATCTTAGCAAAAGCAGAAGGTTGGCGACGAGAGGGGGAACCTGCTCCCGGGGGGCCGAAAAGCGCGCCTGGCAGGGAGCAGGAAAAATGATCAGTGGTGCTGTACCGTCACAAGGTCAAGCAGATGACGGTCGGTTTGTTCCGGACATAAACCCGCCTGCTGCGCGTTATGGATTTCGTCCGCCAGCGTTTTAAGCAGCATGCCGTCCTGCTGTTGCGCTTTATCTATATCGCGTAAGAATTTAAGGGTTTTGGTGTCGTGTTGTGCTCTGGCTTCATCGGCCAGCTTGTTAAGCGTGCTGCAACGCTGTTCGTACTGTTCCAGTGTTTTCTCAAACAATTCTTCCAGAGAAGAGTAGTTATCGTCGATCGTATCAAGCGCTTTTACGGTTGGGTTTGCCCCTGCGGCTTTCATGAAGTTAAAAACACGCATCATATGGGTGACGTTGCTTTGCGCCTGGCTGCGAAAAAAAGTGGCGGAGCCATTGAGACTGTTTTCGGAACACCACGAGCTGATATGCAGGTGCAGATTCGAGGCATAGAACTCGAGGTTCAACTGGGCATTGAGTTTTTGCATCATCGTTTGGGTAGTCATACTCATATCCTTATTGACTGTGGGACGTGATGTCCGCGGCTAACCTGACCCGGCAGGCACATCTAATGGAATGCAGAAATGGCATTTCTGCGGCGACAAAAGTCGATCGAATATTCACTTCCTGTGTTCGATATAAATAAGCATACCCTTGTATTCTGTCTAAGAAAACTCTTAATTAGGCTGTGTTTACCATACATTACAAAATTTAATATAGTACAGAAATGAAAACAGGTGGATATAAATTAACACATTAATAACTGATTGATTTTTATGTGTTTGCGTATTGTTTATCTCGTTTTTTCAAGAGTGAAAATATTAAGGCAACAGAATCTTCTGTGACGATGTGAAAAACAGATCAATCAATCAGGATATATTTTGAGGAATAAAATTGCGCTAAATCAATTTATCGCAAAAAGGGGAGTGTGTGATCGCTGTGCAAGATTGTTCTTAATGATTATGTAAAAATGAAACACTGTTTTATCTTGTTTCAATCATTGAGGTCTATGATGGCAAAGGTTGCGGTGCTGTTGGCACCCGGTTTTGAGGAAGCAGAGGCGATTATCACCATTGATATTTTGCGCCGGCTGAACATCGACGTGGAAACTCTGGCCTGCGCGCAGTCGCGTGCAGTGGTCAGTTACCATAACATTCCCATGGTGGCAGACAGCACCTTATCAGAACGCAGCGATTCGCTTTACGATGCGATTGTTCTACCCGGGGGACCCCAGGGCAGCGCAAATCTGGCCGCGGATCCGCAGGTTATCCGTTTTATTTCTGCACATGACGCGCGCGGAAAGCTGATTTGCCCTATTTGTTCAGCAGCGGCGCGCGTGCTGGGGGGAAATGGGCTGCTTCGGGGGCGTCGCTACGTCTGCTCCGGGGATTTATGGGAGACGGTAAAAGACGGTGAATATGTGGATGCACCGGTCGTCCAGGATAAAAACCTGCTCAGCGGCAAAGGTCTTGGTCATGCGTTTGACTTTGCGCTGGCCCTTGCTGCTCGACTGTTGGGTGACGAAACGCCCGTTCGCGATCACGCTGACCACATCTATTACGCCTGGTAAATTTCCCGCCGGATGCTAGAGCGTCCGGCGCTCAGGGACTTCTTAGCTGATCTTATGGATAATTCTGCTTAACCCCGTTTCATTTGTCCGACAATTCCTGCCGTTTTTATGTCATTTTCCGCTGAATTTATGTACGCAATTACTGTAATTCTGCGGTGTGATGGCGCTCTCTTATGGATGATTAATTTCCCGCTAAAACTATCACCAGCAATAACGCTTATGACGAGGTAAGCGCTAATGCCTTGTTTTAAGTCCGATTAAATAAGAAGCACGCAAATATTCCCTACAGAAAAGAATGCTAAAGCTGGAGTTTACCATGCACAAATTTACTAAAGCGCTGGCGGCCGTTGGTCTGGCTGCTGTTATGTCACAATCCGCTATCGCAGAGAATTTAAAACTCGGTTTTTTGGTAAAACAGCCAGAAGAGCCGTGGTTCCAGACTGAGTGGAAATTCGCCGATAAAGCCGGAAAAGATTTAGGTTTTGACGTCATTAAAATCGCCGTGCCTGACGGTGAAAAAACCCTGAACGCCATCGACAGCCTGGCGGCCAGCGGTGCGAAAGGTTTCGTTATCTGTACACCCGATCCAAAACTGGGGTCGGCAATTGCGGCTAAAGCGCGCGGTTACGACATGAAGGTTATTGCCGTTGACGATCAGTTCGTCAATGCCAAAGGCAAGCCAATGGACACCGTGCCGCTGGTAATGATGGCCGCGACCAAAATTGGTGAGCGCCAGGGTCAGGAACTCTATAAAGAGATGCAAAAGCGCGGCTGGGATGTAAAAGAGACGGGCGTCATGGCCATCACGGCTGATGAGCTCGATACTGCACGTCGTCGTACTACCGGTTCCATGGACGCTCTGAAAGCCGCCGGCTTCCCGGAAAAACAGATCTATAAAGTGCCTACCAAATCCAACGATATCCCCGGCGCGTTCGACGCCGCGAACTCAATGCTGGTTCAACACCCGGAAGTTAAACACTGGCTGGTGGTCGGTATGAACGACAACACCGTGCTGGGTGGCGTGCGTGCGACAGAAGGTCAGGGCTTCAAAGCTCCGGATGTTATCGGTATCGGCATCAACGGCGTTGACGCCGTCAGCGAACTGTCCAAAGCGCAGGCGACCGGCTTCTACGGCTCTCTGCTGCCAAGCCCGGACGTACACGGCTACAAATCCAGTGAAATGCTCTACAACTGGGTGACCAACGGGGCTGAACCGCCGAAATTTACTGAAGTGACCGACGTGGTGCTGATTACCCGCGACAACTTCAAAGAGGAACTGGCGAAAAAAGGACTGGGCGGTAAGTAATACGCTGTGATTGCGCCCCTCATTCACCATGAGGGGCCAGACGTACACACTACAGGAATCACGGAGACGTTATGCGACAGTCTGATCCGTATCTCTCATTTCGCGGCATCGGGAAAACGTTCCCCGGTGTTAACGCGCTGACCGATATCAGTTTCGACTGCTATGCCGGTCAGGTTCATGCCCTGATGGGTGAAAACGGCGCGGGAAAATCCACGCTGTTGAAAATCCCAGCGGCAACTATTCCCCTACGACCGGCACACTGGCCATTCGTGGCGAAGAGGTGGCTTTTGCTGATACCACGGCGGCGCTTAATGCCGGGGTGGCCATTATCTATCAGGAACTGCACCTGATCCCAGAGATGACCGTGGCCGAGAATATCTATTTAGGACAGCTCCCGCACAAAAGCGGCGTGGTTAATCGTTCGCTACTTAATTATGAAGCAGGGCTGCAGCTTAAACATCTTGGGCTGGACGTCGATCCTCAGACGCCGCTGAAATACCTCTCCATCGGCCAGTGGCAGATGGTTGAAATTGCCAAGGCCCTGGCGCGTAACGCCAGAATTATTGCCTTTGATGAACCCACCAGTTCGCTTTCCGCACGTGAAATCGAAAACCTGTTCCGCGTGATCCGGGAGTTGCGCCAGGAAGGGCGCACGATTTTGTATGTTTCGCACCGTATGGAAGAGATATTTGCCCTGAGCGACGCCATCACCGTGTTTAAAGATGGCCGCTATGTGCGCACCTTTAGCGATATGGCGCAGGTGAACCATGACCAGCTTGTCCAGGCGATGGTCGGACGCGATCTGGGGGACATTTATCACTGGAAACCGCGTGAGTACGGCCCTGAACGCCTGCGACTGGATAATGTAAAAGCGCCGGGAGTACGCATGCCGGTTTCGTTATCGGTACGCAGCGGTGAAATCGTCGGGCTGTTCGGCCTGGTGGGCGCTGGGCGTAGCGAATTAATGAAAGGGCTGTTCGGCGGCACGCGCATTACCGAAGGCGTGGTGTCTATTGACGGCGCAGCGGTGGATATTCAGAAGCCCGCCCACGCGATTAAGGCAGGCATGATGCTCTGCCCGGAAGATCGCAAAGCGGAGGGGATTATTCCGGTGCATTCGGTGCGTGACAACATCAATATCTCCGCCCGTCGCAAATTTATCCGCGCAGGATGCCTGATCAACGATAGCTGGGAATCGAGCAATGCCGATCACCACATTCGTTCACTCAATATCAAAACGCCGGGACCGGAACAGCTGATCATGAATCTTTCCGGGGGCAACCAGCAGAAGGCCATTCTGGGCCGCTGGCTGTCGGAGGATATGAAGGTCATTTTACTGGACGAACCGACGCGCGGTATCGATGTGGGGGCAAAACACGAGATTTATAACGTGATCTATGAACTGGCAAAACGCGGCGTGGCGGTGCTCTTCGCCTCCAGCGATCTGCCTGAAGTGCTTGGCGTCGCCGATCGCATTGTCGTCATGCGTGAAGGTGAAATTGCCGGTGAATTGCTTCATGAACAGGCGAATGAACAACAGGCGTTGAATCTCGCCATGCCTAAAGTCAGCCAGGCTGTCGCCTGAGTAAGGAGTTAATGATGTCCTCTGTTACTACATCCGGAGCGCCAAAATCGGCGTTCAGTTTTGGCCGAATCTGGGATCAGTACGGCATGCTGGTGGTCTTTGCCGCCCTGTTTGTCGCCTGTGCGATCTTCGTTCCTAATTTTGCCACCTTTATTAATATGAAAGGGCTGGGGCTGGCCATTTCCATGTCCGGCATGGTGGCCTGCGGTATGCTGTTCTGTCTGGCCTCGGGCGATTTTGACCTGTCGGTGGCCTCGGTTATTGCCTGTGCCGGTGTCACCACGGCTGTGGTAATCAACATGACGGAGAGCCTGTGGATTGGCGTGCTGGCGGGTCTGTTACTGGGCGTGCTCAGCGGTCTGGTGAATGGCTTTGTCATTGCTCGTCTGAAGATTAACGCCCTGATCACAACGCTTGCGACCATGCAAATTGTGCGAGGTCTTGCCTATATCATCTCTGACGGTAAAGCGGTGGGGATTGAAGACGAGCGCTTCTTTACCCTCGGTTACGCTAACTGGCTGGGGCTGCCAGCGCCAATCTGGCTGACCGTGGCCTGTCTTATCCTGTTCGGGTTCCTGCTCAACCGGACCACGTTTGGCCGTAATACCCTGGCTATCGGGGGCAATGAAGAAGCCGCACGTCTGGCCGGTGTGCCGGTGGTGCGTACCAAGATTATTATCTTTGTTCTTTCCGGGCTGGTCTCTGCAGCCGCAGGGATTATTCTGGCGTCGCGAATGACCAGTGGCCAGCCAATGACCTCTATCGGTTATGAGCTGATCGTCATTTCAGCCTGTGTTTTGGGGGGCGTTTCCCTGAAAGGCGGCATCGGAAAAATCTCATATGTAGTGGCCGGTATCCTGATCCTGGGGACGGTAGAGAACGCCATGAACCTGCTCAATATTTCGCCGTTCTCTCAGTACGTCGTTCGTGGCCTGATCCTGCTGGCAGCGGTGATATTCGACCGTTACAAGCAAAAAGCGAAGCGTACCGTCTGAGGTTTTTCCTATCTTTATATTGCTCAACTAATAACCTTAGCTGACCCCCGAACCGCCTCGCCAGTTTTGCTGGCGGGGCGGTTGTCAAATGGCGAGCGACGTCACACTGTCTATACTTACATGGCTATGAAAGAGGTAAAGGCGTTTACCTCTCGTAAACCGTAAGGAGGAATAGGGTGGCTGACTTGTTAACTGCACCGCCTGTACTGCCCGGACACTATGCTTTCTTTTTTGATCTCGACGGTACGCTCGCCGAGATAAAGCCGCATCCTGACCTGGTGGCGATCCCCGCCACGGTTCTTCAGAAGTTGCATCAGCTCTCGCAGATGACTGAGGGAGCAGTGGCATTGATATCAGGGCGCTCGATGGCCGAACTGGACCAGCTTGCCAGGCCTTATCGCTTTCCGCTGGCCGGTGTACACGGAGCGGAGCGCCGCGACATCCATGATCAAACGCATATCGTTTCACTCCCCGACGCATTAATCCAGGCGCTACAGGTACAACTCTCGTCTGCGCTGGCAGAACTGCCCGGTACGGAGCTTGAAGCCAAAGGGATGGCCTTTGCCCTGCATTATCGCCAGGCGCCGCAGCACGAAGCGGCTGTGCTTGCGCTTGCGACCGCTATAGCAAATGCACATCCGGAGCTGGCGCTGCAGCCGGGTAAATGCGTGGTGGAGCTTAAACCTAAAGGGATCAATAAAGGCGCGGCGATTGCGGCGTTTATGGCGACACCGCCTTTTAACGGCAGGACGCCCGTTTTTATTGGGGATGACCTGACCGATGAGGCAGGGTTTCGTGTGGTGAATCAGGCCGGAGGGATCGCCATCAAGGTCGGGCCTGGTGAGACTGTCGCCGAATGGCGTCTGGCGGATGTCGCCAGCGTCTGGCAGTGGATATCTGACATCGCTAACCAGCAACAACAACAAATAGCGCAAAACAAAGGGGGAAACCATTATGGGTCGCTTAGTCGTCGTCTCTAACCGAATTGCACCGCCTGATGATAAAAAATCCAGTGCAGGTGGCCTGGCGGTTGGGGTATTAGGTGCCTTAAAAGCCGCCGGTGGGCTGTGGTTTGGCTGGAATGGTGAAATCAGTGAAGAACAGAAACCGCTCAAGAAAGTGACGCGCGGAAATATTACGTGGGCGTCGTTTGCGTTAAACGAAAAAGATTATGACGAGTATTACTCGCAGTTCTCCAATGCTGTGCTGTGGCCAGCGTTTCACTATCGTCTGGATCTGGTTAAATTCCAGCGCGAGTCCTTTGAAGGCTACACGCGGGTGAATTCGCTGCTGGCGGATAAACTGCTGCCTTTAATCGAGGAAGACGATATTTTATGGATCCACGATTATCACCTGCTGCCCTTCGCCAGAGAGTTGCGTAAAAGGGGAGTGAATAACCGGATTGGCTTTTTCCTGCATATTCCGTTCCCGACGCCGGAAATCTTTACCGCGCTGCCGCCGCATGAAGAGTTGCTGGATGCGCTGTGTGACTACGATCTGCTGGGGTTCCAGACCGAGAATGATCGACTTGCGTTCCTCGATTCTGTGTCCGGCAAAACGCGAGTGGTGACCAAAGGGGGGAAAACCCATACGGCCTGGGGCAAGACATTCCACACTGAAGTGTATCCCATCGGTATTGAACCTGAAGAGATTGCCGAGCAGGCTTCCGGTCCGCTGCCGCCCAAACTGGCGCAGCTTAAGAATGAACTCAAGCACGTGAAGAATATCTTCTCGGTGGAACGTCTTGATTATTCCAAAGGGCTGCCAGAACGTTTCCTGGCGTATGAAACGCTGCTGGAGAAGTATCCGCAGCATCACGGTAAAATCCGCTATACGCAGATAGCGCCCACCTCGCGCGGTGAAGTGCAGGCTTATCAGGATATTCGTCACCAGCTGGAGACGGAAGCAGGGCGCATTAATGGCCGCTACGGTCAGTTGGGCTGGACGCCGCTCTTTTATCTCAATCAACACTTTGACCGTAAGATCCTGATGAAAGTGTTCCGCTATGCGGATGTCGGGCTGGTTACGCCATTGCGGGACGGGATGAACCTGGTCGCGAAAGAGTACGTCGCCGCCCAGGACCCCGCCGATCCGGGTGTGCTGGTGCTTTCCCAGTTTGCCGGGGCCGCCAATGAATTGACGTCTGCGCTTATCGTCAACCCTTACGATCGTGACGACGTGGCGAATGCCCTCAACCGTGCGCTGACGATGCCGCTCACGGAGCGTATTTCCCGCCATGCCGAGATGATGGAAACGATCCGTAAGAACGATATTAACCACTGGCAGGCGCGTTTTATTCGCGATCTTCGTGATATTGCGCCGCAGAGTAATGAAGGCCACCTGCAAAAAAAGATCGCGACATTCCCTAAACTCGCCTGATTTTCCTCTGGGGGTTTAACGACCCCCAAGAGGCACTAACAACACATCCACCTGGCTTGACGCCACAATCGATTTCGCCGCACAGGCTGCGCGAGAAAAAAAGCTGTGGTTATGATTCCCGCATATTACTAAATCAATATTCTGCTTACTGCATATGCTGAGAATATGCGCATTAAGCTCCCCGGTCGCAATAATGGTGTCATATATAGGATATTGCGCCTTTTCTACCAGCTCGCGCATAAATTGCTGCGTTTCTTCCTGTAATACCTCACGAATATCTTCCAGCATGGGGGCAGCCAGTTGATTATACATCTCAGGCTCGGCCGCGAGGGTGATCAGGCTGATACGGGCATTATGCGGTCTGGCAATGGAAACCGCCCGGGCGATGAGTTCATGGCTTTCGGGCGAAACCGCAACAGAAACAAGAAGATGGGAGTAACTCATAACGCACTCCTTAGGTGTCTGAAAGACAGCGTCTTAGTCACCATTACCGCGATTTCAGCAGATCTGCAAGAGGTGAATACGACATAAGTGTGAAGCTAATCATAATTATTCATTAATTATTCTTATAAGAAGAATAACGGGAAAACGTGCCTAAATGAAAAAAATTAACAACTTAACCTGAATCACACTTTTTTACGTTTCCGGTGTTAAATCGTTTTAACGCGTTATAAACACATTTCTAATGATTACCATGTGAAACAATTGTTATGGGCGTTTTGCATAACTACATGTTTTTTATAGGTAATGAAAATGTGACCTTACGATGGATTCGCTGTGACGCGCATCCGGTCGCTGACACGTTTCGAACAGCACATGTCATGCCACTTCTGCTCATACTCCTGCATGAGTATTCGCCCATAAAGAATAGAAAACAGTGTTGATCGTTCAAAAAATAACCAATTTACAAGTCATACTGATGGATTTATGGGAGATATTCACTTAAATTGTGTGACGTAGATCACATTTTTTTTAAATTTGGGGGTGGCTGCATTGTATGTGTCAAAACTGACGAGTAGAGTTTGCGTCGAATTAGGAAAAATCTTAGTTATTTGTAAGAAATGATAAAACGTGTAAGAGACGTAACCGCGTTTCAGCTGTTGCGCGTTTCAATGAATACAAACCTAAATTCGACTATGCATTTAGCCTTTTCTTTTTTATACCGGGTGATTTCCCGGCGACATCACGGGGTGCGGTCTTTCCGCATAAAAATAATAGTTGGTTATTCGGGATGGGAACAATGCATACATCCGAGTTGCTAAAACATATCTATGACATCAATTTGTCGTATTTACTGCTCGCGCAGCGTTTGATTAGTCAGGACAAGGCGTCCGCGATGTTTCGTCTGGGTATTAATGAAGAAATGGCAACCATGCTGGGTGGGTTAACCCTTCCTCAAATGGTTAAACTGGCGGAAACAAACCAACTGGTTTGCCAGTTCCGTTTTGACAATCCTCAGACTATCACGCGTCTGACGCAGGATTCCCGTGTTGACGATCTTCAACAGATCCATACCGGTATTCTTCTTTCCACTCGCTTGCTTACCGAAATCAGCCAGCCTGATGACGCAGCCCGTAAGAAAAGGGCCTAGCAATGAGCGAGAAAAGCATTGTTCAGGAAGCGCGTGACATACAGTTAGCAATGGAGCTGATTACGCTCGGTGCTCGTTTACAAATGCTGGAAAGCGAGACTCAGCTGAGTCGTGGTCGCCTCATCAAATTGTATAAAGAGTTACGTGGTAGTCCCCCGCCGAAAGGAATGCTGCCGTTTTCAACGGACTGGTTTATGACCTGGGAACAGAACATTCATGCCTCCATGTTCTGTAATGCCTGGCAGTATCTTCTCAAAACCGGTTTGTGTAGCGGCGTTGATGCCGTGATCAAAGCGTATAAACTTTACCTTGAACAATGCCCGCAGCAGGACGAGGGTCCTTTGCTGGCGCTCACCCGCGCATGGACGCTGGTGCGTTTTGTTGAAAGCGGAATGCTTGAGCTGTCGCGCTGTAACTGCTGCGATGGCAATTTTATTACCCATGCGCATCAGCCTGCAGGCAGCTTCGCCTGTAGTTTATGCCAGCCTCCATCCCGAGCAGTAAAAAGACGTAAACTTTCCCGGGAAGCTGCCGATATTATTCCACAACTGCTGGATGAACAGATCGAACAAGCTGTTTAACCCGAACGTGTGGGCAAGATTCCAGCAGCGGTAAGCAATTACCGCTGCTTTTTTTTACCCCGCAAACGGTAAACGCTTCGAGCTGAACATCCTTGCCATAGTCACTAGCGGAAGGATGATGTCGTGCTTATCTTATTAGGTTACCTGGTAGTTCTCGGTACAGTTTTCGGCGGTTACATGATGACCGGCGGGCACCTTGGAGCACTCTATCAACCGGCTGAACTTATTATCATCGGCGGCGCAGGGGTAGGGGCTTTTATCGTTGGTAATAACGGTAAATCGATCAAGGGCACGCTGAAAGCTATTCCACTGCTGTTCCGTCGCTCTAAATACACCAAAAGCATGTATATGGATCTGCTTGCGCTGCTCTATCGTCTGATGGCGAAGTCGCGTCAGCAGGGCATGTTCTCGCTTGAGCGGGATATTGAAAACCCGAAAGAGAGCGAAATTTTTGCCAGCTACCCACGGATTCTCGCGGACGCAATGATGCTGGATTTCATCGTCGATTACCTGCGACTGATCATCAGCGGCAACATGAACACCTTCGAAATCGAAGCGCTGATGGACGAAGAGATCGAAACCCACGAAAGCGAATCTGAAGTGCCGGCCAACAGCCTGGCGCTGGTCGGCGACTCGCTTCCGGCATTCGGTATCGTTGCCGCGGTAATGGGCGTGGTTCACGCCCTGGCCTCGGCAGACCGTCCGGCAGCCGAGCTGGGCGCGCTGATTGCCCATGCGATGGTGGGGACTTTCCTCGGTATTTTGCTGGCGTACGGCTTCATCTCTCCGCTGGCGAGCGTTCTGCGCCAGAAGAGCGCGGAAACCACCAAAATGATGCAGTGCGTGAAGATCACGCTGCTCTCTAACCTCAACGGTTATGCGCCACCTATCGCAGTTGAATTCGGCCGTAAAACGCTTTATTCCAGCGAGCGCCCGTCGTTTATCGAGCTTGAAGAACACGTGCGTGCGGTGAAAAACCCAAACCAACAGACGACAACTGAGGACGCATGAAAAATCAGTCCCATCCGATCGTCATCGTAAAAAAACGCAAGCACAAGGGGCATGGGCACGGCGCGCATGGCTCCTGGAAAATCGCGTACGCCGATTTTATGACCGCAATGATGGCATTCTTTCTGGTGATGTGGCTCATCTCCATCTCCAGCCCGAAAGAGTTGATCCAGATTGCCGAGTATTTCCGAACGCCGCTGGCGACCGCCGTGACCGGTGGGCAGCGAATCTCTAACGGCGACAGCCCGATCCCTGGCGGTGGCGATGATTACACCCAGCAGAAGGGTGAGGTGAAGAAAGAGCCGAACATCGACGAGCTGAAAAAACGCATGGAGCAAGCGCGCCTGAAGAAACTGCGCGGCGATCTCGATCAGCTGATTGAGGCGGATCCTAAACTGCGTGCCCTGCGACCACACCTGAAGATCGATCTGGTGCAGGAAGGTTTACGTATACAGATTATTGATAGCCAGAATCGCCCGATGTTCAAAACGGGGAGCGCGGAAGTTGAGCCATACATGCGCGACATTTTGCGCGGCATTGCGCCAGTGCTGAACGGTATTCCTAACCGTATCAGCCTGTCTGGACACACGGATGACTTCCCGTACGCCACGGGTGAGAAGGGATACAGCAACTGGGAGCTTTCTGCCGATCGTGCCAACGCCTCGCGTCGCGAGCTGGTGGCAGGTGGGCTTGATGATGGCAAGGTACTGCGCGTGGTCGGCATGGCATCAACCATGCGAGTCACTGACCGCGGGCCGGATGACGCCATCAACCGTCGTATCAGTCTTTTAGTGCTGAACCAGCAGGCGGAGCAGGCCATCCTGCACGAAAACGCCGAAAGTCAGAATGAGTCACTGGACGATTTAAAACAGCCTGGGGCCGTTCCTTCGGCTGCCGTTCCAACATCGCCACCAGCCAATCCGAGGTGATAGCGTGAGCATGGATATTAGCGATTTTTACCAGACATTCTTTGATGAAGCCGACGAATTGTTGGCCGATATGGAGCAACACTTGCTGGATTTGGTGCCTGAAGCACCGGACTCCGAGCAGCTCAATGCCATCTTCCGTGCGGCGCACTCGATTAAAGGCGGAGCCGGAACGTTTGGATTTACCATCCTGCAGGAAACGACCCATTTAATGGAAAACCTGCTGGATGAAGCACGACGCGGTGAGATGCAGCTCAATACCGACATTATCAACCTGTTTTTGGAAACCAAAGATATTATGCAGGAACAGCTCGACGCCTATAAAAGCTCGGCAGAGCCTGATGCCGCCAGCTTTGAATACATCTGCAATGCGCTGCGCCAGCTCGCCCTGGAAGCAAAAGGTGAGGTCGCTGCAGCCGTTGTCCCTGCGGCGAAACTGAGCGTTGTCGATGCGGTTGCTGCCGACGAGGCCGCGCCAGCCGCTGCACAAGCGGGCAAACTGCGCGTTGTGCTGTCACGCCTTAAAGAGAGTGAAGTTAACCTGCTGGAAGAAGAGCTGGGGCATCTGACAACGTTAACTGACGTGGTGAAGGGGACGGATTCTCTCTCGGCAATATTACCGGGCGACATCGCCGAAGATGACATCACAGCGGTACTCTGTTTTGTGATTGAAGCCGATCAGATTACCTTTGAAACAGTAGAAGTCTCGCCAAAAATATCCACCCCACCAGTGCTTAAACTGGCAGCCGAACAAGCGCCAACCGGTCGCGTGGAGCGGGAAAAAACGACGCGCAGCAGTGAATCCACCAGCATCCGTGTAGCGGTAGAAAAGGTTGATCAATTAATTAACCTCGTCGGCGAGCTGGTCATCACCCAGTCCATGCTTGCCCAGCGCTCCAGTGAACTGGACCCGGTTAATCATGGTGATTTGATTACCAGCATGGGGCAGTTACAACGTAACGCTCGTGATTTGCAGGAATCAGTGATGTCGATTCGCATGATGCCGATGGAATATGTCTTTAGCAGTTATCCCCGGCTGGTGCGTGATCTTGCGGGAAAACTCGGCAAGCAGGTATAACTGACGCTGGTGGGCAGTTCTACTGAACTCGACAAGAGCCTGATAGAACGCATTATCGACCCGCTGACCCACCTGGTACGCAATAGCCTCGATCACGGTATTGAACTGCCAGAAAAACGGCTTGCCGCAGGTAAAAACAGCGTCGGAAATTTAATTCTGTCTGCCGAACATCAGGGCGGCAACATTTGCATTGAAGTGACTGACGATGGTGCGGGGCTAAACCGTGAGCGAATTCTGGCAAAAGCGGCCTCGCAAGGTCTGACTGTCAGCGAAAACATGAGCGACGACGAAGTCGCGATGCTGATATTTGCACCAGGCTTCTCCACGGCAGAGCAGGTCACCGACGTCTCCGGGCGCGGCGTC
>ENA-OQIZ01000790-OQIZ01000790.1-human-gut-metagenome-genome-assembly--contig:-NODE-790-length-14348-cov-2.033894_pt1 | contig 14348 bp, 12 predicted proteins | sample MGYA00242593_ERZ504758 | MGnify/ENA primary metagenome ERZ504758 (study PRJEB26092, sample SAMD00036364) | human gut metagenome | host: Homo sapiens | study: EMG produced TPA metagenomics assembly of...
ATTCTGATCTTTGTTCCTTATGGTTCCTTTATTTCCATGGCGGGAAAGTCCATGGGATTTTTTAAAATATTATTTTTCAGTATGGGGCTGAGTCTGGGCGTGGAAACAATACAACTTTTTACGAGCGTCGGCAGTATTGCTGTCGATGATATTTTATTAACTACAATCGGCGGCGTTTTAGGATATATTTTGTTTGTGGTATGCAGTCGGATAAGGAGAAAACGTTATGTTCGGAAAGGAAAAAAAGGCAGAAGATAAGAAAAAAGAAACTGCTTTGAAACGGGAGGAAAACCGGAAAAAAAGCGGGGTGAAACATAAAAAGCCAAAGCAAAAACAGGCGGGCAACGGAAATCTTTCGTGTCTGTTCGGATTAGGTTCGGCCGCAGTGTTGGCGGGATGTATAGCATACGCGTTTGTCCGAAGAGGAGAAGCCCCCGGGATCATAGGAGGTATTACGATTATTTCTTTGATACTGGCAGGATACGGAATTTATTCGGCAATTATAGGATTTCGGGAGAGAGAACGCAGTTATCTGACGTGTAAGATCGGTATTGTCATGAATGCGGCGGCGATTATTTCATTTTTTGCGGTATTTATCAGAGGTTTGAATTAGTAAGCAAAAGATAAAAAGTAGTGAAAAAAGATAAATAATAAAGAAAAGTAAACAGATGAGCGGGAGGGAAAGGAAAATGCAGGAAGTGTCAGAAAAATACAACAACGATTCATATAGGGAACGGCATGCGTTGTCGGTAGAACGTCTTCGCACGCTGCCTTTTGAGGAATCTGTGGAAGATTCTTATATCGCGTATTTCAGATTGGTTGCCCTGTTTTTGCTTGAAGTGGAAAATGTGCGGATTCAGGTGGAAAGCGGAAAATGGGATCAATATAATGAAGAAGACATGAGACAGATCAACGAAATCCTTTATAGTGATATTGTCGGGGATGCTTACGAAAAAAGCTATGCAAATCCGAAATATGCATGCAGCTGGTTTGAGCCGGAGATGGGAAGGCTTTTGAGTTTTCTCTATGTGGAAATGCGCTCCGGCATCCCTTATGCGTTTGAAGGCAGACTTGATTATCTGACGATTTTGTATGAATTGTTTATCGAGGTATATACGTATTTTGAAAATTGCCGGGCAGATGGCGCTGAACCGGAAATACGAAGAGTAAGAGATATCGTGTATTGGTATGCAAGCGATTATTGCGACGTATTTTTGGCAGATCGGATTAAAGAACAGATCGATCCGTCGTATTCGTTTGCGGCAGATATTATCGAAAATGCAGATTTGAGCAGCGACAGGTATTTGTATCGTTTCGGAGAATATATTACAGAAAATGAGCTGGGAACTGCGCGCCGTCTCAGGTCGCTTCCCGAAGAGACGATTCAAAAGATGGCGGACGTTTACACGGAAGGATATCGGATCGGATTTATCAATACAGGAAAAGATCTGTCCAAAAAATCAGTCGTAAATATTCGTTACAGCCTCGGATTTGAACGGGTCATAAGAGCGGCGATCGCAAATTTTCGCGCTATGGGGTTAAAACCCGTAATATACAGGGCGGCGTCGGGTGTGATCACGAAAAGAGAGCATCACAAAATCGGATATTTCGGCGCTGTGGCAAACTGGCAGTATGAGTACGATCACAGACAAGATCAGGCGTTATTTATGGATAAACGCTATATTGAACGGCGTCTGGAAGTGATGCATACTGTTTATGAACAAAATAAAGAACAGGCAGCGCAGTTCGCAGGACCTGCCGTGATGGAAACATTCGGAGAAAAGCCGTTTTCACCGAAAGCAGTACCGGAAGCTCCGGCTTACTGTGAAGAGCAAAGGGAGATTGCGCTTCAATACGACAGCAGATCCGGCCAGATCACAAATGAATATATCAAAGTAGAAGAGAGAAGTTTTACGATCATTGCATATCCTGTGCCGGAGATCGGTCCGAAATATGAAGAAATTTTCGATGAAGTAATACGAATTAATACGTTAGATGCAAAATTATATGAGAAAGTTCAACAGACGATGATCGATGCGCTCGATCAGGGAGAAAAAGTCCGTGTGATCGGAAAGGGAGAGAACCGGACGGATATGGAGATTCGGCTTTGGTCGTTAAAAGATGCTCGGAAAGAGACGATTTTTGAAAACTGTGTGGCAGATGTAAATATTCCGGTAGGCGAGGTGTTTACATCACCGGTGCTGGAAGGAACGAACGGAGTTTTGCATGTCAGCCGGGTGTATCTTGACGGTTTGCAGTATAAAGACCTTGAATTGAAATTTAAAGACGGAAAGATCGTTGATTATAGATGCGGCAATTTTAAAGACGAGGAAGAAGGCAGACGATATATTTTTGATAATGTTTTGAAAAATCATGATACTCTTCCGCTTGGCGAATTCGCGATCGGAACAAATACGACTGCTTATGCCGCGGGAAAAAAATACGGGATCGAAGATAAGATGCCGATTTTGATCGCAGAGAAAACAGGACCTCATTTTGCAGTGGGCGACACATGCTATTCATGGAGCGAAGACGTCCGTGTATATAATCCGAACGGAAAAGAAATCGTTGCAAAGGATAATTCTTGTTCGCTGAAAAGAAAAGAAGATCCGTCTGCGGCATACTTTCAATGTCATACAGATATAACCGTACCTTATGAAGAGTTAGAAGAAATAAGTGTAGTGACAAAAGACGGGAAACACATTATACTAATTAAAGACGGAAGATTTGTGCTTCCGGGAACTGAGATTTTAAATGAACCATTAAAACAACTCGAAAATTGATTTGAGATTTTAAGGAGGAAATAACGTGCCAAAAGTAGGAATCGTAATGGGCAGTGACTCTGACCTGAAAGTGATGAGCAAAGCTGCGTCAATGTTGGAAAAATTCGGAATTGATTATGAAATGACGATCATTTCCGCACATCGTATGCCGGATGTATTTTTTGAGTGGGCAAAAGCTGCGGAAGGAAAAGGGATTAAAGTAATCATCGCAGGAGCAGGAATGGCAGCACATCTTCCGGGAATGTGTGCGGCACTTTTCCCGATGCCGGTAGTAGGAGTTCCGATGTCCGGAAAGAATCTGGATGGAATGGATGCACTCTATTCGATCGTTCAGATGCCGCCGGGAATTCCGGTTGCGACTGTTGCGATTGACGGTGGAATGAACGCTGCGATTCTTGCGGCAAAAATCCTCGCTGTATCAGATGAAGAGGTATTAAAAAAGTTAAAAGACTATTCGGCAGAGATGAAAGATACCGTTCAGGCGAAAGCCGATCGTCTTGCCGAGGTCGGATATGAGGAGTATTTAAAGTAAAGGAGAAAGTGGTATGGATTATAAGAAAGCAGGAGTTGACATAGAGGCCGGTTACAGATCAGTAGAACTTATGAAAGAGCATGTGAAAAAGACGATGCGTCCGGAAGTGCTCGGAGGACTCGGAGGATTTTCGGGAGCATTTTCTCTTGATAAGATCAAAGAAATGGAAGAGCCGGTACTGCTGTCGGGAACAGACGGCTGCGGAACGAAAGTGAAGCTGTCGATGGTGCTTGATAAGCATGACACGATCGGAATCGATGCTGTGGCAATGTGTGTGAATGATATTGCCTGTGCGGGAGGAGAACCACTGTTTTTCCTTGATTATATTGCATGCGGCAAGAATGAGCCTGAGAAGATCGCATCAATCGTAAGCGGAGTGGCAGAAGGATGTCTTCAGTCGGGAGCGGCGCTGATCGGAGGCGAAACGGCGGAACATCCGGGACTTATGGCAGAAGACGAGTACGATCTTGCCGGATTTGCGGTAGGAGTATGCGATAAAAAAGATATGATCACAGGAGAAAATCTGTCTGCCGGAGACGTTTTGATCGGAATGGCGTCTACGGGAGTTCACAGCAACGGATTTTCACTTGTAAGAAAAGTATTTGATATTACAAAAGAATCTCTTGATACATATTACGATGAATTGGGATGTACTCTCGGAGAGGCGCTTCTCGCTCCGACAAGAATTTATGTGAAAGCGCTTAAGAGTATTAAAGAAGCGGGAATAACGGTGAAAGCATGCAGCCATATTACAGGCGGCGGTTTCTATGAGAATGTTCCGCGTATGCTGATCGACGGTACTCGAGCGGTGATCGAAAAAGACAGTTATCCGATCCCGCCGATCTTCAAGATGCTTGCAAAAGAAGGCGATATCGAAGAGCAGATGATGTACAATACGTTTAACATGGGACTTGGAATGATCGTTGCCGTTGATCCGGCAGATGTGGAGAAAACTCTGGAAGCGATCAAAGCGGCAGGAGATGCGCCGTATGTAGTCGGCCGCATCGAAGCGGGAGAAAAAGGAGTAGACTTATGCTAACGGTCGTTGTGCTCGTATCCGGAGGAGGTACGAATCTGCAGGCGATCATTGACGGCGTAAAAGGCGGCGTCATCAGGAATACAAAGATCGTCGGAGTTATCAGCAATAACAAGAATGCATATGCGCTTGAGCGGGCGAGAGAGAATCACATCCCGGCAAAATGTATCTCGCCGAAAGATTATGAATCCAGGGATGTGTTTAATGAAAAACTTTTGGAAGCCGTCAACGAGTACGAACCGGATCTGATCGTTTTGGCAGGATTTCTTGTTGTTATCCCTCCGGAAATGATCGCAGCTTACAGAAACCGGATGATTAATATTCACCCGTCGTTGATTCCGGCGTTTTGCGGGAAAGGATATTATGGATTAAAAGTGCATGAAGCAGCGCTTGCAAGAGGTGTTAAAGTAGTCGGCGCGACCGTTCATTTTGTAGATGAAGGAACCGATACAGGGCCGATCATCCTGCAGAAAGCAGTAGAAGTTGAGCAGGATGACACACCGGAGAAGATTCAAAGAAGAGTGATGGAGCAGGCAGAGTGGAAAATCCTGCCGGAAGCGATCCATTTGATCGCGAACGGAAAAGTGCATGTTGAAAACGGACATGCTTTTATAAAAAATTTATAGAATGTCGAAACATTAAAAAATGACCGCCGGGACGAAAAAACCGGGCGGTCATTTCGGAACGTAAAACGGTTTGTACAGACAGGAGGAATCTATCATGAAAATATTGATCGTCGGAAGCGGCGGAAGAGAACATGCCATTGCGGCAAGTGTGGCAAAAAGTCCCAGAGCAGATAAGATATACTGCGCGCCCGGAAACGCGGGAATTGCAGAATACGCAGAGTGCGTGGACATCGGAGCAATGGAATTTGAAAAACTGGCAGAATTTGCCAAAGAAAAAGAGATCGATCTTTGCATCGTCGGAATGGATGATCCGCTTGTCGGAGGTCTTGTGGACGTATTGGAAGATGCGGGAATCCGTACGTTCGGTCCAAAGAAAAACGCCGCTATTTTGGAAGGATCAAAAGCGTTTTCAAAAGATCTTATGAAAAAATACGATATTCCTACGGCAGGATATGAGAATTTTACAGATCCAAAGGAAGCAATCGCCTATCTTGAGAATGCAAAGTTCCCTATCGTATTGAAGGCAGACGGACTTGCACTTGGTAAAGGAGTGCTGATCTGTCAGAATTTTGAAGAGGCAAAAGAAGGCGTAAAGACGATCATGCTTGACAAAAAATTCGGCACAGCCGGAAACGAGATGGTCATTGAAGAGTTCATGACAGGTCGCGAAGTATCTGTTCTTTCATTTGTAGACGGAAAGACGATCAAAACGATGACAAGCGCGCAGGATCACAAACGTGCCGGTGACGGTGATACAGGGCTGAATACAGGCGGAATGGGAACATTTTCACCAAGTCCGTTCTATACAAAAGAAGTAGAAGAATTTTGTGAAAAATATATTTACCAGAGAACGGTAGATGCTATGGCTGCAGAGGGACGCCCGTTTAAAGGCGTTATTTTCTTCGGTCTGATGCTTACAGAAGAAGGACCGAAAGTGTTGGAGTAAAACGCCCGCTTCGGAGATCCGGAGGCTCAGGTTGTGCTTCCGCGTATGAAAAATGATATTTTGGACGTTGTTGAAGCATGTGTGGACGGAACTCTGGATCAGATCGATCTTCAGTTTGAAGATAATGCGGCCGTGTGCGTTGTGCTTGCATCTGAAGGCTATCCGGTTCAGTACGAAAAAGGCTATCCTATCACAGGTCTTGAAGAATTCAGTAAACATGAAGGGTATTGCTGTTTCCATGCAGGAACAAAATTTGAGGACGGAAACATCGTGACAAACGGAGGCCGTGTGCTTGGTGTAACTGCAAAAGGCGCTAATCTGAAAGAAGCAAGAAAAAATGCCTACGCAGCGACAGAATGGGTACAGTTTAAAAACAAATATAAGCGTAATGATATCGGAAAAGCGATAGATGAAGCTTTTTCTGACGGTCAGTAATGCAAAAATAAAAGAAAATCCATATTCAGAATGACTGCAATCCCCCTTACTATTTAGAAAATGATAGTAAGGGGGATAGTTTTTTGTATATGGTTTTCAAAATAGGAATCTTGCTTATGATATAGCTATACTATCTTTTGAATCCTCCACCCGGAATTAATCAGAAAAAAACAGTACAAAACAATGCAAAACAGAAAAACATAAAATAATACATAAATATTCAGATAAATATTGACAAATATATATTTTATGATATTATTTAATTAAATTAATAAATGTACTTAAATAAAAGAAAGGAGAAAAGTATGAAAAAGATTTCTGTGGTGTTGATTGCGGCGTTGGTCGTATCTTTGCTTTTTGGATGTGGAAAGAGCGACTATGCGAAAGGTGCAGGGAAAACAACTTTGAGCGTTTGTTATTGGGGAGAACAAGGAGTGCCGGGATATAAGGCGTATATGGAAGAGATGGTAAAACGGTATGAAAAAAAGAACCCTGATATTAAAGTGGAAGCTGTTCTTCAGGAAAGTGATAATCTGTATACGGCATTTCGTACGGCAGAGGCGGCAGGGGAAGGTCCGGATATTCAATATATGTGGGGCGGAACTCAGGCAATGGAAGATGTTTGGAAAGGAAACGTAGCTCCGATTAGTGACTATATTTCTGAAGAAGAACTCTCGGTTATTCCGAAGTCGGCCTTGGCTCAGACGAATTGGAACGGGAAACAATGGGGAATCCCGGCATATGGATTTACATATGGGATTGCCTATGATAAAGAAGCAATGCGTACTGCCGGAGTAGATCCGGAAAATCCGTTTACTACATGGGATGAATTTTTAGAGTGTTGTGAGAAATTAAAATCATCAGGAATTACGCCGTTAGGAATGGGGTTAAAAGACGGATATTTACCGGCGTGGATCGGGATTTTTTTGGGACAGCAAAATATGGACAGCGTGAATGATATGATTTCCCTTATGAGTGGACAAGAAAGCTTTACAGATAAAAAATACTCTGAATGGCTGGAAAAAATTGCAGAGCTGAAAGAAGCCGGATATATTAACGAAGATATACTTTCATTAGACTTATATCAGGGGCAGCAGTTGATCGAAAGCAAAAAAGCGGCAATGACACTTCATACACAGCCGTATGCGGTATCATTGGAAAAATCATTAGGGTCAGATCAGATCGGTTTTGCAAAAGCGCCAGTATTCGGAACCGGAAAATTTGCGGATTCAGTTGCAACTCCGAGTCAGGTATATGTAATACCAAACAGTGCGAAACATAAAGAAGAGGCGGCAGACTTCTTATTGTTTTTACAGGAAGAAGATAATATTAAATATCTGTATGAATCGGCAAATGCGATGATGCCGAATAATAACTTTGATGAAAGCTGGGTATCCAGCGAAATTGACAGAAAAGTTTTGGAATGGCAGAAAGAAGACAATAATTTTTGTTATCAGTTGTATTTTGCACCTATGTTTGAAACAGATGGTCTGATTCCGACGGTACAGAAGATGTTTTCAGAAGGGTTAGCGCCAAAGGATGCAGCGGTGGAATTAGATGAGGCGCTCGGGAAATGTATGGAACAAAATCCTGAGGTTCATGATGCGTTTTTAGAATGGAGTGTAGAAGAATAGTTCTGAAAAGAGGAAAGCCTCTGTTTCAAAGGAAGGGATTGATATGAAAACGAACAGGATGAAAAAGTTCACGCCGTATTTCTATATATTACCAACCTTTATCATTTTGGCGGTTGTAATTGTAATTCCGATTATTTATGTTATTATCCAAAGCTTCTATACGGCCTTTGCAAATGAGAGTGTTTTTGTAGGTCTGAGAAATTATAAGATGGCATTTGAAGACGAACTTTTGCTGACTGCGTTGAAGAACAACTTGAAATTATTTTTATGCGTTCCGATATTGACAGTGCTTTCACTTGCCATTGCATCAATTTTATATAACAAAATCAGAGGGTGGAGGTTTTACAGAAGCGTTATTTTTATTCCGTACATACTGGCAATTCCGGTTGTGGGCATTGTATTTTCATATTTACTGCAGTACAACGGAGTTATCAATTCTATTTTGCGGACAATCGGGTTGGAGTATATGGCGTTGGATTGGTTGGGGGATCCGAATTTGGCATTGCCGAGTGTGGCAATAGTTATTATGTGGAAGCAGATCGGTTTCGGAGTTGTTTTGTTTTTGGCGAGAATGATGTCAATAGATAAAACATTGTATGAATCGGCTGATGTAGACGGAGCTACATGGTTTCAGAAATTTATGCACATTACCGTGCCGCAGACAAAATCGATTATTGAATTTTATGTGATCATCACTCTTATTGAAATGTTGAGTTGGGTGTTTAATTTCATTTATGTCATGACGGCAGGCGGCCCGGGAAATAAGACGCTTGTGTTGGAATATTTGATTTATAAGAAAGCGTTTGGCGGTGGTGATTTCAATATTGCAATGGCGATCAGCGTAGTACTTCTTGCTATTGCGGCAATATTGATTGTAATACATCAGATTGTTATGAGAAAAGAGGAGTGAAAGAATGAAACGAAAAAGAGGAGGAATAGTCTCCCAGCTATTGATGATTTTACTTGTGGTCGTTATTATCTTTCCGTTATATTTTATGACAGCGAATTCGTTTAAAACGCATGAAGAATATGTCAATAATATGGCAGGCCTTCCGCAAACATTTACAGTACAAAACTTTGTGGAAGCTTTCCGGGGAAAACCGTTCGGACAATGGTTTATGAATAGTTTGATTCTTACAGTTGCAGCGGTTTTTATTACGGGAATCATTGCACTGCTGGCAGGATATGCCTTTGCAAAGATGAGGTTTAAAGGGAAAAAAGTGTTGTTCAACATGATCGTTCCGCTGATGTCTGTTCCTCCGGTTGTTATGATTATACCGCAGTTCCGGATTATTAAAATATTGGGTCTGGTAAATACACGTGTTTCTGTGATATTAATATATATAGGAATTATGTTGCCTATGACGATATATTTGATGAGAAATTTCATGAAAACAGTACCGGATTCTTTGTTAGAGGCAGCGGAGATTGACGGGTGCAGTAAGCGGAAGGCGTTGACAAAGATTATGATTCCGCTGAGCGTTCCGGCGCTTATTACTTCATCACTTGTAAATCTTGTATGGGTATGGAACGAGCTGTTGATTTCGCTTGTTTTTCTTCAGAAAGAAGAATTGCGAACCTTAATGGTAGGGATTACTTTATTTAAAGGACGTTTCACATTAAATATACCTGTTATTATGGCAGGGTTGGTTATTGCGACAGTGCCGATCGTGTTGATATATATATTTGCGCAGAAATATCTTGTTGAAGGTATGTTGGCAGGTTCGGTCAAAGAGTAAGAAATAAAGGGGGATATGCTTTGAAAATCTATAATCCGACAGATATAGGAGATCGAAATAAACTAATGATCTTACGGCTGATAAAAGTATATGATGGAATTTCCAGACAGGAAATTTCAAAAAGGATGCATTTAAGTGCACCGGCGGTAAGTAATAATGTAGCGGCCTTGATCGAAAACGGGATTGTATATGAAAACGGCTGTGACGATACGAGCTTGGGAAGAAAGCCGAGACAATTAAGTTATAAAGGAGACCTTTATTATGTGATTTCGGTTGAATTGATGCCTAAAAAAGTTCGTGCAGGTATTGCAGATCTGTACGGTGAAGTTCAGCAGTGGACAGAAAAGGAGATCATAGTAGAAAACGGAGTGGACGAGGTTCTCGGGCAGTTGGATTCTGCGATAGACGAGTTGCTTGAAAAGCGAAAAAAGGATGTAGATGTGATTGCGATCGCAGTAGGTGTTCCTGCGCTGACAGGCCAGAATGATTTAAACGATCTCTTTGGAACATATTTGCCGGAATGGAAAAATGTCGATTTGAAAGAGCATATTTTACAGAAATATAATGTAGAAGCGATTATTGTAAATGACGTTGAATTGGCGCTGATCGGAGAACGTGAAAGAGGCGTAGGAAAAAAACAGACGAATATTGTTTACATAAAATACGGAGAAGGCTTTGCGGCAAGGGCGATTGTGGACGGATATCTTCTAAAAGGAAATAATATGGCGGCGGGAGAATTAGGTTATTATCTAGAATCATTGGAAGAGATGACAGATGAGTTTGTATGTCCCGGACGATTTGAAAAAAAGGTGTGTCAAAATATTTTCTCAGAATGCGGTGAAAAAAACGGCTTGTCAGATCTTATTTTGCGAGCTGAACAAGGTGATGAGGCGGCAGATGCCATTGTGAAAAAAATTATAAGAAAAATCGCCGTTGTCATCGCCAATACCGTATTGATGTTAAACTCTGAGATGGTGATATTAGGCGGAGATTCAGAAATTTTTACAGAGGAAAATATTGTTGAGATCAAGAAAATATTAGAAAAAGTTTGTCCGTTTGTTCCTGAAGTCGTAACTTCAAAGTTAGGCGCAGATGCTCCGATCATAGGTGGGATAAAAGTTGCATTGGATTATGCGGAAGAGCAGATCATTATGCTCTGGAAATCATAGGAGAATGATATGGAGGCATATATGGACATATTACTGAAAGAAAGACTGGTATCTTATTATGAAAAACATATTTTAGAAGATGTGATGCCATTTTGGGATCGGAGGTGCATAGATAAAGAATACGGCGGATATATTACTTGTTTTGACAGAGAAGGAAAGATGACAGATGATAAGAAATATATTTGGTTTCAAGGGCGTCAGCTATATATATATTCACTGCTTTATAACAAAGTACGCAAAAAGAAGGAGTGGTTGGAAAATGCAAAGCATGGTTTTTCATTTCTTGTAAAATATGGGTATGCGGGCGATGGAAGATGGAATTATGTATTGGACAGAAAAGGGAATGTTTTGGAAGGTACAATCTCAATATTTTCTGATTTTCATGTTTTGCAGGGGGTGGCAGAATACCTTAAAATAGAAGAAGTAAGAACGCCGGAAAATATGGAACTTTTAAAAACTTGTTATGAAACGATGGAAAAAAATGTATTTGATCCATGGTTTAAAGAAATATATGAAAATACATGGAGCCCGGTTTTTATATGGCATGACATGTATCTGACATGTCTGTCTACAACGGAAACATGTGCGGAAGTATTGGGGACGGATGTTACAAAAAAACTTTTGAATGAATGTGTCGATAAGATTGCTAACTGGTTTGCAAATGATGAATATAACGTAGTGTTTGAAGCGGTTACAAGAGAAAATAAAATTGATATTGAGTCAGACAAAGGCCGCTTTATTAATCCGGGACATATGCATGAATCAGCATGGTTTCTTATGAAGGCAGGAGTATTGCTGGAAGACAAGCAGATTACTATGCGCGGTATACAGATTGCCCGTTGGGCAAATGCCGTCGGAAAAGATGAAGAGTATGGTGGAATTATTTCATATGCAGACGCATTGGGGGAAACACCTCGCCCGATCGACTGGTTTAAAGAAACGAACTCTTTATGGAATGAAAAAGTATGGTGGCCGAATGCGGAGGCGTTGACAGCTTATGCACAGGCGTATTGCTATACGAAAGACAGTTATTTTCTTCAAGAATTTTTAGATCAGCATAATTATTGTAAAGAAAAGTTTTTTGATTCACAATATAAAGAGTGGTTTGAACGACTGGAATATGACGGAACCGTAAAAAACAGTGCAAAAGGAACACCGTGGAAATGTGCGTTTCATCTTGTGAGAGCGCTTGTGTTTACATTAGAAGCATTTTCGGAAATGGAGGCGGTATAGTGTATTGTCTGGGGATTGACGGAGGGGGAACAAAAACTGATTTTTTACTGTTAGATGAAAACGGAAAAACGATTGCACAGCGCAAGATAGGAACTATTTCTTATAAGCACGTTGGAATGGATTATGTGACAGAATTACTAAGAGAAAATATAAATCAAATATTAGACGGGAATGATGCCTATATATGTCTTGCCTTTCCGAATTGGGGAGAATCAAGAGTAAATGATGAACGCTTTTTATGCCGGATTGACAAAATTACAGATAGGCCGATGAAAATTGTAAACGACAGCGCCGCGGGATGGGCAGGATCTTTGGGATTAGAAGAGGGGATCAATCTTGTGGCAGGAACAGGTTCGATCGCTTATGGACAAAATAAGTTTGGCACAGAAGCTCGTGCGGGCGGATGGGATGATGGTTTTTCTGATGAAGGCTCTTGTTATTGGTTGGGAAAGAAAGCGTTGGAGCTGTTTTCAAAAGAGAGTGACGGAAGGGTAAAAAAAGGAAAGTTACTCGAGATTTTCCGATACAATTTTAATTTAAAAAATGACTTTGACCTTATAGACATTTTTGATGAAGTGTATAAAAATAATCGTACAAAAACAGCTGAACTTCAAAAATTGCTTTTACAGGCAGCGATGCAAGGAGATGAAGAAGCAATACGTTTGTATGAGGCTGCGGCAGAAGAATTAGCGCTGATCATAGGCGCTGTTTATAGAAAACTGGAATTTTCGGGAGACACGATCGTATCTTATTCAGGTGGATTGTTTCATGCAGGAGATTTTATATTAAAGCCACTGGTGCGGAAGCTCAAGGAAAATGGAATTTGTCTTTGTCCTCCTAAATATTCGCCTGTACAGGGAGCGGCGCTTTTGGCGGCGAGAGAATATAGCAGAGACGGTGAATTTTTATCACGAATAAAAGCAGGCTTAGAATAAGAAAAAGAGAATATCCGCGGCAGATTGCGATTTTTTGCTGCGAGATATTCTCTTTTATTTTATATTATGTTTATAATTATTTTGCCGGATATTTTTATTTGGTGATAAAATCACAGACATAATTTCTATTATGTGTTATTATACTTATATAATGTGCAATGAAAATTATAAGAGAGTAAGATCGACACATAAAAACAAGAGAAAAACAAGAGAAAAACAGGAGGAACGATTTATGAGATTAAAAGATAAAGTAGCGATTATTACAGGAGGAAGCCGTGGAATCGGATTTGCGACAGCAGATGCATTTTTAAGAGAGGGTGCGAAAGTTGCTGTTGCGGCGAGCAGTGAAAAAAACGCGGAAGCGGCAGTCGAGAAGTTAAAAGCGATTCATCCGGATGCAGAAGTGGTAGGGATCAGTCCGAACCTCGGAAGTTTTGAAAGTGTGAAAGAAGAATTTGATAAAGTAGAGAAACAGTTCGGACGTATTGATATTTTGGTGAATAATGCGGGGGTTTCCGAGAGCACTCCGTTTACATCTTATACAGAAGCTGATTTTGATCGTGTGATCGATCTGAATGTAAAAGGTGTATTTAACGCAACACGCGCGGTAGTTGACGGAATGATTAAAAATCACAGCGGGGTTGTCCTGAATACGTCTTCAATGGTAAGTATTTCCGGTCAGCCGAGCGGATTTGCTTATCCGGCGTCTAAGTTTGCGGTAAACGGTACGACGATCTCTCTGGCAAGAGAGCTTGGGCCAAAAGGAATCCGTGTCAATGCAGTTGCTCCGGGAATTACGGAAACAGACATGATGAAAGCCGTTCCGAAAAACGTGATCGAGCCGATGATCGCACAGATTCCGCTTCGCAGACTCGGACAGCCGGAAGACATTGCAAATGCATTTGTATTTCTTGCATCTGATGAAGCGTCCTATATTACAGGCGTAGTTCTTAGTGTAGATGGAATGGCGCGCGCGTAAATATGGCGTTGCAATATTGTTTGCAAAATAATTTACCGGGAAGGGATTCCTTTTCATATATTTGAACATGTGCTAATATAATATCTCAGCGGAAGTTGTTCCGTTGAGATATTTTAAATTTCTGGGATGGTGAATATATGGCGCGTCAAAATGAGCGGAAAATGAAATTATATAAGGAAGCGGGTCTGGCGGTACTTCTTGTTTTAACGATTGCACTGGCATCAGTATCAGGGCGGCTCTCTTCGCAGGCACATGAGAAGGACAAGAATAAGCAGGAAGCGGCTGTACAAGGAGAAGCGGA
>ENA-OQIZ01000796-OQIZ01000796.1-human-gut-metagenome-genome-assembly--contig:-NODE-796-length-14245-cov-6.424423_pt1 | contig 14245 bp, 10 predicted proteins | sample MGYA00242593_ERZ504758 | MGnify/ENA primary metagenome ERZ504758 (study PRJEB26092, sample SAMD00036364) | human gut metagenome | host: Homo sapiens | study: EMG produced TPA metagenomics assembly of...
AACCACACAAGACGCGGGTTAACGAGGCCAGGCTCGCGAACATCCTCGACCGCGAGTTCGACGGCTACGAGCCGCGCACCCACCTGGCCAGTGACCTGACGTACGTGCGCGTCGGCGGCAAGTGGGCGTACGTGTGCCTGCTCATCGACCTGGCGAACAGGAGCATCGCCGGCCACAGCGCCGACACGGGCCGCACCGCCGACCTGGTCATGGCCGCGTTCGCCACGCTCGACTTCCCCCTGACCGAGGTGGAGGTGTTCCACACGGACCGGGGCAGCGAGTTCGACAACACGAGGATCGACGAGCCGCCCGACGTGTTCGGCATCAAAAGATCGCTGTCGCGCAAGGGCAACCCGTACGACAACGCCGTGGTCAAATCGACGAACAGGCTGCTGAAGAAGGAGCTCGTGTACCGGAACAGCTACGCCACGATCGAGCAGCTGAGGCATGACCCCGACGACTACGTGTGGTGGTCCGACAACCAGCGGCTCCACTCCACCCTCGGATACCGGAGTCCGAAGGAATTCACCGAACAGGGACTCGTCCTCTAAGAACCTGTCCAACACACCGTTGCCAATCCAACGTTGCCCTCGACGGGGCGCGGAGCGTGCCATTCCGTCTCGTCCGCGAGACGCCACAGCCATTCGCCTTCCTGGGGGATGACGTGGCCGAGTATCCGCCCGTCGGGCAGCTCGGCGGAGAGGACGTGCGGACCTCCGGGCCATGTCGCGGATCGGCGCATCTCCACGTCGTCGATGACGAACCGGTCGTTCATCGTATCGTCCCCCTGTCCTGCGCGATGTCCGCGAGTTCCGCCAGTCCGGTGGACCCGTCCGCGGTGGGGGCCGTGTCCAGCACCGCGGACGCGAAGCGGTCGGACGGGTCGAAGCGGAGCGCGCGTTCCGCGTGCATGCGGCCGGTCTCGCCCGTCCGTCCGAGGTATTCGACGTGGTCGAGCATGCCGAGCAGCCCGTAGATGTGGCCTTCGACCGGGGCCGGGGCGTTCTGCTGGATCGGCGAGAGTATGCGCCAGGCGGCGTGGTCGCGGTCGATCAGCGTGTCCCTGTCCGGCGTGGCGTCGGGCCATTGTCCGACCAGGTCCGTGATGAGCGTGTCGACGGGCACGTCCCGTTCCGGGGTGCCGATGATGTCCCGTAGGCCGCCCATGGTCGGCAGGTCCGGGCCGAGCACGTCGGTCGCGATCATCGCCCGGGTCGCGTCGGGAGCGTACCGCATGCTGACCGCGATGACCGCCAGCGCCGACACGTCGGATACCGGATCGGTCGGCGCGTGCGGTTCGAGCATGAGGCGGCGCCATTCGTATGCGGCCGCGTTGCGCCAGTCGGCGCGCGCCACGTCGCCTCCGGAGATCACGTCGTGCCGGTAGTCGGCGTCGGCGGCCTGGATGACCTTGTCGAGGGCCGGTTCGTCCTCGGGGTCGGCGTCGGCCATGGCGCGGATCCTGAACGAGGTGCGGAACGCCGGTTCCTCGATGGCGGCGCGTTCCAGGTCCTCGCCGGTGTCGGGGTCTATGCCCATGTCGATCTCGCGCACGTATCGCGCGAGGGTTTCCGCGCCGTCCGGGAAGAAGCCGTGCACGTGCTCCAGCGCGGGCTCGATGATGCTCCGCAGCGATTCCCACGCGTCGTTCCAGTCGACGTCGTCCGGATATTCGCCGTGCGTGTGGTGCTCCAGTATCCTGTTGGCGATGTCCGCCTCGTCGTCGCTGGCGAGGATGTCGTCGTGGGACTCCTCCCCCCATTCGTCGATCCATTGGCGCAGCTCCCCGTCGTCTATGGTCCTCTGTTCCATGTCCGGAGCCTTCCTTTCCGTCGTCCGGATGATTCACAGGCCATGGTCGCGCCGAAGCGGCGTGTCGGCGGGACACGATGTCTACAAGGGCCGATAATCGGACTCATCGACGAAAGGACGGCATCATGTTCCACTTCTTCGGAAGGATGAGGGGAAACGGACGGAAGGCGGCGCAGGACTACCGGCTCCTGGATTACGCGGATCACCTGCGGTTCATACGGCCCTTCGTGCAGGCGAGATACGGGTCGGAGCCCGCGCAGGAGATACTTTCCATACTGAAGGACTCGGCCGACGACGAATGGACGTATTCGCGATCGAGAAAGGCGCTTCAGCCGTTGACGGGACGCGGCGACGCTGAATTCCTCGCCCGGGTCGAGCTGATGGCGTCCGAGGCCATAGGAGGCGTCAACTCCGCCATCGGCGCCGCGAACGAATGCGGGACGCGGATGGAACGGCGTCTCCAGGTGTTCGCGCCGGACGGGATGAAGCCGTGCGCCTCATGCCGGATGCCTGACGGGCTGAGGACGGGTCTCGACGAGCCGTTCACCCTTCCGGGGGGCATAGGCGCATGTTCCGGCGACGCATGGCTTCCGATCGACCCGATGGTGCCGGAATGCCTGTCGGAGGAAAGCGCGTGCGCGGTCGTCGAGCTGTTCGAGGCGTCCGAATGACACGGCGCCCGGGAAACGGAACATAATAAGCGGATAAGCATATACATACATGCTTATCCGCTTATCTGATTATCCGCTTATCCTCGTCATCGGGCCGGCGCCCCGGTTCCGGCGGGTGGCTCCGCGTCCTCGCGCTCGAAGCGGCGGAGGCGGGCGAAGGCCCGGCGCGCGAGGTCGTACGCCTCATAGTAGCTGGGATGGTCGGTGTCCTCCTGCCAGACGATGTTTCCGGTCCGGTCGGTGACGAGCGCGGTGAACGAGTTCGGCTCCATGGCCGCGAGGGGGCGGAACAGGAGCGTGAAGCCGTGGGACGGCACCGCGACCGAAGCGACAGCGAGGGGACGGTTGCGGCCGGCGTCCGTGCCGCGGCGGGCGGTCCGGACGGACAGGGCGCCGGCGTATCCGTTGACGACGGCGAGGTCGCGGATGGCGAGCTGGAGCGGGACGCCGAGCCACGCGTCCGGCGTCATATGACGGGTCGCCTGGTTCATCATCGGCTCCATTTCGCGTTCGTGTCGTTGAATCCGGACCGTTCGATGTCGCACATCTGCACGTTGACGGGGATGCCGGGCAGCCCGCCGAGCTTGATGAGGAACTTGCCCACGCCCTTGAAGCTCGCGTTCGCGTCGAAGTTGGTGGGTGTGGCCCAGTCGGCCAGCATGTCCTCCTCGCGCACGCTGATGGGAAGGCCGGACTCGCCGCGCAGATAGCGTTTGATCTCGGTGCGGGACAGGGCTCCGAGGACCTTGATCTTGCTGCGTTCCACGAATCCACGGGCCTTGTTGTTCTGCGCCTGGGTGTCCAGGCACAGCAGGTCCGCGAACGTGTGGGTGATCATGATCTGTCCGACGCCCCACTGGCGGTTGAGCCGGGTGAGCAGGTCGAGGCGGTCGACCATGAGCGGGCTGGCGCGCAGGGCGCGGTGCATCTCGTCCATGATGATGACGTGGTTGCGGCGGGGTTGCAGGCCAGCCTCGGCCATCATGTCGGCCGCGTTCTTCGCGGCGAACGCGCTCGACCATGTGGCGGCGAGCACGGCGGCGACGACGTCGTCGCCGGCCTGCGCGAGGGCGCTGATGTCGAAGTCGACGGGGCGGGACAGGTCGAGCCGTTCGGTGGTCTGCTCGCAGAACAGGCGTCCGAACCGTCCCATCGGGTTCGCGAGTCCGTGGAGGCTGGACAGCAGGTCGCGGGTCGAGCGCGCGTAGGCCTCGTCGTTCTCGGGGTCGTCGAACACGGCGGCGGCGCGAATCTCGGGCGTGCCCTGTCTGACGAGGTCGCGCAGGTCGGGGATGACGGGCGGCTCCGGATCGTCCTTGGTGCGCTCGTACAGGATCTTGAGCGCGGTGGACAGGACGTTGGATTCCACGTCGGAGACGGTGCGGCGTCCCTCCTCCCGTCCGGTGCGGCTGATGGTCAGCAGCACCTCCATGAGCGCGCTGCGGCGTTCGTGGTAGTCGGCGAGCAGGTCCTCGCGGGCGTCTCCCGTGAGCCGTTTGAGCGCTTCATGGATGCCGCCCGGGTCGAGCGGGTTGATGGAGCCCAGGCCGCTGCCCAGACGGATGACCTGTCCGCCGAGCAGCCGGACGAGTTCGGCGTAGTCCGGCTTCAGGTCGCCGGGGATGATCGCGTTCATGCCGAGGGCGGACATGCCCCACACCTGGCGGCGCACGAACGTGGATTTGCCGATGGCGGGCAGCCCCATGACGAACATGCTGGGCTGTTCGATGATGCCGGCGCGGAACCAGCTGATCGGATCGCAGCACACGCCCGCGCCGGTCGTCATGCTCCGTCCGATGGGCACGCCCTCGACGGGCAGCGCCATGTCGGTGCTGAACGGCCAGAATCCCCCGCACACCTGGGTGCTGGTGCCGAAGAACTCGTCCATCGTGGGCATGAGCCCGCCCCATCCGCCGCCCCTTGAGCGCCGTCCCCTCCAGGACGGCCCCATCGGCGTTGGCGGGATGGACGGGCGAAGGACCGGCATGTCCGGATCCATGGTCCGGCCGGTGTTTTTTCCCTTCCGCATGGTTCCGTTCCTTTCACGAGAGCGCGGCGAACGCGCTGGGAGGCGTGTAGTTCCTGAGGTTGAGGCCGAGCGGCAGGCTCGCGGCGAAAGCGGTGTCCTGCGCGCCGTAGCAGGGGCGCAGGTCGATCTTCGCGCTTCCGGCGGCGCCCTCGACGGCGTGCGTGGCCTGTTCGAGCCTCATGCGCTCGTCGTCGCCGGCGCGAACGGTGGCGGTCACGAGCATGCCGAAGAACACAATTGCCGCTCCCCTGTTGGTCTCGATGGCCTGCCGGTTGGCCTTGTTGATCTGGCTCATCGCGCTGATGGACGCGCGCTTCTCCTGGCTGACCTGGTTGGCGGCCCTCTGTCTGTTCTGCTCGGCCATGAACGCGGTCTTGTCCGGAGGCAGGACGTGGAACACGACGGTGACGCGCTTGCGGTCGCAATCGGAGAGCGGGCCGAGCAGACGCGCCAGGGTGGAGCTGGTCACGTTGGATTTGGGCGGGTCGCACATCTCCCATGTGCGGCTCACGCCGGAATCGTGCCGGTAGTGGTCCCAGCCGGCCTCGCAGGCGACGGGCCCGGCGTCCTCCCATTCGATCCATGGCTGGCCGTCGGCCTGTTCGAGCGTGTCCTGCGTGGCGGGATCGTAGCTGACGCGGACCATGCGGCTGATCTCGTCGATGGTGAGCGTGCGCGCGGTCCCGCCGCCCGCGTCGGCGATGCGGCGGATGAGGTTGGGGACGAGCTGTCCGATGCGGCGGGCCGCGTCCTCGGGTTCGAGAAATTTCCCGTCGCGCACGTCGACGTAGCGGAACGTGAGCGTGAGGATCACGCTGCTGGACGCGCCGCCGGTCGCGTACAGGTCCATGATCTGGGCCATGGCGCGGGCCGCGAGCTCGGGAGCGTCCTTGACAGTGCGCTTGGCGAGGTTGCGGCGGAAGCGCACGCCCGAGTCGGGCGACGTGTCCACGGTGACGGCCAGCTGGGTCACGCCGGCCTCGCCGCCCAGCGCCTCGAGCAGGCCGGCCCACGAGGCGACGTACGCGTCCTCGACGTCGTCGTCCGCGAGGGCCGCGCCCTGCGGCTGGCATGCGAGCAGGAGCGAGTATTCTCCGGTGTGCCCGTGGCGCACGAGGGTGAGCCGGTCGCCGAACCCGTCGTTCGCCTCGACGAGCGAGACGCGCGACAGGATGCCGGGCAGGCGGCATTCGCCCGATTCGACGGGCGCGAGCATTCCGGAACGGTACAGGGCCCTGCCCTTCCTGGACTCCGAGAGCCAGGAGCGCCGTTCCACGGTCCGGTCGAGCACGTTTCGATGTTCGCGGTCGCGTACCGCGAGCACCGCGATGGTGCCGATGCCGATGACCGCGGTCGCGATGGCCGCGACCACGTTGACCATGGACAGCATCAGCGTGACGACGAGCACGCCGAGGCCCGCGAAGGTCAGCGGCTTGCCGATGTTGCGGATGCCGCCCGCGATGGGGCGCATCCAGTCGCCGTATGTCGTGCTTGAGGCCATTTAGAACTCCTTGGTCTTGCGGGTCGCGGCGCGGTTGGCGCCGTCGGGCCCGTCTCCGGACGGCTTCGCGCCTCCGGACGGGCGGGCGCCCGCCGGGGCCGACGGGTCGGAGCCGGAACGGCCGACGGACTGTTCGATCCGCGCGGCGGTGGACGAGGATTCGGGTTTCGCTCCGTCCGGGGCTCCTCCGGAGCCGGAGCCCGCGGACTGCTGGTCCATGCCGGACGGCATGGGATTGTCCGCCGTGTCCTTCGCGCCGTCAGGGACGGCGGATTCCGACGACGTGGATTGTCCTCCGCCGCCGGAGGAGCCCGCCTGCGTTCCCGCCGGTCCGCCGCCGGCTCCGATGCCGGATGGTTGCGCGGCTCCCGACGGTTTCGCGCCGTCGGGGGCGGCGTTCTTCTTGCCGGCCGCTCCGGCCACGCCCTTCGCGCCGGCCTTGAGCGCGCCGCCGGCGGCCATGACGCCCATGCCCGCGATTCCGCCGAGCATGGACGGTATGACCCCGCCGCCGCCGACGCTTCCCGCCACGGCCGGGACGATGAGCTTTATCATCGCAGGCAGGAGCACGATGACGCTGACGGTGAGCATGAGGGTGATGGCCTGGCTGTCGTCGCCGTCCGTCGCGGTGACCATGATCGCGCTTCCGGTCGCCATGACGAGCGCGGCGACGGGTTTGTACAAAAGGAAAGCGAACAGCCATCCCATGACCTTGCCGAACGCCTGGCGTCCGGTCTCCATCCAGCTCATCGCCGCCCAGACGGGGGCAACGCCCACCATGATGGGCAGCAGGCCGGCGCGCAGGTAGCAGAACACCTTGCTGATGAGGTTGCAGAACCACACCACGATGGTGAGGACCAGGGCGATAGGCCAGTCGAGGTTGAAGAATTCCGTCGCCGCGAGCGTGTTGTGCTGCCACGAGTCGCGCATCATGTTGGACGCGCTTTTGAGCACGCCCGCGGTCCAGGTGTCCACGGTGTCCTGGAACAGGTTGACGAATCCGGCGAGGCATACGCTGGTGAGCATGGCCCACATGAAGGCCTTGCCCAACGGGACGAGTTCGCGTCCCTCCTGCGTGGTGATGAGCTTGAAGCCGGCCGCGACGACGCCGCACACGGCCGCGATGATGAGGAACGGGTCGACCTGGAGCCTCACCCAGTCGGACACGAAGAACGAGGCTCCCGATCCGGGCGTCCATGACGCGAGGGCCGGAGTGGAGCGTCCGGCCGTGGCCGTGGGCACGCCGTTGACGACGGTTTTCGTCATGTGGGCCTGTTTGAAGAACGTGAGGGCGATGCTCGCGGCGGACGAGCCCATGAACACGCCCAGGAAGATCCATCCGATCTTGCCCAGCAGGTGTCCGTCCATGCCGGCCGAGCCGTTGCCGATCTGCCAGACGATGCGCGCCGCGAGGACCATGAGGCTGATCGCGGCCGCGACGATGAGCACGCCCTGGGCGATGTTGAGGTATTTGTTGACGTTCGTGTCCCACGCGTCGTACATGGGCAGCACGGAGTTCTGGAGGGTGGAGACGGTTCCCGACGAGGCGACGAGCGTGTTGCGGCTGGTGCTGAGCCAGTCGATCGTGTCGCCCGACTGCTGCTCGTACATCGTCCACATGGTCTTCTCGAGCCAGCTGAGCTTGCGCTGCTTGTCGCATGATCTCGTGGACGAGACGTATGTCCAGGTTCCCGCGCCCTCCGACGCGTCGTCGTCGGAGATCTGCGAGTTGGTCGCGTTGAGCGCGTCGCACTGCGCGGAAGGGTTCGCGACGAAGTAGACCTTCGCGGATCCGGCGGCGGCAATCGCGTTCCCTTGGTTCTTGTTGGCCCAGGCGTACTGCGGGCTGCGGATGAGTTTTCCGGGCTTGTTCTGGGGGATCTTCATCGAATACGTGGTCATCACGTCGGAGATCTCCTCGTCGCCGAATTTGAGGTCGTCCTTCAAAGCGTCGAAGTTCGGTCCTCCGCAGGCCGCGAGTGACAGGACGGCCGCCAGCGCGAGAAGCATCGCGACGAGGCGGCCCTTGCGCCGGCGCGCCATCCGCTCAGCAGCTTTCCGCGATGGACAGGCCGAGCGCGCTCATGAACGCCAGGGCGCCGGCGACGATGAAGATGCCGACGACCCAGTTGATGAGCTTGTCGAACGTGTCGTCCCTGTCCGGGACGCCGTCGCCCTGCTGGCGGAGCACGTGCACGCCGATGCGGATCAGCGCGACAATCGCGACGACGAGGCCGAGGGCCTTGACCCATCCGAGCGCGGTGCTCACCGGGCTGGAGAATCCAGGCGGAAGGCATGCCTTCGGGTTCGCGAGGTCGGCGAGGACCATGCCGTATGCGGCGGCGGATGCGATGTGTTCAAGCATCATTTCTCCTTTGATGTTCGTTGCTGGTGCGCCTTCCACGGTCGCACATCCCCGACGCCGCGGCGGTGCACGGCGTCTACAAGTTCCCTCATGCCTTCCCGCCCGCTTCGAGGTCAGCGAGCATCCTGGCGTACGCGCGCGGATACGTTTCGGGAAAGCCGTCGAGGTCGAGTCCGCGGATGAAGGGCAGCCTCCACAGCGCGGGCGCGGCGGAGCCGACCAGGAGCGCGCCCTTGCGCAGCTCCCGCGGCGTCTTCGGCAACGGCATGGTGACGGCGACGCCCATGAGGACGGTCCGGCCGAACAGTCCCGCGTTCCAGTCGGCGAGCAGCGCGCGGAGCGCTTCGAGGCCGCGTCCCGTGCACATGGCGCACAGCACGACCCGGCTCGGGAGACGCGGGTCGGCGCTGACCGGCAGGCCGCGTCCCGCGTCCGCGTACCGGTCCCTCGCGCTCATGCGGATTGTGGTGCACCCCGCTCCCCCATGCGCCGCCACCAGCCATACGCGGTCGGCGGTCGGACGGGCCGCGAACGGAGGGACCAGTTGGGTCAGCGCCGGCCGGGGATGCGGTGCCCGGGGCAAAGGCGGTTGGTTCTGGACGTTCATTCGTTCCTTCCTTCTCACAGTCCTGGATCGGTGTCCGGCATTCCTCCGTCGTCGTTTTCCGACGGGACGCTCCACGATGGGGCGGATGGCGTCGAGGGCTGCTGCTGCCTCTGCGTCGTGGACGGCGTTTGGACGCTCTCCTGCCGTTGGGCGCGGCCCTGTCCGGTTCCGGCGGTCTGCCGTTGGACGTTCTGGGACTGCTGTGGTTCGGCGGCGGACTCCTCTTCGGCTTTCCGCTTCGCGGCCTCCTGCTCGGCCTTCGCCTTGGCTTCCGCGTCGGCCTTCGCCTTCGCGGCCTTCGAGTCGTTCACGGTCTTGACGGCCTTGGCGATCGCGACGGCATCGCGGGCTTTGATGGCCTTCGACAACGTCTCCCGGGTCCTGGCGTCCTGGACCTTGCCTTCCGAATCCTTGAGCAGCCGTGACGCGTCGTCGACGGTCTTGTCGAGCTTCGACGCCTCGACCGCCTTCACGGCCGTCCGTATCGCCTTCACGGAGGTCTTCGCGCTCCTGTCCGCCTTCACGGCGGCCGTGTCCAGGCCGTCCACGTCGGACGCGTCGCAGGAGACCATGCCGGGCGTCTTCACGGATGCCGCGCGGTTCAGCCTGTCGATGGTCTTCGGATCCTTCACGGTCTTCGGATCCGTCTTCGACGTCCGTTCCGCCTCTTCCATGGCCTTGTCCAGTTCGCGTCGGGCGGACGAGAGCCTGCCCAGGGACGATTCGCATCGGTCGCGGGACTGTTCCGTGGCCTTGGCTTCCCGGACGCGGCCGGCCGCGACGACGCAGCCTCCGGCGATGGCCGAGACGAGCATGGCTCCCACGACCGAACAGCAGACGATGACGGCGGCACGGGGGATGCCGTGGGTCTCGGGAGGGATGTCGGCGACGGCCTCGAGTCCGTCGCGCACGCTTTCCGGACTCGCGGCCACGAAGGATGATGGTTCCGGACGGATCGGCGCGGGCGCGGGAGCTACGGACGGCATGCTGTCCCGGGACGGCGCCCTCGACGGCAACGGAGGCATGTCCGGAATCTCGGGCGTACGGGCATGCGACAGCCCCTTGAGCCTGGGTCTTTGGACCGGAGGCTTGTCCGAAGCGGCGGGACGGTTCTCGGATGAGTCCGGGATCCGGGGTTCCGGCGACGGAACGGGGCGGGCGCCCGCATCATCGGGAGACGGCCTTGGCGCGGCCGGTCCGGGCGCCGGCCTTATGGGAATCGGACCGACGGTCCATTCGTCGATCTCGTCCATCCTGAGAGAGTCCTTTCCCTGTCAGCGCGCTGCGACGCGGTTCATGGCTTCCGCGGCGAGTCCTTCGCCGGCGTCCGTCTGTTCCCTTTGGGCCTGGATGCGTTCGCGTTCGGCCGCGATGCCGTCCGCGCCGGCCGTCCGCGCCGGCTCGATGCCATGGATCAGTGCGACCGACAGGTTCCTCAGCATCTCGTCCTCGGGTTTGACCCGGTACAGCTGGTCGGCGAAATGCTTGCATCTGGCCGCAGGATCCCCTTCCATATAGCTGACGGTAGCCGCGATGCGGTACGCGCCGGCGCGGTCGGACGTCGGATGGATCTGCAGCGCGAAATCGGAGAACAGGCGCGGTATGTCCTGCTTGAACGCGCAGGCTATGGCGTGCGAGACGTCGTAATCGGACGGCATCATGATGGCGCGATACGTGTCGAACAGTCCGTACGACGCCTCCTCGTCCAACATGGCGACCGCTTCGAACTCCTCTCCGGACATGTCGGGGCGAAGGACCTTCGCGATGGTCGCGTCCATGAGTCCGTTCGGCTCGACCATGGTGCGCAGCGCGTCGGTGATGCGGTCATCGGAGATCTTCGATTCCCCTGGAAGGTATTTGCGTTCCTTCAAGGTCTCGATCAAATCGAACATGGTTTGAATCTGCTGCCGGGTAGTTTGCGCCATTCCGTGGGCCTTTCGTTCGGTTTTTCGTTTTCTCGACGCTCCCATACTGTCCCGGGGTGCGGCGCCCTGCGGTGCACCATGTCTACAAGTTCTGACGCACCAGAAAGGAAAACGGCCGGAACGGGAGTTCCGGAAACCGTCGTACGGGTTTCCATGGGTCCTGTTCCGGCCGCTTGTTCTGGATTGGAGGGGGATTTGGGTCAGCGTGTGCTGTGGCGTGCGGTCACGTCCATGCGGCGGCGCTTCATGTCGAGCATGGTCCAGCCGATGCCGGTGAGGGCGACGGCCGCGAGGAGCATGCCGTTCGTGTTCGCGCCGGTGGATGCCATGACCTTGTCGGCCTTCGCGGCGGCGGCCTGCGCGGCCGTCTCGCTGGCTTTCAGGCCCGTCTGTCCGGTCTGCGCGCCGGACACCGTGGCGGAACCGTTGCCGGTGTTGTTGTTGTCGGTCTTGGAGCCGTTCTTGTCGGCCGCGGCCTTGATCGCGGCGGCCAATGCGGCCTGGGCCTTGTCCACGGCGGCCTTGGCCTGCGCCTGCGCGGCCTTCGCCGCCTTGAGCTTGGCCTGAGCGGCGGTCAACGCCCGCTTCGCGGCGTCGAGGTCGGCCTGGGCCTTGTCCACGGTGGCCTGCGCGGCCTTGACCGCGTCGGTGGCCTGCGCGTCCCGCTTGGCCTGCTCGAGCTTGGCCTGCGCGTCAGACAGCGCCTGTTCGGCGTCCTTCACCGCGGTCTTGGCGGCCTCGACCTGCTTGGCGGCGTCGTCGCGGGCCGTGGAAGCCTGCTCGTAGGCCTGGGTCTTCGCGTCGAGGTCCTTCTGCGCGGCGGTCAACGCCTGGGTTTTGGCGTCGAGGTCGGCCAACGCGGCCTCGAGATCCTTGACCTGCCGTGCGGCCTCGTCGCTCTTGGCCTTCGCCTGCGCGTACGCGTCCTGCTTCGCGTCGAGATCCGCCTTGGCGGCCTCCAACGCCTGCCGGGCCTGGTCGGCCTCGCTCTTGGCCTCGTCGTAGGCGGACTGGGCCTGGGCCAACGCGTTCTCCGCGTCGGTCAGGATGCTGACACGCTCGTCCGCCTGGGTCTTGTCGGCCTGCGCCTTGTCCAGAGCCGTCTGCGCCTGGCCGACGGCGGTCTCGGCCGCCTTGAGGTCGGCCTGGGCCTTGCCGTTCGCGCTCTTCGCCTCGTCATAGTCGGCTTGGGCGGACTGGCGGGCGGTGTCCGCGGCCGTGTAGTCGGCCTGGGCCTTGTCGTTCGCGCTCTTCGCCTGCTCGTACGCGGACTGGGTCTGCTGGCTCTTGGCGGTCGCGGCGATGAGGACCTTCGCGGTTTCGGCGGCCTCGGCCTTCGCGGCCTGCTGGGCCTGTTCGGCGGCGGCCTGCGCGGCCGTGGTGTCGGCCTTCGCCTGGTTGGCCTTGTCGAGCGCCTTCTTGGCCTCGTCGACCTTCTTCAACGCCTCGTCGTACGTGGACTGGGCGGAACGGACCTGGTTGACGTAGTTCTCGACCATGGTGCGGTAGACGGCCGCGTCGTACACGGTGTCGTGCGTATTGTAGGAGTTCCAGTCGTTGAAGTACTCCTGCGTGAACGCGTGGTCATAGTTGGTTTCGCCGTAGCCGCTGTAGGCCATGCCGGTGGCGATGTAGTCCGGATTGACGATGTTGAGGTAGTGGCCGACCTTGTAATACAGGTCCGGATACTTCCGGAACACGTCGTACGCGGACAGGCTGGCGAGGTCGGGATAGTCGCCGGACTTCACGGCCGCGTCGTAGGTCTCCTTCTCCATCGTGTACCAACCATCGTACGGATCGTCATCGGCGAAGCCCCAGTTGAGATTCTCGCCGACGTTGTCGTACTGGTAGTTGTGCTCGTAGTGGCCGTTGGCCGCGTAGTTGGCCTGGACCATGGCCATGGCCAACGCGGTCTCCGACACCTTCAACGGCTCCAACCCGTTCTCCGCGCGCAGCTTGTTGCACTCGTCGATCATGTCCAGGGCCTTGAGCAGGTTGTCGAGGCTGGTCGCATCGTCCTTCGCGCCGATATGCGTGTATTCGAGGTACTGGGAGACGCTGGAATCGGTCAGATACTTGTACGCCTGCTCCGCGTTGTCGGACTGGAACCAGCCGGCCGCGCCCTGCGCCTCCTTCTCGGCGGCCTCGTCCGCGGCCTTCTTCGCATCCTGCGCGGCCTTCACGGCCGCGTCGTACGCGGCCTGCGCCGCATCCGCCTGCCGGGCGGCCTTCTCGGCGGCGGTCTTCGCGTCAGCGGCCTTCTGGTCGGCCTTGGCGAACTCGCTTTGGGCCTTGTCGTTCGCGGCCTGGGCCTTGTCGAGCGCCTTGTCGGACGTGGTCTTGTCCGCCTGGGCCTTGTCGAGCGCGGCCTGTGTCTTGTCGGCCTGCGCCTTCGCCTGGTCGGCGGCGTCGTTCGCCTTGTCGAGCTTCTTCCGCGCGTCGTCGGCCTTCGACTGGGTCTTGTCGGCCGTGGATTTCGCGGTCGCGGCGGCGACGGTGGCCTCGGCCTGCGCCTGCTTCGCGTCCTTGACGGCCTCGCCAGCCTTTTGGGCGGCGTCCTGCGCCTCCTTGACCTTGGCGGGATCGTTCGCGTCGCCCGCCAGGCGGGTGGCCTCGTCGAGCTTCGCCTTCGCCTCGTCGCTCTTCGCCTGCGCCTTGTCCGCGGCCTGTTGGGCCTCGTTGGCCTTCTCCTGCGCCTTGGCGGCGTCGGTCTTCTTGGCGGCGGTGTCCTGGTCGAGCTTCGCCTTGTCGGTCGCGTCGACCTTTGCCTGAGCCTGCTTGGCCTTCCGGTCGGCCTGCTCCTTGGCCTTGGCGGCGTCGTCGCGGATGGCTTGGCTGTCGTTCATGGCCTTCTCGAGTTTGCTGGCGTTCTTCGCGGTCTGGTCGGCCTTCTCCTGCGCCTGCTTGAGATTGTCCCGCGCCTGGCCGAGGCTGTCCTGCGCCTGCTGGACGCCGGTGGTGGCCTGCTGCACGTTCCGGTCCTGGTTGATGGTGTCCTCGACGTTCTGCTGGGCCTGCTGCACGTCCTGCTGGACTTGGTCGACCTGCTGCTGGGCCTGCTGCACGTCCTGCTGCGCGTCCTGCACGCCGGTGTTGGCCTGGTCGAGGCTGTCCTTGGCATTGGCGACCTGCTGCTGGGCGGCGGACACCTGATCCTGCTGCGCGCCCTGCTGGGCCGCGGCCTGGTCGACCGCTTCCTGCGCCTGGACGACGGCCTGCTGGGCCTGTTCGACCGGCGTGACCGCGGTCTCGTCCGCCATGGCCGGTGCGGCGATGGTGCCCGCGACCGCCACGGATGCGACCGCGACGCTGAAAGCCTTCTTGTTCATATCTGT
>ENA-OQIZ01000802-OQIZ01000802.1-human-gut-metagenome-genome-assembly--contig:-NODE-802-length-14148-cov-5.662292_pt1 | contig 14148 bp, 15 predicted proteins | sample MGYA00242593_ERZ504758 | MGnify/ENA primary metagenome ERZ504758 (study PRJEB26092, sample SAMD00036364) | human gut metagenome | host: Homo sapiens | study: EMG produced TPA metagenomics assembly of...
CCGATTTATCCCGACCCGGACGATCTGGATATCTTTGGCGTCGTCACGCACATCATCCACCGCCCGAGGGAGATGTACTGATGTTTGCCCTGGCCGATGTGAACAGCTTTTATGCCAGCTGCGAACGCGTTTTCCGCCCGGATTTGAAAGGAAAGCCGATCGTCGTCCTGAGCAACAACGACGGAAATGTGATCGCACGCAGCGCCGAGGCGAAGCCCTGGATCAAAATGGGCACCCCGTGGTTCCAGATAAAGAACGAGCTTTACCCGGCACAAATATACTGTTTTTCAAGCAATTATGAGCTTTACGCCTCGATGTCGGCGCGCGTGATGAACTGCCTGGAGGAGCTGGCCCCCAGGGTGGAACAGTATTCGATCGACGAGATGTTCCTTGACCTGACAGGCGTGGAGCACTGCATGGATCTTGAGGATTTCGGCCGGCAGCTGCGCCAGCACGTGTATGACTGTACCCGTCTGACCATCGGCGTGGGTGCCGGACCAACGAAAACGCTGGCGAAATCAGCCCAGTGGGCCTCAAAGGAGTGGAAACAGTTTCGCGGCGTGCTCGCCCTGACCCGGGGGAATCCTCAGCGAACGCGGAAACTGCTTTCACTGCAGCCGGTCGAAGAGATCTGGGGCGTGGGAAACCGCATTGCACGCAAGCTCAATGTACTGGGCATCAGGACCGCTCTCGATCTTGCCCTGACGAACCCGGCCTTTATCCGCAAAAATTTCTCCGTGGTCCTTGAGCGAACGGTCCGGGAGCTGAACGGGGAAAGCTGTATGTCACTTGAGGAAGCCCCGCCAGTGAAACAGCAGATTGTCTGCAGCCGCAGTTTTGGAGAGAAAATCACGGAGTACGATTCGCTCCGCCAGGCTGTCTGTCAGTACGCAGAGCGGGCCTCAGAAAAGCTGCGTAAAGAACACCAGTATTGCCGGCATATTTCCGTTTTCATCAAAACGTCTCCGTTCGCCGTTAAAGAGCCTTACTATGGCAACGTGGCCACGGAGAAACTGCTTACCCCCACCCAGGACACCCGGGACATTATTGCGGCCGCCACAACGGCTCTGGAGCGTATCTGGAAGGATGGCCACCGGTATGCCAAAGCCGGTGTGATGCTGAATGACTTCACCGGCTCCGGCGTTTCGCAGCTGCAGCTGTTCGACGAACGTCCGCCACGTCCTCACAGCGCTGAGCTGATGAAGGTTCTTGATGGCATTAATCATTCCGGACTGGGACAGATCTGGTTTGCAGGACGAGGGATTGCGCCTGCATGGCAGATGAAACGCGATATGCTCTCCCCTGCGTATACCACACGCTGGAAAGATATCCCCATAGCGAGGATCGGTTAAATTTCGCTTTTCAGAGAGAGCCAGTAGTGCTCGCCGCAGCCGAACGACAGGGCGAAGCCCGCGAGTGAGCGAGGAAGCACCAGGGAACTGCACGGATAAATTCTGCTTACGCTCGGAGTCTAATGGTTAGCTCCTTCAGGTTTATCCACTTATCCACGGACATATTTTTATAAGATCTTTTTAATATGTTGTTAGGTTTACCTTTTTAGAACGTCTCTCAGCCCTTTACTCATGCGGGTTTGAGAAGGATCTTTGTGACAATTTGCCCTTTCAGTGTGACAAATCACCCTCAAAACCCCGGTTTATCTGTGACAGATTGCCCTTTACCCTGTGACAAATTGCCCTCAAAAGCTGCAGTATTTCACAAAGTTATCCCTACCTGTTGACTCTTTTTCATTTAGTGTGACAATCTTAAAATCTGTCACACTTTACACGGATCTGTCATGACGGAAGTTGCGGTTATCAACCATAAAAAACGTAAGAATAGCCCGCGTATTGTTCAGTCAAACGAACTTACTGAGGCGGCATACAGTCTGTCCCGCGATCAAAAGCGTATGCTATATCTCTTTGTGGACCAGATCAGAAAATCTGACGGTACGCTGCAGGAGCATGATGGGATCTGTGAAATTCAGGTCGCCAAATATGCGGAAACCTTCGGGTTGACCTCCGCCGAGGCAAGCAAAGATATCCGTCAGGCTCTCAAGGGATTCGCGGGTAAAGAAGTGGTCTTTTATCGGCCTGAAGAGGATGCCGGGGAAGAAAAAGGTTATGAGTCCTTTCCCTGGTTCATCAAACGTGCCCATAGTCCCTCCAGAGGGCTCTACAGCGTTCATATTAACCCGTACCTCATTCCTTTCTTTATTGGCCTTCAGAACCGTTTCACACAGTTCCGACTAAGTGAAACGAAAGAGATCACAAATCCCTATGCCATGCGCCTGTACGAGTCACTATGCCAGTACCGTAAGCCGGATGGCTCTGGCGTGGTATCCCTGAAAATAGACTGGATCATGGAGCGCTATCAGCTTCCGCAAAGTTATCAGCGTATGCCGGACTTTCGCCGTCGGTTCCTGCAGGCGAGTGTCGATGAGATTAACAGCAGAACGCCAATGCGCCTGTCTTATATCGAGAAAAAGAAAGGCCGCCAGACGACTCATATAGTCTTTTCTTTCAGCGACATAATGTCGATCACACCTGAGTGAGCTTGAGGGTGATTTGTCACAATTAGCAGGGTGGTTTGTCACACTAGAGTTAAAGCTCTCAGGGTGATTTGTCACAGAATAGTTTGTCTTCCTTTGCCCTGACTGGTTTTCTGGAACTACATGGTTCCGATTTTGTGCTTTAAATACACTTAATGAGGGCAATTTGTCACATTTAGTTCAGTGCAGCTTGTCACATATCCCCTCAGCCCTGAGTGTCGTTTGTCACACTTAAGTGCGTCCTTTCCACTTCTGGCTGAGGGTGCATTGTCACTATTTGAATTCAAAACCGCTGCCTGAACTAATTGTGCATTTTCCCTGCACTAAAAATGTGTTTGAGCAGGAAGCTGTTAAATGTCCTGTCTGAAGGTTCTGGCCAACCCGGAGGATCAGTTAAGAGCACACCTTCCTGCTCCATCCAGCTATGTGTTTGCAGTTTACGCTCGACATACTCCTCGGATTCAGAGCCCATTGTTTCGATGATCAAAGTGGTAACGATGTTTTCTTTGCTCGGAACTACATTCAGTATGAAGTCAGGATGAATGACCTCCTCCACCCCATTTTTAGTGCTTTTAGACGTGAAAAGTGGCTTGCTGAGGCTGATAGCATCCGGATGATTTTCCTGACGGCCAGCATAGCTGCTGGCGTTTATTATTACCTTCAGTGTGTCGCGTTCTTTGTTGCTATCCACAGGCACAGGATTATCAAGCGTATACGCGGCATGCGCATAGCCCTCATGGCAGTAAACCTTACCATCCCTACCTCTGCGGTATTCCAGAATTGCCCAGTATGGGGCCCGACTGCCAGTGTTGTAGGTGCTTTCTCCATTGATACTGACTCGGGCTTCAGGCCTATGGATAAAAGTATTACTACGAACGCTAAAGGTTACTTCTTCCCGATTGGCATCGGTCGCAATACCAATGATATACACGCATGCCTCCTTATCACTGCTATCAGTCTGCAGTGAAATTTCCAGCTGAGTCAGCATGTCGTTAATCCGTTCGAGGGACAGCCAGGGCGCGCAACTGAACAGCATATTAAGCTGTCTTCCATTGCCCATTGTATGTTCATCCAGAACTTCTTTTATTCTATTGACCGAACCGACTAACCCCGGACTTTTATATTCAGGTACTAGTTCAAGTTGGTTCAGGCCAGCTGCCTGAATGAGAGTCAGCAATTTTCGGCCCAGAGCCGGAATGGGTTTAAGAGTTTTGCGTCGACGCTTACGGGGCACTACCGGCCCTTCCACAGCGTTGATTTTGTTGTCTTTCTTCTTGTCAGGTAACCAATCATTCCCGCCAACCGGATTTAATGGGCTGGTTTTTCCTTCAGTGATAGTGTTATCAGCATCCTTACTTTTCTTTAGCCTGAACAAAGGGCACTGTTCATCATGCTGTCTTGTCGTCTTGACGTGGCGTAACCTGGCAACGTTAACCTCGCAGTTAAAAGGACCTTCAATGTTCGGGTCATGTTCGACGCAATCACATTTTAACCACAGCTTACGGCGGTCCATTTCTTCAAGCACAGAATTTGCTATACGTAAATCAGCCTGAGCGGGTTTTCGACTGTTGCTGAAAACATGCAGCAATGCCTCTCTCTCTGCCAGATTCAGTTTCCTTTCAAGCCTTCCCCTTGGATTTTTTTTCCACACAAGGTCCATTGATTTACTCCTTCACTCAAAAGTGTGATTATGATATCAAGATAATATCTTGATATCATAACATCTTATTAAGATAGCAAGGCGTTTAAACTTGATAATATCTTCTTGAATTACATTAACTTATTAACATAACAAGTTAACATGATAGCAAGATACAAGCGGCGGATATATTGAAAATTATTTTTTAATATCCTATTATCTTAATAAGATAACAAACAAGGTGTGCGGAATATGATCATTGTTCTTGGTAGTCAAAAAGGTGGAGTAGGTAAAAGTACGCTCGCAGTTTCTATCGCTGCATATCTTATGGCGCTAGGAAAGCGAGTTCTCATTGTAGATGCCGACGATCAAAAATCAGTACTGACCTGGTATAACAATCGACCAGAGAACTTGCCTCATATGCCTGTGACTGGAGCGTCCGGCAACATCAAAGCCATGCTAAAAGAGCATGAAAAATCTTATGACTTTGTAATCGCCGATTGTGCTGGCCGTGACAGTGCAGAGATGCGAAGCGGATTAATGGCTGCAGATGTGTTTATTTCTCCTTTACGACCGTCCCAAATGGATTTGGATGTCGTACCACATACATGCTCTGTTTTTACTGCAGCTAAAGATTTCAACGAGTCTGTACGTGGGTATTTAGTGTTGAATATGACACCAACTAACATGTTCGTTAATGAAGCTAATCAGGCAGCGGATGTTCTCAAAGACTTTCCGGAAATGAATCTGTCTAATGCTCGCGTGTGTGACAGAAAAGCTCACAGGGATGCCTGGGCCGAATCAATGACTATTTTTGAAACACAGAACATCAAAGCCCAAGAAGAAATTGAAGCTCTGGTTAAGGAGATCATTCTATGAGGAATAGAGCACATACACCGCCAAGAGACGAAGCTTCGTTTATAAACGGAGGCACAGCTGGCCTCACTGCAAAAAATCCAGATGAACCAAGTAACAAATCTGCGACTAGTAAAGCAAAACCAGTCAGTATCTCTCTTGCTGAAGAGAATCTTAACTCAATCGATAATGTCATTAAGGAAGAGATATTATCAGGGAACAGGAGAGTAAACAGATCCGATGTAGTTAGAGCTGCAGTGATGGCATTAGAAAATTTATCACGAGAAGAAATCTCTCAACTGATTGAAAAATCGAGATTAAAGTAATATTAACTTATTAACTTATTAACTTATTAACTTGTTAATTTGTGAAGTTGGTAGTTAAAGGTGGCATGGTTACTAAGTTAATCAGATAATAAGATAGTAAGATAGTAAGATAGTAAGATAGTAACTTACCATCTTGTTACCTTGCTATCTTAGCCACCTGTTTTTTTAAGCAACGCCACCGCCTCATCGCCCGGCATCTGGAACTGCACCCGGTGCCGTGCTGCCACATCCAGCGCAAACACCTTCGTATACACCTCCGTCGAGCTGATGCTCTTATGTCCCATTAAACTCTGCAGCACCTTCAGCGGTATGCCTGCGTACAGCATGTGCATCGCGTAGGAATGGCGGAATGTGTGCGGGGTCACCGGCACGGAGAACGTCACCCCATCGGCCGCAGCCGTTTCAACCGCTTCGCTGAGCCAGGTGCGGACCGTCCGATCGGTAATCTCCCAGATACGTGCCTTCTCGGTTCTGCCGCTTCGCTTGTTACGACGTTCAAGAGGTATTTTCAGAGTGGCCACCATCATCTCCAGCTGGCTGACATAGCTCGCATCAGAAAGCGGAACCAGGCGATGCGTCTGACTGCCTGCAGGCGAACGGCCGGCAGTTCGGGCCGCTTTTTCCGCCCGCTGCTTGAGTGTGGCCAATTGCACGAACGGGTAGGGCGGCGCCAGCGAAAAATCCCCTCGAGTAAGCGCCAGTGCCTCGTTAATGCGGGCGCCCGTATTCCAGAGGGTGGCCAGCAGCATCTTACGGTGCAGATCGGGCACATAGTGGAGCAGGGCGCTCACTTCCGGCGCCAGCAGGTATTTCGGTAGTTCGTCCTGAACGAGCGCCATCTGCCGTAAGGCCAGTGCCGCGGGATAGTCGATGGTCACTGGCAGGGCGGCCATTGAGCCCTGAGAAGTAGCTGAAGGTATGAGGCCAGTCATGATCGGTATCTCAGTATCATTAGTTGTTCAGGTAAGTCTGATGGTTTTTCGCGCCGTTTCTGGCTGTCAGAAGCTGTCCAGAATTTGATTCCATTCGGCCTTACAGTCCAGCAAGTACCGGAGGCCGTTGTCGACCCCGTCAAGTAAATCGGAAGCCTCTCCCATTTTTTCCCCAAAGCGGCGGGTGTTGACGTAATGAATTCCTTCAAGGCTCCGGGTGCCGTCATTTCTCCTGGCATATCGGAAATCTGTCGCTCGTTCGTCAGCCTGATGAAGAGCTTTAACCACCTCTTTGACGATTTTTAAATCGGAAGTTCGGTAGCTACCATCAACCTCCAGGATCAGCTTTTGTGCCAGCGGCCATAAGGTATTCAGGTTATGGTTATCTTTTTTGTACTGGTATTTATCTGGCTCTTCTGCCAGTGCCAGAGCCAATCCGATAATCTGTTTGATAAGGAGTTCGATGTGATGCCTGTAGAGAAACAACACCGGATAAACCAGAAAATCCTGGTCCCGCCCGGATTCATCAATGTGTTTAATCAGAATGTCAGCAGCCCGCCTGTAACCTTCCGTGTAAGCTGTGCCGTGATCACGCATGTAATTCAAACATGCGTTGTTGTGCCAGTCGCTGTCGCTTGCCAGTAACCCCGGTTCTGACGTTTTTTTCTTTTTCATAGCTTTTTCTTTTCCGATGATCTGCTGTGAAATCCCGCCCTTAGTTACCGTTGTTCAGTTGCAGCAGCTTTGGCGATCTCATCCACCGCTTCTCTGACCGAAAAGGACAGTCTATCCTTTGGTGAAAACTGGACCCAGTAGCACAGATATGAGCCATAGTTCTGGTTGGTATGACGGGGGTCATAATCTACGCAGAAGGCGTAAATCTCCCGGTTACCTAGCTCCCATTTTGTAAGCTCACAATAGCGGGTATAGAGCTCTCTGAGATCTTCAAATAAATCCCCTTCGCGGATCGGGCCAGATTCCTTCACGACCCCGCACTGATCCATAAAATGACTGACGGCGGCTTTTTTTGATTTGAATTCCTTCTGACCAATCTTCACCGGTATTGAACGTCCCATCCTGATCTCCTTTCTGGTTTGCTGGCAAATAGTCACTCAGAGTAATTATGACGGGCGGCAGATCTGTCTGCGCACAACCCTGCGTCTGTCACCCGGATTATTTTACCCTGTTGTTATCATTTGCATGATGATAATAAGCAGCCATATAGCCATGTCGTTAAATTACCGGATGGCCGTTTCGGCGTGATCCGATTTTTTGCGTATTTAACAGTTTCCGGAAGTGTACCACGCACACGAAATAAGCAAAGCGGCAATGTCTGCCCCTGCGCGACGGGTCACGGGGAAGGGGATAAACACTATATATAGAAGAAAACGCAGCTGACCGCGTGGCACATCTTGTGTTTCTGCGCCGCTGCGCCCCGGAGGCTGGGAAGAAGATCCGGAACTGCCTTTTTTCGGATCTGAGCGGGAAAAGTGAGAAACCAACATAGGTGTAACATATCCATATGCCGGGCATCTGCATAGGCAAAGCATACGCATATACCTACCATCTGCATATGTAACACCTATACAAGCCGGGCTTGCAGGCATATACTTCACCTATGCGGGAATACTCCCTGGCACACTCAGCATATGAGGAAAAACCATGCGCACAGTTTCGATATTTAAAAACGGCAATAACCGCGCCATCCGTCTGCCCCGGGACCTGGATTTTGATGGCGTCAGCGAACTGGAGATCGTCCGGGAAGGGGACAGCATCATTCTGCGTCCCGTCCGGCCGACCTGGGGCTCGTTCGCGCAGCTGGACAGGGCCGATCCGGACTTTATGGCGGAGCGTGAGGATGTGGTCAGCGATGAAGGACGCTTTGAGCCATGAAGAAAACCTTGATGCTCGACACCAACATCTGCTCGTTCATCATGCGCGAGCAGCCGGCAGCGGTGCTGAAGCGCCTGGAGCAGGCGGTGCTGCGCGGTGATCGCATTGTGGTCTCGGCCGTGACGTATGCCGAGATGCGCTTCGGCGCCACCGGCCCGAAGGCCTCGCCGCGCCATATTCAGCTGGTCGACGCGTTCTGCGCGCGCCTCGATGCCGTCCTGCCCTGGGACCGCGCCGCGGTGGACGCCACGACGGACATCCGGGTGGCGCTGCGCCTAGCCGGGACGCCGATCGGCCCGAATGACACGGCCATTGCCGGGCACGCCATCGCGGCGGGCGCCATCCTGGTGACGAACAATGTGAGAGAGTTTGCGCGGGTGCCGGGCCTGGTGCTGGAAGACTGGGTGAAGTAATCCCGATAAAAATTTTCGTTACGGAGACGACTGACATGAATGCTGAACACACGGATTACGGCTGGCTTTTCAGGGAACCGGATGAAGAAACTGACGGCGATATCATGATTGATCTGGAGCACCTTCCTCAGGAGCTCAAACTGGTCGCCATCCAGATTTTACTGAATCAGATTGACCGCGATACGGCAGAGAAAAAACTGGCAGAAGTCATACAGCAACTGGGGTTTGATATCACCGCAGCAGAACTGTCAGCGTATCTTTTTAAACCGGGTCATGCCTGACAGCTGACCCGGGAGTGAGATTAGTGAGAATTGTCAGCGGACTTCACTCTGCCGGCGGTACTCCCGCCAGCATCAGCAGTATCCTGTTCAGCGATTCGGTTGTAGTGTGCCTTTCAACCCATGAGGCTCTGAGCGCAGATACTGTGGTGGTACGCTGACGCTGCTACCTAATGCCGCAGCGGCCTGCCACGGCCAGTGTGGGTTGTAGAGCGCCGCACGTGCAATCGCAATAAAATCAGCCTCGCCGTTCAGCAGGGCGTTTTCCGCCTGCTGTGGTTCGGTGATCAGCCCCACGCCAATGACGGGGATTTTTACCTGTTGCCGGATTTCTCGTGCAAACGGCAGCTGATAGCCGGGACCAACGCTAATGGACTGTAATGGTGACAGCCCGCCACTGGAAACATGAATATAATCGCAGCCCAGTGCCTCAAGCTGCTGGCTCAGTACAATTGACTGTGCATTATCCCATCCACCGTCAACCCAGTCAGTGGCTGACAGCCGGACACCCACGGCGATATTCTGGCTTACTGCTTCACGGATCCCGCGGAAGACCTCAAGCGGGAAACGAAGACGATTCTCCAGCGTACCACCATACTCATCCCTGCGCTGATTGCTCAGTGGGGAAAGGAACTGATGTAACAGGTAACCATGAGCAGCATGGACTTCAATCAGTTCAATGCCCAGCCGTTCGGCGCGTCTGGCGCTGTCAATGAATGCCTGCTTTATACGGATAAGATCATCACGGCTGAGTTCTTCCGGTGCCTGTTCACCTTCACTGTAGGCAAGCGGAGATGGCGCGACAGTCTTCCATCCGCCATGTTCAGGATCCAGCTGATGCCCCCCCTCCCATGGCGCTGCGGATGATGCCTTACGTCCGGCATGACCCAACTGTATTCCAAGGCAGACCGGAGAATACCGGCGAATGTCATCAATAACGGAGCACAATGCAGCTTCCGTGTCGTCATCCCACAGGCCCACATCTGCAGGGGTGATACGCCCGGCAGGCTCCACTGCACTGGCTTCGATGATAAGCAGGCCTGCCCCGGAAAAAGCCAGCTGTCCGAGATGAATTCGGTGCCAGGCAGTAACTTTACCGTTTTCAGCAGAGTACTGACACATAGGGGCGATAACAACGCGGTTTTCAAGTTTCAGTCTGCCGATCTGCGCCGGGCTAAAGAGTTGAGTCATAAGAACCTCATGAAGATGAAGTGTTTGGTGATCCCTATATATTTAGCATGTCCTGATTAACGGGAGTTTACCGTTGTTGCGTTTAACGCTGCATAATCAGTAACAGAGTAAGTTCAGAGCCTTCCATACGGAATAACCGTTGATGTTTCAGTGACAATCCGGGGTCGGGATGACTGCTTGCCTGATACAGGATCAATTAATGCAAGTAAGCAGTCTGCAACAACAGGGAACCGGGCAGAGAATGCACAAGGAAACCTCAGGCTCATATATATGAATTTTATGAAGGAGATATTCCTCATTCTCACCAGGCCCTCCAGAATAAAAATTATAAATTATGGGTTAAGTCGGGCTGGTAAATGCCCCGGTGATGTGGTGTGACAGTGATACGCTAAATATCATACTTCATATCGAGAAAAATATATTTTCAACCCTGAATCCTGTTGTGGGCGTGAGAACGAAAATGTGATTTATCTCCGCGGAGTTATGCTGTACCCCGTCTGACAATATATGAAACAGGGGTTAGTTAACACATTCTCACCACTACGAAATACCCTTTATACTTTACTGAACGGTCAGTAATAATTATGTTTATACAGTAGGGCAGGCACTGATAAATGGACTGACATACTTAAGGCTTTCCTCAGAAAGGGGCGACCTGGAATTGCTTATTTTTTCTAATGCTGTGCTCTTCGGTGTTATAATACAGACAGTGGTGAATCCCCCTGAGCGGCGGGGCGAACTGACCTGGTTACCTAACTGTTAAATTTGCTGGCTGACGAAATATGCGGATCATTGCTGGTGAGTCAGTGATCCACCGGGAGGCACCCGGCACCACTTTCATATTCTTTTTCAGGGATTAACTGCATCCCGGTGAAAACTTCGTTTTATAAAAAAAGCCCGTTTTTAATAAACGGGCTAACGAAAAGGCTATTTGTAAGGTAGGTGTGAGACTGCCAGCTGTCCTGAGTTGAGTGGCACTGTATCGGGCAGATTCACTTATGGTTCAGGAGAACCTCCAGACAGTTGGTACGTCTCACCTGATAAACATAGCATTCTTGTCGGAAATTGGGAAAGTGGATGGGAGTAATCGCACAGGAAAATTCGACGATTGAATGTTTAGCGTGGGCAAAGAAATGGCAGAGGCGGAAGATATAAGCGTTTCCCATCAGTTCAAAACATAAGCGAGTGGGTCGTTGATCGTTTGATATCAGAAATTATCACAGAGGGTAGAGATGACTGATATCACCGAACTGACACAGTATGAAATAAACTGTCCGGGCGTCGGGCTTGCAAATAGCGGCGAGCCCGACGCCCGGTGGTGTCAACCTTCCAGATTCAGCTCCACGCTGCGCTTAAGCACCAGGCGCATAATGGCGTAATAAACCATGCCGACGGCAAGCCAGCTCAGGCCGAGCACTTTGGCTTCAATATCCATTTCATAAATGACAAAGCCGATAATGCACAAACCAATCACTGGGAAGAGCAGATGCATCACCAGATTGCGCGATTTTTGACGGATCAGATAGTGGTTGATAACCGCCACGTGCAGCACCAGGAAGCCCATAAGCGCGCCGAAGTTAACCAGCCTGCTGAGGTTGTCGATATCGCCGTAGAACCAGAGACCGGAAACCAGTGAAATCAGTGCGACTAATAATGTACTGACATACGGTGTTTTCAGGCGTGGATGAACCTTCGCAAGCAACTGCGGGAGTTGCTTATCACGAGCCATCGCAAACAGGATGCGTGAAACCGCCGCCTGGGCAACCAGCGCGTTTGCGATCCCCCAGGAAATCACCGTGGACCACATGGTGACGTATTTCAGCCATTGGCCGCCGGCCAGATTGGCAGTATCGTAGAACGCGGTATCGAGGCTGCCAAATTTCATTCCTTGCGCAAGGTCCGCCGCAATCCAGGTTTGGAGAATGAACAGCGTACCGACCAGCATCAGGGCGCCCAACGAGGCCTTACCCACGGTATCGACGCCGCCTTTGGTTTCTTCGGACAGCGTCGATATTCCATCGAAGCCGAGGAAAGAGAGCACGGCAATTGAGACTGCGCCCATGACCAGAGGCAGGCTGAATTTATCGGCATTATACAAGGGGGCGAGCGTCAGATGGCCTGCCCCGGCTCCGGAATAAAGCGCAATCAATCCCAGTACCACAAAAATTGCGAGCACCACGATTTCAGCCACCAAAATGGTATTATTTGCCCGTGCGGTAAAGGTAATGCCGCGTAAGTTAATCAGGCTGTTAAGCGCGATAAAGCCGATAATCCAGACCCAGCCCGGAACGCCCGGTAACATCGGCCCCACCGCCGCCGCGCTGACAATATACAGTAGCGATGGCACCAGAATGTAATCCAGCAATATCAGCCAGCCAGCAAAAAAACCTACGATAGGGTGTATTCCGCGCTGAGCGTATGCGTATACCGAACCTGAAACGGGGAACGCGCGTGACATCGACCAGTAGCTCATGGCGGTGAAAAACATTGCCACCATGCCGATCAGATAAGCCAGCGCCACCATGCCCTGCGCGCCATCCCATACGTAGCCGAAGACACCGAAAGGGGCTATGGGTACCATAAAAATCATGCCGTAAACCAGCAGATCGCGAAAGGTCAATGCTCGATGGAGCTCCTGTTTATAACCGAACTGTTCGATGCTCATGCCTGCTTCCCTTCAATACTCAGCGAAAGCTGCGCCGCCACCGATTTGGGTAACGCGTAGCGGCAAGTTTTCAGCGGGTCGACCACCTGACAGATTTGCAGGTCGCCAGCGATACTCAGTATATTGATAGCTTCCGCCAGCATCAGGGAAGTATTATCGGCGATAAAATGTGCCATATTACGTGCCGCAAGGGCTGCCGCATCGTCGAGGGTAACGGCAGAAGCGAGGGTGAAAATCGTTTCGTTGTTTTCCAGCATCGGCAAGGGTAGCTGACGGTTTTTAACAACGGTTAACTCAACGAGGACTTCGCCCGGCACTTCCAGGCCGCAAACTGAGACTTCGCCATCACCCATCGCGGCGTGTAAATCTCCCAGCGCGAAAAGCGCACCAGGTACGTTGACCGGTAGCCAGAGGGTGCTGCCGGCGGTGATCATTTTGCAGTCCATATTACCGCCGTGGCTATCCGGCGTGCCGCAGGAGATAGCCTTTCCGGCAGGCGCGACGCCGATAACGCCAACCATCGGATTAAGCGGCACACGTACATTGCCAGGCATGATCGCATGGCCCTGTTCAATGGGCACTATGGTCACTTTTGGAGCACTAAGTTCGTCGCCAATCACCCCGAGTTGCGGGGCGGTGACCATCACCGCCTGCTGGCTCGTCAGGGTAATTTTCTTGATGGTGACTTTAAGCGCATCGCCCGGTTCGGCGCCTACAATGTAGACCGGCCCGGTGGCCGGGTTAATACGCTGCCAGTCCAACTCGTTGAACACGGTCTCGGCAGAGGTGATTTGGTCGGAGAAGCAGTCGCAGGTTTCAAATAACACTTCACTTCCACTGTTGACGGTGGCGACAGGAACGTTATCGCGCGACATGGCGTAAACCATCCGATCTTTGGGTATTTTCATTAGATTCATCCCGGTAATATTGTTGTGTTTTTTTTGGTGTTTCCCGTAGGGGAAAGGGTGAATATATCGGGAATGTTGCAGAAAGGCAATTATGAGTACCCTAAGAGGGTTTACGGTGATTATTATTTAAAATCAAAATTTTATAGTTAGTAGTGTTTAATGGCTTTGTTGAATAAATCGAACTTTTGCTGAGTTGAAGGATCAGATCACGCATCCTCCCGACAACACAGACCATTCCGTGGCAAAGCAAAAGGTCAGAATCACCAACTGGTCCACCTACAACAAAGCTCTCATCAACCGTGGCTCCCTCACTTTTTGGCTGGATGATGAGGCGATTCAGGCCTGGTATGAGTCGGCAACGCCTTCATCACGGGGAAGGCCCCAGCGCTATTCTGATCTCGCCATCACCACCGTTCTGGTGATTAAACGCGTATTCCGGCTGACCCTGCGGGCTGCGCAGGGTTTTATTGATTCCATTTTTGCCCTGATGAACGTTCCGT
>ENA-OQIZ01000803-OQIZ01000803.1-human-gut-metagenome-genome-assembly--contig:-NODE-803-length-14145-cov-20.643458_pt1 | contig 14145 bp, 8 predicted proteins | sample MGYA00242593_ERZ504758 | MGnify/ENA primary metagenome ERZ504758 (study PRJEB26092, sample SAMD00036364) | human gut metagenome | host: Homo sapiens | study: EMG produced TPA metagenomics assembly of...
GTCACCGGTTCAAGTCCGGCCGTGGTCGCTGGAACAGCGCAAGTTGTTCATGGCTCTGTAGCTCAGTTGGTAGAGCGAACGACTGAAAATCGTTAGGTCAGCGGATCGATGCCGCTCGGAGCCACCAGATACACCCCGGAGCAATCTGGGGTTTTGTTTTTCTCGCATATCTTTTCCGATTTACCTGCGTGATTTCCGCTCGTTTTCCAGCACAAGCGCCATCCGAACCATATCGGCGAAAGACATACGCCCATTACCCCCAACGAAGAGGGATGTTCTGTCCCCTCTGTTGCTAAACTATGGTGCAGGTAGACAAGGGGTTGACGGCTGTACTGTTCCATGATGTTGACCTCTAAACGGGTGTATCCCTGGGGTGAGGCGAGTGGAGATACTGTTGATCGGCAACACCGACTTCGTGACGAAGCAGTGGATCGAGCACGCGTTCCCCCACGACAAGGTGGTGGTGGCCCTCCGCAAAGGGACCGAATCCAGCGGCGAGGATCTCAAAATCATCGACATGCCCGACCGTGACGCCGTGTCGGAAGTGTTCTCCAACTACGAATTCGATCGAATCGTCTACTTCTCCGAAGATCTGACGCCCCGCAGCGAACGTGACGGCGACCTGGGCTACCTGCGCCGACTGCTGCACACCGTCCGCAATCGCAAGGTCCAGATGCTGATGGTGAGCGGGCCGGAATCGGAATTCACCTATCCGCAGGAAACGGACGTGCACGAGACCAGCAAAAGCCTGATGTCGCGTGCCGGCGAAGAGCTCGGCCTGTACTATGCGCGCACCTACGATCTGGAAGTGAAGATCGTGCGCTGCCCCTATCTGTACGCGCCGCAACGCAATGGCGTCACCGCATATTTCAACGGCTTGTTCGAACAGGCACAAGCGGGAGAACTGCGCTTCCATGAACGCGCCGAACAACGCACCTGCTTCCTATGCGCCGACGATCTGGCCGAACTTATCTACCGCATATTCGACGACTGGACCGCCGACAGCGAGCTGTTCCACGTTCCGAACGTGTTCGACTTCACTTACGGCGATTTGGGAACGCTGATCGCGGGATATTTTCCGGGAACGAAGGTCGTATACGGCGAGGACCGTCCGCAGGCATACCCCGCCGACGACCACGAATTGCGATTGCGGTACGGCTTTTCGCCACGATACTCGCTTCGCGAGGATTTTCCGCACGTCATCGAAGGCTGGTTGAAGCTCCGCGAGAACAAAACCGACAAGCATCCGGTATGGGATTTCCTACGCAGCCACAACAAATGGTGGACCGTGCTGGAAATCATCGGCGCGTTCCTGCTGACGGAATGGCTCCGCACTTTTACACAAGGCAACAGCCAGCTGGAAACCGTGGACCTGCGATTGCTGTTCGTGGTGATCGTCGGCACCATCTACGGGCTGCATGCCGGCGTGTTCGCAGCCGTACTGGCCTGCGCCGGCGTGGCCATGTCCTACGCGTCGCAGGGCGCGTCCTTCGCCCCGTTGTTCTACGACACATCGAACTGGCTTGCCTTCGTCATTTATTTCGTGGCCGGATCGGTATGCGGCTATGTGCAGTCGCGCAACCAGGAGAGCGTGAGGTTCGTGCGCGACGAGAACGGGTTGTTGCGCAATCGTCTGGACTTCCTGCGCGGGCTGTATCAGGATGTGCTCGACGACCGCAGACAGTTGCGCGACCAGATCATCGGCAGACGCGACAGTTTCGGCAAACTGTACGCCGTGACCCGAGAATTGGACGAAGTGCAACCGCAGAAGCTGTACCATACGGCGATTCGCATCATGCAGGAAAGCCTCGATAGCGACAGCCTCGCCATCTTCCGAGTGGACAACAGCGGACAGTTCGCCCGTCTTGTGGCGGCGAGCCCACGGTTCGACGTCGGCAGCTTCCGCTCCGTACGCGTCTCGGATTACGGTGAAATCATCACCGCGCTGGAACACAACGGCATATGGGTGAACCGAACGTTAAAGGACAAATTCCCGATGTACGCCGTCGGCGTGCGTGACCGTGGCGAACTGGCCGTGATCATCACCATGGGAGAGGCCAAACCGGACCAGATGAACCTGTACTTCCAGAATCTGTTCAGCATCATGTGCGGTCTGGTCGAATCGGCCATGATCAGAGCCTTCGAATACGAGGACGTGGCGCGCCGGTCCATGCTGGTGCCGGGAACGAACCTGCTGAAGCCAGAAGCGTTCCTGCCGAAGGTGCTGGCTGCCAACGACCTCAAACACGACCATATGGGCGACCATCTGCTGCTCAAAGTCGAATGCGAGGGAAACCTTGAGGACGCGGACTCCCTGCTGATGCAAAGCATCCGCCAGACCGATGAGGCCGGCATGCTGACGGATGACGGCGTGTATCTGCTGATGAACCAGGCGGGGGAGAAGGAACTGCCGATCATCCTCAAACGTCTGACCCGTTCCGGCTTGCACTGCTCCTGCGTTCCGCAGACCCAAGAGGATGCCCTGCTTTCCGAAGCCCAATCGCATATCGCGCAAGCCGACGATGGGGGTGAAAGCTGATGGGGTCGACGACTATCGCCGCGTTGATCATCATCGCCGTGCATCTGCTGGTCTGCATGACGCTGTGTCTGCTGCACCACGTCGGAGTGCTGAAAGTCGATGGACTGCTGCTCCCGTTCATGGCGTTGATTCCCCTATGGGGGCCGTTGAGCGTGGCGCTCATGCATTCGCGTGCCGTGCTTCGTGGGGGACGACGGATTCCCGCCGGTCTGCAGGAACTGAAGGTCGAGGATCAGGAACAACGCAACATTCTTGTGGACGACCGTACGGATTACGCCAACACCGTGCCGTTGGAAGAGGCGCTGATCGTGGACAATCCACGGCAGCGTCGTAATCTGATGCTGTCCATTCTTAACGAGAATCCCGGCCAATACGCCAATCTGCTCTCCCAAGCCCGTCTGAACGAGGACGTGGAAGTCGTGCATTACGCGGCCACGGCCATGGCGCAGATCAGCGCGAAGGAAGACATCGCGTTGCAGCAACGCATGGAGGAATACGAGCGGAACCGCGATTCGGACGAGGCGCTCGACCGGTACCGTGAGGCGCTCGAACACTACTTGAAATCCTCCATGGAACAGGGGTATGCCAGAACGTTGCAGATGCGCCGATACGCCGACCTGCTCGCCGAACGGCTCAAACGGCATAACGACTACCGCACCGTATGCTCGTTGGCGAAGACGCAGATGGATCTCGGTTCGTTCGATGCCGCGTCTCGCACCATCGAAGCGGCGCTGTCCGCATGGCCGCGTCAAGGTGACGTCTGGCTGATGAAACTGCGATTGGAAGCCGCACGTCACGATGGCGAGGCGGTGCAACGCACTGTCCGGCACATCAAGGACGACCACATCTACCTTGGCGGCCAAGGCCACGACATCCTGCGATTCTGGCTCGGCGACAAGGAGGCTGAGCGCGCATGATACGTTCCGCATGGCGCATATGGAAGCGCTTCCGTTGGAAAAACCTGGTCCGCGTGTGGGCCGTATTCATGGCCATCGCTTTGGTGCTGTTGGCGCAAACCTTGGGCATCCACTACGGCGCGACGAAATTCACTTTGAAATACATGGCTCGTAACGAGGCCATTCCGGCCCAGAACGCCATCATGGGGCAGCGCGCCACGAACCTGATGCTCGTGGATAGTTCCCAGGATGGTGTGGACGAGGCCGAAGCCATGATGAAACAGGTGCTGCTCGACATGAAAGTGCCGACCGCCACCGTGGATCTGGCCAAAACCGATCCCGACGACATCCCCTCATTGAATCGGTACCGCACCGTGCTGATCGTCATGCCGGAACTTGATTCGCTGGGGGATGAGCTGGTGTCCATCATGAGATGGGTTGAAGGCGGCGGCAACATGATGCTTGCCATGACGCCTGAAAAAACAGGCTATCTGGACGCGATCGGGCCTCAAATCGGCATCGAATCCTCCGCATACGACTACGTGATGACCAAAGGCATCAAGCCTGCCAGGGACTTTATGCTGGGTGGCGGGCACACCTACATGTTCAGTGGCCCGTTCAAATCGTCGTTGAGTCTGAACCTCAATGAGAAGGCCACCGTCGAAGCGGTCAGTGCCAATGGCCATACGCCACTGATCTGGAGTGCCGATGTGCGTTCCGGACGAACCGTGACCTGCAATATCGGCATCTATGGCAAGGTGGTGCGCGGCTTCTATGCCTCCGCGTTCAGCCTGCTGGGTTCCGCCACGGCATACCCGGTCATCAACAGCGCCGCGTTCTATCTGGACGATTTTCCATCCCCGGTCCCCAGCGGAGACGCCACCTACATCAAACGCGACTACGGCATGAGCATCGCCGACTTCTATTCGAAGGTCTGGTGGCCGGACCTGACCAAACTCGCGGAACGCTACGGTATTCGGTTCACCGGCGTGATGATCGAGAATTACGGGGACGATACGAAAGACGCTCCCGTACGGCAGAAGGACGAATCGCATTTCAGCTATTTCGGCGGACTGCTGCTCAAACAGAACGGCGAAATCGGCTACCATGGCTACAACCATCAGCCGCTCGTACTGCCGAACACCGATTATGGCGACGAATACGCGTACCATCAGTGGCCGAATCGCAAAGCTGTCGTCGCCTCGCTGCGCGAGCTGATCGCATTCCAAAAGTCCGTGCTGCCGGCGGCCACAGCGTCGGTATATGTGCCGCCGTCCAACATCCTGTCCAAGGAAGGACGGCAGACAATCGGACGAGACGTGCCCGAAATCCGCACCATCGCCAGCACCTACCTGCCAAGCGACAGCAAACTGCCTTACGTGCAGGAATTCGGTGTGGCCGATGACGGCATCGTCGAGGCGCCGCGCATCGTCTCCGGCGGCATGGTGGGAGATTACATGCGGCTCGCCGCAGAATCCGAACTGAACATGCATTTCGTCAGCACCCACTTCATGCATCCGGACGACATGCTCGACCCTGACCGTGGCGCGAAAGAAGGCTGGGCGGTCTACAGAAAAGGCCTTGAGAACTATCTCGACTGGCTTGAAGCGTCCGCACCGTCCATCCGCATGCAGACAGGCACGGAATGCGCGTCCGCGGTGCAACGCTTTTCTGGACTGACTGTCAAGATGAGGGAATCCGCCAATGAGTGGGAATTCGACTTGGGCAATTTCAAGGACCAGGCTTGGCTGCTGCTCCGCGCGAACCATGGCACGCCCGGCAGAATCCAAGGCGGAAGCATGATCCGGATGACGGGGAATCTGTACCTCATCAAGACCACGGACTCCACAGTGCACGTCGAACGCAAGGCTGGAGGCGCGGCATGAGAGTCTGCCTGGTATTGGAAGGTTGCTACCCGTACGTGCATGGAGGCGTGTCCACATGGATGCACAGCTACATCACCGCCATGAAGGAACACGAGTTCGTGCTGTGGGTGATCGGCGCGAAAGCCAAGGACCGTGGCAAATTCGTGTACGACCTTCCATCCAACGTGGTGGAAGTGCATGAGGTGTTCCTCGACGACGCGTTGCGTCTGAGCGGTGAACATGCGAAAGTGATCTTCACCGACGAGGAAGTCAAGGCACTGCGTGAGCTGGTGAATCTGAGCGATCCCGACTGGGACGTACTGTTCAACCTGTTCCACAACAAAGGCGTGCATCCGCTGTCGTTCCTGCAAAGCAACGAATTCATCGACCTGTTTACGAAGATCTGCATGGAGGAATACCCGTACGTCGCCTACGCGGATGCGTTCCACACCGTGCGATCCATGCTGCTGCCGGTGCTGTACCTGATGACGGGAGAAGTGCCGAAAGCGCAGATCTACCATGCCATCTCCACCGGTTACGGCGGCCTGCTGGCATGCTTGGGCGGCAGTATCAACCACGCACCCGTATTACTAACCGAACATGGCATCTACACGCGCGAACGTGAGGAGGAGATTCTTTCCGCCGAATGGGTTGCGCCCGCGTTCCGGCAACGGTGGATCCGTTTCTTCGCCATGCTGTCACAGGAGATCTACCGTAGGGCATGGCGTGTGACCAGCCTGTTCGGCCGCGCTCGCCAGACCCAGATCGACATGGGCGCTCCGGCAAGCAAATGCCTGGTCATTCCCAACGGCATCCAATACGAACGGTTCTGCGACATTCCACTCAAGCCTGAGGACGGTTGGGTGGATATCGGCGCCGTGGTACGTCTGGCTCCCATCAAGGACGTGAAAACCCTCATCCACGCGTTCAGCGAACTGTCGAACCGCGTGGACAATGTCAGGCTGCACATCCTCGGTGGTGTGGACGACCAGGACTATGCCGACGAATGCTATGAGCTGGTGAAACAGCTTGAAGTGAAGAACCTTGAATTCACCGGACGCGTGAATGTGGTCGAATACATGCGCAAACTGGATTTCACGGTGCTGACCAGCATCTCCGAAGGCCAGCCTCTGTCGGTGTTGGAATCGTTCGCGGCGGTCCGCCCTTGCGTGACCACCGACGTGGGCTGCTGCCGTGAACTGCTGGAAGGCGAGGAAGGCGACGACCTCGGCGTGGCCGGCTTCTATGTGCCTCCGATGTACCGCGAGGGCCTTGCCCGCGCCATGGAACGCATGTGCGCGAGCCGCAAGCTGCGCGAAGCCATGGGCCAAGTGGGACGCGAACGCGTGAAAACCTACTATCGGCATGAGCGCATGCTTGACGAATACCGTGCGCTGTATCTCGATACCGCCGACCATTACGGGTTGGAGCACTGATATGGCGGGAATCGGATTCGAACTCAAGAAACTGTTCCACCGCAAGGGCCTGGTCGCCATGGTGCGCGCCTACGGTTATGCCGGTGTGATCTGCACCGGACCGATGCTGCTGGGCATCCTGCTGCAGTTCGGCGTGCTGGCGGTCAGCGGTTGGTGGCACGTGCCCCGCGCAGGCCAGAATCTGCTGGTCTGCATGATCACGTACACGCTGCTCGCCTCATTGGTGTTGACCAGCTTCCTGTCCATGCCGGTGACGCGTTTCCTTGCGGACATGCTGTTCGAACATCATGAGGAGACCATTCTTCCATCGTTCTGGGGATCCACGACCCTCATGCTGGCGGTGGGTGCGGTGCTGTACGCGGTGTTCCTGCTGTTTTCCGGCGCGACCCTCATGCAGGGGTTACTCTGCCTATGGCTGTTCCTGGAAATGATCGTCAATTGGAATGCGATGAGCTATCTGACGGCCATCAAGGATTACCAAGGCATCATGTGGTCGTTCGTCGCGGCGGTGGTCGTGGCGTTCCTGTCCGCATGCGCGATGATGGCGCTGGGCCTGCCGCAGGTGGAAAGCCTGCTGGCCGCAGTGGCGTTCGGCTACGGCGTGATGATGGTCTGGGACGTGGTGCTGCTGCACCGGTATTTCCCGCAAAGCTCGGAAAGCCCGTGGACGTTCCTCGCATGGCTGGACCGGTTCCTGCCGCTCGCCCTGACGGGACTGCTGACCACCCTCGGCTTGTTCTCCCACTTGGTGATCACCTGGTGTGGTCCGCTTGGCGTGCATGTGAAGGGACTGTTCTACGGTGCCCCCTACTATGATGTGCCCGCGTTACTGGCGTTCCTGACGATTCTGATCACCACCGTGAATTTCGTGGTGTCGGTGGAAGTCAATTTCTATCCGAAATACCGTGCCTACTACGCGCTGCTCAACGACGGCGGCACCGTGAAGGACATCGTGGTGGCCGAACGCGAGATGCTCGCCGTGCTCAACCGTGAGCTGTACTACACCGCGTTGAAGCAGCTGTTCGTCACCGCGGCGGTCATCTCGTTGGAAAAGATGGTGTTGGGCGTGCTGCCGCTCGGTTTCAACGATGGCATGCATGGTTATTTCCGTGTGCTGTGCGTCGGATACGCCCTGTACGCGGTCGGCAACACCATGCTGATGATTCTGCTGTATTTCACTGATTACTTCGGCGCGGTGTGCTGCGCCGCGATATTCGCCGGGTCGGCCACGGTCTTGACTGTTATTTCGCAGTTCGTTCCGGTCACGCTGATGGGATTCGGCTTCCTGCTGGGCGCGTCGGCGTTCCTGCTGGCCGCGGTCGTGCGATTGGCGGTGTTCACCGACAATCTGCCGTATCGTGTGCTCGGCGCGCAGCCGATTGTGGCGACCGAAAAGCGCGGATGGTTTACGAAACTGGGCGAAGCGTTGGACGAATTCGGCGAACGGCTGCATGGAACTTTCGGACGGAAGGAATCATGAGGGAAAGCGTGGAAAGCATGGAAAGGAACGGACGAATGACGATGGGTAATCGGCCGTGCGGCCGCAATGCCATATTCAAATGCGTGGCGATCATTGCCACGGTCGTGACGACGTTCTCCTGCGTCGCCTGCGGAAACGCTGCGGACAGTGGTTCCACGGCAGACAAATCGGCGGCGCAATCGCAAGGAAAGCATGAGAAAGTCAAGAAAAGCGCCACGCAGGGGCTTGACGGCGCGCATCTGCGTGACAACGACTCGCTGTACAAGGTGTATGACGACAGCGGTGTGGAAACCATGTATCTGACGGTCTCGCGCGGCAACAAGTCGGAAGGCACCGACCACAGTTGGAGCGAAATCAACCAGTATTCCGTGGATGATTACGCGGCCATGCGCACCAACCGGTACCAAGTCAACGGTCTGCTGCAGGTCGGCGACGAACAGGGGCCTGTATCCGGCGAACTCGGCTACGGTGAAAAAGCGCCGAACGCCACCGTGCAGGTGCGCGGCCAGTCGTCCAGTCTCAATAAGCAGAAGAACTACAAAATCGAGCTGAAAAGCGGCAAAGGCAAATGGCGCGGGCAGCGCACCATCGCATTGAACAAGCATATGGGCGAAGGGCTGCGATTCCGCAACAAGATGGCATACGACCTGATCCGCGGCATCGACCAGGTGATGGGACTGCGCACGCAATTCGTGCACCTGTACGTCAAGGACGAAACCTCCGGTTCCAACTCCTTCGACGACTATGGCCTGTACACGCAGGTGGAGCAGCTCAACAAAAGCGCGCTCCAAGCGCACGGCCTCGACAAGAACGGCCAGCTGTACAAGGTCAACTACTTCGAATTCCAACGCGACGCGGACGTGATCAGACTCGCCGACGATCCCAAATACAATCTGTCGAAATTCGAGGAGAAGCTGGAGGTCAAAGGCAACAGCGACCATACCAAACTCATCGCCATGCTCAACCAGCTCAACGATTATTCGGTGCCGATGAGCAGCATCCTCGGCAAATATTTCGATACGGAAAATCTCGCATACTGGATGGCGTTCCAGCTGCTGACCGGCAACACCGACACGCAGAGCCGCAACATGTACCTGTACAGCCCAACGAATTCCAACACCTTCTACGTGCTGGACTGGGACAACGACGGCATGCTGACGCGCAAGGAGAACCAGATCCGCAATATCTCCACCGGTTCCAGCTGGGAGCAGGGAGTCAGCAACTATTGGGGCAATGTGCTGTTCAAACGCTGCCTGCAGACCAAATCGTTCCGCGACGAACTCGACAAGGCCGTGAAGCGGGAATACCGCTATATGAGCGCAAAACGCATCAATACGATGGTGGACCACTACGAGTCCATCACCAAGCAGTATTTGTGGAGGACGCCCGATTCCATGTACGAGCCGCTGACGCGCGCCCAGTATGACGAAGTGGCGGGGCAGCTGCACGACGAGGTCGCGCAGAACTACAGGATCTACAAAGAAAGCTTCGACAAGCCCATGCCGTTTTTCATCGACGCTCCACAGACCGCAGACGGCAAACTCAAATTCAGCTGGGACGCCTCGTACGATTTCCGTGACGAGGATCTGAGCTACGACGTCACCGTCGCCAAGGACTACCTGTGTGAGGACGTCATCTTCTCCAAAACCGATCTGGCATTGCCGGAGACGGTGACGGACCTGCCAGGCGACGGACAGTATTTCATACGAGTGCGGGCACGCAACACCTCCGGCAAGACGCAGGACGCCTTCGACTACTACATGACCGACACCGGCAAGACGTACGGCACGAGATGCTTCTACATCAAATCCGGGAAGATAGTGGAGGATGTCAATGCGCGGTGATGGCGGGGCGTCGAAACTGCTGGAACGGGTCCGCCGTCGTGTCGGCGAGGAGCTTTCCATGCCTCCGCGCCGCTGTGAGGAACATTACCGGCATGAGCTCAAGTATCTGATTTCGTACGGGCAGAAAGCCGATCTGAACTTGCGTTTGGCTCCGTTGCTTGAACAGGACAGCCACGCGCGTGGCGGCTGCTATATGATTCGCAGCCTGTATTTCGACGATTATTGGAACACCGCCTACCAGGAGAAGGTGGACGGCGTGCTGATGCGCAAGAAATACCGTATCCGTATTTACGATTACAGCGACCGCGTGATCAAGTTGGAGCGCAAGCGCAAGCGCGACAGCTGGATATACAAAGAGGACGCGTCGCTCACGCATGGGCAGTTCGATCGGATATTGGCCGGCGACGTCGGATTTTTGGAACACAGCGAAGAGCCGTTGTGCCGGGAATTCTATGTGGAATACATGAGCAATGTGCTGCGGCCGCGGGTGATCGTCGATTACGAGCGTGAGCCGTGGATCCTCGACGCGGGCACGGTGCGCATCACCTTCGATATGAACGTGCGCGCGGCGGTGGATGGATTCGACGTTTTCGACCGTAGTCTGCCCACTCTGCCGGTACTTGAGCCGGGCAAGCTGGTGATGGAGGTCAAATTCACCGAATTCCTGCCGCAGATCGTGCGTGACATTCTGCCAGGCAAGGCGCAGGAGATAACGGCCGCCTCGAAATACGTGCTGTGCTATGACAAAGCCTCGTATCTGCGGGGTTTCGACTACTGGCAGGAAGGCTGGAACGTGCCGAGCGTGTGACTTGAGCGCACCGGTCGGACGTATCGCGGAAGACCGAAAACAGACGGACGAAAACGCGCAGCCGAAAACATCGGCAATCGTAGAAAACGTAATAACCGAACAATCGCAAAAGAGAAAGCGAAACCATGAGCGTAAACGACATGATCAAGAAATCGGTGCTGAACTCCTTCAGCCAATACAACGTGCCCAAAATGGCGCTGGCCCTGCTGGTGGCGCTGCTGGTGGGCATCGTCATCTACTGCGTATACCGGCGGTTCTACACGGGCGTCGTGTATTCGCGCAGCTTCGCGGTGACGCTGGTGGGCATGTGCGTGCTCACCTGCATGGTCACATTGGCCATCAGCACGAACATCGTGATCTCGCTTGGTATGGTGGGCGCGTTGTCCATCGTGCGTTACCGTACCGCCGTGAAGGATCCGATGGACCTGCTGTACCTGTTCTGGGCCATCACGTCCGGCATCGCGGCCGGCGCGGGCATGTATCTGCTGGTGGTGGTCGCCGGCGCGGTGATGATTGGCATGCTCGCCCTGTTCTATTCGCATCAGGACAAGGGCCGCGTGTACATCGCGGTGATCCATTACGCTTCCGACGCGGTCGGGGACGACATCACGCGCGCGTTCGGCCGCACGAAGTTCTTCGTCAAATCCAAAACCATGCGTGGCGACCATGTGGAGATGGCCGTGGAAGTGTTCTGCGACGACAAGGACATGACTTCGCCGAGCGGATTCGTGCCATCGAGGGTGTTGAGGACGTCACCCTGATACAGTACAACGGTGAATATCACGGATAGGACGTGGTGACAGGAAGGAATCTGTTTGGCTGACACACCGGAAATGGGCAGGACGCCGTCCACCGACGAGCTTGTGCCGGAGCTGACGTTCGACAAGATCGACCGTGCGTTCGACAACAACGAGTTCTGCTTCTACCTGCAGCCCAAATGCAATGCGGCTACGGGTGCCATCGTCGGTGCCGAGGCGCTGGTGCGTTGGAACCACCCCAAATATGGTGTGGTATCTCCGGGCAGGTTCGTTCCCATGCTGGAACAGGCCGGACAAATCTCCCGACTGGACGTGTTCGTATGGCGTTCCGTGGTCCGGATGCTGGCACGTTGGGAACGTGAGAGCCGCAATCTGGTGCCGATTTCCGTGAACGTCTCCATGGTGGACATCGACCAGATGGATGTGGCGGACACGCTCACCGGACTGCTGAACGAATACGATGTCGACGCTCGGCTGCTCCAAGCGGAAATCACCGAAAGCGCCGTGGCCAGGAACCTGTCCAAAGTGGAAAGCACCATCCGCAAGCTGCATGCGGACAACATCGCGGTGCTGATGGATGATTTCGGATCGGCGTATTCGTCGCTGAACATGCTCAAGGACATCAACGTCGATGTGATCAAACTTGACATGAAATTCATCGACCTCGATGAGGACAATGCCAGCAAAGGGCTGAAAATCGTCGAATCGGTGGTCAACATGGCCAGAAAGCTGCGACTGCTGGTCATCGCCGAAGGCGCACAGACCAAACAGCAGGTCGACCAGCTGCTGTCCGTGGGATGCCGGTACATCCAAGGGTATTACTTCCACGAACCGCTTCCGGTGGGACGGATGGAGAAGCTGTTGGCCGAACGTCCCGACGACCGGCATTTCTGGGATATGTCAAACGATTTCATGCATGGCAGCTATGTGCCCGTCAACGGCCGTACCATGCTTGAGACGTCCACGCTCGCCGCCAGCACCTTCGAGATTCTGGCCAATGGCATGGCGGAACTCTCCCGACTGAATGTGAAGACGGGCGAGTACCGCGCGGTCAAACGCGATGGCATACTGCCGACGCCGGAAACCGATGATTTCGAAACCTACGTGCAGACGCTGATCGCCGAACGCGTGGTGCATCCGGACGATGCCGACAGGTTCCGTGCTGATATGGATCTGGCTTCGCTCCGTTCGCTGCTGTTCTCGCAGAAATCCGCGTTCGGAGTGTACCGCAGTGAGGTGCTGGCCAGAACCGGCATGATCTCCTTCGCGGTGATTCCCTCACGTGAATGCTCCGAAAGCGATCCATGGGCCGTGGTGATGGTTGGCCGGAACCTGCCGATAGAGTCCTTTGTCCGGTTGAACGGCGAGGAGTACCGACGGGATTCATTGACGGGGCTGCTCAACCGCAACGCTTTCGACGATGATGTGGAATTCATCCAAGCCACCCATGACAAGCCGTTGACGGTGATGTACATGGATCTGATTGGCCTGCATGAGATCAATAATCATTTGGGTCATGCCAGAGGCGACGTGGTGCTGTGCGAGCTTGCGGACGCGGCGCGCGCCTATTTCGGCGACGATAATATCTACCGCATCGGCGGCGACGAGTTCGTGATCATCAGTTTCGCCCATTCGATGGCGCAGAGCGCCCGACAGATGGGATATATGCGTCAGGAGCTGCTTGATCACGGTTGCGAGCTGTCCGTGGGCATGGCCGAATCCGATGACGGCGAGGATATTCCGGATCTGGTCAACCAGGCGGAAAACGAGATGCGCAAGGACAAGAAGCGCTACTACGCCAGCGGCAGCGGCAAAAGGCAGTTGCGCACGTTGAACAAGCAGCTTGAGGACATCCTGGTACGCAACAAAGACATGGAATCGTTGCTGCAGCATTTGAATACACGGTATTCGATCGCTTATGTGGTCAATCTGCGTGCCGATACGCAACGGCCGGTCGTGGTTCCCGGCTATGTGCAAAAAATGCTTGACAAACATGGCGGTTCCTTCCACGAGATGCTGCTCGACTATTGCGACAAATTGGTGGCGCCGGCCTACCGGGACGGCTTCCGCATGCTGTTCGACTACGATTACGTCCGCGACCGGATATGCAGGGAAGGCGCTATACGGTACGCCTACGTCAGAAACGACGGCGAACGGTTCCTGATTACGATTTTCCCCGACACCCATTCCGTGGACGAGGTCATGTGGGTGTTCGCCAAAGAAGACACGTCGTCCGAAGAATAGGATTTCGGGCATCGGACGGTATGCTGTCCGGTTTTGCCGGTGTTGTGGGATATTGACGAAAAAATTGTGTGTCGTGGGTGCTTCCTCGCATGGAAAAGGGCTTATGATGAAACCGTTGGCCGCGGCAATGGATGCCGTGGTCTTCGCTTGAACACACAGTCGCTTAAAGGAGAGCACTATGGTCTATCGCATGATTTTCAACCAGACCGCGTATTTCGGCCGCGGAGCCATCAAGGAGATTCCGGGCGTCGCCAGGTCCCATGGCTTCACCAAGG
>ENA-OQIZ01000804-OQIZ01000804.1-human-gut-metagenome-genome-assembly--contig:-NODE-804-length-14144-cov-3.127131_pt1 | contig 14144 bp, 5 predicted proteins | sample MGYA00242593_ERZ504758 | MGnify/ENA primary metagenome ERZ504758 (study PRJEB26092, sample SAMD00036364) | human gut metagenome | host: Homo sapiens | study: EMG produced TPA metagenomics assembly of...
ATTAAATGGAACCATTATTCCGTCCGTGCGTGTGCGGTTGCCGTATCCCGGTCTACCGATATGGCGGCGCAACGATTGCCGCGCATATCGCCCGAAACGATCGAGCCTCTGATCCGGTTCGGCTCGACGGCATCCTGACGCAGGGCAAGCACGGGACGCTCCGGCTCGCCATACACCTCGCCTTGCGCGACGCTTGTCGTTTCGCGCTCGCCGATGCCGACCGCGTTCACGGCCCTGACCTCCACGCTGAACGACGGCGACGCGGACAGTCGGGTATCCGTGACATCGAACGTGACCTGTGTTCCGACGACCTCCACCTGCTCGTATCCGGCACCATCGGAACCGTTCAATGAAACAAGATACGAAGTGGGTGCGCTGAACGCGCTCCCGCTGCCGGAAGGTGGTTTCCAGCTGACCTTCAACGTATTTCGTCCACCGGTGGCATGCAGTTGCGTCGGTTTTCCGGGAAGTGCATCCGGCGTACCGGAAACACTGTTGGAATAAGGTGACCAGCCGATGTCGTTCCTGGTCCGCACCCTGAACTCGTACCGGTTGCCGTTGGACAATCCGCTGATCGTGCAGATTGTGGCGACCCCGCATGAACGACTGCCGGTGCCGCCGCCTCCGGCGGGAGCGGACACCTCCACTTCATATTCGAGGATGCTTCCGTTCCGGCTCGCCTCCCAAAACAGGGTGACGGTTCCGTTCTCCGATGTCACCCGCGTAGGAATCAGTATCGGCGCGTCGGGGACGTCGGCTATCAGAACACGCAGCGTTCCGGTGACCGTGCGTTCCGGGGCGCCGGTAGCATCCTCGACCGTGACGGTGATATCCCGTGATGCCGTCGCGGCGCCACGTGCCGCCATAACCCCGATGGTTCCCGACTCGTCGCAGGTCACGGTGATGCCGTCGCCCGCACCCGAGCAGCCGGTCACCGTAAGCGGCGTATCGGGGAAGGGATTGTAGACGTCATCCAGCATGTTGATGTGTTGCGTGCTTCCCGCTCGTAGACGCAGATTCCGTTCCGGGACACGGGCCAAAGGGCGGGATGAGGCCACGATGCGCACGTTCAGTCCCGCCTCCGTCGTCGTATCCCCGGCATGGATGCGCAACGGTACGCTGACGGTCGTGCCGGTTCTGGCGGTCATGGCGACGCGCAACTGCAAGCGACCGTTCCGTGAAACGGTGGCCTGCAGGTCCGACGTGTCCAAGCCGCCTGAATACGTTGGAGGATCGGCCGATTCGCCGGCATATGGGATTGTCGTCAAGGCATTCAGATCGATGGTGCGCGTCGGGTCGCCGGGTGCCATATCGATGGTCGTCGACGGGAACGTCGGCGGCGACTGGTTCCTGCCCGTCACTGTGACGGTCAGCATGATAACCGCCGAATCGCTTGTGTCACCACTGCCGGAACCGTTCCCGGGCCCATTCCTGAGCCCGTTGCCGGAACCGTTGCCGGGCTTGGCGTCCACGGCGGTGAACGCCACGGAAGCCGGTCCGGTGTAACCGGATGGGGCGGTGAACCGCAACGTTTCCCCATCATCGAGGATCGCGGCGGAGCCGCCTCTGGTCGCCACAACGGGTTCACGACGGTCGGCATACGCGTGCTTGCCCGCCCCGACGCGCACATGGTCGGCGATGGCGATGGTGACGTTCTGCCCGGCGGGCACACTGATTCGTGGCGCGTCCGGTCGTATCGTCGGCGGGAAGGAGCCGTAGGCGGGCACATGGATGAACGCGGTGGATGATATCCCGTGTGTGGTGTTCGTCACCGTGTACGGTACGGCATAAGGCTTGTCGGCGAGTTCCACGGTGACGGTCAGAGGAGCCGTGAGCCGTGCCGGGGAGGCCGCGGCCAAAGCGAGTTCATCAGGTGTGCTCGAAGGATTGGATACCCAGTCACCGAGATCCACCTCCACGACGCGCCTGTCGACGGTAGCCTGAGCGGGTACGCGATAATCATGGGCCTGCGGTGGCAGGATCCGGGCGTTGCGATTCACCTGCACGGTCAATGTGGCTTTGCCTTCCATGCCAGCCTCATCGCGCACGGTGTAGACGATGTAGCCGGTTCCCTCCTCGGTGGGGGCGGTGAACGCGATATGGTCGTCGACTACGCGTGCGCCGGGCAATCCGCTGATCTCCAGATCGGGCAATACCGTCAATTCGCCGCCGCTGCCGGCGACATCATTGGCCGTGACCGGCACCATCGCCTCGGTCCCCGGACGCAGGGCGATCTCATCATCGCGGGCGGTCACCCCGGGATTCGAAGACGCGGAAGCCACCCCGACCCGCACCTTCGCCTGGGATCGCCGCCCCGACCAATCCTCCACCGCATAGGTGAAGGAGTCGGTGCCGTTCGCATCGGCGAACGCCTCATACACCAGATAATCGGCCCCGGTTTCCGTGATCCTCCCGAACTGCGGCACCTCATTGCCCAAGCCGAGCAGCAACACGTCATCATCATCCTCATCGATACCCGTGAGCGCAATGGGAATACGGACCATACCGCCCGGCGTCGTCCGAGCCTCCACCATGCGTGGAGCCGGCGGTTTCTTCCCCTCCGCGTCACGGCGGTGCACCGAAAACGTAACGGTCGCGGAAACCGATTCGCCCGCATCGTTCACCACCGTGTAAATGGCCGAATACTCACCGGGTTGTTCGGGCGCTCGATAGCGAAGTGAGTCATCGGATGCGAACACTTCGCCACGGAAATCCCCAACGGGTTTCGGCGCGCCTTGCAATATCGCGCCATCATCCGCGTCATAGAGCACATGATCAAGCACATTCACCGTGCGGGTGCCGCCGCATCGCATCCCGATGGTGAAATCATCGGCTCGAATCAGCGAGGAACCGGAAACGGCGCGCGCGGGATGCACGATGATGCTTCCGACCGACGAACCACTCGTATTGACTGCGGTATAGGTGACGCCGACAGGGGACGACAGGGCTTGCCTGGCCGTCAGCCGGATGCGCTCGCGGTCCAGCACCACCGCGGAAACACCACTATTCGCGGGCGCGGAAACGGAAGCGATCGACAGGACACCACCCGTCGGATCCGTATCGTTGGCCAATGGCTCCACCAAAGCGGTGCCATCGGCATCCAGCATGGCGACATCGTCCGAAGTGACGGGAGCTGCAGCCTCACGCGAGTCGGGGCTCACATCGAAACGAACCATGCCCGTCGAAGTCATCCGGCCCTGCCGTACCGTGTATGGCACATGGTAGGTGCCGGGAACGGTCGCGGTGAACGATAATGCCGTGTCGGAAGCGCTGAACGACACGGCCGTATTTTCCGGCTGTTCGACGTCGACCAGTTCAGGCCGCTGCATGCCGGTGGCGTGAATATAAGGAGCGAGATCGATGCCGACTGTCTCCCCGGCCACGGCACTATGCGTAGCGGGGTCGAGATCCGCGGGCAGGGAACCGGCTGGCTGTACGGAGAAGAACGCCAATCCCGTTCCCGTCGCCTTCCCGTCGGAAACAGTCACCTCGACGCCGATTCTTCCGGATCGCGACGAACCGGGGTTGAAAGTCACCCGTCCATCGGCGCGGGCATGGACGCGTGCGTCGACGTCATCGCGAGGCTCGGCCCGGACCAACGTCAGTGGATCGCCGTCCGGATCGGTGAACGAATCCAGAACGTTCGTCGTATATGCGCCGTCCTGTTCGACGTTGTACTCCGGCTGGCCCAAGGTCTGCAACGGCGCATGGTTGGCATTCGAAGCGACCACGTCCAACCGCACCTGCGCCGTTGACGTTCCGCCCTGCCCATCGGAGATGTCATAGGAGAAACGTGCCGAACCGTCTTGCATTCCGGTGGCGTCAAGCTGCAGATACCGACCATGCCGGATCGGCGTCACCCGGATCGAAGCGCCGGATGGGGCGCCGACACGGTCGATGCGAAGCGCCGAACATCCGGCTCGTTCATCATTGCGCAGCACATCGAGAATCATTCGGCTCGACGGGCGGACGCCGAATTCGTCGTCCACGGCCCGCAAACGCCCGGTCCGTCCGGTCCGTGCGGCCTCGGCGTCGCAATCGTTCCCGGCAGGAGCCTGGTCGTCGGCGTTCGTGTCCGCATCGTCCGTATTCTCACGTTGCGCCGTCTGCACGGTGTTCCAATTGACTTCGATCGCATCCGCCGACCGTTTCGGATTCCAGACAGTGCCATCGCGCACATCATTCAGTACGACATGGCGATGATTGGTTCGGAATATCAGTTCGGAGGCCGAAGTCACGGAAGCGAGCGAGGAGAACGTCGCCCCTTCGGCGGAAGGCGAACAGACACGGATATAGTTGTCCGCGCTTTGGCTGAACGCCGCATGGATGCATCCGCCGGATGACACCGGTTGCGCGGGCAGGCCATCGCCCAGGGAGGTCAGGGTCACAGGTTTCGGCTTGGAACCCCGTAAATCCGTCACCGTGATGCCGCCCGGCGTGGCAGCCGCCACCCAACCGGACTGCCGATCATCGACGGGAGGCGCCTGTAGTCGGGCATGCGAACCGTCATCAAGCCGGGCTTCGCCTCCACGGAAAATAAGCCGTTCACCGGCCAATACGACCGGAACGCCGTCGACCACGGTGAATGAGGAGACAGGCAATCGCTCGCCGTCGCTCAACGATCCCATCTTCCGCGCCGATTCGTGGGGTGTGGCGGTCAGCACCATGCCGTCGCGGGGTCGATAGGCCCAGACCGTGCCATCCTTGTCAACGACCGCTTTGCCACCGGTTCCCAACCGCAGCGCGGTTTCGGTGCTCGACGTGACCGTTTCATCGATGCGTTCGACGCTTCCGATCCGCAGATCGCCGGTGCGCGTATCAAGTGCCGCTATGGTGCCGCCGTCCATCATGATGTCGCCTCCCACGGCTTCATGCTTCGTCATCTCCAATGTCGAAGCGGTGATTGAGGATGGGCCGTCGCGTTCCACCAGCAGCGTATGGTCACCGGATTGCACGACGTCGAATCGTGTGCCGGATGAGGCCACCACGGCGGTCGGCTCATCGATGTCCGCGTTGAATCGCAAGACCTTGCCGCGGCCGAGTGACGTGATCCACACCGTGCCGTCATCGCAATGCACCTGCTGACGGACGACGGAGTTCACCATGATCACGCAAACGATGAACAGCAGCAGCATGAGAACCGCGAACGGTGATACGGGAAACCGTCGGCCGGGCGGCCTGGAGGAGCGTGGGCGACGATGCCATGGATGTCGACGAAGAAGCGCGATCCAGCCATCCAAGCATCGGGCGATGCGCCGGAACCGGGGTGGAAACGGCGACAGGAACGGGGGTATGGGAATGGGAACGGTCATGGTCGGAGCTCGATTCTGCAGGGCTTGAGGCGAGACGGCCTCGAGCGGTGTCATTTCAGGATGTACGAGTGCGTAGGGGCGTGGACGCATCGACGGGAGAGGTGCGCGTGCACGCGGGTATGCGGGCATACGCACATAAGCACAGACGCACATAAGCGGGTATGCAGGCATACGCAGTTACGTGATTACGCGATCGCAGGAAGATTCAGACGCCGGAATATCCGACGCGTTGAACGAACCGATGCGGGAAACGTCACGGGAAACGTCACGGGCGCGGGCGTATCAAGCGTGTCAGGGGCGCTGTGCCGTGCCGATACCGGAATCGGCATCGACGTTGGAAGACGTATCCGTGCCGGGAACGTGTGCATCCCCGGAAACGTCGAAATCGGACACGTTCCCGCCATCGGGAACGCGTATCCGCTCTCCGGGGATCCACGAATCCGCATACTGGACGGCGAATAACAGCACAGGCAGTAACGTCAGCAGAACCGCCGCCATAATCGGGAACGCCGCCGCGCACCGGCGTGGAATACGTGCGTGCGTCGTGCGCTGTGCAAGCTGCGCCACGGTCGGATCGCCCGGAGTCATCTCCGCTGAAACACGGACATGCCGCGCCCCATCGCGCAGCTCGCTGACAGCCTTGGCGAAGTCGAACATGGAGGGGAAACGTTCATCGGGGTCCTTCGCCATCGCACGCCCCAGCAGCCGTTCGAACTCTTCCGGCACGTCATCCCTGCCGATCGGTGGTACAGGCAGATGCAGGACGGCATGCCGCAATTCGGCGCGGGAACGCGGATGATACCCGTGTTCGAAAGGCGAGGCGCCGGCCAGAGCGGCGTACAACAGCGCGGCAAGGGAATACAGATCGGAGCTTTCTCGCCCACGGTGGCCTGACAGCGTTTCGGGCGCGGCCCAAGGAATCGAATAGCCTATGCGCCCATCCCCATAGACGCTGCAGGCAATGCCGAAATCACCCAACGCGGGTTCGCCACCGGCACGGATCAACACGTTCGACGGCTTGATATCACGGTGCAGCACACCGGCCCGATGGGCCGCGCACAAGGCGTCCGCCAGTTTGGCGCCAAGGTCGAGCGTCTCCGCGCAGGACAGCACGCGCTCGTGCAGAAGCTTCCGGTAGCTGCCGCCCGGAGCATATTCGAAAACAAGATAATCCGATCCATCTCCCGCCGTCCCCAAGGCGAGTAGAGGAAGAATGTTCGGATGCTCCGACAATCGGGCCATCATGTCGGCCTCGCGGAGCATAAACGCCGGGGCCTGCGCGTCGCGGGCGACATTGCCCACCTTCACGGCCACCGGACGATCGGGATCCGATTCCCGGTACAGGTGCACGTTCGCGGTCGAACCGGAACCGACATGACGGACGAACGTGAAACCGTCGATGTTCGGAGCCCGGTACGCCAGCGGGGGAGAGGTGTTCTTGATCATGATTCGCTCCTTCCACGTTGAGGGTGTAAGCATTCTGCGTGACGGCGTGGACGTGGGTTCACGAAGGGGGTACGGCGAGTCGGCCTTCACCCTTTGGAACACGCGATGGGACCGGATGAGGATCGACGGCCGGCGTTTCGACATGCTCGAATAGCGGTTAGTCTGGAATGCATGACTGGTTTGGGGAATGCATCAAAGGCGATAGAACGGCTGATCACAGGTGAGGCGGCGGAACCGTTGCTGATCGTAGGCATGCCGTGTAGCGGGAAAACCGGGCTCGCGTACCGGGGGCTCGTATCGGCGTTGCGTGAGCATGGCGACAACGGTGCGATCATGTGCGTCCTCAACCGAAATCTCGGCAGCATACTGTCCGACAAAGCCATCCGAGAACTCGGGGCGCTCGCGCAGGCAAGACCAGTCACCACGCTGTCGGCGCTCGCATTCCGCGTCATAACGGCCAACCGATCCTTCCGCAAACTCCCTATGCCGAAACTGCTCAACGGCGCCGAGCAGGACGTGCTGCTCAGACAAGTACTCGCCGCGCACCTGAACCATGCGATGGGTGGCGACCTGTGCGACACCTGCAAACTGCTGCGTCTGTATTTCGCGCAGGAAAACTGGGCGGGTTCGGTGGCCCCCACACTCAGTCTCGACAACGGAAACGCGGCGACCACCGCGGCGATGCTGGAAAACGGCATATCCGCTTCATTCGTGGGACAGTTGCGAGACATGCTGGCACGCATGGATGAACTCGGCGCAACGCCAGACAGGGAACAGGAACTCGTCGACACGTTGCGGCGTACGGAACGCGATGACTGGCGCGATGCTGAACGACTGACGGTGCAATGGCGTCTCGTCTTCGCGTTGCGCGGCGAATACGAGCAGGCGCTCGCCGCCGCGTACCCGGACGAATACCGGCTTGACGCGTCCAGGCTGCTGGTCGAGGGTGCGATGGCGTTGGGCGGAATGGACGATGGCGGTGATGATGGCGACGACGGTGCGGATGAGGTGAGGTTCGCCGGCGTGCTGCCGCGTGTGCTGTTCGTCGATGATTTCCAAGACACCACGCTCGCCGGGCTGCGATTCATCGAAGCGTTGCATGATCACGGGGTCGCCATCGTGCTTGACGGCAATCCCGACGAATCCGTGCAGACCTTCCGCGGATCCTATCCCGAATACCTGTTCGACCGGGCGGTGCACGGCGTATTGCAGGCCCGGCTTATCGACATCGGTTCCGGCTGCGGCAATGACGCGAAAACCGTGGAACACCATGAATCCGCAGAGTCCGAAGAGGCCAATATCGGCGATTACCGGGAACTCGTCGCCTCGCGCGTATCGCTGTCCATCACCTCCGTCGAACCTTCGCCCCTGCCAGTGCAACTGCGCCCAGGCAAAATGCCGGTCAGGTCCGGCGCGTGGCCGATCACCAAGGTTTCGCACACCGACGAGTCGTTGACGGGAGCCGTTTACCGCAGTCCGCGTGAGGAACTCGACGATGTGGTGTGGCGTATCAAACGCGCCCATCTTGACCATGGAACCGAATGGAACGACATGGCCGTCATCGCGCATGACAACGCCACGGTCCGCCGTTTCGGTGAACGGCTCAGACGTGACGGCGTGCCCGTACGGTATTCGTCGGTCACACGACCATTGAAGGGCGAACCGTTCGTGCGGGGATTGTTCGCGCTCATCGAATTGGCGAACCTGCGCGTACGGGGCATCGGGCAGACGGACATGACCTTGGAACAGGTGGGGGCGTTCTCCAGATCGCGAATCATGGCGTTGGTGGAAAGTCCGCTGATCACCGTCGGTTCACAGCCGGGTGAGGGTGCGCCCGCCCGCATCGAACCCATCGAATCAGCCATGTCGGCGTTGGAATCGTTGGCGGGACTCGATGACGTCGCGGGCGATGGGGCGGAGGGCGCGCATGCCGTCGTGGATGTCGTCGCCGATGCGCACGAAATGCACGTCGCGGATACCCCGGATGCCGCGAACGGTGTGAACGCGGCAAACAGTGTGAACGCGGCGAACGGTGCGGGAACCAGCCCCTCGTCGGGAGCCATCCCCTCGTCGGAAACCGGTGAAGCCGCCGACGGCAGCGACCTTGCCCGGATTGTGCGTGCATGGAAGGGATTGGCGGAGGCCGAACGCCGTCGCAGGAACGCCGCTTCCGTACAAGTGGATGAAGCGGTCGCAGGTGAAGGGGCGGATGATCCCGAAGCCTTCGGCGTGCTGTCGCAGTATGCCATGCTGACGCTGGATGATGCCGCCGCCCCGGCCGCCGACGTGTTGGGTGTGATCGGAAGCGTGGTCGGCGGAGGTCGTCAGCTCAAGGCGTTCCAGCACGTGTTCCGGCTGATCGACGTTGTGGCACAGGGATTGCGCACCCTGCCGTCGAAGGAGCCCCAGTTTGTGTTGGCCCTTGCCTGGGATGCGACGGATGTGGCTGAAACATGGCAGCGCATGGCGCTGGCGAACACCCCGGAGGGACGTGCCGCCAACGACCGTCTCGACGTGGCCATGCGACTGTTCCAATACGCGCAGGGTGGTGCCGGGGGAACGGACATCGTGGATTTCATCGAACAAGTGCGATCCATGGAGATTGAGGCGGATTCCCTGGCGAAGGTCGGTCCGGTGGAACAGGCCGTGGCGTTGACCACGCCGGCCGGTGCCGCCGGACGACATTGGAAGCACGTGTGGATACCGCAGATGCAACAGGATGTGTGGCCGAATCTTGCGGAACGTGCGACCCTGTTCGGCGGGGAGGATCTGGCCGATGTGGTCCTACGCGGGGAAGGGCGGGTGCTGTGCGACGACTCCACCCACGATGAGCGTTTGGAAGCGGTGCTGTCGAGCGAGAAGAAAAGCTTCCTCGTGGCGCTCACCCGTGCCACGGAAACGGTGACGGTCAGCGCGGTGTTCAGCGACGATGTCACGCCATCGGATTTCATGTACGGTTACATGCCCGAACATTGCCCGCGCGACATCGAATCGTTGGAATTCACCACGGTCGGGTCGGCCGGCGAAGGTGACGAATTCGCCGGCCTTGACGCCGACCCGCGCGGATTGGTGGCCCAAGCCCGTGTAGCGCTCGCACGTTATCCCGAAGATTCGCCTCGGGCGCGAGACGCCGCCGCCACACTGGCATTGCTGGCGCGTAACGGTATCGACATCGCCGGGCCGGACGACTGGCCGTTCCTCGATGACACCGCATCCGTGATATCCCGGGAATCCACGGCATCCGCAAAGCAATCAGAATCCACGGAATCCACGGAACGCTGTGAACCGCCGGACGGCGGACCCGAACCCAATCGGGGAGGAAACGCCATGCCGTCCGCCGTGACGATCCAAGCGACCTCGAAATATCCGGGCGTCGAATACGACGAGGATGCCGAAGGTGCACCCGTCATCACCCTGTCTCCGTCCGCCGTGGACAACCTGTGGGCCTGCCCGGTGTGCTGGCTGATGGAGAACCGGTTCGCCGGTCCGCGTCTCGGTTCGGCGGCCACACGCTTCGGCACACTCATCCACGCTGTCGCGCAACGTGGTAGCGAGGAAGGCCTCGACATGCCGGGCACGGTGGTCGGAACGTCGGTGGAAACGCGCATCGACACGGTCACCAAACGACTCGTCGACATCTACGATGAGATCAAACCGGACCTTGCGGACATCACCAAGGCGCAGGAACGGTACGCCGCCATGTGCAAGGACGAGCAGGCCGAAACGATGCTGCGTAATCTGGCGGCGTATTTCGTGACGAGCAATGAAAGCGACTATCTTGGCAAAAACGCGGGGAAATTCTCGGTCGGCACACTGAAATCCGCCGAATGCGAATCAGAGTTCTTCGCGCGTTTCGGCCTTGACGACATCCTCGCCGCATACAACGCGCTGCCCGGCATGAACCCCATCGGCAGAAAACCCCTTATGCAGCTCATGGGCGCGTTGGTCGGCGGCTGGCCGGAAGGCATGCGTGAGGATATGACGGTCCGGTTGACCGGCAGAATCGACCGCAAGGAGACGCGTGTAATGCCCGACGGCAGCACAGCCATCCGCCTCATCGACTACAAGACAGGCAAGAAGCGGCAACTTGGCGAGATCTTCAGCGACTTGCAGCTGGCCTGCTACCAGCTGGGACTCACATTCCCCGAACATGGCAGGCATCGCAAGCGGTCGCGCATCGCGCAAAGCGGACTGTTCTACGTGCAGGAGGACGCCGCGCCGGCGTCCAGCTATTCGCCTGAAGGCGCCTTCCAGCCTCCGCTGCTTGTCGACGGGGCGCTCAACCCCGAAGGATTCGTGGCGCGTGACCACTACCCGCGTCTCGACAAGTTCGTCGACATTCCGGCATTCCCCCCGGACAAGCCGCACACGCTGGATCAGGTCGATGACCAGGCGTGGCAGGACTTCCTGCATTGGAACGGCACGCAGGCCATGTGGTCGCTGATCATGATCGCGCGAGTGTTCTATGCGGCAGCCGCAAGCCGGTCGCATGTGCTCGTCGCGCATCCCACCAGACAGCATAAGGAGAAATGCCGTATGAAGGACGTATGCCCGGCATGCGCGGGGCAAGTCGTCACCGTATACGAAACGAGGCAGGCATGAGCACATTCACGGACAGTCCGGAACAGACCAAGGTCATCAACGCGCCGGTCGGCGACGACGTGCTCGTCGTGGCGGGTGCAGGCTCCGGCAAAACCTACACCATGACCCGCCGCATCGTATCGCTGATCGAACACGGTGTGGCCCCCGAACGCATCCTCGGCCTCACTTTCACGCGCAAAGCCGCCGGTGAGCTGCTCTCCAGGGTTTCCTCGGCGGTGCTCGACGAAGGGCATGGAGACGCGGATCGCATGTTCCTCAAACCGGCGGTGTTCACCTACGATGCGTTCTTCCAATCCATCGTGCGCCAATACGGCTTGCTGGTCGGCTTCGACCAGAACACACAGCCGTTGAGCGAGGCCGGTGCGTTGCAATTGGCCTCCAATACGGTCGAACAGCATATGGATTCGCTGCGCGGGCAGGGCTTCGGATCGTTCGGCGCCGCCACGAAAAGCGTGCTCGAACTCAGCGACGCCATCGCCAGCTCCATGATCGGCGGCGACATCGCCGACATGCATTCGGCCATCGCGAGAGTACGTGAATGGGATGACGCCTTCATCGAACGGACCCGTTCCCTCATCGAAGAGGAAACCATCCCCGAAAACGCGGTGAAACTCAAAGTGCCGAAACGGCTCAAAAAAGACACGGACGAAAGCTGGGAGCGGAAACTGGAGGAATTCCACGCAACCGCACACGACGCCTGCGTGTACACGTGCGCGTCGCTCGCCGACACGGCCGAACGTCGCAACCTCCTGCTCGATCTGGTCGAAGCATACACCGCGGAGAAACGACGGCTCAACATGGCGGAATTCAGCGATTTCACCATCGCCGCCTACCAGCTCGTCACACGCTTCCCCTCCATCGGTGCACGGTATCGCAGCCGGTTCAGCCACGTGCTGCTCGACGAATACCAGGACACCTCCACCACGCAGGCGGCGCTCATCGCCACCCTGTTCAATGGTGAAGGCACCGCGGTGGGGGCGGTAGGCGATCCATTCCAGTCGATTTACGCATGGCGAGGTGCCAGCCCCGGTGCATTCCGCATGTTCCAACAGGATTTCCACATGCCGGTTGAACGCAAACCGTATTCGCTGAGTGTCACCCGCCGCAATTCGAAACTGGTGCTCGAAGCGGCGAACAATCTCACCATGCTGCTGCGTGACGCCCCCAGCCGTCCGGGCAGTTCGCCGATGCGCGAAGTGGACGTGAACGAACTGGAACCGTTGGACACCGCGCCGCTCGGCACCGTGGGCGTGCTCGGCTACGACACGCTCGGACAGGAGATCGACGGCGTCGCGCGATTCTGCCGCGAAACGATCGAACGCAACACCCGTGAAGAAGACGGCCATAAAGGAAGCGTCGCCATCCTGTTCCGCGCGAAAACCCAGATGCCGTTGTTCCAACAAGCCTTGGAACAATACGGGCTTTCCTGCGTGACGGTCGGATACTCCGCCATGCTCGAACGTCCGGAAGTGCGCGACATGTTCGCATTGCTGCGCGTGGCCTGCGACCATAGCGACAGCAAATCGTTGATGCGTCTACTGGCCACGCCGCGCTTCGGACTCGGCAACACGACGTTGACGGCGCTCTCCGACATCGCGAACGGCCTGAATCTGGAAACCCAATACCGTGCGTTGGCTGCGGCCGGACTGGTGCCGGCTGACGAACCGCGTGAAAACTGGGATGCGCTGGTCAGAAAGCATCGCGACAAGGTCGGAAGCTCCGTGTTCCTGGCGGATCTGCTGTTGCGTGACGATCTGGACGAGCAGGTGACGCAATGCGACGGCATCGACGGCGACGACGTGCGGATCATCCTGCGTGCCGGCGGATTGCTGCACACGGTATGCGGTGCGGTCGGCAGACCATTGCCCGATGTGGTGCGCACGGCGGTGCAGGCATTGGAGCTGGACGTCGACACCGTGGTCGCGCAGGGAATGCGCGGCATGGAGGTGAATCCCACGATCGCCCGCATTCCGATGGAGGCGATCATTGATTTGGTCGACACCTATATATCGGAGATTTCAGCCGGGCAGACCCCGACATTGCGTGGCTTCATGGCGTGGGTCGACGATCTGCGCACCATCGAGGACGAGACATCCGCTTTGAACATCAACGGCAAGGCCGATGTGGAACTCATGACGATCCACCAGTCCAAAGGTTTGGAATGGGATGCGGTGGCCGTGGTCGGCCTGGCGGATGGCACATTCCCCAGCAATCAGGGAGATTCCCTGAAAATCAGCCCCGACGAACGGCATGAAGGCGGATGGGACGGCGGTGTATGGCGGGCGCCGGAATACCGGGAATCCGCCAGATCATGGTTGTCGAACAGTGGCGCGGTGCCGGCGCCGGTGCGTGCCGATGCGGGAATCCTGCCGCGATTCCCGCATGACGCCCCGGTTGGAGCTGATCCCATCGAATCATTGGCATTGCTGGACGCGCCGGAAACCGTTGATGACGAAGCATTCGGCACGCTGCGCACGTTCGACGACGAAACCAACAGCATCGATCCGGATGCCCTGTACCTCACGCAAAGCGAGGAATATGGTCGGCGCTACCATGCCGACGAACGTCGTCTTGCCTATGTTGCGTTGACGCGAGCCCGGACTGATCTGCTGCTCACCTACAGTCGGACCGGTGAGGAAAGCCGCAACCCAAGTTCGTCGAAGAAGACGAGGAAGAGCAAGCAGTCGGTGTTCTAGCAGGAGGTCTTAGACTCACTGCGCGTAACCAACAGCATCGCGGACGAGACAACAGATTCTCCCGACCCTCATGAAATGGTTATTCCTC
>ENA-OQIZ01000810-OQIZ01000810.1-human-gut-metagenome-genome-assembly--contig:-NODE-810-length-14101-cov-2.364677_pt1 | contig 14101 bp, 13 predicted proteins | sample MGYA00242593_ERZ504758 | MGnify/ENA primary metagenome ERZ504758 (study PRJEB26092, sample SAMD00036364) | human gut metagenome | host: Homo sapiens | study: EMG produced TPA metagenomics assembly of...
CATGCAAACAAGGAAACGCCATTTTTTAGGCAACATACCAAATTTCCCACGTTCATCCCCATATAAAAGGTAATTACGATAGCGATCACTTAGGTTACCATGACGAAGTTTACTGACTTTGCTTGCCGTTTCCTTTGAAGCAATCGGGAAACCATATTTATCCACAACTTCCGAAAAATAAGCTCGTTTTCCAGACTTCCACCTGGGATAAATCTCCACAAAGTTACCGCTTGCCCTACGTGCGTGCCGTACAATTTCTGGAAATTCCAGTCCTGTGTTAGAAAATACAGCCGGTATCACATCTCCTAATACCATTCGTATCATATACAGCAGTGCCGTACTATCCAGGCCCCCAGAGTAACTAAGGTACACATCTCCATACCAGTTTTCATACCATTCACGTATTCTCGCTTCTGCAAGCTTCACTTTTATTTCATAGGGCAGGTATTTCCGCTGACTAAATTGCCACTCATTTAATTTCAATTCATCCTGAAGAATGTACATTTATTCAGCTCCATTAACCTACGGATATTGAAAGAAAATATCCGTAGGTTCGTCCCTATGCAGCCAGTGCTACAACACCAGTGCCCTCCTCATAGAAATTAATACAGTAGCAAACTGTATCTGTCTCAAACTTTACACGTTCATCATTCTGCTCCAATACTCGCATGATTTTTCCAGTTGAACGCCACAATCCATTCTGACAGTAGTGAGCTTTCTGTCCTTCTTTCAATGGCTGCATCACAGATCCATATAATACTACCATGGGCTTAAATTTCATTCGCTTTCCTCCTTTCTGATAATTTTTCAACTAAGCCACCTCCTTTTTTGCACACAAAAAAAGCACAGAACCGACATTCATTCTTCAAATAAATCAATGTCTTTCTATGCTTTTATTTGTACATATGATTGGTTAAAATTTTTCTCCAGACCATAAGCCTGAACAAAATATCTGTTTCTGAATCCAGAAACAAAAATGATTACATATTTATAATATCTATATATAGTTATTTTGTCAACCATATAATACAATATATTGTATTATTACATTTATTAATATGGGAACTTCACAACACATATAATCAAACGGTATACAAACTCCTCATATAAATCTTGATCAAATCGACTGTTTACGTTTGCATATTTATATAATAGCGGATTATATAATTCTAATATCTGAACCATCGCAGTATCATCCATCGTTTTTGCCCTGTTAAGAAGTTCCCTAAATCCCATATCTATTTTTCTCCTATGATTTTTCTTAGTTTTGTAAGTGTATTGAAATATATATCTTTAGCATGTAACTCACTGATTTCTACAAGTTCCCCAATTTCACGAAAAGTTTTACTTCCAATACACCGCAATACTAATATCTCAATCTGAAGTGTATTTAAAGCAGAAATGGCAGAATAGAGCGTGGGATCCTCAATACTATTTAATACGTCTCTCGCATGAAATTCTTCACCATCTTTGATTTTATAATCAATACAGACATTCTCTAACATACGTTCTGCAGCCTCATCCTCAATAGAATCAACCTCATCCAAAGATGTCTCTGTTTTGATTATTTTAGTCTGCCCTATCAGGTATTCTTTTTTTGCATTCAGTATTGCAACTTTTAAATACGCTCCAAACTTTCTCTTTAGTTCTTTATCTATTTTATCTGGCATTATTGCCCCCTAATTTGTAATCATGTAAAACCTTCTTCAGCTGGCGGAGCCCTTTGCAATTTGTCATAATAACAACGACTTTTACAATTAAAACAGACTACTGAAATAGCTTTCCAGTAGTCCGCACAAACCAGGTAATGTTGAGTATCCTTCTGCGTTTTATGAATTTTTTGTTTTCTCCTGCCTGATTGATCCATGCCGCAATAGTGATAATCGCAAACATTAACATGAAACCAGGAATTATATTTTCTTTTACATTCCATATATAATACGATTCAAAAAATCTTTGGTATCATTATTTCATAGAATTTTCACAATTTTTGTATAATTAATTTATGCAATTTAACACTTTCTTTTACAGCCAAGCCAAACACCCAAAATACTATTTTCTTAGAAAATCATCCAGTTCTGAATCATAGGCCTTGATTTCTTCTATTGAAAGAGTGTCTACTTTTTCAAATACCCTATCAATCTGCTCGGAGCTCATATCGTCTTCTTTTTCCTTTTCAATAACATCTGTCAATTGTTCTTCTGACAGCCCTTTCTGAAAAAGATGTCCACATTCCGGGCAAATTCTATATGCCTTTCTAATTTTACTTTTACACTCCGGGCATGTTTTCTTTTGAAAATTTTCAGTTCCTAAATAAACAGTATAACCTGCCAGTAAGCAGGTGCCTCCAAGCAAAATTTCATTTGCTGCTGCAACCCCCATAACATTCCCTATTGCTCCAACAAGTTCGATACCGCAAATAACACTTAATATTTTAAGATTCAGCACTACACATACCTTCTTTCTTATTCTTCCGAATTATTAAACATCTGGTAGTTCTTCAGCATCAATGATACCTCTGCTTCATCCGCTTCATAGTCTCCGTCTATGCTTACAAAGTGATCTTCCTTATTATTTTCCCTTCTACCGCCAAAGGAACTGACTGTTCCTTTGGCAAAGCAGAGATAACTTGTGGTTTTGATGTCAATTCAATTGACTTATTTTCTAATTTCCAGTAAGCCAATACCGCTTTAACAATATAACGCGCTTTCTTTCTGCTACCACAATAGTCATTCAAAAACTGGCAGACTTTCCGATGATCTTCATCGGTTTCATCAAAACGGAGATTGAAACGGTACTCATTTTTCTTACTCATTTACGCTCCTCCTTTTTCTCAACCTGATACTGTAGGCGGTATCCCTTTGCATTTACCTTTGTATCATTAATAACGCTGTATTCCCCACCATATCGTTTCCATACAATTTGAATAAATTCTGCCATTAAGATAGAGCCACCACCAAGAAATATGGTCTGCGTGGTATTAAAGTCAATTCCAAGCTCACGAAACCTGCCAAGCAATTCTGTCACGTAACCAATTGCAATCTCACGTACACGTTCTTTTAGTTCTGTTTTATAGACACCGCCTCTTTCCAGAATGATATTATCAATGTCCTCTTCATCTAAAAGAATACTGTATTTTTGTCGTATCGCAGCTTTTATAGTGTTATACAACCGGATTATGCCGTTTTCTAAAGAATCGACATACTCCATTTCAAGCTGTCCGAACCTTAAAACCATGTAATCGACGGTAAACCCACCAATATCAATCAGTAAGACCTTCGGTACTACCGATAACTGTTTCTTCACAGCAAGAAGACAATATGCGGCATATGCCTGTATATAAACTTTTACTTCTTTGAAAACAATTCGGTATGAAATGCCTTTATAGCAAAATTCAACTACTGCCCCATTCCGATAAAAATACTCCCTGAATTTTTTTCGCTGTTTCCCATAATGCGCAGGCGGCAGTCCTACCAGAAGCTCAATCTCCTGTAAATTTTGCGGAAGCAAACCTTCATTTTTTTCGCGGTAAGATAATTCTTTTGCAATGGCAAATAATGTCAGAATATAATACCGATCATCTGCGGTCTTATCTTCCATATACGAGATTCTTCTATTCGTTGTCATATAATATTTTCCTTCGTACTCAATCACCTCTTCCAACTCTCCTGGCAGTGTATCCAAAATTTCCACCCCGGAATTGAACTCACAGTTCTCTGTTTTCATGTGTTTGTTACCGGTATCCACTGAAATAATCATATGTATTTCTCCTTTCAAAATCCAAATATAGTATTGCTATACGCCTTTTTTGCGTCCTTGCAATTTCACTATAGAGATTTTGGAAAATCTGTGTCAATAGGATTTTGGAAATAATTATTTTTCTACGTAATCTTCACAAACCAGCTTCAGTACACGTTCACTTTCTCCCTCATAGCCCCATAATATGCTTCCTACAGCTTCAAAAGCCTGTTCACGCCAACGAAAATATGTAGTCCTGTGAACTCTTGCATATTGCGGAAAATGTAGTTCCAGCTTGTCCAGGATTTCATCAATGTTCTCTGGTTTTGTTGACGATAAATAACTGTAATAAAGTACCCAATAATACCGCTCCCCCTGCGGATGGTACCTTCGCATAAGATCAACGGCTTCATCAATTAAACGCAAATATTGGTTTGATCGGTTGATGGCCTCTACACGCTCTTTCTCAGATGCCAAATCTCTTTCCACGTCCATTCCCGCTTGATAAATGCTTTCTAAGAATTCATCCACGTCTGTACCATACTCCATATGGAATCGACGTTTAACCTGATTAATTTTAATTTGCATCTGCCAGTTTACAGCCCGATAAATTTTGAATAATTTAATAACGTCATGATAGGCAGTATTTTCTTCCCCCTTATATTCCTTTGAAATTACTCCTGATCTTCCCCTTGCCACAGCTCTGTCTCATCCTTTCTCTTTTCATTTAATTTTCTAAACGCCTTCTCCATTTCGTCGTCCATTTTTCCAGCTCTAACAAGGCAGCAATACATGAGTATAATTACCACTGCCAGCAGGATCCAGAAAAAAAGCCAAAAATGCCACATTTTTGATTCCTCCGTTTCTAATTTTATGGAGTGGTACTATACTCTCCTATTATAAATAATGGAATTACTTGTCGAAATGTGTAAAAAAATGGAAAAAAAATGCGATTTTTTTAAGATTTTTTTGATTTGAAATAAGAACCACATTGAAATACAATCGCACCAATAATGCATCTTCTCTTTTTCTAAAAACAAAGCCCAATAATATCTGGGCTAAAAATTGTCCCAAACACTAAAATAAGCCCATAAGTTATCAAATAACCCATGGACTTATTCATGTATTTTTATTCATCAAAATTTATAAAAAATATTCATTTACACACCTTTTACATTCTTATTTTGATACCCCATTTTCACACCTCTAGTACTCCATTTTTACTCCATTTTCGTAATAAATAGCGTGAAATTATAATAATTTACGTGAAATGCGCAACTCTCTTAACCCCTGGAAATACTGGAAAAATCAGGTGTTCCGTACAGGTCATACGGGGTGCTCTGGTAGACGTAATAATTTAGCCAATTGGTATACAGGTTGTTGGCATGGGCTCTCCACAGCAGAAGCGGACCGTTTTCGGGGTTGTTGTCGCGGTAGTAGTTTTCAGGCATTTCGATGGGGAGACCTTTGCCAAGATCGCGTTTGTACTCGCCGTCCAGGGTGACACGGTCGTATTCCGGGTGACCCATTACAAAAATCTTGCGGCCGTCTTCTGCCATGGCAAGGAAAAGGCCTGCTTCGTCGGATTCTGCAAGGACAGTAAGGTCTTTGCAGGCATGTACATCTTCAATAGGAACTTCTGTATGTCGGGAATGAGGTGCCAGAAATACATCATCGAACCCTCTGACCAGCGGAATTTTGCGGTTCATTACCTTGTGCCAGAAAAGGCCAAACATTTTCTTATCCAGCTTACGTTTCTTCAGTCCATAGAAATGGTAAAGCGCAGCCTGAGCAGCCCAGCACAGGAAAATGGTAGATGTCACATGGGTCTCTGACCAGTCCATGATCTGGGTAACTTCCTCCCAGTAATCAACCTCTTCAAACTCCATCTGCTCTACCGGTGCTCCTGTAATGATCATTCCATCAAACTTCTTATCTTTCAGTTCAGAAAAAGTCTGATAAAATTTGTTCAGATGACTCCTGGAAGTGTTTTTCGCCTGATGGGACTCCACTGCCATAAAGCTTACGTCAACCTGCAGAGGAGTATTGGAAAGAGAGCGAAGAAGCTGAAGCTCGGTTTCCTCTTTCAGTGGCATTAAATTTAAGATCAGAATATAAATCGGACGGATATCCTGGTGCATAGCACGGTTCTCGTCCATAACAAACAGGTTTTCTTTTTCCAGAATCTCCTTTACCGGGAGATCACTTTGTATTTTAATTGGCATTGCAATTTCCTCCTACTATTATACATACTTTTTGTCATTCCTTTCGCTTCGCTCAAGGCACAAGCAAGTTATGAAAAAGTTACTGTTCACTGGTAACGTTCTGCGAGGTGTTTTTTGTGAACAAAGTTCACAGAAAACCCGAAAACCTCGTCGCGAGATCATGGGATTGCATGATTTTTATGCATCGCAAAGGGGATTGCTGTAAACGAAGTAAGCAAAAAACACAGATTACCAAAAGGCATTCTGCAAAATATACCGCAAAGTACAACGTACAGATTACCCAAATTTTCTTTTAAATCCCCGCCAGCTCCAGGAAATCCTCCTCCGACAAAATCGGGATTCCCAGTTCCTGTGCCTTCTTGTTCTTGGAAGAAGCCGATGTTTTATCATTATTGATCAGATAGTCTGTTTTCTTTGTCACAGAACCGGTCACCTTACCGCCGCGGGCTTCGATAAATTCCTTTGCCTCAGAACGGTTGGAAAAATGCTCCACACTGCCTGTAATAACAAAGGTTTTCCCTGCAAAAACCTGTTCCGCAGAAGTCTCCTCATGAACCAGATGAAGATGACTGAGCAGATGATCCAGCTTCTGATTATTCTCTGCGCTCTTAAAATAATCAGCCAGACTTCCGGCGATTACCGGACCGATTCCTTCAATCGAGCTGATCTCTTCTTCCTCCGCATAGCGGATTTTCTCTATATCATCGTCAAAATATTTACAGATCACCTTGGCATTTGCAAGACCGATACCTGTAATCCCAAGACTGTAGATCACCTTGGCAAGAGTAGTTTCTTTCGCTTTCTCCAGACTCACCATCAGATTATCAAAGGACTTCTGACCAAATCCTTCCATTTCTACAATCTGATCTTTATATTTTCCAATTTCAAAAATATCACCAAAATTATGAATAAATCCCATTGCAATAAACTTCTCCAAAGTTGCCTCTGAAAGTCCGTCAATATTCATGGCATCACGGCTGGTAAAAAGGCTGAAGGACTTAATCTTCTTGGCAACACAGTCCGGATTCATGCAGTATAATGTCTCCACATCGTTTTCCTTGCGGATACGCGCCTCCCGGCCGCACACCGGACATTTATCCGGAATTACCAGATTGCCGCTTCTTGTAAGATTCTCCGCAATCTGGGGAATGATCATATTGGCTTTATACACCTTAATGGTATCTCCAATTCCAAGCTGCAGTTCCTTCACAATACTGATATTGTGCACGCTGGCACGGCTTACGGTAGTACCTTCCAGCTCCACCGGTTCAAAAATTGCAACCGGATTAATCAGTCCGGTTCTGGACGGACTCCACTCCATATCCACCAGCTTGGTTTCCCGCATTTCATCCGCCCATTTAAAAGCAAAGGAGTTTCGCGGAAATTTCGCAGTACTCCCCAGAGACTCCCCATAGGCGATGTCATCGTAGGTCACAACCAGTCCGTCTGATGGAAAATCGTTGTTTACAATTGTTTTGGAAAAATAATCCATGGCTTCATCCAGACTTTCAGAGGTAACCACCTTATACTCCACCACCTCAAAGCCCTGTTTCTTCAGCCAGATAAACTGCTGCTCCCTGGAATTGGAAAAATCCACATCCTGGGCACTTACCAGAGCAAAGGCATAAAAACGCACATTTCGTTTCGCCGTAATCTCGTTATTCAGCTGACGCACGGAACCACTGCAAAGATTCCGCGGGTTCTTATATTTGGCATCTGCATCGCCTATAGTCTCGTTGATCCGCTCGAACTCAGAATAAGTGATAATCGCCTCACCCCGAAGCACCAGCTGACCTTTATAAGGGATGCGAAGAGGGATATTCTTAAACACCCTGGCATTGTTAGTAATAACCTCACCTACAATTCCATTCCCCCTTGTTACTGCTTTCACAAGCTCACCGTTCTCATAAGTAAGAACAATGGTCAGACCGTCCAGCTTCCAGGATAAAAGGCATTTGTGATTTCCTATAAATCCACGGAGCACTTCCCTGTCTTTTGTCTTATCAAGGGATAGCATGGGGCTTGGATGTTCTTCCTTCGGAAGTTCATTGACTGCCTCGTATCCTACACGGACAGTAGGACTATTTGTGAGTACAGTGCCGGTTTCTTTTTCCAGCTGCTCCAGCTGGTCGTACAGGCTGTCGTACTCCTGATTGCTCATGATTTCCCTGTCTTCCTGGTAATATGCCTTCGCGGCCTGATCCAGCTTTTCTACCAGTTCTTTCATTCGCTGTAGAGAATTTTCCATGATGTCCTCCTGTTTTACTGTTGTAATTACTGCAAGCAGATTTCCTCTGTGAGATAGACTGCCGTTTTTCTGAAATAGTGCGGGAAGCAGCTGGCTTATTTTGCCTTTTTTCTTCTGGAATTGAAGAAAAGGGAATGCTGTCTCTTCCCTGTTTTTGGGAAAATACAGGCACACTGTCCTGCCTTCTGGCTGCGGGAAGCTGGGAGGAATCTGCAATTCCACGTTCCAGCTTCTTCCACTCCTCCTGGGTGGCTTCTCTGTACCCGCCCTCTTTCAGGCCATCTATTGTCAGTTCCATGATTCGTACGCGCTTCAGACTAAGCACCTGATATCCCAGATATTCACACATTCGGCGGATCTGCCGGTTCAATCCCTGGGTGAGAATAATCCGAAAAGAATTTCTCCCTGTTTTTTCCACAAAACACGGACGGGTAATGGTATCCAGAATAGGAATTCCAGATGACATTTTTTTCACAAAATCACCAGCAACTGGTTTATTCACAGTCACCAGATATTCTTTCTCATGGTAGTTTCCCGCACGCATGATCTTATTTACCAGGTCTCCCTGGTTTGTTAAAAGCAAAAGCCCTTCGGATTCCTTGTCAAGGCGTCCTATAGGATAAATTCGAACCGGATAATTCAGATACTCCGTAACTGTAGTTTCCTGGCGCTGTTTTTTTGTGCTGCACACCACACCTCGGGGCTTGTGAAATAAAAGTAGAACTTTTTCTTCTACTTTTTTCACAGGCTTACCATCCACAAATACAACTGTATCTGCTGTAATCCTTTCTCCCGGTTCTGCCTTATGACCTTCCACAGTCACCCGTCCGTTCTGGATCAGGCTGTCAGCCTCACGTCTTGAACAGAATCCCGCTTCGCTTAAGTATTTGTTGATTCTGATTTTTTCGTCCATTTTTCCATTATATAGTTTTTCCCGGGCATATGCAAGGCAAACCTTGCCCCAAGCTCCAAAAGCTCCAGAACACATAAAAAAAGCTTTCCCGCAAAGTGTAATGCACATCTTGCAAAAAACCTTCTCCACACACGCTCCAAAGCGAATATTAAGCAGCCAATAAAGAAGATAGAAGCATGCAAAAAAGCCAGGACAATTTCCCCGTCAATACTCTGCAGACACTGTAAATTCTTTCACACTGCCGCAGGCATTACACAGGAAAATCCATCCCGGCTTCCACATTCTTTTCTTATTTTTCCAATAAGAAAAACCTCTTTATTCCGTTTTCAGATCTGAGAACTTCATTTTCACAACACACATAGCTCCCATCATCAGTGCTACACCGATGATCAGGCACAGCGGGCTCTGGATAAAGCCGGCGAAAATGTAAGTTACAAAGGATACCACTGCTGCCACAATGGCATAAGGCAGCTGGGTTGACACATGATTTACATGATCACACTGAGCTCCCGCGGAGGCCATAATCGTCGTATCCGAAATCGGAGAACAATGGTCACCGCAAACAGCACCAGCCATACAGGCAGAGATGGAAATAATCATCAGGTCTCCCGGTGTGTTTTCAAATACATGAACCACAATCGGGATCAGAATACCAAAGGTTCCCCATGAAGTACCAGTAGCAAATGCCAGGAAGCAGGCTACCAGGAATATAATAGCCGGAAGCATATTTACCAGCCCTTCTGCTGAAGACTTCACCATTTCCGCAACAAACTCAGCAGCACCCAGACTGTCCGTCATACTCTTTAAGGTCCATGCAAAAGTGAGGATCAAGATTGCCGGTACCATGGACTTAAAGCCCTCCGGAATGCATGCCATACAATCGCGGAAGGACAGCACTCTGCGCACCATATAAAGAAGAATGGTGATCACCAGACCGAAGAAGCTTCCAAGCACCAGTCCGACAGAAGCATCACTCTGGGAAAAAGCAGTTACAAAATCTGTACCGCTGAAAAATCCACCAGTATAGATCATACCGATTACACAGCAGATAACCAGAGAGATGATAGGGATCAGAAGATCCATAACCTTTCCTCTTGGGTTCACCGGTCCATCACCTTCGCCTGAAGCATAAGGACGGGCTGCTGTGGTAAACAGATCTCCTTTTAACGCATTGGACTCATGCACACCCATAGCACCAAACTCTTCTTTCATCAGAACCATGGATACCATCATTACAATCGTAAGAAGTGCATAATAGTTATAGGGAATAGCTCTTACAAACACGGACATTCCATCCTCACCCGGAACAAAACCGCTGACAGCAGCTGCCCAGGATGAGATTGGTGCAATGATACATACCGGCGCAGCTGTGGCATCGATCAGGTATGCCAGCTTCGCGCGGGATACATTGTGCTGATCTGTGATCGGTCTCATAACACTGCCTACCGTCAGACAGTTGAAATAATCATCAATAAAAATCAGCACTCCAAGCAAAATGGTTGCCAGTTCTGCTCCAACTCTTGTCTTGATGTGTTTGCCGGCCCAGCGGCCAAAAGCGGCTGATCCTCCAGCCCGGTTCATCAGGCAGACCATAGTTCCAAGAATTACCAGGAACACCAGAATACCTACGTTACTGCTGGATGATAACACACTGATCATTCCGCCTGAAAAAATATGGTTAACCGTTCCCTCAAAATTACCGCCAGAATACAAAAGTGCTCCAACTAAAATTCCAAGGAACAGGGAACTGTAAACCTCTTTTGTGATCAAAGCCAGAACGATTGCCACAACTGGCGGTATCAATGACCAGAAAGTAGCGTACACAGCAGGTGTGCCAGCCTCCTCTTCTGCCGCTGCCAGAACAGTCACCGGACATGCCAGGACAAACATCATAACAGCTGCAAAAAGAACAGATAATTTTTTACAATTGTACTTCATTATCGATTTCCTCCCTCTTTTTTCCTGAATATCAGATGACCAGTCACAAACCGGTCAGAGCGTTTTCTTAAAAGCCTCCTCTTTTTTAACGCAAAAAGCCATGAATGCACTCCCATTATGGGGACACATTCATGGCATTTATTCTTCACAGGATCTATACCTTAGATAGCGCTCCACAACAGTGACAGTCTGCCGCATATTCTGCGTCAGCCCAGAACTTCTCTCCTGGCTGAGAAAAAAATCCTTCGGCAGTCTCCCCTTTCATTCCAGCCAGTCTGCCATACGACCCAGAGCCTGTATCTGCGTATGCCCATACTCTGCACACAACCAGTCTCTGCAGCTGAAATTACTGATGAAGCCTGCGCCTCTATCATAACTTCCCATATTCAGTTTATTCACAAACTAAATGTATCAGCTTTTTCCTGTAAATGCAACCCTTTTATTCACAATATTTGAAAATACCGTACTCATTTACCTGACCGATCAGAAAGAACCCTTTTGTTTCCATATACAGCTGCTTCTTTTTGCTTGGAACAGGGAAAACCAGGTAATTGCATTTCAGTCTTTTTGCATTTTTTACTACCTTTTTGATCACCGGTACTTCTGCCACAAGCTGTTTATGGAGCCATCTTGCAGCTTTTTTTCCAGAGGCTCCTTTACCGCCTCTTCCGTAAGGCATTTTGATAGATGGATCATAAACTCTCACGTAGGAAGCTATTTTGTCATCTGTTGCCAGGTAGATTTCTTCATTTTCTTCCTTCTGCTCATTGATCAGATTGCAGATGCTTACTACCTCATCAGGAATCTTCTGTACATTCTGAACCTTTTTGTAAAAACCATCTCTATTCAGGCCAGTTCCGCAAAAAGCCAGCACTGCCGCAATAAAAATCAGAAGTATGTACTGCCGTGGTCTGGAAGCTCCCGCCTTTTTTATCAGGCAGGTTCCGGCATAAGCTATAAGCGGCACTGCCGGAAGAACCCATAATACTCTCCAGTAAACCGACCGTCCTATACATTTCTGTATAATATAAGCAGTCACCGGACAGAAAAACACAGCAAGAAAAACTACAATATAGCCGGATAAAATTCTGGCTCGTTCTTTTTTTCTTCCGAATACCAGGAAATACAAAAATGCAGCCAGCAGTAAATAGACATAAAATCCGTTTCCCCAGTATTTCTGCCAGGCGTCCAGTGAAGCCAAAAGTGCTCGTTTCATCTCTCCACCTCCTAAAATACCAGAATGTATACCACGCCAAGTATCAAGGATGGCAGACAGCAGACTACACTCTTTAAGAATCTTCTTCCGTTTCTGAATTTCACCAGACTAAACAGCGCAAATACTCCCATCAGAAGGGGGGCAAGCATGATTCCCATTGAGGAAAACAGACAGCAGGCTCCATTTGCCAGAAAAACCAGGCTCCATGGATATTCCGGTTTTTCCTGCATAAAAATCTCCATACAGAGCAGAAATAAAAATGGTAAAAACACCCCTGCCAGCACAGCTTTTCCCTGCCAGATCCTGCCCATTGTAAAAATTTCTGAATTGTATACCGAATATCCGCAAAACCACAGGATCACGGCACAAAGGATCATAAAAATCCCCTGTTCTCCAGCCTTTCCCTTGAAGAATATGCGGCTGTACTGAAAAAGCACCACATATGCCAGAAAAACAAATACCGCCGGAAAAACAGTATGTGCCACAATGGCTGGATGAAGTCCTCCGCATAACCGGCTGGTCACGGCAAGAAATGCAGGAAACGGAGAAAGAATGTAACGGCTTGGCAATACATTGTAAGCGGCTCCGGTGTAGGGGTTATATGCATAAAGAGAATCGGTTTCCACCGCGGTAGTGGCTGTTCCTACATAAAAAGCATCATCTTCATCCATATGGGCATAAAGCACCACAACGACAAGCTGGAACAGAATCAGAATTCCTGCCACCACAAGCTCCGGGGAAATTCCAGTCGCTTCTGTCCTTCTGCCGCAATATGTGCCAGCGCCTTCACCGGTTTCCTTCTGCCTCTTCTTATAAAGACTCCAGACACCTAGAAATGCCAGCACACCTGCCACCGCTCCATATGTAACGGTCAGCAGATGAAGTGGCTGCTTTGTAAAAATCATGGTAAGGGAAAGCAGCTCTGTAATGGCAAACAGCAGTGTATAACCGGCCAGAAGATATTCACCGCAAGTTCTTTTTTCCCTGCGGAAATAGAATCCCCCTGCCAGGCAGGGAACCACCAGCAGCCAGATCACTGCCAGTATCCCCTTAAAAATAAATCCCATATATTATTTCTCCAGTTCTTTTTTCAGAATTCCCATGGCAACCTTCTCCGATGTGATCGGCAGCTCTCTTACCCGGACACCGGAAGCATTGTAAACCGCATCTGCAATTGCAGGACAGGGAGTATCAATTACCAGCTCACCGATGGACTTGGCGCCAAAAGGACCGCTCTTTTCATAGCTGCTTTCAAACTCAACCCGGATATTTCCAATATCCTCACGGCTTGGGATCTTGTACTGCATGAAAGAATTCTCACGAATCTTACCTTCTTTGGAATACTGCACATTCTCCATAAGTGCCATACCGATTCCCTGGGCAACACCGCCCTCTGTCTGCACACGGGCAAGATTGGGGTTAATAGGAGTTCCGCAGTCTACAACTGCCACATAATCGATCAGGTCAATATTTCCTGTCTCTTTGTCTACTTCCACCTCTGCTGCTCCAACCATATAAGGCGGCGGAGAAATCTGGGAAGAATAGGAGGCAGTCACCTGCATTTCCAGAGTATTTCCGCAGGTTCCCTTATAAGCAACATCCTGAAGACTGACCTCTTTTTCCCCTGCGTAGACTTTCTTTCCATCAAAGTCTGCTTCCTCAGGACTTACACCCAGCATTTCAGCACCCAGGCGGATAATCCTCTTTTTCAGCTCATTGCAGGCGTTAATAACTGCATTGCCTGTCGCGTAAGTGGTGGCAGATGCATAGGAACCGGAGTCATATGGAGAAACATCCGTATCCACACCAAATGCAACAATATT
>ENA-OQIZ01000822-OQIZ01000822.1-human-gut-metagenome-genome-assembly--contig:-NODE-822-length-13925-cov-2.666546_pt1 | contig 13925 bp, 10 predicted proteins | sample MGYA00242593_ERZ504758 | MGnify/ENA primary metagenome ERZ504758 (study PRJEB26092, sample SAMD00036364) | human gut metagenome | host: Homo sapiens | study: EMG produced TPA metagenomics assembly of...
GGAGTCATCGTAACCGAGCGTGGACGTCTAACCGCAATCCAGGCATGTGAGCACACCGGCAATCGCGCCGAGCACCACAGCCCACAGCGGGGACACCACATCGGCGGCCGGGGTGATGGCGACCAAACCGGCGACGATACCGGAAGCGGCACCCATGGCGGTGTAATGACCGGTACGGATCTTCTCAGTGAAGCCCCAAGAGAGCATTGCGGCGGCGGTGGCGGCGGAAGTGGACACCCAAGCATAGCCCGCGGTGCCGTTGGCGGCGAACGCGGAACCAGCGTTGAAACCGAACCAGCCGAACCACAGCAGGAAGGCGCCAAGCATGACGAACGGAACATTGTGCGGACGGAACGGCTGCGTGCCGAAGCCCTTACGCTTGCCGATGATCAGCACAATGATCAGGGCGGCGACAGCGGCGTTGATATGGACGACCGTACCACCTGCGAAATCATGCGCCTGAGCACCGATGGCCTGGGAGATCGCGCCGTCAGCGGACAGCAGGCCGCCGTTCCACACCATGTGGGCGAGCGGAGCGTAATCGAACGTGATCCACAGCGCCACGAAAATCATCCAAGTGCTGTACTTCACGCGTTCCGCGATGGCACCGCAGATCAGCGCGACGGTAATCATGGCGAACGCGGCCTGGAACGCCACGTCGATGCTCACCGGGTACTTGTTGTCGTTCAAACCGGTGGATGTAAACACACCGTCCTTGGCGATCATGGAATCCTTCAGCAGGAAACCGCTGGCAGGGTCACCGAAGATACCTCCGATGGACTTGCCTGCGTACGCGATCGACCAACCCCAGAACACCCAAATCACCATGGTGACGGACAGCGCCGCAGCCTCCATGATCATCATGTTCAGAACGGCCTTCGCACGAACCATGCCTCCGTAGAAGAACGCCACACCCGGTGTCATAAGGAAAACCAGGGACGCGGAAGTCAATATCCATGCGGCATTTCCGGTATCCATGTCTACCTCCCTCTCTTATCGTCTTGCCCTCGTGAAAAGGGACTTTCTCAATTATTCGGCCCCTGCGGGGCTCACAGTTGAGTAGTGAACGCCGTGCGCGTTTTCTTCAAGTTACGGCAGGTTACACATGTGTTAAACATGTAAAAACCGTGTTATGAGCAAACGCGAGAGGCCTTGGAAACACTACGTTTCGTTACGATCGTGACAGGCGGCGATCAGTCGAGAATGCCGTCCACGAACCCTTCCGGGTCGAACGGGGCGAGGTCGTCGGGGCCTTCGCCCAAACCGACCAGCTTCACCGGCACACCCAGCTCCTTCTGCACGGACACCACGATGCCGCCCTTGGCGGAACCATCAAGCTTGGACAGCACCACACCCGTAATGCCAATCGCCTCGGCGAACACCTTCGCCTGAGCCATGCCATTCTGGCCAGTGGTGGCGTCGAGCACGAGCAGCACCTCGTCGACCGGCAGATTCTTCTCGGTGACGCGACGGATCTTGCCCAGCTCATCCATCAGATTCGCCTTGTTCTGCAAGCGGCCCGCGGTGTCGATGATAAGCACATCCGCATTATCGGACTTCGCTTTGGCGCTGGCCTCGAACGCGACGGACGCCGGATCGGCACCATCCTTATCGGAACGCACGACCGGCACGTTCACACGCGCACCCCACGTCTCCAACTGGTCGGCAGCCGCGGCACGGAACGTATCCGCCGCACCCAGCACAACCTTCCGGCCATCCGCCACGAACAAACGCGCGAGCTTGCCCGCGGTCGTGGTCTTACCGGTACCGTTCACACCCACCATGATGATGACGCTCGGCTTGTTCGCGCCATCCTTATCGGCATTCAGACGGCGATCCGTATCACGGCCGACCACATCAAGCAGCTTCTCACGCAACGCCGCACGCACCTCGGAGGCATCCGCCTTGCCTGTCACGCGCGCATCGGTGCGCAACTCCTCGACCAGACGCTCACTGGCCTCGGCACCCACATCGGCAAGCAGCAGCGTGTCCTCGACATCCTGCCAATCATCCTCGGAAAGATTGTCTTTGGCGAGAATATTGAACAGCGCCTTGCCGAAGGGGTTGGCACTGCCGGCGAGCTTGGCCTTCAGGCGGGTCATGCGGGAGCCGACGGATTCGGGGGCGTCCAGCGCCTGGGCGGTCTTGGTGGGCTCGGGCTGTTCGGGTTCAGAGGCGGGCTCGGATTCGGGTTCTGACGTTCCGGTTCCAGATGTTCCGGAGGATTCGGGCTTGGATTCGGCTGCGGATTCGGCAACGGACTCGAATGCGGCCTTGGGCTGCCCGGTTCCGGCTCCGGCCCCGACGGTCTGCGCACCGGAACGATCCAACGCCTTATCCAAATCCTTCTTGCGGGATTTCTGCATCCACACACTGACGGCGATCAACGCGACCACCACAACAACAATGCCTACAACGGCAAGAATCATATTCATATCCATAACGTCCCAGTCTACCGATGGCGCACCCGGCACGCCCTCCCCCACGGCAATCCCACACATCGTCGGAGCGGAGCCGCGTCATGCCGCCCTTTTCCAGTGGCCGTGAAAAACTACGCATATGGCCAATACTTCACGAATGTCGTCCCTGCAGCGCCGCGAACAACTCATCCAAGTGGCCCGTTCGCTCTTCGCAGCCAAAGGATTCGAAGCCGTGAGTGTCGAGGAGATCGCCGCCCATGCGAAGGTCTCCAAACCGATCGTCTACGAACATTTCGGCGGCAAGGAAGGCATCTACGCGGTGATTGTGGACCGCGAGATGCGCGCGTTGACATCCGTGCTCATCGAATCGCTTTCCGATCCGACCGCGCACCCGCGTCAAATCGTGGAACGCGCGGCCATGGCTCTACTCACTTACATCGAACAGAACACCGAAGGCTTCCAAGTGCTGGTCCGCGACTCGCCAACCACCGACCCATCCGGGTCATTCAGCTCCCTGCTGGGCGACATCTCGCTGCGCGTCGAAGACCTGCTGACCGCGACCTTCAAACGCCAGAAGCTCTCCCCCAAAGGCGTGCCCTACTACGCGCAGATGCTGGTGGGCATGACCGTGTTCACCGGCCAATATTGGGCCGCGCATCCGAAAGTCAGCAAGGAACAGATGGCCGCCTACCTCGTCGACTTGGCGTGGCACGGGCTGAGCCGACTCGACTCCAAGCCAAAACTGCTGTTCGAGGACGCGAAGTCGCGCAAGAAGAACAAGGACGGCAAGGGCGGCGAGAACCGAAATGAAAGCCGGAATGGCGGCGAGGATGTGCAGGTCTCTTCCGCACAGGCAGATACAGTGCTACCGTGTGAATCTGACAATGAGCAGGATGACCGAACGGCCTGACCGAACCTGACCCACGGGGTTGAAGAGGATATACGTGATGACGAATACGTCGAAAACGCTGAGTTTTGTGATTCCTTCATACAACATGGAGGCCTATCTCGACCGCTGCGTGAACTCGCTGCTGTCCGCGCGAAAAACCGATGACATCGAGGTCCTGATCGTCGACGACGGGTCCAAGGACGGCACCCTCGCCTACGCGCAGAAGCTGGAACGCAACAATCCGGGCGTTGTGCGCGCCATCCATCAGGAAAACAAGGGACATGGCGGCGCGGTGAACACCGGCATCGCCGCCGCGACCGGCGCCTACGTGAAGGTCGTGGACGCCGACGACTGGGTGGGACCCGAATCGCTCGAAGAGGTGATGGCCGTGCTGCGCAAGGAAGTCAAGCGCGACGACCCCATCGACATGCTGGTGACGAACTACGTCTACGACAAAATCGAGAAGCGGCACAAGCACGTGGTGAACTTCCGCCGCGCCATGAAGCCCGGCAAACGCCTCACCTGGGACGACCTGGGACGTTTCGGCATCGCGGAATATATCCTCATGCACGCGCTGATCTTCCGCACCGACGTGGTGCGCGCCTCCGGCATGCAGCTGCCGGAGCACACGTTCTACGTGGACTTCATATACGCCTACCAGCCGTTCCCTTGGGTGAAGACGCTGCAATACCTCGACACGCCGTTCTACCACTACTTCATCGGGCGCGAGGGGCAGAGCGTGCAGACCGACGTGATGATCAGGCGCGTGGACCAGCTGCGGCTGGTGAATCAGCGCATGGTGGAGGCGACGCCGGAACGCGGCACGGTGCCGGACGGACTGTACCGTTACATGATTCACTTCCTCTCCATTGAGAGCTCGGTGGCCAGCGTGTTCATGATCCTGTCGAAGAATCCGGAGAATTACGCCAAGAAGGACCAGCTGTGGGCGGATATCAAGGCGCACTCCCCCTCGATTTACGCGGATGTGCGCAGGAAGCCGATGTCACGGGCGCTGAATCTGCGCGGGTCGGTCGGGCGGTTCATCATCCGCAACGGCTATCTGGTGGCCGAGAAGGTGGTTGGCTTCAACTGATCGGCGGTTGGGGCGGTGGACTGGCTGCCTTGGGCTGCCCTTGGGCGGCCTGTCTTGGCCGCTCTTGTCTTGGCCGCAAGCGGCGTGTTTGGTCGTTTTGCGGTTCCCGCGACCCTTATAGCTCTCAAGTAGCCCTTCACTGACCGTTGCTGCGGCCGGCGAAGGGCTACTTTGCTTATGTATGGCAGATTCTGCCCCTCCGGAATAGCCAAGTGGCTTATATATGGCACCGAAAGCCCGAAACCCCGAGTACAAGCGCCGGGATTCCAGCACTTGTACTCGGGGTTTTGCGATTTACGTGCCATATATAAGCCACCTAGCAAAACTCGACCCCTCGAATCTGCCATACATAAGCGAAGTAGCGGCAAATTCATGCACGAAACCGTGCAGTCGGGGTGTGTGGAGCCGCGAATACCGCCCCGCACACCCTTCTCGACACCTACCGGCTCAATTCCGCCTCAATTCTGCCTCAATTCCAGCGGTCGGACATGGCGAAACTGTTATGCATCAGGTTGCTGGATGTGTACAGCACATCGTTGAGCAGCGTGGTGGCGTGCTTGCGCAGATATTCCGCCATTTCGGTGTTGGCGGCTTCAAGACGACGACGCACCGTCGCGGCATCGCTCGGCGCTTCCCCGGCGAGCGCCGCATCCGTGCGTTCCACCAGACGATGCCCGAACACGCGCGCGTTCTCCGCGAACCCTTCAATCGCATTGTTGGTTTCATACCAGTGCGCATCGGCGAGCGCCGCGATCAGACGGTTCGTCCAGTACAGGTTGCTGGTGGAGACCTCGGGCGTGGTGTCGCGCAGGTATGCCGGGGTGTTGTCCACGTTCGCGTAGAACGGGGTGGCTGCGGTGAACGGGCCGGAACCATAGGAAATCCACATGATGGAACGGCTTTCGGCCGGCGCATACGGGCGGATCTGCATGGCGACCATGTGGCCGGTGCGGTTGATGCCGATCGGACGATAGCGGTGGCGGCTTTCCGGGGTGCCGAGCGTGCCATACGGGTCGTAGGGCGTGCCTTCGAAATGGGCGCTCATGAGGAAGTCGACGTCTTCGATGGTGACGGCGTTTTCCGGCACGCAGCACCACGGGATGTCGTCGCTGGACGGCGTGTAGCGGGCGGCGGGCGAATCCCAGTCCTCGCTCGGGTTGAGGTGGCGCTGCATGTACCAGGCGCGAGGCGTGTTGTAGATGTGATCCTTGGTGGTGGCGGTGCCGAACACGGTGCGCGGGTTGAACCGGTTGAGATCGGCGTCGGAGGGGTTGACCGTGCGGCCGAGATGATGTTCGGCTATGAATTCGCGCAAATCGCCGGAGCATAAGTATTCGCGCTGATTGCCGAAGGCGTCGTTGCAGTCGAAATCGTCGATGCCGAGCTGGTTGGGGATGGTCGCATAGCAATCATCCGGCACGCGGCGTGCGATCCAGTGGTGCCCGCCGATGGTTTCGACGTACCAGATCTCGTCCATGTCGGAGATGATGACGCCGTTCGCCTCATAGGTGCCGTACTGTTCCAGTAGTCCGCCGAAACGCTTGACGCCTTCGCGGGCGGTGGTGATGTATGGCAGCACCAAGGTGATGATGTCCTCTTCGCCAATGCCGCCGGGCGTACCGTCCTCCTCCAGCTTGACCATGGGGTCGGCGGCGAGTACTCGTTCGTTGACCGCGATGGTTTCGGTGGCGCTCATGGCCACATTGTGCTCGTTGACGCCCGCTTCGGCGAGCACGCCGCGGTTGGGCAGCACGTTCGGCACGATGCTGTAGCGGCAGGGATTGTCCGGGAGGTCGATGTTGACGTGGCTCAGCACGCTGCGGTAGTGACGGGGCTGATCTTCCGGCGCGACCACGATGAAACGCTTGGGATCGTAACGGCCCGAGCCCGAATCGTCATCGCGGGCGATGATGGTGGAGCCGTCGTAACTGGCTTGCTTTCCTACGAGAATGGTTGTGCATGACATGCTGCCTTACTGTAGGAGGGTGCGCGGAAGACGGCGATGCCAGTCGGGGAGCTGCGAGGCGGCAGCGGCTGTGAATCGCACGGGTGAATCGCGCATGGGCGGATTGCACGGAATGGGCACAGGACGGGCCGAGAATGGGCACAGACTTGATTGACATGCCTGTTTGTGGCGCTTCTTCGAAAGATGCTGTATAATAGCCGACTGTTGCCCCTCTAGCTCAACGGTTAGAGCAGCGTCCTTTTAAGTCGTGGGTTGTGGGTTCGAATCCCACGGGGGGCACCGCAAATCCCTCGGAACCGTTGGTTCCGAGGGATTTTCCATACTCAGGCTATGCCGCGCCGCCCCCCCACTGAGGGGAATGAAGGGTGAAACCGCAGTCGGATGGATTTTGTCTGAAAACGGTTGAGGGGGTGAGCAGGGGGCAGACAAGGGTTAGCAGGGGAACTTAGGGGAAGGACACATGGCAGAGCCGACAATGGGTTCAGAGAAGGGCAACCAGCAGGGGCGGGTCAGGGGATGACTGGCAAAGGCTGGCAGAGGCCGAAATATGGCGGGTGGGGCCGACGGCGCCACACATGCCGGGATATACTGAGACGCGAATACGGCGAAAGCGAACGAGCACTGGAGGAAGCCAATGATCAACGAGCAATACAAGGCGATGCTGGGCGGCAAGTCCGTCATCCGCGAGCTGAGCGAATATGCCACCAAGCGTGGTGCGCAGATCGGCTACGAAAACGTCTTCGATTTCTCCCTGGGCAATCCTTCCGTCCCCGCGCCGCGCGACTTCACCGACGCCATGGTCGACCTGTATGAGAACGGCGACCCGGTCGCCATCCACGGCTACTCCCCCTCGCTGGGTATCCCCTCCGTATGTGCCACCATCGCGGACTCCCTGAACCGCCGCTTCGGCATGGATTACGAAGGCCGCCACATCTTCCCCACCACGGGCGCCGCGGGCGCACTGTCCCACGCCATGCGAGCCGTGACCAAGCCGGGCGACGAAATCATCACTTTCGCCCCCTACTTCCCCGAATACCAGCCGTATGTGAACGGCACCGGCGCGCATCTGACGGTCATCCCCGCCGACACCACCAGCTTCCAGATCAACTTCGAAGCGTTCGAAGCCGCGCTGAACCCGAACGTGCAGGCCATCCTCATCAACACCCCGAACAATCCGTCCGGCGCGGTGTACTCCGCGCAGACGCTGACCAAGCTGGCCGCGATCCTCGAAGCGAAGCAGCAGGAATACGGCCACGACATCTTCCTGATCAGCGACGAACCGTACCGCGAAATCGTATTCGACGGCAACACCCAGCCGTATCCGGCACGCTTCTACGCCAACACGCTGACCTGCTACTCCTTCTCCAAGTCGCTCTCGCTGCCGGGCGAGCGCATCGGCTACGTGGCCGTGAACCCGAAGGCCACCGACGCCGATCTGCTGGTGCCGATGATGGGACAAATCAGCCGCGGCACCGGCCACAACTGCCCGCCGAGCTCGATCCAGCTGGGCGTCGCGAAGGTCATCGACGAGACGAGCGACCTGAGCGTCTACGAAACGAACATGAACCTGCTGTACGATGCGCTCACCTCGCTCGGTTTCGACGTGGTGCGCCCCGGCGGCACGTTCTACATCTTCCCGAAGGCGCTGGAGGACGACGCAAAGGCGTTCTGCCAAAAGGCGCTGAAATATGACCTGGCGCTGGTCCCCGGTGACAGCTTCGGCTGCCCCGGCTACTTCCGCATGGCGTACTGCATCGAGACCGAAAAAGTCCGCCGCAGCTTTGCCGCGCTGGAGAAATTCGTGGCCGAGGAGTACGGCGTCACCAAACACTAAGGAGATTTTATGTCGATTCTACGCCGCATTTTTCCGTTTCTGCTGACAGCTGCGCTGCTGTGTGCCTGCGTGCAGATGCCCAACACCCCACAGGACGTACTGCCCGCCCCGACGCCGCAGTCCACGGCGGCCCCCACCGCCACGCCGGAGACAAGCCCCACGCCGACGCCCGAGCCGACAGTGGCCCCCGCGATGGCGACGGCCACGAGCAACGCCACCAAGGACGCGCCGCAGATCAAGGACCCGACGACCTGGGACGACAACGCTGCCAAGACGCTGGCCGGGCTGAAAACGCAGTTTGCCGCCTACGGCCTGACGCTGGACGCGAAGGAGGGCTACCCCTACCTGCTGGCGGTCAACAACGCAGGCGGCGTGGTCACGGTCTACGCCGTGGATTCTGCCACAAAAAAGTACGCTGTGCCGTTCATGGCGATGGTGTGCAGCGGAGGCATGGACACCCCCACCGGGTATTTTTCGACCCCGGTGGACTACAGTTGGCGGCTGCTGATGGGCCCGAGCTACGGCCAGTACGCGACCCGCATCTATGACAGCTACCTGTTCCACAGCGTGCCCTACTACAGTCAGCACAAGGACGATGTGGAGTACGACGAGTTCAACCTGCTGGGCACCCGCGCCAGTCTGGGCTGCATCCGGCTGGCCGTGGTGGACGTGAAGTGGATCTACGACAACTGCCCGCTGGGCACGCCGGTCATCATCTACAACGACGCCGACGACCCCGGCCCGATGGGAAAGCCCGGCACGATCTACACCGACCCCGCCGACACCGAGAAGCGCGGCTGGGACCCCACCGACCCCGACCCGGCCAACCCGTGGGACGATGCCTTTGAGAGCGGCACCGCCATCCGCAGCCAGGCCGCCTGGGACCAGTGGGAGACCGAGCGCGAGAATTGGATGAGCAGCCTGACGCCCACCGATTTGCAGGGGTGGAGCACCGATTCCAAGATCGCGGGGACGCGCGGTTGATTTTTGCGCCGTAGGGGCCGGGCATGCCCGGCCCGGAGGTTTTCCGTTAGCAGACGCCACATCAGCGCCCTGTCTACCCGACGGAGGGGTCAAGACCCCTCCCTACAAAGCACCCGTGAACGTCAGCCCGTAGGGAGCGGTCTTGACCGCTCCGCGGCACGTTTCGGAAAATGCCTGTCAATCAAAAAGCACCTGCTTTCTCACGAAGGCAGGTGCTTTTCTATTGCATTATCAGCTGAACATCACCACGTCCTGCGCGGGCTTTTCGCCCGGCTCGACGGAGATGGCGGTCAGGACAGGGCCGGTGGAATCGGGGGTCTGGCCCTTGTAGATGGGGTGGTACTTGACGTTGACCTTGGCCGTAATGTTGATCCAGCTGCGCTGCTCCAGCGATTTGTAATCGTCGTACTTGCAGGGCATACCCACAAACTGGATGTCCTGCACGCAGCAGGTCATGGCAAAGCGTCCGGGCACAAACGCGCCCTTGCCGGCCTGGGGGGTCTGGCAGACCTGAGCCAGATATTTGACCGTCTTGCCGTCATATTTCTTCGGGTCGTCCATGCAGTCCATGTACCATATACCGAAGAACTCCTCGGGGATCTCAATGACCGGCGCGTCCACGTCGAAGGGCAGCGGGTCCGGGATGTCGTCATAGGCGACGCTGCCGTCCTTGAACTCGTAGGCGATGTCGCAGCGGCGGCTGGCCTGGCGCACCAGCTTGTGGATGAGCTGGCGGCTCTCGTCGTCGTTGACAGCCTCGGCGCGGTTGACGACCAGCAGCTCACTGCCGCGCAGCTTGTCCAGCAGCAGGCTGCGCATGGCGCTGTCGCCTGCGTAGGTCTTGATGGTCGTACCGTCGGCGGTGGCCAGGCTCTGGTAGACGAGCCAGTTGTCGGGCAGGGCGTCGTACAGGTCCTGAATGAGCCACATACCGTTGTACTCGATGATGACGCGGCCGCAGCCGGACTTCTTTTCGAGCGCGGTCAGGTTCTCGGCGGTCAGCTCGCTCTTATCCTCGATCTGGGCAACGTGCACGCCGCCGAAGGCGAACTTGGACGGGTCGTACTCGATCTCACCCTCCTCGCAGACCAGCAACAGGGTCTTGTCGCCGGAGTCGAAGTTGGGGTCCTCCATCGTTTCCTGAATGAATTTCGTCTTGCCGCTCTCCAGCTGACCGACGAAGAGATATACGGGGATTTGTTTAGGCATAGGGGACGTCCTTTCGGTTAGTAGCAGTCAAAGGCTTCTCCCCCGGGGGAGAAGCTGTCCGCGAAGCGGACTGATGAGGGGAGAGCGAATCGCGGCCTGCCATTCGTGGGCTGCTGCGGCAGGCTCGCCCCTCATCCGCCCTCGGTCGGGGCCTCGGGCACCTTCCCCCAAGGGGGAAGGCATTCTTATCAAACGTGGAACAATTCCGCGATCTCATGCTCCTTCAGCTGGGAGCCGATGACGCAGAGCTTGCCGGTGACGTCGGGGCCGCAGGGGCGGATCTCATGCTCGCCGGGGACCATGTCGAACTCGTACCAGGTGTCGCCGCCGTCCACAATGCCCTTGGCGCGCAGGATCATGCCGTAAGCGCCCTCGTCCAGCGCGTGCAGGGCCTTGTCCAGATCCTCACGGCTGTATTTGTGGGCCGTCTCCTTGCCCCCGCTCGTGAACACCTCGTCGGCGTCGTGGTCGTGGTGGTGATGATGCCCGCAGGAGCAGACGCCGTGCTCGTCGTAGTGGTGCTCATGGTGATGCTCGTGCTCGTCCTCGTCGTCGTGGTGATGGCAGCAGTCGTGGTCGTGGTCATCGTCATCATGGTCGTGATGGTGATGCTCGTGCTCGTCCTCATCGTCATCCTCGTCGTGATGATGATGGCAGCAGCAGTCGTGCTCGTCCTCATCGTGGTCGTGATGGTGATGATGGTGGTGCTCGTGCTCATCCTCGTCGGCATGGGCCACGTTGGCGGCGCGGGCCTCGGTCAGCAGCTCGGCGACGAGGTCGCGCTTGCCGTCCATGACGGAGACGATCTGTGCGCCGGTCAGGACGGTCCAGTCGGTGGTGACGATGGTGGCGGTGGGGTTCTTCTCGGCCAGCAGGGCGACGGCGGCAGCGACCTTCTCCTCACTGGCGTTGCCGGTGCGGCTCAGGATGATGCAGGACGCATGGCTGACCTGGTCGTCATAGAACTCACCGAAGTTCTTCATATACATCTTGACCTTGTTCACGTCGGCGACGGTGACAAAGCTGTTCAGGATGACGGGCAGATCCTCGGCGACGCCCTCGACGGCGCGGGTCACGTCGGACAGCTTGCCGACGCCCGACGGCTCAATGAGGATGCGGTCCGGGTGGTAGGTCTCGACGACCTTCTTCAGTGCCTCGCGGAAATCACCGACCAGGCTGCAGCAGATGCAGCCGGAGTTCAGCTCATTGACCTGAATGCCGGCCTCGCGCATGAAGCCGCCGTCGATGCCGATCTCGCCGAATTCGTTCTCGATCAGGACGATCTGCTCACCGGCGAAGGCCTCCTTGATGAGCTTTTTGATAAGGGTGGTCTTGCCGGCGCCGAGGAAGCCGGAGAAAATGTCGATTTTGGTTTTCTTTTCAGCCATAGTTGGGTACCTCTATTCAAGATGTGTTCAGATGTTCAGTTGGTTGGCAATCTATTACACTAACTGCTAATACTATTATAACAAACACGTCAAGGGGTTTTGCGCCATTTTGCGCGGGAAATTTTGAATTTTTTGCAAAATTTATTGGATTACCGCCTCCACGTAGGGGCCGGGCATGCCCGGCCCCTACCGCGCGGCTGCCACCGGCTGCCTCGGAGGGGTCAAGACCCCTCCCTACGGGCTATCGTTCACGGGTGCTTTGTAGGGAGCGGTCTTGACCGCTCCGCCGGGTAGGCAGACGTTAGCGGGTTGGCTCGTAGGGGCGGCATACATGCCGCCACGTCCGGCCCCTGCAAAGCGCCGCATTTTTGTATGTGCCCCCGGGCGCAAACTCCACCTGTTTATTATCTATTATCTATTTATTATTTGCAGCATTCGTGGTATGATATACCTAACCCCAATATCTATCACAAAAAGGAGCGATCCATTTTGACTACCAATGAAAAAATCGCCGCGCTGCGTGCCGCTGCCAAAGCGGCGGGCGCGGACGGCGTGCTCATCATGACCAGCGACCCCCATTGCAGCGAGTACCTGCCCGGCTATTATAACGCTCTGCCGTGGTTCTCCGGCTTCATCGGCGAGAACTCGACCCTCGTTGTGACTCAAGACCGCAGCGCCCTGTGGTGCGATGGCCGCTTCTACGTGCAGGCCGACAAGCAGCTGGCCGGCAGCGAGATCGAGTGCATGCACGCGGGCTCCGCGGGTGTGCCCACCGTGGCCGAGTACCTCGGGAGCCACTTTGCGGACGGCCAGACCCTGCTGCTGGACGGCAGCTGCGTGCCCGCCACGATTGCCAAGGAGTACATCGACGCATTGGCCAAGAAGGGTGCCGCCCTCAAGAGTCAGGACGTGGCCAGCCCGATCTGGGACGCCACCGGCGAGCGCCCGGCCCTGCCCGACACCCCCTGTGAGCTGCTGACCCCGGCCCAAACCGGCGCGACTGCCGCGGACCGCATCGCCATGGTGCGTGCCGAGCTGCAGAAGGCCGGTGCCACCGCACTGGCCGTGACCGGTCTGGACTGCGTGGGCTGGCTGCTGAACCTGCGCGCCCGCGACCTGCCCTGCACCCCGCTGGCCGTCGCCTACGCGCTGGTCACGATGGACGCCTGCACGCTGTTTATCGCGCCGGGCCGCCTGTCCGACGCTGACGCCGCCACGCTGGCCGAGAGCGGCGTGACGCTGAGCGGCTACGAGGAAATTATCGACGCCGTCCACGCCCTGCCCGCCGACGAGGTGTTCCTGGTGGACGAGAAGGCCACCAACTACGCCCTGTACGAGGCCCTGACCGCCCACAAGACCGTGGCCGGTGCCGACCCGATTTTTGCCCTGAAGGGCATCAAGAACGAGACCGAGCTGAAGAACATCCGCGAGTGCCACATCCGTGACGGCGTCGCCGTGGTGCGGTTCCAGATGGATCTGGAAAAAGCGCTGGCCGAGGGTAAGCAGCTGACCGAGATCGACATCGACACGATGCTGCAGAAGCGCCGCGCCGAGATGCCCGGCTACTTTGAGGACAGCTTCTCCACGATTGCGGCCTACGGCGCCAACGCCGCCATGATGCACTACCACGCCGAGGGCGACGTGAACAGCGTCATCGAGCCGCGCGGTTTCCTGCTGGTGGACAACGGCGGCCAGTACGACTGCGGCACCACCGACATCACCCGCACCTACCCCGTCGGCCCGCTGACCGACAACGAGTGCCGCTATTACACCTGGGTGCTGCAGAGCCACATCGACATGGCCCGCGCGGTGTTCCTGGACTACTGCACCGGCTTTGCACTGGATACCTTTGCCCGCGGCCCGGTCTGGGCGCACAAGGTCAACTACCGCTGCGGCACCGGCCACGGCGTCGGCTTTATCTCCGGCGTGCACGAGGGCCCGCAGAGCCTGCGCCCGAACAACCCCGTGATTTTTAAGCCCGGCATGACCATCACCGACGAGCCGGGCATCTACGAGACCGACGAGGTCGGCATCCGCCTTGAGAACGAGCTGGAGTGCATCGACCTGGGCGAGAACCAGTACGGCCACTGGCTGGGATTTGCGCCTTTGACGCTGGTGCCACTCTCCCACGAGCCGGTTCTT
>ENA-OQIZ01000824-OQIZ01000824.1-human-gut-metagenome-genome-assembly--contig:-NODE-824-length-13922-cov-3.391881_pt1 | contig 13922 bp, 11 predicted proteins | sample MGYA00242593_ERZ504758 | MGnify/ENA primary metagenome ERZ504758 (study PRJEB26092, sample SAMD00036364) | human gut metagenome | host: Homo sapiens | study: EMG produced TPA metagenomics assembly of...
GCAGGTGGAACATGGGCGGGTAGAACGCGTCGTTCGGCCACAAGTGGGTTGACGCGCCAATGCCTTCGTCGAGAATCTTGCGGATGAAATAGTAGTGCGCCGGCGCATCGATCTCGTGCAGCGGGTAGTTCCATGCGGCGTAGCCTTTGGGGAACCAGGCGATCACGATGGCGAGCGCGGCGAGTACGCCCAGCACCATGCATGCGGGGACGGCCAGCCGTCCCGGACGTTTGGGGGCCGACATCTGATGGTCCGCGGTGCCGAGTGCTTTGAAATCAAGATCTTCGGGCTGTGGTTCGTCGGTGGCCGTGCGTATGCCCGTATGCGCGCCCGCGTTCATGTCTGGTTTCGTACCAAACCCTGCGCCCGATTTCACGTCAAACCCCATGCCGGGTTTCCCGCCCGGTTCCGCGTCGGGTTCCGTATCCGCTACGGCTCCCAGTACCGAGCCGAGATCCACGAACGTATCCTCAAGATCACGGTCCGCGATGGTACCGGAGAGTCGGCCGGGCGTTTGGCCAACGGCTCGGTTGGAGGCTCGGCTGGCGGCTTGATTGACGGTTCGGCCGGCGGCTCGGCCGGTCTCCCCTTCGGCGTTCCGGCCGGGACTCCGATTGGCGTTCCCGTCCTCGCCATTCGCCCCGGACCGCATGGACGGCGGCATGAAACGGCTGTCGTCATCCTGACGGCCGCGCTGGTGATCGTTGGCATTCGGCATTGCGCACATGGATTGTCGAAACCTATCTTCTATCGCGTGTGATGTTGGGTTTGATGTTCTTGATGTTGACGTGTGTGACGTGTTCGCCCGCACGGCATGATTCCGTCGTCTCAGCCAATGCCATACGCTCGACGGTGAGCGCGGGCATGGCGGTCGGATCGGTCTTGTCGTGCAGCCGTATCCGGTCGAATCGACCGGTTCCGTCCCGGAACGTTCGCCGGGCCCTGCCGTTTCCTTCGCAGGGCCCGTGCACGTTCTCGGATGTTTGGCTGTTCAGTCATCCAGCGGCGACGGCATCGGACGCCAGTCGGTGTCGTGCAGCAGCTTGCGGGAATCCCACCAGCCCTTGGCGATCTGCACAAGGCCGGTACGCAGGTGCTCGCGGTCGACGGCGACCAGTCTGATGATCTCCTTGGCCGCGGTTGCGGCGGTGCCGAGCGCGAACAGGAACGGACGGTAGTCGCCGTACACCATGAAGTAGCGGGCCATGTAGCCGCGATTGCGCATGATGTGGTAGCGGTTCATGTCGGACGTGGAGTTCAGCTGACGCACGCTGGCGATATCCCAGTTGCCGATTTCGCGCGTACGGCGCAGAACGACGTCGGGAACGACGATGGGCTGCGTGACCTTGCTGGCACGGTAGCCGTAGATGGTGTCATCCCAGTAGATGAAGAAGCGCGGATCGGGCAGGCCGATCTCCTTGACGACGCGACGGTTGAACAGGCCGCCTTCGAAGCACAGCGTGTTCATGACGCGGTAGCCGGCCGGGCCGAACGCGGCGGGCGCGATGGGGTTCGGAATACCCAGTCCGATGCGGAAATCATACTGCCAGTAGAACGGACCGCCGTCGTAATCGAAACGGCTACCCTGGATGACCTCGTGACGCTTCGTCCACGGTGCCAGCTTGGCGATGGCGTCCGGCAGCACCGCCACATCATCGTCCATCACCCAGAACCATTCGGCGCCAAGCTCGTACGCCTTCTTCACGCCTGCGGAGAAGCCGCCGGCACCGCCGAGATTCTCGGTTTGCGGCGCGTACACCACGCGGGACTGCCCGCCGTTGCCGTCGACAATGGTCTTGCCCCAACGGCCCGTGACCTTGGTTTCGAATTCCTCGACCATGCCCTTGGTTTCGTCGGAATGCTCGTTGTCGACCACGATGATGCGCCACGGGGCCTGTTCGAGCGCAAGAATCGAGTCGAACAGTGTGGCCAGAAGATTCTGGCGCTTGTAGGTGGTGATGACCATGGCGAGCTTGTCGATCGTCGCCGGCTTCGTATGTCGGCCGGATTCAGCCGCATTCCTCTTCAAAACGTTCCCATTCGTCATAGGGCACATTGTCCCACTACCTCTAGGCAGGGGCTTGCTCTTTGCATGGTTGTGCACAGAGGCCTCACGGGCGGGCGCGTCCCGTATGCGGGATGGAGGGATGGCAGACGGGGCGACGTGCAGTTGATAAGCCTTGCGCCGCAACGAGACACGCCGAACGTGCACGCACGCGGAATGTGCGGTATTCTATTCAAGTTGCGTTTCATGCTTCGGCAGGAAGTGCATGGAGAATTCGCCTAGTGGTCTATGGCGCACGCTTGGAAAGCGTGTTGGTGTAACAGCCTCACGAGTTCGAATCTCGTATTCTCCGCCATCAGGGTTTCCGGATTTCCGGAAACCCTTTTTTCATATCGGGAACAACCCCACACCCCAACAACCACATGGCCTGTCCGGACATTTCCTGTGGCATCCGACACCGTACTATCAGCGACGGCCAGTGCAGTAACGATACAGGGCGCAGAACTCGTACCATTCATACCCTGAACAAGGAGAACCAATGGTGAAAGATATAGATATGACCATCAGCAACTGGCACCCCAGCGAATTCATCGAGTCAGAGGAGGATGACATAGCATACCTCAACGCGGCAGCTGAGCTCGACGACCCAGCTGTGCTGCAAGCCGCCATCGGCGACGTCGCCAAAGCTCGCGACATGGGCCAGATAGCAAAGGAAGCAGGCGTCGGGCGCGAAAGCCCGTACAAAAGCCTCGACAAAATGGCAATCCCAGCTTCCGCACCATTGCCAAAGTCGTGAAGTCACTCGGCGGACGCCTCGTAATCAGCCCTATAAAACCATCGGAAGCGTAAAACCAAACGGCCGGGCTAGTTCGCTTGCATGGCTGTGCGGTTCGCTGCAGTGAGCCATCCGACGACCTGCGTCTCGTTCACCGGTTTCATATCCCACGCGTCCATACCGATATTGACGCACAGCGGATCGGTGCCATCCGGCGTGGACTGATGCGTACGCCCGTAGATTAGCCAGCTTTCCGTGGTAGGGCGCCTCGTCGGCGAACTTGTCCAGATCATCCGGCCAAACACCATGCCCGTCGATCATCGCCGCAAGACGCGGGAAATGACTCAGCCCGAAATGCGTGTCGGATGCGAAGTATCGCATGTCCGCCAATCGTAATACACGACGGACAAGGCCCGCTTCTCCCCCGAAGCCCAATGGCGTTACCGCCCAGCCGAACCTACAATGAGCACAACCGACATATGACGATTCCATTGAAGGGGACACGGATGAGCCGAACCACAACGCCGAAACGGATCCTATTCTGCGGCGACATTCACGACAAAACGACCATGATCTGCCCGCGAATCGATGTCATAGTCGACAAATACGCCATCGACACGGTTGTGATTCTGGGCGATCTGCTCGACGAGTGGAGGATATCCGCCAAGGATCAGACCGAGGCGTTCCAGCTGTTTCATCATTGGGTCAAAGCCCGTCGCGGCAGGGGACTGAACGTCGTCGTCCTGCTCGGCAACCATGATCTGACCTACTGGATGGATCAGGACAGCAACGAGTTCCGGCTCTTCCGCCGCACCTGTCCGGGATTCAGCCCCGCATCCTGGAAGGATGTTCATCCGCTTCTGCACGATTTGGATGCTCGCATCTGCTATGGATTCCGGAACGGCAACGGCGAGCGGGTGCTTGCCACGCATGCCGGTGTCACTCAAGGATGGCATGACTGGTGGGTCAAGCGCATGGAGGAACTGGGTGAAAAATCGTCCGGCGATTTGGCGGAAGACCTGCAGAAATTCTTCGAACGGCATCCAGGACCGTTCGGTTGCATGGTTGGCACGGGGCGTGGCGGTTTGGACCCGCAGATGCCGCCATCACCAGTTTGGGCCGACAGACGCGAACTCACGCACGACCCCTTGGCAGGCGTCATTCAGATTGTGGGGCATTCCCCCGTCCCCAAGGCCATGCAGGATGAGCATGGCAACTGGTACTTGGATACGTTCAGCGTCGATAGCCTGTACCGTCCGTTGGGCGATGGCAGCATGATGATCTACGACGTTGATGCCAGTGACGCATCCGAGGTATGGGAGTGTGCGCCCCTGGAAGACTTCCACATCTAAGCGAGGCGCAGACGCACGGCTCTGCGCCATCATCGCAGACTTATGGGATTGCATTAGCCCGTTGTCCCGCCACGGTTCTTTCATGTCAGAATTTCAGAGAAGGATGGCATCGGGATGGATACAGTCGCGCGACAATCCCACTGTCACCAGCATTATCAACCCTGCAGCTATCGAAAATTCAGCCATCCATCTCTGAATTCAGAGATAAATGTCTGAATTCAGAGATGGAGCCTCCACACCACGCAAAGAGTCAGGCCCTCTCGTAACGTGTCTCGCGTCCACGACCCACCTTTTTCACCTGACCGCCCTCAATCAGCTTACAAAGCTGGTAATAGGCCTGATTAGCGCTGAGATGCAGCAAGTCCATAACATCGGCTTTGGTCACGGATCCCTTTTCATGCATCAATTTCAAAATAAGCTCCGGATACCGCACACGATCAATATACGTCTGCCTGACATACTCAGCTGACTTGCCATTCTTTCGATAGACCTTTGCCCCTAAGGTGTACGCACACCTCACACCAGTTCCAGAACACTCAATAAGACCACGCTCAGTCAACTGTCCCAGCATCGTGCGAAGCCGCTGCTCGCTCATGTCTAAAGACTTGGACATAATTTCAAAACTACACCGGCGTTGATTCTTCAGTATGTTCAAAATCAATAAAGCATCAAGAGACATCGGCCTACCCGTACGCTCGCGCTCCTCGGCCAACAATTCTACAAACTCTGCATCCGGGGCGCTCCTAGGCAGCAGCACACTGACATAACGTTCATTAGACGCCGTGTAATCCGGCAAGGGACGTCCATAGTTCAACGCACCTTCGAAAATGCGGTCAATACCACGACCAGTACGCTCAGCAAGTCCCGTGCGCTTCAACGCATCCATCAAACTAGGATTACGCCCATGCGGCTCCGCCGTAAGAAGATTATGAATATTAATACCTTCGATGAAACCACCGGGATTGGATATAGTTAATCCAGCATCATCAAGTTGCACACGCACTCGACCAAGTACCGAGTAATCCCTGTGGCCAAAAGCATTAATCAACGCCTCACGAAATGCCCGTTCATCGAATTGCATCACCATCGAGGAGAACAAACCTACTGTAAGTTCTGTTCCAGTATTCCAGGGCCTGAATCGATCAGCAATTCGCTCGACAACACGCAACAGAGGACCGTAGTAGGTCTCATTTACTTTGATGTCAGTGCCTTCAAGCACTTGAAAGGCCGCTTCATTCGTCGGAACGAACTTGCGCAATGACTCTTCCCTGCCAAGTAGCAATAGCCCAGTCAAAGTGGGAACGGACTTACCATCTATTGTTTTCGTAAGCCGTAATGATTTCTCCAAATCCTCATCGGAAAGTTCCAACAGATTGCGATCACTCGACTGATAAGTATCGATTATTCGACGCAGCCGCTTCAACTCTTGTGGATCAAAATCCGACAGGGTAGAACCAAACACCGGCTGGTCCGAATAGTCTAATTGGCCCAAATCAGAAAGACGAGTGACGATTTCATAGGGGTACATGGGAGCACTTTCAGTGCGTACCATCCGCTTTCATCATGCGACGTAGAATCTTACCGTTCTTAGTGGAAACCACACTTCGCGACCGCGGCACCTCAATCCGAGCAACCGAAACGGCATCACCTATCAGGTCTACACGAACCGATACAGGAGGCACCGTCTTATTGGCGATCATCGAGCTCATGCCAACGATATCCTGATGCGCCTCGTGCAGCCCCGTTGGAGTGCCATCATCTTCAACACCCAAGTACACTGATCCGCCATCCGTATTGGCCAACGCCACCACAGCTTCAACCAATTCATTATCAGGCAAGCGCTTCAAATCACTCTTGAATTCCTTGGTCAACGTCTCTTTACCAAATTCAAGCACCATTTACATCACCAACCTTCCATGGAAGACATCCCCACGGTCAGCAGATTACTCTATGGATAACAGACAGCACAATGTCACCTTCTAGTTCATTCACGACTATTCACACGGTCGATTTCATTTCATAGCCCCGCTAATGGGGAGGGACGGGCGTTCGGAGCGTATCAGGGATTGCCTAGAAGGCGGCGGGACGGCGCGGTTGTCGCTAAGCTGGATGGTGGAACGTTCCAAGCCATGAGAGAGCTCGCCTCGCTCCCGCCGAGCGATCGCGTGAAAGGGGAAGCCGATGCCGGAAGAACGCTGCGACCACTGCGGGCAGCCGTTGCCCCCTGGTGCCAGATTCTGCATCAATTGCGGCGAGCCCGTCGACGTTGAAGCGACGATGCGCATCCCCCAAGGCCAGCTGTATATGGGAACGGCCAATGCGGGTTTGCCGACATCACAGCCGGGCGGACTCACGTCGACGCCTGTTCCGGAAGGCGACGGCGTCGACATGCTCAGCCAATACGGCGGGTACGACACCTACGACCAGTACGGCAGCGAATACGATCCATACGCTCCCGTTTCCTACGCTCCCGAAGCGAGCAATCCAGCAAGCGTGAACGCAAACGCGAGTACGAACGCGAACACGGATGACGCCGACATCACCGCCAGCGTCATCGTCCGCGGCCCGAACGGCAGGCCCGCATCCGGGAACATACCGCCCTCCAAGCAGACCGGCGCTTCCGCAAGCGTGCCCGCATCCGCGCCCACGTCCGCATCCGCGCCCGCGCCCACGCCTACGCCCGCCTCTGCGTCTGGCAATGGCGGCGTGAACGGCTCCTATATCAACGTTCCCACCTACACAGACGATTCCGATTACAGCGACGCAGGCCAGAACAATGCCGACCAGATCAATACCGGCCAGGCGAATCAGCCTTCCAACGGCACGGTCGCCTCGCAACCGCCGACGCCTCAACCTGCACCACAACCCGCTTCCCAGTCCGCACCCAGTAAATCCGCTCCCGCCAAGGGAAAGACGGGCAAAAGCAAGGCTTCATCAACCGCGTCCCGCCGCCATACGAACAGGGTCATCGCGGTCGCGGCGGCGGTCTGTGTCATCGCGATCCTGATCGGTGTGAGCGTGACGCGCATGCTTTCGCCCGGACAGAACGGTTCGGCGTCCAACGCCACGGGCAGCACCTCCCAATCAGGCGGGAAGTCCACTGGCACGACGAAGGCCGATGGCACCAAGCAGAGCGGGAAGTCCACGCAGTCGGCATCCGGGAGCACCGGCAAGAAGACCGATGACCAGGCTTCCAAACAGTCCAGCAAGCAATCCGACAAACAGACCGAAGCGAAGCAGACGCAGGGCGGCCCATATCTCAACGCGCGATTCGGTTACACGGTCACTGTGCCGGATGGTTTCACCTGGCAGCGGGAATCGGATAACGGCGACGGACGCCAGTTCACCAATGACGGTCTGGGCATGATCATCACCGTTTCCGGCACATCGAACGCGTTGAACGAGACGTTGGACAGCGCGTTCGACTCCGCGACCGCCGGACATCCGGTCTCCTACCAGCAGAAACTCGGCACCGAATTCACGGCCACCTGGGAGGAGAACGGCACCATCACCTACATTCGCGAACTATACTCCGCCGATACGCTTCGCACGCTGCGCTTCGACTACCCGGCCTCATACCGCGATCAATGCGACCGCATCGTGGAACAGGTGGTTCCGACATTCGGCATCACGGGAACGGATGCGCAGTAATCGGCATGCGTCGAGACGTTCGCGCACAGGGCACGAGGGCGGACGGCAGAGGTACTGTGCACAGTGTTCGCGTCGGCTTGGTTTTCCGCCCGCCTGCGAATACCCTTGGCACGTAGGCATGCACGCAGGCGTGTTTGCACGACGAGCGGTTGTCCGGTTAATACGAGCATGGCCGTGATACGCGACCGTGACGCCTGCGTCACGAAGGATCGCAAAACCGTGAAACATGCCGTGAAACATAATGATGGAGGGGCGGCTATGAGCGCGAATCCCGCGATTCCGGAACGATACGCAAACCAGCAGGTCGGCGCGATCGGCTATCGGGTGCTCAATCTGGATTTGGACGGCGTATGCGCCGACTACACCGGTGCGATACGCGACTATCTGGTCCGCCACGGGCAGATGGACCCGCACACCATCCCAGCGAACACGAGCTACGCGCTGACCGACAACGACGGCTGGCCGTTCGCCAACACCGCCGACTACATCGCCGCGCACAAAGCCGCCGAAGAGGAACACCTGTACGCGACCATGCAGCCGATTCCGGGAGTCGCGCACGCCTTACGGCGACTGGCCGACGAGCACGTGTACATCCGCATCGTCACACACCGACTGTTCGTTTCCGGCCAGCATCGCATCGTCGTATCCGACACCGCGAAATGGCTTGACGACAACGGCATCCCCTACATGTCACTGTGCTTCGCCGGGCTCAAAGACAGCATCCAGGCGACCGTACACATCGACGATTCGCCATCCAACGTCAACGTGCTACGCAAGGTCGGCCAGCACGTAGTGGTTTTCGACCAGCCGTACAACCGCGGGCTCAGCGGGCCGCGCATGACGGATTGGAGCGACGGGAACGTCGACCGGCTGCTCGAATGGTTCGAACAGTGGCCTGACGAATAGTGAACTGTTGAACAATGGCTTAACGGACGGCGATCTGCCTGACGGCGACATCCAGCGCTCGTCTAGTGCGCGAGACTGGCAACCCCCCAGCCCGCAACCATGCACAGCACGGGAACCACCATCGACAGCAGACAATACAATCCGGCCATACCGAACTGCTTGCCGCGCAGCAAAGCCATCATCTCGTTGATCATCGTGGAAAACGTAGAGAACCCGCCGAGGAAACCGGCCACGAACAGCGTGCGCGTATCGTAATCCACTTCGCCGTTCGCATACCCGGCCGCCGCGATGCCTGCACAGAACGCGGCAAGACAGTTGACCATGAACGTGGCGAGCGGGAACAGACGGTTGGCCCACCACCGGCGCACGGAAATGTTCACGATGAAACGAGTCACCGCGCCCAAACCGCCGAACACGCAAACCATCAGGAATGACGTCAGCATCATCGTTCAATCCCCTCCCCCGGCTGCTCAGCGACCGTTGCGTCAGGTGCCGCGTCTGACGTGGCGTCTGACATGGTGCCTGCCGTAGTGCCGGTCGTAGTGCCGGATATGGCGTTCAATACCACGTCATCACCCGCAGACGGCACCAAGGGGAACTCACCCGTGGAAACGGAAGCGACATCGGCGTCCCGCCCCGACTCAGACGCCACCCTCACCTCGCCGGTCATCAGATCGCCCACCAGGGGAATCTCATCCGTGATAGGAGCAGGCTCGAACACCGGAATCCCGGTAGCAGCCTCCTTATCGCCGGGCACAACGGCGGTTCCACGAACATCACGCGCATCGCCATCGGCACTCGGCACAGCCACCGGCTTGTCAACCACAATCGGCACATCCACGGCGATCAGCGCCTCGGACGCATCCGAGCCGCCATTCAGGCCACGTGTCACACCCTCAACCACCGGAACCGAACCATCCTTGCTGAGTGCGGCATTCCGCACCGCCTCACGCAACACCTTCGACTTACGACGGGCCGTCAACAGCAGGCCAACCTTGACGCCGATCATCGAACACAGCACGCCACAGGCAAACGTCGCCAACACATACGTCAACGCGCCGCCAATCTCACCGTCATGGAACGACGTCAACTCCTCAATACCCAACGTGGAGAGCGTGGAACAGCCGCCGCACAAACCCAATCCGGCACCATTCGAAACAAGCTGCTTCACACGCCGCGTCAACCATGACGCCTGGGAGACACACACGGTTACGACGGCAAGCAGGAAACACGACAACATGTTCGCGCCGAACGTAGGCCAACGGAACGCACCAAAAAAGCCGCCCGCATCCTCCGGCGCGGGGAACGCCAGCGACAGGCCATACCGCATCGCCGTGCCGAGAAAACCGCCGACGAACACCACAAGATACAACAGACCATCCGCAAGAGGATTGAACTGCGCTCGCACACGCTTCACGGGAGCGAGCGGAATCTGAGGCGGACGTTCAGCCGCCGCCGCACCCGTGGGATGCGGGATCAAGCGAGCGTAGGCACTGGCATGCACCTCGCTCATCTCCTGCGTGGACAGTCCCGGCTCCTTCGGCTCGGCAGTGAACAGTGCCGGCTTCGCCTTCGGCAGGGACTCGGATTGGGATGCGCCCAGCCCGCGCGGGTGGCCCGGCTTCCAGCTCCCCTGAGTGTCCGATTCACCAGAAAAGGACATCCGCGCACTGTCGGCGGTCCCATGAGTGTCCGATTCGGGAGAAAAGGACATTCGCACACCCGGCGCAGCTCCATGAATGTCCGATTCACCAGAAAAGGACACTCGTGCCGCATCAATAGCGCCAGGAACGTCCGATTCGGGAGAATCGGACACTCGTGGGGCGGTCAAAGCGGCTGTGGCGGCTGGGGCGGTAGAGGCGGACGGTGGCACGACGTCGGTTATCGGTTCGAACGTCGATGTGATCTCGCCTAGATTAGGCACGTCCAAGCTGGGCACGTCCAAATCCGGTACAGCCGGCATAGCGTGATGCTGCACGTTTTGTCGGACAGCGACGTCATCCATGCCGTCACGCCCGTTACTCAATTGCGGTTCCATCTGACTGTTTGCTTTCCATCTCTTCTTCTCCATGGCGAATCCAACGAAACGGGACAGCGCAAAACGCGCCCCCAGACCCGGTCGAATGCACCGAACCACGCCGTTCATGTTGTCACGTGCCAATCCGCGCAACCCATGTATTCGCCTTTGTTCCGTTCCGAGTGTACACGGTTCGTTGCCTCGGGCACAGACCATACCCAACCTTATCCGACCGCACCAGCCGTCGACGATCCCGCGCGCATCCATCACACAGCATTTTCGGACGGCATGCGCGACCCGCTATGATTCCAAGTCACACAGCCGGTGCAGCCCCTGCCGCACGACCCGCTCCTCCTCACCGCTGAACAACACGAACAGGTAGTCTCCGCCGCGCAGCATCATATCCCTACGCGGCACGATCTCACGATCCCCACGGCGAAGACCGATCACCATGCAACCAGCCGGCCATTCGACGTCGCGAATACGCTTGCCGTCCGCAGCCGAACCCATTTCCAACGGCATCTCCATCACACCGTTACCAATCGCATTCGGCAGTTTCGTATCCAGCTTCTGCCCACGCATATACCGTTCCAGCAGCGCATCGTAAATCGGCCTGGTGTGCAGCACATCGGAAACCAGCATGGCGACGAACACAACCGCCGCGACCGGCAGCATATGCGTCAACGTGCCGGACATTTCGACCGCAAGCAGGATCGACGTGATCGGCGTTTTCACCGAAGCGGCCAGCACACCGGTCATCATGCACACCGCGAACACCGCCACGGAATCATGATCCAGACCGAACCACTGTTCCGCAGCCACACCGCAAATACCGCCGCCAAGCGAGCCGACCGCAAGAATCGGCATGAAGATGCCACCAGGCGAACCAGCACCAAAACTCGTGCTCGTGAACAGGATCTTCACCACGAACAGAATGCACAGCATGCCCAGCCCCCGGCTCGCATGTTCGGCCATATTGATGAGATTCGAACCGCCGCCGAGTGCGTCCGGAAGCCAAATGCCGACCGGCAGCGCGATCGCCAACGCGATCAGCGGACGACTCCACGCCGGCAGTTTGCCATACAACGTTTGGAAGCCGAGCAGCGAACGGTTCATCAGCGAGCCGACCAGGCCGGCGAACAATCCCAGCGGAATCAGCCACACGTATTCGCCGAGCGGCAACTGCGCGATTGTGCCGAAATCAAGCACCGGACGCAAGCCGAAACAGTATTTCGACACGAAATCGGCGGTGAGTGAGGCCGCGGTGGCACCCATCAGAATGACGGGAGAGAAATTGCGGTGGACACCTTCCAACGCGAACATCATGCCGGACAACGGAGCGCTGAACGCCGCGGACAGGCCGGCCGCCGCACCGGCGGTCACCACATAATGCTCCTGCACGTCCTCACGGCGTTTGCCGCGCAACCGATGCGACAGGAACTGCGCGCCCGACGCGCCGATCTGGATCGACGGCCCCTCGCGTCCCAGCGACAAGCCGAACATCGCGCACAGCAGACCGCCGACGAAACGGGCCGGCAAAATCGTCTGCCAACGCATACGCAACCCGTTCAGCACCACGCCGTCGGTTTGTGGAATACCGCTGCCCGACGCCATCGGCTCCTTACGGATCATCCAGAAAATCAGGAGTCCGATTGCGAGCGCGGCGAACGTCCACGGCGCGATAAGCCACGGATTCAGCCGGATGCGCCCATACATCCAACGCGCGAATTCCGTGCAGCGTTCGATGCCGAGACGGTATAGGACCACCAGCAGGCCCGACACCAGGCCGACGCCAATGCCCACCGCCGCCATTTTCCATTTCATGCGATTGAACAGCGGGATCAGCCGCTCGATATTCTGCACGATATCCATGCCGCTCGCGCCGGTTTTGGCGGTGTGAGATTCGTTTGTTCCGCTAGTTTTGCTGGCCCTATCCTTCATACCCTGTCACCTTCCTCCACTCTCACGTGTCCGATTCGGGAGAAACGGACACTCACTATCGCCTCAGCCCTCTCCGCGTGACCGATTCGGGAGAATCGGACAACCACGGGGCATCTATTCAATCCCGAATGACCGATTCGGGAGAAAAGAACACTCGTGGGTACGGAATGAGGCGCGCAACGGGGTGTGCTGCGAATCCTGTACCCGGGCACATACCAAAAGGTGCCGGCGAGGCTCGAAGCCTGCCGGCACCAATCGGATGTACGCATGTCGTCAGATCGTCAGACTGTCGGATCGTCGGATCGTCGGATCGTCGGAAGCGTGAAGCTCAGTCGATCAGCGAGTTGATCTGGATGATGTGGTCGCGCTGCGGGCCGGTGCCAATCGCGGAGATGCGGCAGCCGCTCAGCTCCTCCAAGCGCTTCACGTATGCCTGGCAGGTGGCGGGCAGCTCGTCGAAGCTGTGGCAGCTGGAAATGTCTTCGGTCCAGCCCGGCATGGTTTCATAGATCGGCTTGGCGGCACTGAACGCGGCCTGATCAGTCGGCATTTCGTCGTGGCGTTCGCCGTCGACGTCGTATGCCACGCAGATCGGGATTTCCTTCAGGCCGGTAAGCACGTCGAGCTTGGTGAGCACGATGTCGGTCAGTCCGTTGACGCGTGCGGCGTAACGGTTCACCACGGCATCCGCCCAACCGCAGCGGCGCGGACGACCGGTGGTCACACCATACTCGTGGCCCTGCGCGCGCAGCCATTCGCCGGATTCGTCGAACAGTTCGGTCGGGAACGGGCCTTCGCCCACGCGGGTGACGTACGCCTTGGAAACGCCGATCACACGGTTGATGCGGGTCGGGCCGACGCCGGTGCCGGTGCAGGCGCCGCCGGCGGTCGGGTTGGAGGAAGTCACGAACGGGTAGGTGCCGTGGTCCACGTCGAGCATGGTGGCCTGGCCACCTTCGAACAGCACGTTCTTGCCTTCGTCGAGGGCCTTGTTCAACACCAAGGAGGTGTTGGCCACGTAGGGCTTCAGACGCTCGCCCAGTGCGAGCAGTTCGTCGGCGATCTGGTCCACGTCGACGGCGCGACGGTTGTACAGCTTGACCAGCATGAGGTTCTTCTGATGCAGGCTCGCCTCGACCTTGTCGTGCAGGTGTTCGGCGTTGAACAGGTCGTGCACGCGGATGCCGACGCGGTTGATCTTGTCCGCGTAGGCCGGGCCGATGCCGAGGCCGGTGGTGCCGATCTTATGCTTGCCGAGGAAACGTCAGGTCACCT
>ENA-OQIZ01000831-OQIZ01000831.1-human-gut-metagenome-genome-assembly--contig:-NODE-831-length-13894-cov-2.172369_pt1 | contig 13894 bp, 7 predicted proteins | sample MGYA00242593_ERZ504758 | MGnify/ENA primary metagenome ERZ504758 (study PRJEB26092, sample SAMD00036364) | human gut metagenome | host: Homo sapiens | study: EMG produced TPA metagenomics assembly of...
GCGTTATCTGTTCCCTGAGCTGCACAGTTCCATGTACCACCCCAGAAGAAGCCCTGCGGTCCCTGAGCTGCGCCCCATCCGCCGTTGTAACCGATAGATCCTTCGGTATCAGCTGCCATAGAGAAGTTTACAAGCCATGCCGGTCCAAAGTAGCAGAATACTTTTCCGTCCGGATAAAATCCCTTTGACCAGTCATCGGACCACATATCAAAGGTTCCTGCCTCTTTTGCATCTACGAGTTTTTTGGAATCGTCCACCCATTTCATGATATTGTCATCTACCTGTACTTTTCCGTCTTCTACCCACTTGCTTGAGACATTGTTGGAGTATACACGGTATGTATCATTTACAGATGAAATCATCTTGTAACCTTTTGCCTGCATTTTTGCAGCAGTATCATTGAAAGTATCCCAGTCACATACATAATTCTGTACTTCATCCGGATCATCGGTTCCCAGTACATCCTTTGCAGCCTCTCTGTTATAGAAAAGAACGCCTGGACAGCCCTGCCATGAAACTCCTTTTAACACTCCCTTGGAATCGGTTACGATATCCTTTGTGTACTGGTACTGCTTGGAAAGATCCGCATCAGTAATTCCAAGATCTTTTACCGGTGCTGTGTAATCCGTATCTACATACTTTAATGCGTTGTCTGCTTCTACCAGGAAAATATCAATCTTGTCATCTGCCGGAGCATCCTGCTGATTTAACAGTGCTGCATCCAGGTTGTTCTGATATGCATTGTCATCACTCGGTGTGATGTTCCATACAACATCCACATCTCCGATTTTTCCGTGTGTTGCATCCACTTCCTTGTAATCCGGATAGTGTGCGGTAATACGGCTCTTGAACTCCTCGTTCCAGCAGTAAATATTTAATACCTTTCCATCACCTTTCAGATTTGATGAAGCACTTTCTGTTGCGTTTGACGCATCCCCCTTGGATGTATCTGACGGTGTACCGGAATCACTTCCTTTTCCGCAACCTGCAAGCATTCCTGCTACCATGGTTGCACATAATAATGCACTGACTGCTTTCTTTTTCATAGTAAATTTCCTCCTTTTCTTTTCTGCCTTAAGCATGGTTTTATTATAGAGTTTTCCAATGGGTTCTGATACAAAAATGCTTGCAAATATATCAGATTCATGACATAATCTACAGATATAAACAGGAGGTCTTGCCATGCTGAAAAATCAATGGAGCAAAAAAGAAATCGAAGACAGCGAATACGAAATCCATCATCGTGCACTTTCCGAGGAATATTCCTTTTTTGAAGCCGTAAAAGACGGAAACATCGAAGCAGTCAGTAAAAATTTAAAGGAAGAAGCGTTTACCAATCCCGAAGGCATGGGAATTCTTTCCAAAAATCCCCTGACAAACTTAAAATATCATTTTGTTATTACCGTTGCACTGGTCACACGGTATTGCATTGACGGCGGCATGGAAACAGAGCAGGCCTACCGTCTGAGCGATTTTTACATTATTCACATGGATGCCTGCAGCACCATTCAGGAAATATCAGATCTGCATCATGAGATGGCTCTTGACTTCACCGGAAAAATGCGCCTTCTGCAGAAGAATACCGCATTATCCAAACCGGTTGCACAGTGTATTGATTATATCTATGCCCACATCAGTGCAAGAATCACCGTGGAAGATCTTGCGGTCTGCACCAATTTGTCTGCCAGCTATCTGTCCCGGTTGTTTAAGCAGAACCTCGGTGTGTCGATCAGTGATTATATCCGCGAAAAAAAATCGAAAAAGCGCAGAATCTTCTACGCTTTTCCGATTTTACCTACATTCAGATTGCAAACTATTTATCATTTTCTTCCCAGAGTCATTTTATCCAGACATTCCAGCACTATGTCGGTATGACCCAAAAACAATACCGCAGTTCCAAGTACAAAAGCACATGGTAACATTCTGCTATCCCAGAACAATCCGAAGTGTATGGTTTTCTTTTCCTTCAAGTACGGCAAACGGAATGCAGATGCCTGTATTTGTTTCTCCGGCATACCGCTGACCATCCAGCCATACTTCCGTGATCCGGTAATCCCCATATTCTTTCTTTTGTGGATTCTGGTAAACCACTGCGTATGTCTGTCCACGGAATGGGAACTGTGCCGAATAATTGCCACTTTCGTCAAACTGCCGCAACAGAATTTTGGGTTCTAGTACCAGATCTCCCCATTCTCCGCGGAATCCAAAAATCTGTGTAACCATTGTCATCATATACCAGCTGGCTGCCCCGGTCAGATACGGATATTTTCCTTTTCCGTCCGCATCAAAATATTCCGGAATTCCAGGATACATCAGGCTCACCGGTGTGTTCATGGCCTGTTCGAGCAGAGTATACAATGCCTTGTATCCTTCCTTTACAAAACCTCTCTGATACAATGCATTTGCATACATCACCGTCATATGGGAAAAAACCGCACCATTTTCTTTTTCGCCATAAGCAAATCCAAACATTCGTCCCAGATCAAATTTTTCTTCCTTAAAATCCGTGTTCAGCCGGTAGCCTCCCACCTCTTTTTTATACAGATACAGGTCTGCACTTTTTATAATCGCAGCGGTCTGTGCATCATCTGCGACATTTCCCATAACAGAAAATACCTGACCGGTCAGCATCATACGGACATGATTATCCCTTTTGCCTTCCACCGGTCTGCCGTGATTATCATAATATCCGTTAAACCAGCCATTTCCGTTTTCATCCGTTACCCATTCCTGCGTACGGATCAATCCGGTATACCAGTCAGCACGCTCCCGCAGATTCTGCACCAGAGTACTGATATCCACAGAAATCTGTTCTCCAGAAATATTATGCACACACTGACTCACATAATTGTTTAAAACAACATTCCGTTTTTCTGCCGAATCATACGATGTGCGGTCCTGTCTGATCAGAATTTCCATCTCTTTTGCCAGTGTAATCTCTTTCTTTCCGCTTGCCGCTTCGTATTTTTCAAGGGTATCTGCCAAATCACGGAGATTTCCGATATACGCACAGGTAAAAGCCACGCTTTCTCCTTTTTCCGCTGCCATATCCAGTGCATCATTCCAGTCAGCACCGCGAAGACGCATCATTCCATGTTCTCCCGCCTCGTAGAAAGCGCACAGATTCTGCAAAAGCAGATGTTCTAAAACCGTGCCCTCGTAAATATTGCCATTTACATCTTTCTGGCGCATCCCATATGCCGGTGTCCACTCTGCGTCCCTGGCAGTTCCACGCTTTGCCTGTGGGTCCTTAAAATACGCCACTTTCTGATCCAGAATATCCAGATCTCCCGTCTGGTTCAGATACAATTTTGTGGTAACAAACGGCCAGTACGCATGATCCATCCAGACTCTTGTAATATTGTTGCGGTCTGCAACAAATTCTCCCGGCTTATCCCCGATAATTGTCGCATTGGTCCCGTCAAAACGGACACCCGCAAAGCTGTTTAAAATCATGGAGCGAACTTCCTTCGGGTCGAGAATCAGAAGGGAGAGACAATCCTGCCACAGATCACGCCAGCCCCTGCCGCCTCTGCCATAATCATGGTACGGCAAAAACGAACATCCGTAGATTCTGCGAAGAACCGGCTGGAAACAGATCCATTTCAGATAACTGTCTTCTTTGGGGTTTCCGGTTTCAAAGGAAATATTGACCAGCCCATTCCAGTAATTTTTTGCCTGTTCAAAGGCAGCATCTGCCTGTTCGGTCGTGCAAAACATTTCTGCTGCCTGTTCTGCCAGCTTCAGATCCTCTGTCATGCCACCAAGCAGAATATAATCGACATGTGCTCCTGCTGCAAGGGTAATCTCCGGAAATGCCATCGCCCCCATTGCTTCTTTTCCATCCACGGTACAACCGGCCGGACAGCCTTTTTCTTTATTTTTAAGCGCATCCGGTGCCAGAAATGTTCCGGTTTCTCCGATAAACGATTCCACCGTTGGGAAGAACGATTCCGGTTTTGTTCCATCTCCCTGACTGCCCATCTCAAAGTAAATCATATGATTTTTCTGATGTCCGCGTTCATCAAATGACAATACCGGTTTACAGATCACGCCGCGTCCGGTAGTACGGATCCGGTGAAGCAGGGAAGTTACATGGCGGTGATCGCGCAGATTATCCGCGCTTCTGCCGTAAATTGGGATAGCAGAAGTCACGCGCACACACATATCCATATCCGATTTATTGGTAACGCGCACCTGCATCAGTTCTGCCGGTACTCCAAGCGGAGCAAAGATCCGCACGGCTGCCTCGATTTTCTGTTCTTTTAATTCCCGCTTCGTCTCCTGCCACATAAATCCGGCATCGAATGTCACTTCCTCCTCTTTTCCAAGGAAATGTGCATATTCTGCCTGCGCCGAAACTCCGGTCAGTGACACATGTTCCTTCCGGTTGATTGTACACCAGACATTGCGGGTACTTCTGTTATTGTGCAGATTTTCGATGCTCACCGGTTCCAGCAGAAAATGGTTCTGATCCAGCTTACAATCGCCGCCGAAGGTCTGCGTCACGCTGCTTTTGATTCCCTCTTCATTTGCCACCGGAAAATTGAGCTGTGTTTTTTCAACCATATGACGGATTTGAAATTCTCCGTTTTTTCCTGTAAACTGCATATCGTTTTTCATAACTTCTCCCTTCTATGCCATCACAAGGCGTACCTTCGTCTGATCGGTCATTTTTTCTACCGGAATGTAGTTGTCTTCCATCTTTTCCTCATTCACGTACAACGCTTTGCATCCACTCTGTACATGCTCTGGATTTTCTACCACAATATGAAGATGTTTTCCCCGGAAATCCTTCTCAATGGTAAACTGATCCCAGTCCGCCGGAATGGATGGTGCAATACGAAGTCCTTCAAAGTCCGGACGCATGCCAAGGATTCCTTCCACACATCCTACCATTACAGTGGAAGCAGTTCCGGTCAGCCAGTGCACATGGGAACGACCAAAATGCGGGCTGTCTTTTCCTTCCGTAAACTGTCCATAACAGTATGGCTCCAGTTTCCGGATCTCAGCACGATCGTTCTGTGCAGACGGTGCATTTTCCATAAAATAGGTAAATGCCTGATCCCCATGCCCCAGCAATGCTTCTGCCAGAATCAGCCATCCCTGCGACTGGGAAAAGATACCGGCATTTTCTTTTGTACCGGGATTGTAAATCACAGCCAGTGCTCCGTCAAATGCATGCAGGTGATATGGTGGGTCCATCAGAATCGCTCCATACTCTGTGTTTAACCGCTTTCTTACATTTTCCATGGAAAGTTCTGCCTGCTGCTTTGTTGCCAGTCCACTGATCACAGCCCAGCTCTGTGGATTCAGCCACATATTTGCTTCCGGATCCGTGCGTTTTCCAATCACCTCTCCGGCTTCCGTAAATCCACGGATAAAACGATCCTCATTCCAGCAGAGATTGTTAATTAATGTTCCAAGTTTTTTCTGTTCTTCTTCCAGATAATCCATATATGCCTGATCTTCTTTGTATGCGGCAAACTGTTTTAAAATCGTCATTGCATAATAAAACTGCAGTGCAACAAACGAGGACTCTCCATTTTTGCCCAGACGCAGACAGTCATTCCAGTCCGCATAAAGTCCTGCCGGAAGTCCGTGCGGTCCCAGATGATTCACAGAAAACGCAAGTGCTCTCTTCAAGTGCTCGTATACCGTGGCTTCATCTTTATTGGCAAACGGAATCACTTCATCGATAAATGCCAGATTTCCGGACTCCGCAATATATTTATATACCGTTGGAAACAGCCACAGAGCATCATCCGCACGATATGCCGGATGCCCGGTTTCCTGTACATAGGAAGCATCATCCGGCGTATCCTCATGTCCGGCATTGTGTGTAAATTTGACAAGCGGAAGTCCTCCTCCGTTATCCACCTGTGCCGAAAGCATAAACCGGATCTTTTCGAGTGCCATCTCCGGTGCAAGATGAATCACACCCTGAATATCCTGCACGGTATCGCGGTATCCGTAACCGTTTCGCAGACCACAGTAGAAAAACGACGCCGCACGTGACCAGATGAATGTCATAAAACAGTTGTATGCGTTCCAGGTATTGATCATGGTATCAAATTCCCTGCTTGGTGTATGTACCTGAAAATGTTCCAGTTTTTCATGCCAGTAGCCCGTCAGTTCTTTCAGTTCCGTCTCACACTGTGCTGCCACATCTGCATAGCGGTTACAGATTGCTTCTGCTTCCTCATGTTCTTTCATTCCGACAAGAAATGCAATTTCCTTTGTTTCTCCCGGTTTCAGAAGCATCTGAGCTGCCAGTGCTCCGCACCCGTTTTCGTTGTAGCACATTTCCCCGGATAATTTTCCGTTTTCCACCCCCACCGGATTATGATATCCGTGATAGCGTCCAAGAAACGATTCTTTATCTCCACAATAACTGTCCACCGGTGCACCGGTCAGTGCAAAGAAACGGGAGATTGCAAGCTTGTTATCCACTTCCTCTCCTTCTTTCACCCAGTCCAGATTACCGTGAATAATATGCCGGATACGGTTTGTCTCAAATACCGTACTCGTGATGAACTGGGAATACTGCAGATTTACCTGATCCTGTTCATAATTATTGTTATTGGTAAATTCCGCATAACCGGTGATGGTCAGGTTTCTTTCACACGCTGACGCATTGGTCACTTTCAGATGCCAGACCTCATATGTCTGATTCAACGGCACATAATAACATACTTCAGAATGGATTCCACTGTAATCTGCAAGCATCTTTGTGTATGCTGTTCCATGATGACACTCACTTTTATAACTTTCCAGATCTTTTCCTACCGGCTGCCAGGATGCAGACCAGTAGTCTTTGCTCTCATTATCCCGCAGATAAATATAGCGTCCCGGCTGATCAAACTGGTTAAAAATATAACGCAGGATTCTTCCGTTTGCACCAGATCTGGCAAAACTGTATCCTCCTGCATTATTTGAAATCAGCGCACCATACTCCGGTGACCCCAGATAATTCGCCCACGGCGCCGGTGTATCCGGGCGTGTGATTACATACTCTCTTTTCTCATCATCAAAATATCCAAAATTCATGTGAAACCTCCAACCTTTCAATTTTCAAGCCTTTTACCCCATTGTAACGGATTCACAAATTTATGAATATCAGAATCACAGGATTTATACCAGATTCATGACATAAAAAGAGTGCCGGAATTTTCCGACACTCTGTGTTTCTTTTAGATATGAAAATACCCGATTCCTTTTACCAGTTTATCAGAAATCTCACGCAGCTGCTCGGCACTTACATATACCTGCTGGAACGTTTCTACAACTTCCTGTGTTCCATCGTAGGTTTTTTTCGTGCTTTCCACATTTTCTTCCGCAATTCCGGACAATTCCCCAACTGCCTGAACAACTTCATTTCTGGAATCTTCCAGTCTCTGGGTACTTGCTTTGATCTGTCGGATACTCTGCATGGAATTTCCAATCTCACCCAGCACTTCTTTTACAATATTCTGCGTTTCTGCCATGCTCTCACTCTGGCTGGTAATAATCTGCTGCATGCTCTGCATACTTTCCACAGCAAGGGAAGAATCCCTGATCAGCGTTGACGCTATCTGCTCAATTTCCTGGCTCGACTGATCCGATTGCTCTGCAAGTTTTTTAATCTGTCCTGCCACCACAGCAAATCCGCGGCCGCTTTCTCCCGCCCGGGCAGCTTCAATAGAGGCATTCAGGCTCAGCAGATTGGTTTCCTCTGCAATAGAAGAAATGATGGTTGTGGCCTGCTGGATCTTCTGTACAGAATCGTTTGTCCGGTCGGTCTGCTGCTGAACCTGTGCCAGCATCTGCTCCACCTGTTCATTGATCCCACAGAGTTTTTCCAGCGTTGCGGAAGCATTTTCGCTGGAAGAATGCATAAATGTGGCATTTTGATCCAGATTTTGTACCTCTGCTGTAGTTTCCGTGATATTCTCCCCCATAATTTTCATATGATCCGAAGTATTTCTCGAATTTTTCGCCTGCTCACTGGAATTATCCACTACAAGGCTGACCGCCTGCTGTACCTGTGACATTGTTCCATTGGTGTTGTCTGCTGCCGTACCCAGAATCTGTGACGTTGAAAGCAGCTGCTTTGCATTTTCTGAAATATCCCGGATTACGGACTTCATGGCATCCCTTAATGTCATGGTTCCGCGAGACAGATCACCAATCTCATCCTTTCGTTTCAGAAGTTTTTCATCTACCCACACATTTAAATCACCATCTGCAAGTTTTCCTACAACAGCAACACTGTTTTTGATATTTTTACTGATAGAGGCTGCCATGCGCATCGCCGTAACAATGCACAAAAGCATCACTACAAGCAATGCCATCATAATACTTCCAAGGATTTTATTGACAATTGCATCTTTTTGTGCCTTATTGGTTCCGACAAACACCATACCGATAACCTGATCTGTCGTTCCATTCTGATACACTGGAATAAAATATCCATAATTTCTCGTCCCATCCAGTGAAACATTTGTACTGAAAAACGGCTTTTTCCCTTTGATCACCTGATTCACCACACGCTCTCCGGCTTCTGAACCAAGGATACGGTTTCCTTTTTTATCCAGCGCAGATGTCATAATCCTTTTGTTTCCATAAAAAAAGGTTACATCCATACCGGTATTCTCTTTGATCCGGTCCACAAGACTCTCCGACTTTGATATATTATAGCTTCCTTTCCAGATATCCCCATTGGTACTTTCCAGATAATCCCCGGTATTCTGGTCATAAGCGGCAAGGGTGGCTGCCGCGGTACCTTTTAATGCATCCTGTACCTCATCCATCAGGGAGCTTTTAACCATCGTAAGTATAAAAAGCAGGGTAATTACCCCTAATACCAGCACCGGTCCTATGCTGATTGCAAGAATTTTCTTTCGTATACTCATATATGCCCCCTATTCTACCACTTCAACGGTTTTAAAATACCAGTTGATTCCACCTGTAATTGTGGCATCATCCAGCGTTTTTCCTTCTTCACCAACCGTTTCCCCGGTATTTGTTTCAATCACACCATCAAACACACCGTTTTTCCCGGATAAAATATCTTCTTTTGCAGTATCCACAGCCTCCTGTGTTCCATCCGCGCAAAAATCAGCAAGTGACGTAATCCCTACCAGATTTTCATTCATACCGCCATAATAATTGCTTCCATCCCAGGTACCGTCAATCACGCTCTGCACTGCTGCTGTATAATAAGCACCCCAGTTCCAGATCACGCTGCACAAACAGGCATCCGGAGCATTTTTGCTCATATCGGAATTGTACCCGATACCATACACCCCTTTTTCCTGTGCCATTGTCTGTGGATATTCTGTATCACAGTGCTGCGCGACCACATCACAGTCCATATTTAACAGGGTTTGTGCTGCTGCTTTCTCCGCATCCGGGTCAAACCAGCTGTTCGTGACTTTTACATAGATTTTTGCTTCCGGTTTCACGGAATACACCCCAAGTGCAAAGGCATCAATACCTCCTGTCACTTCGGAATTGGAGGAATCCATCGCTGCCACATATCCCAGCTTATTGGTTTTGGTATTCATTCCCGCTACGATTCCGCTTAAATATCTTGCCTGATAGATTCGCCCGAAATAGTTTACAAAATTCTTTCCGTTGCTTTTGTATCCTGTTCCATGTGCAAAATATATATCTGGATATTTTTCCGCCATCTCCTCCGTGGCATCCATATATCCCCAGCTGGTGGTAAAAATAATATTGCATCCATCATCCACACACTCCTGAATCGCTTTTTCGGTTGCCTCTTTATCGGAATCATCAACATTTATTTTTCTGTCAATCTGTTCATCTGATAATCCAAGATTCTGCTGCATTGCCTGAATGCCGAGATCATGTGTATAGGTATATCCACTGCCTTCTGCCGGATCCGATAAGTGCAAAACCCCTACCTTGATCTTGTCCTTTGAAATCCCTCCGCTTTCAGTTCCCGTTGTTTTGGTGGAAGCCTCCTGTGTACTTCCCTCATTCGTTGCATAATCATCGACCTGTCCGGCTGCCCCGCATCCTGCAAGCAAGATACCGGTAAGTGCCATGGCAAGCAGTCTTCGCCCTTTCCATTTCATAGCGTTCCTCCTTCGCACATTATATCCATTTTCTCCCCTGTAACCTCATAATATTTATTATATCCAATTCACCCCCATTCTTCCAGTAAAATTTTAAAAACACCGTGCCCGTTCCCGTGTGCCCGGCACAATAAAAAGTGGGAACCGAAACATACGGTTCCCACTAAAGGAGGAGTTAAAATATTTTTATGATAATTTCCAGATTTCTTTGTTGTACTGCTCAATCGTTCTGTCAGATGAGAAGAAACCTGCCTTGCTGATGTTGATCAGTGCTTTCTTTGCCCATGCCTTGCGATCGGTATAAGCTGTATAAGCTTTCTCTCTGGTTGCAATATATTCCTCGAAATCCGGGAATGTCATAAACCAGTCTTTGTTTAACAACTCATTGTACAGACGCTCTAAGTTCTCACTGCATCCTACAGACTTTACAGTGTCACTTACAATAAAGTCAACGGCTCTCTTTAACTCAGAATCTTTCTCATAGTAGCTTCTGGAGTTGTAATCGCCTCTTGCATAGCGGTCGATAACAGTCTGGGAATCCTCACCGAAAGTAAAGATATTCTCATTTCCAACCAGCTCTGCGATCTCAACATTTGCTCCGTCCATAGTTCCAAGTGTCAGTGCTCCGTTTAACATGAACTTCATGTTACCGGTTCCGGATGCTTCCTTGGATGCAAGGGAAATCTGCTCGGAGATATCACATGCAGGAATCATCTTCTCAGCCATGGTTACGTTGTAGTTTTCTACCATAAATACCTTTAAGTATGGACTTACTTCCGGATCATTGTTGATGATCTGCTGTAAACAGAGGATCAGATGAATGATATCCTTTGCAATAATGTAAGCCGGTGCTGCCTTTGCTCCGAAGAATACCGTGATCGGAGTTGCCGGCTTCTTTCCTTCCTTGATCTCGAAATATTTATGGATGACATAGAGTGCATTCATCTGCTGTCTCTTGTACTCATGCAGTCTCTTTACCTGAATATCATAGATGGAATTTTCATCAATCTCAAATCCCTGTTTCATCTTCAGGTAATTCTTCAGATCTGCTTTCTTGCCAGCCTTTACTGCAAGGAGACGATCCAGTACCGCATCATCATTGACGAAATTGCCAAGTTTCTCTAACTCGTTGGCATCCTTCTTCCAGCCCTCACCGATTAAGTCTGTGATCATTGCGGAAAGCTCAGGATTGCAGGACATGAGCCAGCGACGGAAGGTAATACCGTTGGTCTTATTGTTGAACTTCTCCGGATAAAGCTTGTAGAAGTTATTTAACTCACTGTTCTTTAAGATTTCTGTGTGCAGGTATGCAACACCGTTGACACTGTATCCATAATGGATATCCATGTGTGCCATGTGTACCAGTCCGTCCTTGATGATGTAGGTGCTCTCATCGGAAACTTTTGCACGTACACGGTTGTCCAGCTCGCGGATAATTGGCATAAGCTGTGGAACTGCCTTATCCAAAAATCCCATTGGCCATTTCTCAAGAGCCTCTGCAAGGATGGTATGGTTGGTATATGCGCATACCTTAGAAACGATGGAAACTGCCTCATCCATCAGGATGCCTCTCTCCTGTAACAGACGGATCAGCTCCGGGATTACCATGGATGGATGGGTATCATTGATCTGAACGGTTGCATAATCTGCCAGGTCATGTAAGTTTGATCCCTTCTCTACTGCCTCGTCAAGAATCAGTCTTGCAGCGTTGCTTACCATGAAATACTGCTGGTAAACACGAAGGAGACGTCCCTTGTCATCCGAATCATCCGGATATAAGAACAGTGTCAGGTTCTTTGCAATGTCATCTTTGTTGAAATCGATCGTATCTCCGACAATGCTCTCATCAACAGTCTCGATATCGAACAGACGCAGCTTTGTAGTACGGTTGTTATAACCAACGACATCAATGTTATATAATCTGGACTGTACGGTAAATCCACCGAACTGTACCGGATAAGTGACATCGGTCTTTGTCAGCCAGCTATCTGGTGTAATCCATGGGTTTGGAGTCTCTTTCTGTAAGTTGTGGTCAAATACCTGTTTGAACAATCCGTAGTGATAATTTAATCCGACACCGTCACCGTTTAATCCAAGTGTTGCGATAGAATCTACGAAGCAGGCTGCCAGACGTCCAAGTCCACCATTTCCGAGTGAAGGCTCAAGCTCGATTTCCTCGATCTCTCCGATGTTCTTTCCAGATGCCTCAAGCTCGGACTTTACACTGTCATAAATGCCAAGGTTGATCAGGTTGTTGGATAAAAGCTTTCCGATTAAGAACTCTGCAGAAATGTAATACAGCTTCTTCTTTCCTTCGTTGCTGACCTTGTCCTCTGCCATCTGCTTTGTCATGTCAAGAAGTGCATAATAAATTTCTTCATTGGAACACTTCTCAATGGTCTTGTTATACTTCATGGATACTGCTTTTGCTAAAGTCATGTATTTTCCCTCCCACAAGATTTCGTGTTGTTTTGATGTACTCAGTATATGATTTTTTCCTGCTGATTTCTTGTCGTATTCAAGCAAAAACTGATACTATTCTATCATTTTTCATATTCAAATAACGCCCAGCTGTTAAATTCCACCAATTTCGTGCCACCTGTCTTAGTACATTTCCACAGTGCCTGCATATCCTGTGTTTTCGCCTGTTTCATGCGTTTTCTGTCGTTTTTGTCCTTTACAGTCATAGGACAATTCTGCTAAAATAAAGATATGAATATACTTGAATATGAAAATTATCACGAAACCATCACACATGGGGATATCATCTTCCCTTATAATACATATCTATGCTCGATCCCACTGGATTTTCCGCGTGTACCGCTGCACTGGCACGATGAACTGGAACTGATCTACATCAAAAAAGGGATGGGACGCATTACGGTAGATTTCCGGGAATACAAAGTAAAAGGTCCAACTCTGGTTCTTATTCTTCCGGGACAGCTCCACTCCATTGACCAGCTGGAAGATGCCTTCATGGAATATGAAAATATCATCTTTAATCCGAGTATGCTGATTCCACGGCAGAACGATGTGACTGCCACCGATTTTCTTCTTCCTCTTATGAGCGGAAAAGTCACGGTTCCAACCATCTTCACCCCTGTCTATCCTTATTACACAGATGTCATCATGCCAATTGATGCCTGTGACGAAATCAGCAAGACCAAACCACAGGGCTATGAACTGTACATCAAAAGTCAGTTGTACCAGTTTTTCTTTATTTTAGACAACCGCTGCCGGAACTTAACGACAGGCAGTAACCGCAAAACGCTTGATAAAATGAAAATTGTTTTAAAATACATTGAAAATAATTACATGCAAAAAATAACGATTGCCGACATCGCGGCAACCGTTGATTTTTCCGAATCTCATTTTATGCGGTATTTCAAAGAAACTATGGGAACGTCTTTCGTGGACTATCTGCGGGACTACCGCCTGACAATCGCCTCGCGTCTGCTGACAACTTCCGACTCCTCCATTCTGGATATTGCGGCGGAATCCGGTTTTGAAAATCTTTCCTATTTTAACCGGGTGTTCAAACAAAAATACAGCATGACACCGCGCCAGTTCCGGAAAGAAAGCCAGTAATTTTTCCGGCATAGCCGGTGAAAACCACACTAAAAAAACAAAGAAAAAAACGCAGCAAAAAGAAATCCCGCCACTACATCACTGATAAAGTGCACTCCGGAAACTACCCGGATCCATGCAATGGCAACTGTCATAAGCAAAAATACAATCCCCGCAGCCGGGCACACAAACCAGAACGTAAACGCAATCACTGCCGCGGAAAACACATGCCGGCTCGGCCA
>ENA-OQIZ01000846-OQIZ01000846.1-human-gut-metagenome-genome-assembly--contig:-NODE-846-length-13669-cov-2.667627_pt1 | contig 13669 bp, 9 predicted proteins | sample MGYA00242593_ERZ504758 | MGnify/ENA primary metagenome ERZ504758 (study PRJEB26092, sample SAMD00036364) | human gut metagenome | host: Homo sapiens | study: EMG produced TPA metagenomics assembly of...
CTTGATAGCAGCTTTGGCCATTTCTTCCATCTTTACAAACCACTGGGGCTTGATCATCGGCTCTACAGTTGCATGGCAGCGGTCATGTGTTCCAACGCTGTGATTGTGCGGAACAACCTTCACCAGAAGGCCAAGCTTGTCCAGATCCTCTACCATGGCTTTTCTTGCTTCGTAACGATCCATGCCGGCGTATTTACCACCCAGCTCATTGATGGTAGCATCATCATTCATGATGTTTATTTCCGGAAGGTTGTGTCTCTTTCCAACCTCGAAGTCGTTAGGGTCATGTGCCGGTGTGATCTTTACGCATCCGGTACCAAATTCTTTATCAACATACTCATCGGCAATAACCGGGATTTCTCTGTCTGTGAGAGGAAGCTTCAGCATTTTGCCAACAATGTCTTTATAACGGTCATCATCCGGGTTTACTGCAACTGCAGTATCTCCAAGAAGTGTTTCCGGACGTGTTGTTGCAATTTCCACGAATTTTCCTTCTTCTCCAACAACCGGGTAATTGATGTGCCAGAAAAATCCGTCCTGATCCTCATGCTCAACCTCTGCATCGGAAATGGAAGTCTGGCATACCGGACACCAGTTGATGATACGGGAACCTTTGTAGATGTAGCCTTTTTCATATAACTTGATGAAGACTTCCTGTACGGCCTTGGAGCATCCCTCATCCATGGTGAAGCGCTCTCGCTCCCAGTCTGCAGAAGCACCAAGCTTCTTCAGCTGGTTGATAATTTTTCCGCCGTACTCTTCTTTCCACTCCCAGGCATATTCCAGGAATTTCTCACGGCCGATTTCTGCCTTGTCGATGCCTTCTTTTTTCAGTTTCTCAGTAACCTTAACCTCTGTAGCAATAGCTGCATGGTCAGTTCCTGGCTGCCACAGTGCTTCGTAGCCCTGCATTCTCTTGAAACGGATGAGAATGTCCTGCATGGTCTCATCAAGTGCATGTCCCATATGCAGCTGTCCTGTTACGTTTGGCGGCGGCATAACAATGGTAAATGGTTTCTTATCCGGGTTTACTTTTGCATGAAAATATCCGTTGTCCATCCATTTCTGGTAAAGACGTTCCTCGATTCCTTTTGGATCGTAGGTCTTTGCAAGTTCTTTGCTCATAATTTTCCTCCTAAAAAAAGAGCCCCTCACACAATTGTGTGAAGGGCGAAATTAACGCGGTACCACCTTCATTATGTGCAAAATGCAAAGTACTGTTTCCCTGAATGTATTTACAGTCTTCGCTCTGTTGTACACATATCTCTTTCCTGTAACGCTGGAATTGCGTGAAAACTTACTGCAGATATCACTGCCTGTTCAGTTTCCCGGCTCAGAAGCTACCTTCAGTGAATGCGGATCTCGAAATGTCTTCCACCACAGTTATCCCTGGACATTTCTCTCTGGGAGGGCATTTACTTACTCCTCTTCTTCAACGCTTTTCGCTGCAGCGGTCTGATCTCCTTGTAAATAGCCGGAAAAAGCCGCCACTTTTATGGATATAACTATAATTGCATTCTTCCGGCTTGTCAAGCTAATTTCAAAATTTCACAATTACACCGCTCAGACAGTGTTTTCTCAATATTTTTTATTCCACACTCTTTAAGGATTCCACCATATCAATGGTTTTCAGCTTAAAATGCATCACCCCATTCACCACAATAGAAAATATGCTTGTCAGAATTCCACTGTATAAAAAGCTCAACGGCTTAATATTACGTCCAAACATAACTGCATCCACCTCAACCGTAGTAATCACATACCTGTGAATGAGAATTCCAAACACTGCTCCAAACATAATTCCAAGCACTGTCAGGATCACGTTTTCCCGAAGCACATACTGGGAGACCTCTCCGTCATAGAAGCCAAGCACCTTCAAAGTTGCCAGCTCCCTCTGTCTTTCTGTAATATTGATATTATTCAGATTATACAATACCACAAAAGCCAGCATTCCTGCGGAAACGATCAGCACCAGGATCACCGCATCCAGAGTGCTCAGCATACGGTCAACCTGTGATGCCAGACTACTGGTATAACTGATGCTGAGAGCACCAGGATTAGCAAGGATCCGGGTTCCTGCCATTTCCAGATCATCCTTGCAGTCTTCCTGCATAGTAAACACAATGTTCTCATACTCCGGCATTTCCCCGAACGTCTGCTCATAAACCCTGGGCGTCATATAAAGGTAATGGCTCATATAATTCTCTGTGATCACAGCCACCCTCACCTTATATTCCTTATCTCCCTTTTTCAGGGGAATCATATCCCCCACCTTTAATCCCAGCAGGGATGCTGTTTTCTCGGAAATAGCAGCACCTTCGTCGGTAAGCTCATATGTTTCCCCGGTAATACGGTTCTTTAAGGTTACATCCCTTGCAAACTCACTCAGGCTCTCTGGCACAAACAGATAAATACTGATGTTGGAGCTGCCTTTCGGAGCACTGATCTTCGTCATCTGTACCCGATTGCAATGGGCGATTTGTTCATTTTCCTTCATGTATTCAAACAGCTCTGCATGTTCTTCCTCTGTAGCATCGCTGTCCTCAATCACCATTCCGTCATAATGCTGAAGCTCCCGGTACTGAATAGCGGCAATATCACTGATGGAATCCTGAATCCCAAAGCCAACCAGCATCAGTCCCATGCTTCCTGCAATTCCAAAGACCGTCATGATCAGGCGCTTCTTGTAACGGAAAAGATTTCGAATTGTGGACTTCCAGGAAAAGCTTAAATGCTTCCATATAAATGTGAGCCGCTCCAGCAATACCCGCTTGCCCTCTTTCGGAGCCGGTGGGCGCATAAGAGAGGCCGGTGTCTCCTGCAGCTCCTTTCCACTTGCAAAAAGAGTCGCTCCAACTGTACATACAACAGAGGCTGTGGAAGCGATCAATGCGAAGCCAGGCTGATAATCAATGGAAATGGTATTTGCCACATTGTGATACATAATCCCATAAGCAGTTATAATAATGTATGGAATGATTTTCTCTCCGATCAGCATTCCCAGCACACTGCCAAGAAGAGTTGCAAAAAATGCATAACAGATATATTTTGCTGCAATAGCAGACTTCTTATATCCCAATGCCTTCAAGGTACCGATCTGGGTTCGCTGCTCCTCCACCATACGAGTCATAGTGGTAAGACTGATCAATGCCGCTACCAGGAAAAAGATGACCGGGAAAACCTGACCGATGTTTCGAAGACGGTCTGCATTATCACCGTAATCCGTATATTCCGGAAGCTCCTCCCTATCTGTGACCATCCACTCCGGCATTTCCAGATCTTCCAGTTCCTTTTTCGCATCATCCAGCTTCTGCTGATTCTCGGCAATCTCATCCTCCGCATCTTTTTTGGCGTCTTCGTACTCTTTCTTTCCATCTGCAAGGTCTTTCTCACCTTTTTTCAAGTCTTTAACCGCATCCTGAAGCTTTTTCTCATTGTCTGTAATCTCTTTTTCACCGTCTGCAAGCTTCTTCTCATTGTCTGCGATTTCTTTCTCACCATCGGCAAGCTTCGCCTCATTTTCTGCAATTTCTTGCTCTCCGGAAGTAAGCTTTGCCTCATTTTCCGCGATTTGCCGGACACCGGAATTATACTGTTCCAGACCGGAAGCATACTGCGCTTCACTGTCATTCAGCTTTGCCACATTGGCATCCAATTCCGCCTGTCCGGCAGCCAGGGTCTCTGCATTGGAATCAATTTCTTTCTGGGCTTTATTCAGTTTTTTCTTTGCTGCCTTTAACTGCTTCTGACCTTTTTCCAGTTCCTGTTCCCCTGCCTCTATCTCAGCTTTCGAAGCAGCAAGAGTATTCTCCTGTTCCTGAATCTGAATCCATCCGGCGTCAATCTCTGCCTGACCTGCTGTTATCTGTTCCCGTCCAGCATTCAGCTCGCTTTCTTTCTGAGAAAGCTGGGAAAGTCCATTCTCGACTGCTGCAAGCCCGCTTTCCAACTCACTTCTGGTCGCTGCAAGCTGCTGCCGCTGACTCTCAATCTGCGCTTCACTTGCCTGAATCTGCTGGCTTACCGCCGCCTCCTGTTCTTCCAGTGCAGACACCTGAGCTGCCAGAATATCTATTTCCTCCTGGGAAGCATCCGGATTTTCCAGTGCTGCGTTGTAACTTGCGCGTACTATCTCAAGCTGACTCTGCAGCTCCGTCAGCTGAGCTTTTGCACTTTCCAAAGCACTTATTCCATCCTGAAGCTGTGCTTCTCCTGCTGATACCTGGGAAAGTCCATCTGTAATCTGCTGCTTCTGGGCATTTAACTGGGTTCTGGTACTTTCGATCTGCTGCTGTCCGGCAATGATCTCCGCTTTTGACTGATCCAGTTCACTTTGCTTTGTTGTCAAAGTCTGCTTTGCGGCTTCTAACTGCTGCTCGCCTGCCTCAATCTGGGCTTTTCCATCTGCAAGTTTCGCTTTATTTTCATCTAAAGTCTTCTGATTTTCCTCTAATTCTGCCAGACCACTGGTTACCTGCTTCTGCGCGGAATCAAGCTGAGCCTGTCCGTCAGCAAGCTGGGCTTTTGCTGCATTTACCTGACTCCATCCATCATCCAGCTGGCTTCTGGCAGTGTCAAGCTGGCTTTTGCTGGAGGAAAGCTGACTCCTGGCAGATTCCAGCTGACTTTTTCCATCAGCAAGCTGCGCTTTTGCATCTTCTAACTGGTTTTTCCCATCAGCAAGCTCTGTCTTCGCATCTTCCAGCTGTTTTTTTCCATCGGCAAGCTCTGTTTTTGCGTCTTCTAACTGGGATTTTCCATCTTCATACTCTTTCCTGCCGTCTTCTAAATCCTTTTCACCTTTATCCAGCTCTTCTTTTGCGTCAGCAAGCTTTTCATCTGCCTCTTTTTTCCCATCGTCCAGCTTCTTCTGAGCATCATTGATTTCCTCCTGTGCATCCGCCTTCACAGCTGCAAGGCGGATCTGACAGCGATCATCTGCTATGTTTTCAACACGGTCTTTGATCTTGGCGATCAGATTCTCATAACCGTCTGTATAACTTGTAAGACCCTTTGCCCCATGAACGGTCACATAAATCTGCGTATAAATTTCCTGGTCAAAATCTTCTGGGAGCACATATCCAAATCCATTGACTTCACCAGTTCCAAGGGTGGTATTTCCTCTATTAAAGGAAATATAAAGAGGACTTCTTCCAGTTCCCACTACCGTATATTCTGTGGTCACAAGAACGGGGGAATCTCCTTCTTCACGCAAAGCCACCTTATCTCCTACCTTATATTCATTGGAAGAAGCAAATGTGCTATCTAGAAAAATCTCTCCACTTTTTTCCGGAAGGCGTCCCTCCTGCACATCCAGTTTATTCACTGTGTCATTTATGGATTCAATGTGAAGAACCTTCTGCTTCTGGCCTTCCCCGCACGTCACATCGGTAGACCAGGCACCTTCTGCGGACTCGATGCCATCTATACTTTCTATGGAAGAAACATCATCAGATGTCAGGCCCATTGTGCCCACAACCTTGATATCCATCAGGCTGCTTTCGTCATAATAGGCATCTCCGGAATAGCGCATATCCGGCGAGGAAGCCTGAATACCGGAAAAGAAGGCCACTCCAAGAGCCACGATCAGAAGAATGGAGATAAACCTGGATTTGCTTTTTCGGATCTCCATCCAGAATTCTTTTCTTAATGCTTTCATCTCTCACCTACCACTCAATTTCTTCTACCGGGGTTGGGTGGGCATTCAAAGTCATCTGTGCCACCTTGCCGTTTTTTATTTTAATCACGCGATCTGCCATAGGCGTCAATGCAGAGTTATGAGTGATAACCACTACTGTCATCCCCTTCTGGCGGCACATATCCTGTAAAAGCTTGAGAATCGCCTTACCAGTCTGGTAATCCAGAGCGCCTGTTGGCTCATCGCAAAGGAGCATCTTCGGATTCTTGGCAAGAGCTCTTGCAATGGAAACTCTCTGCTGTTCACCGCCTGATAACTGGGCAGGAAAATTTCCAAGTCTGTCTTTCAGCCCCACCTCTTCCAAAACAGTTTTCGGATCCATGGGGTTCTTACAGATCTGTCCTGCCAGTTCTACGTTTTCCAAGGCTGTCAGATTGGGAACCAGATTATAAAACTGAAAAACAAATCCAATATCGTCCCTGCGGTAGCTGGTGAGCTGGCGGTTATTGTATTTCGCTATATTCCTTCCATCTACCCAGATCTGACCGCTGGTGGCAGTATCCATTCCGCCCAGAATATTCAGAACCGTAGTCTTGCCAGCACCACTGGGCCCTACGATCACGGCAAACTCGCCTTTAGCTATGTTAAAGCTGATCTCATCTACTGCGATTATTTTTACTTCTTTCGTTCCATAAATCTTAGAAACCTTTTCAAGGTGAATATAGTTTTCTGTGGTACCCTGCAATTTATCACACTCCTGTTTTTCAAATATATTTTAATTTTAGTATAGCATTGCAGGTTTTTTTGTTCAATCAGAGAAAGTATGAAATTTCTATAAAGATAACTATACGTTACTGGTCACGGAGTAAACAGTAACAACTATACCAATCGCGTAGGATATGAATTCAAGTGTGCAGTTATAAAAATTATAGTTATTTCAAAAACAGCCTCTGACTTTCCCAGTAAAAAAGTCAGAGGCTGTTTTTCTTTCCTGCTCATCAATTGCAGAATATATAATTACAATCTGCATATCCGTATTTCATAAGGCGTGGAGAATATACATACCAGTATTTATCTGAACTGGAATCAATTACTACCACAGTATCACCGGTATTCAGTTCACCAATCTCATTTGCCGCATCATATCCCATAGCAGATCGAAGAGCCAGATATCCGGTAGGCACTTTTACATACAAGGTAGCATATGCATTTCCACCCACCAGATAATCTTTGTTTACAAATCCATTGGTATCATATTTCGGGGAATACACATACCAGTACTGGGAATCACTTGTGTCCAGAAGCTGTACGGTATCGCCGGAATATAATTCCCCGATTTCATTGGAAGCATCATATGCCTTCATATTGCGAAGTGCCAGATAACCCTTGGCTACACTGACCGTTCTTACTTCGCCAAAATAGCTGGAATCTGTATCCAGTCCCTCTTCTCTGTACAGGTACTCCTGGTTCACATATCCATAGCCGTCCAGTTTCGGGGAATACACATACCAGTACTGAGAATTGCTACTGTCGGAAACCCAGACGGTATCTCCCGAATAGAGCTCACCGATTTCATTAGATGCATCATATTCCGGTGCATTGCGAAGAGCCAGATATCCGGTGGAAACGCTTACGGTCCACATTGTATTATAGGAAGATACGGAAGATGTCACAGAATCCAAATAATCATTATTCACATATCCGAAATCGTCATACTTAGGAGAGTATACATACCAGTAACCAGTGGCGCCAGTATAATCCAGTACCTCCACCAGATCACCACTGTAAAGTTCTCCGATCTCATTACCGCTATTATAGGATGTATCTGTCCGCAGAGCCAGATATCCAGTAACAACATTCACACGGTAAGTATTACAGGAAGCCTCTGCCTCCTGCGTAGTTCCGGAAACTGAAAATGCAAGGGCTGCAGCTGCAAGAACAGGTATGCAAATCTTCTTCATTTTCGTCATAGAAAAATCCCCCTTCATATAGTCGTTGCTGTCCACCCCATGACCAGCAACATACAATTTTCTGAAAAAACACTTTTTTCATGTATTTATATATGAAAATTATAACGGATTAACCATGGCTTTTCAACTCCGTTTTTCTTATTATACACCACCTGACTCTGTTTTTTGTAATGCTTCATTTCCATCTTCTGTGCCATAATTGCGCAGCATAAAACTGTCCTCTACAGCTTCTTTCATATTGGTAGCGTCTGCATAATTATTATTCAGGATTAGCTTATCTAAACCATAGCAGGTCTGCCCTTTAATGTAATGATCAAATTCCAGTTTAAAGCTATACCAATCTGTATCGGGGTCACTTGCAATAGACGAAAGACTAGTACATCGCTTCGTAAATAACTATACCAATCACGTAGGATGTGGATTCGAGTGTGCAGGTATAAAAACGTAGGCGTAGCGGGCTACGCCGAGGCTTTTATACCTGTGCAATCGGATTCACAGACAAGTGAGTGGTATAGTTATTTCGAAAACGATGTACTAGTATTTCCCTTAGAGCGTATAAAAAAGCACTTATCAGAATTATTTTTTCAGACAACCGTAGCTGCCTGTCTTATCTTTCCCATTGAAATATTTCTTTGAAAATTCCTCCGCCGGACAGGGTTTGGAATAATAGTATCCCTGAAGCAATTCCGGCTTATAAGACTGGACAACGGAAAGGATTTCCTCATTCTCCACACCTTCCACACAAACCTTTATTCTGGTCTGCTTACTCAGATTCATAATATATTCCAGAATCGCCTGATCCATCTCATCATCCTGAATGGAACGGACAAAAGTATGATCGATCTTGATCCACTGTGGTTTCAGCTTGCGAAGCAATGCAATGGAAGAATACTCCGTGCCGAAATCATCCAGTGCCATATTGATCCCCATATTTTTAAAATATTCAAAATCATCCCGAAGGCCGTTGGGATCCGATACCTTACAGCTCTCTGTAAGCTCCAGGATCAGCTGCTTCTCCGGTGTGCCGGATTTTTCCACGATCCGTGTCACCATTTCTCTGAAGCCTTCCTGAAGTATCTGGATATAAGAAACATTCACGGAAATTACAAAATCAGGATTCTCCATGCGCCACAGTGCCGCCTGGGCAAGTGCCTTATTCAAAAGCCACTCTCCCACCTGTCGGATGGTTCCGTCTTCCTCCAGGATCGGAATAAATTCCATTGGGGAAACCAGGGTTCCATCTGGCAGATAAAAACGCATCAGAGTCTCAGCACCATAAACATCCTGAGTCTCTCCGTTCACCAGAGGCTGATATACCAGTGCAAACCCTCTGCAATTATTGGCAACAGACTCACGGAGCACTTCCTGCAGTCGGAATTTCTCCACCGTTTTTCTGTGCATTTGTCCGGAAAACTGCGCAATGCTGCCACGTCCCACTTTCTTTGCCTGCTCAAGGGCGTATTCCACATTTGCATGCAAAGTCTCGAAATCCTCTGCATCCTGCGGAAAAAAGGCCACTCCGCAAGAAATTGTTAACTGGATCTCCAGATTCATCTCCCTGGGGACTTCCACTGAAAATTTCTGCATTTCCTGGTAGATCCGTTCAAGTGCATTCTCGGATTTCTCAGTGGTAATACAATAGAATTTACCTCCTGGTCCTCGATAGAAAATAACGCCCTCCAGACTCTGACATTTCTGTCCCAAACGCTGCAGCACCTCATCTCCTACCAGATACCCAAGAATATCATTGATTCTCTGAAGTCTGTCCACATCAAAAAGAAGAACAGCACCTTCCATTCCATGACTGATAAATGCCGGAAGCTGCTTCTTCAGCTCATGAAACGTATATAAACCAGTGGGCTGGTCAAACTTGGCATTCACACCAAGATTCATCATCGTGCCAACAAAAAGGCCAAGGCTTCCATCCGCATTCCGCTCCACAATTCCCTGGCACCTTACCCATACATATTTCCCATATTTATTTAAAGCCCGGTATTCACAATTATGCCGGTTGCTTTTCCCCTCAAAAATACGGCCGATATCCTCCAGAAAAATATGCTGGTCTGCAGGATGAATATGCTGTACCCATTCCTTCGCCGTATTCTCTATAAATTCTCCTGGCAGATTGAAGTAATCCACACTTGGCTTAGACCATCTGGAAAAATCGCGTTCCAGGTCGGCTATATAAATGTACATATTATCTGAAGTCTGAGACAGAGCATCAAATATATGGCTGTCAAAATTAGAGATATCTATCACACAAAACCACTACCTTCCCTTTTCCCCTAATACATCAATATTTTACCATACTTTGCACAATTCTGTCTACAAATTTTGACAATTCTGCACATAAAATGTTAATAAAGTATAAAAAGAAGAATAAATAATACAAACATTTTTATGATAATCTGTAATCATTCCGCAGGCGCCAGAGCCTGTCTGAAAAATCATTCCCGCAATCTGCACGCCCCACTTTGCAATATATTTTGCCGAATTCGACTGTTGTAGCCTAAAAAAGGTACCATATCTCCCATTTCAGGAAATACAGTACCTTTTACAGAAATGAATTTATTTTTTAATTACTTTACTGCCTCGAATGCTGCGTCCAGAGCCGCGATCAGGTCTTCCACTTTCTCAATACCGATGGAAAGACGGATTGTGTTTGGTTTGATTCCCTGGTCAAGAAGCTCTTCCTCTGTGCACTGACTGTGTGTGGTTGTTGCAGGATGGATCACAAGGGATTTTACATCTGCAACATTTGCAAGCAATGAGAAGATTGCAAGGTTATCAATAAACTTCTGAGCGGTCTGTGCATCACCCTTGATCTCAAATGTAAAGATGGAACCGCCGCCGTTTGGAAGGTATTTCTTATAAAGATAATGACTTGGCTCACTCTCCAGTGATGGATGATGAACAGCTTCTACCTGTGGATGTTTAGACAGGTAATCTACGATTTTCAGGGCGTTGCTTACGTGACGCTCCACTCTTAAGGAAAGAGTTTCCAGTCCCTGTAAGAACAAAAATGCATGGAATGGAGAAAGGGTAGCTCCTGTATCACGAAGGATGATTGCACGAATATAAGTTACAAATGCTGCCGGAGCGGTTGCCTCTGCAAAGGAAATTCCATGATAGCTTGGGTTCGGCTCAGAAATCCACGGGAATTTGCCGGATGCTTTCCAGTCGAAGTTGCCGCTGTCTACGATCACGCCACCGATTGCAGTTCCATGGCCTCCGATGAATTTGGTTGCGGAATGAACGACGATATCTGCACCATACTCAATCGGGCGAACCAGGTAAGGAGTTGCAAATGTAGAATCAACTACAAGAGGAATGTTATGTTTGTGCGCAATTTTTGCAACTTCTTCAATATCAATCAGGTTGGAGTTCGGATTTCCAAGGGTCTCAATAAAGATTGCTTTTGTGTTTTCCTGGATTGCAGCTTCGAAAGAGCCTTCTGCATCCGGATCTACAAATGTTGCGGTGATGCCGCTGGTCTGCGGAAGAGTATGTGCCAGAAGATTGTATGTGCCGCCGTAGATGGTCTTGGAAGCTACAATGTGCTCACCTGTTTTTGCAAGTGCCTGGAATGTATAATTGATAGCTGCTGCACCGGAAGCAACTGCAAGCGCTGCAACTCCGCCTTCAAGAGCAGCAATTCTCTGCTCGAAAACATCCTCTGTAGGGTTGGTAAGTCTTCCATAAATATTTCCGGCATCGCGAAGTCCGAAACGGTCAGCTGCATGCTGTGAGTTATGGAATACATAAGATGTAGAAGCGTAGATTGGAACAGCTCTTGCATCTGTTACTGGATCTGCTTTCTCCTGTCCAATGTGTAACTGTTTTGTTTCAAATCCCCAGTTTTTAGAATCTCTGATATCTGCCATTTTTCTTTCCTCCGTATGTTTACTATTTTTCATCATTTTTTGTTAATGTTAGTTTTGTTATTGTTTTTGATGTTTTTCTTTGCTGTTGCTTTGTTTTTGTTGATGAATGCATAGTAACATACTGGGGATTATCTGTCTAATATGTAAAAATAATATCTGGTTATAGGTTCATTCTATAACCAGGTATTTGGGGAATTTTTCTTTGCATATTTCTTTACACTATTCAGAAACGCCTCATGTATCCTGTCATCCTCATCCAGTTCCGGATGAAATGCCAGTCCATACTGCTCTTTATACTTTACAGCTACAATATTTCCATCCACCTCAGCCAGTACTTCTGCGCCTTCTCCGCATTTCTCAATATAAGGGGCACGAATGAATGTCATGGGAACCTGACCGATTCCTTTCATTTCCCTAATGGTGTGAAAACTGCCAAGCTGTCTGCCGTAGGCATTTCTTTTTACTGTCACAGGCATGGTTCCGAAATACACATGCCCGTCATTAGAGAGGTGGTCAGCCAGAAGAATCACCCCCGCACAAGTGGCAAGCACCGGCATTCCAGCCTGGATTTTCTCTTTCAAAGGCTCAAACATTTCCAGCTCCCGAAGGAGTTTTCCCTGTACCGTACTCTCACCGCCTGGCAAAACCAGTCCTTCAAAGTCTCCATCCAGGTCTTCTTTTTTTCGCAGTTCCACGCACCGAGCACCCAGTTTTTCCAGTTTGCTCTTATGTTCTGCAAAAGCTCCCTGCACAGCAAGGATTCCGATTTTCATCTTATTTGCCCCTCTCTGCCATCAGAAGCTGGATTTCCTGCTCATTGATTCCGACCATAGCTTCACCAAGGTCTTCGGAAAGCTCTGCAAGCATTTTGGAATCCTGATAGTTGGTGACCGCTTTTACAATAGCTGCTGCACGCTTCTTCGGATCACCGGATTTGAAAATACCAGAGCCCACAAACACACCTTCTGCGCCAAGCTGCATCATAAGGGCCGCATCTGCAGGAGTCGCAACACCGCCTGCTGCAAAGTTTACCACTGGAAGTCTTCCGTTTTTGTGTACATACTCAACCAGCTCATATGGCACACGCAGGTTCTTTGCTTCTTCAAAAAGCTCATCCTCACGCATGGAAACCACTTTCCCGATTTCGCTGTTCATCATGCGCATGTGGCGCACCGCCTGTACCACATCGCCGGTTCCTGGTTCGCCTTTTGTACGAATCATGGAAGCACCTTCTGCGATTCGCCTTAAAGCTTCCCCTAAATCTTTGGCTCCGCATACAAATGGCACTTTAAACTGACGCTTGTCAATATGGTAAACATCATCTGCCGGGGAAAGCACCTCGCTCTCATCAATATAATCAATCTCAATTGCTTCCAGAATCTGCGCTTCTACAAAATGTCCGATACGACATTTCGCCATAACCGGAATGGAGACTGCCTCCTGGATTCCTTTGATCATTTTGGGGTCGCTCATCCTGGAAACACCGCCTGCTGCACGAATATCTGCCGGAATCCTCTCCAGCGCCATAACCGCACAGGCACCTGCCTCCTCTGCGATTTTTGCCTGTTCCGGAGTGGTAACGTCCATGATCACTCCACCTTTTAACATCTGTGCAAGCTGTTTATTTAATGCATATCTTTCCTGGCTCATTTTGATTTCCTCCTGTATGTATTGTGCAGAAAAATTGTGGGGCACTGTTTTAACAGATTTCCATTTCTTCAACTGCCTTTTATTTGTCTGAAAGCATACAGGAATACTGTACCGTTATAAATATCCAATTTTTATATATTTTAAAAGGACAGTTTGAATATTTTCTCTCAAACTGTCCTGCAGGACTTTTATAAACATACTTAACTTTTTATATGGTAACCTGGAACAAAATCGACTTCCCATCTTTACTGCTGACTTTAGTTTTTCCTCCATAGGCTTCGGCTACTGCCTGGGCAATGGAAAGTCCGATTCCACTACCGCCGTTCTGCTCTTTCTGCAGTTGTGTGATAATTCCACACATTGATTCCTGCCAGATCCTGTTTGAAATACGCTCTAGCCTGATAACAGGTTGCAGAGGCAAATAATATACGATTATTTTTTCAGTTTCTTTCGCGCCATTATGCCACCGATCCGGCCCGTTTCTTTGGCGGAGAGGCTTTTCCAGCCCCCTTCTAAGACTTTATCCA
>ENA-OQIZ01000850-OQIZ01000850.1-human-gut-metagenome-genome-assembly--contig:-NODE-850-length-13642-cov-2.945172_pt1 | contig 13642 bp, 9 predicted proteins | sample MGYA00242593_ERZ504758 | MGnify/ENA primary metagenome ERZ504758 (study PRJEB26092, sample SAMD00036364) | human gut metagenome | host: Homo sapiens | study: EMG produced TPA metagenomics assembly of...
GGTGCGTTAGCCAATTTTCCTCCCGCGTTATTTCCCCTTCGCCCTGCCTGTGCTTAAATAGCTAAAACGGTTTAACATGGTTTAGCTAAGAGGATCACATGAAAAAAATCTGGGTACTTGGCGATGCGGTAGTGGATTTATTACCGGAGGGAGAAGGCCGGTTGCTGCAATGCCCCGGCGGCGCGCCGGCGAACGTGGCGGTCGGTATTGCCCGTCTGGGCGGGAAAAGCGCCTTTATCGGCAGAGTCGGCGACGATCCTTTCGGTCGCTTTATGCATAAAACGCTGGCTGACGAGCAGGTTGACGTAAACTGGATGCGCCTCGACCCGGCACACCGCACGTCAACCGTGGTCGTGGATCTGGACGAACAGGGCGAACGCTCTTTCACCTTTATGGTTCGCCCGAGCGCCGATCTGTTTCTGGCGTCAGCCGACCTGCCGCCCTTTAGCGCAGGAGAGTGGCTGCATGTCTGTTCCATTGCCCTGAGCGCTGAACCGAGCCGTTCTGCAACGTTTCAGGCTATGAACGCAGTCAGGGAAGCGGGGGGTTATGTCAGTTTCGACCCCAATATCCGCCCGGATCTCTGGCCGGATGAGGACGACCTGCGCCGCTGCCTCGAACAGGCGTTGCAATGCGCTGACGTCGTCAAACTCTCCGTCGAAGAACTGGCTTTTTTAACCGCCGACCTTGGGGTCACGAAAGGGCTGACCGCGCTGATGCGCCGCTGTCCGGCCCGGCTGGTGCTGGTCACTCAGGGCAAAGATGGGGTCATCGCCTGGCATGACGGAACGATGAAGCATTATCCGGCAACCCCCGTTGAATGCGTGGACACCACCGGCGCAGGTGATGCCTTCGTGGCGGGACTGCTTTATGGACTGGCTTCCGCAGGGAGCATTGACAGCCACGATCTGCCACGCGTGATCGCATTAGCCCAGCGCTGCGGCGCGTTAGCCACCACGGCTAAAGGGGCGATGACCGCGCTGCCTTATCACCCGCAACTGTAATTCTTCCCGCAACGGGCCGTCTGTCGGCGGCCTGAATTGTCGCCTCGATCACACTTACTAAATCGGTTTAGCAAAAAAGATTGCCGATCCAAAATTGGCAGGTTTAGTATCATCAACCTAAACCGGTTTAGCAATTTAGCACTTTCAATGACTTCTTTTAGGGATGCGACAAAATGTATAAAAAACGCAGACTTGCCGTGATGATAGGCATGCTGGCCGGGAGTACCTCTGTTTTTGCCCAAACGGATATGACGAGTATCGAAGCGCGTCTTGCTGCCCTGGAGCAGCGTCTTCAGGCTGCGGAAACCCGCGCGCAGGTTGCGGAGAAACGCGCCACCGACGCAGAACAAAAAACGCAGCAGTTGGTGACTGCCCAGCAGCAGGCGCAAACAACAACCCAGCAAGTGGCGCAGCGTACCGCCGCCCTGGAGAAGAAAGCCGATCAGAGCAGTGGGTTTGAATTTCATGGCTATGCCCGTTCTGGCCTGCTGATGAACGATGCGGCGTCGAGCAGTAAAAGCGGCCCTTATCTGACGCCAGCCGGGGAAACCGGTGGTGCGGTCGGGCGTCTGGGGAATGAAGCCGATACCTACGTTGAGCTGAACGTGGAACACAAACAGACCCTGGATAACGGGGCAACCACGCGCTTCAAGGCCATGCTGGCGGATGGTCAGAAAACCTATAACGACTGGTCCGCTGACACCAGCGATCTCAATATTCGTCAGGCGTTTGCTGAACTGGGCAATCTGCCTGATTTTACCGGCGCGCTGAAGGGAAGTACCTTCTGGGCCGGTAAACGCTTCGACCGCGATAACTTTGATATTCACTGGCTGGACTCCGATGTGGTGTTCCTGGCCGGTACCGGTGGTGGCGTGTATGACGTGAAATGGAATGAATCGCTGCGCAGCAACTTCTCTCTTTACGGGCGTAACTTCGGCAGCGAAGAGCAAATCGACAATAACGTTCAAAACTACATCCTGAGCATGAACCACTTCGCCGGGCCGTTCCAGCTGATGGTGAGCGGCCTGCGGGCAAAAGACAACGACGACCGCAAAGACAGCAATGGCGATCTGATAAAAACCGACGCCGCCAACAATGGCGTCCATGCCCTGGTCGGATTGCACAATGAAAGTTTCTACGGCCTGCGTGAAGGTTCAGCCAAAACGGCGCTGCTGTACGGCCACGGGCTGGGGGCAGAGGTCAAGAGCATCGGTTCCGATGGCGCATTGCTCTCTGAAGCCGATACCTGGCGATTTGCAAGTTACGGTGTCACGCCTCTAGGTGGCGGCTGGCATATCGCGCCTGCCGTTCTGGCCCAGAGCAGTAAAGACCGCTATGTCAAAGGCGACAGCTATGAGTGGGTCACGCTCAATACCCGCCTGATTAAAGAGGTCACGCAGAATTTCGCCCTGGCGTTTGAGGGCAGCTATCAGTACATGGATTTAAACCCGGAAGGGTATAAAGACCGAAATGCCGTCAACGGAAGTTTCTACAAGCTGACCTTTGCCCCAACGTTAAAAGCGGGCAAGATCGGCGATTTCTTCAGCCGTCCTGAGTTGCGTCTGTTCGCCACCTGGATGGACTGGAGCAGCAAACTGGATAATTACGCCAGCGATGATGCCTTTGGCAGCAGCGGTTTCAACGCCGGCGGGGAATGGAACTTTGGGGTACAGATGGAAACCTGGTTTTAACCTTTTACGCTCCCGCAGTGCGGGAGCGTTTCTCACATCATAAAAATACAGTCAGGCAGAGGTATCTATGGATTTTGATAATATCGCCCGCGCGCTCATTCCGCTGCTCGGTGGCAAAGAGAATATCGCCAGTGCGGCGCATTGCGCAACGCGTCTTCGACTGGTGCTGGTCGACGACACGCTTGCCGATCAGCAGGCCATCGGCAAGGTTGACGGCGTTAAAGGCTGTTTTCGCAACGCCGGACAGATGCAGGTGATTTTTGGTACGGGGGTGGTTAACAAGGTCTACGCCGCGTTTATTCAGGCGGCAGGGATTAGCGAATCCAGCAAGTCCGAAGCGGCCGACCTGGCGGCACGTAAGCTGAACCCGTTCCAGCGCATTGCCCGACTGCTCTCAAACATCTTTGTACCGATCATTCCTGCGATTGTGGCCTCCGGTTTACTGATGGGCCTGCTAGGGATGGTCAAAACCTACGGCTGGGTTAATGCCGATAACGCGCTCTATATCATGCTGGATATGTGCAGCTCAGCGGCGTTTATCATTCTGCCGATCCTGATTGGCTTCACGGCCGCGCGTGAATTTGGCGGTAACCCTTATCTGGGGGCGACCCTCGGCGGCATTCTGACGCACCCGGCGCTGACAAACGCCTGGGGCGTGGCGTCTGGCTTCCACACCATGAACTTCTTCGGCCTTGAGATTGCCATGATTGGCTATCAGGGAACGGTATTCCCGGTGCTGCTGGCCGTCTGGTTTATGAGTATCGTGGAGAAAAACCTGCGCCGTATTATTCCGGATGCGTTAGATCTGATCCTGACGCCGTTCCTCACCGTTATTCTCTCCGGCTTTATTGCCTTGCTGATCATTGGCCCGGCCGGGCGTGCGTTAGGGGATGGCATCTCCTTTGTTCTGAGCACCCTGATCGCCCATGCGGGCTGGCTGGCCGGGCTGTTATTTGGCGGGCTTTACTCGGTTATCGTGATCACCGGTATTCACCACAGTTTCCATGCCATTGAAGCCGGGTTACTGGGGAATCCGTCGATTGGCGTTAACTTCCTGCTGCCTATCTGGGCGATGGCCAACGTGGCGCAGGGGGGAGCCTGTCTGGCGGTCTGGTTTAAAACCAAAGATGCAAAAATTAAAGCCATTACGTTACCGTCTGCGTTTTCGGCCATGCTGGGCATTACCGAAGCGGCAATATTTGGTATCAACCTGCGTTTCGTGAAACCGTTTATCGCCGCGTTGATTGGCGGTGCGGCAGGCGGGGCGTGGGTGGTCTCGGTACATGTTTATATGACCGCCGTCGGGCTGACTGCCATCCCGGGCATGGCGATCGTGCAGGCAAGCTCGCTGCTTAACTATATTATCGGCATGGTGATTGCCTTCGGCGTGGCGTTTACCGTCTCGCTGCTGCTGAAATATAAAACGGATTCTGAATAATGACGTTACCTTCCCGCTGGCCTGCAATCCTGCAGGCCGTCATGAAAGGCCAGCCGCGTGCGTACGCCGACAGCCATTATCCGCAATGGCATCCGGCACCGGTGACGGGGATGATGAACGATCCTAACGGGTTTATCTGGTTTGCCGGGCGTTACCACCTGTTCTATCAGTGGAACCCGCTGGATTGCGACCATCGCTATAAGTGCTGGGGACACTGGAGCTCCGCAGACCTGGTGCACTGGCAGCATGAACCGATGGCGCTGATGCCCGATGAGGAGTATGACCGCAACGGCTGCTATTCCGGCAGCGCCGTCGATAACAACGGTGTCCTGACGTTGTGTTATACCGGCAACGTGAAATTTGATGATGGCAGCCGCACCGCCTGGCAGTGCCTTGCCACGCAACAGGCTGACGGTACGTTCAAAAAACTCGGTCCGGTTCTTGCGCTGCCGGAAGGCTACACCGGCCACGTGCGTGACCCGAAAGTGTGGCAGCACGACGGGGTATGGTACATGGTACTGGGGGCGCAGGATCTGCAAAAACGCGGCAAGGTGCTGCTGTTCACATCTGCCGATTTGCACCACTGGGCGCCTTGCGGAGAGATTGCCGGTCATGGCGTGAACGGCCTGACCGAGGCGGGATACATGTGGGAGTGCCCGGACCTGTTTGCCCTCGACGGGACACACGTACTGATCTGCTGTCCGCAGGGGCTGGCGCGCGAACCACATCGCTATCTCAATACTTATCCGGCCACGTGGATGAGCGGGGCTTTCGACCATACCCGCGCTTCGTTTGAACATGGCGAGTTGCACGAGCTGGACGCCGGTTTCGAGTTCTACGCTCCCCAAACCACGGTGGCGGAAGACGGACGGCGGATCCTGATCGGCTGGATGGGCGTGCCGGACGGAGAAGAGATGCTTCAGCCCACACGGGCGCAGGGGTGGATCCATCAGATGACCTGTCCGCGAGAATTACACTTCCATGACGGCAAACTGTGGCAGACGCCGGTGCGCGAACTGCACGCACTGCGTGAAGAGGAATGTTGCTGGCAGGGTAACGCCAGCGATGCCCCGGCTCTTGATGCGACGCGCCTTGAGTTCGAGCTCACCTCATCTTCAGTAACCGTGGATTTCGCCGGTGCGTTGCGCCTTATCGTCGAGGACAGCGGGTTGCGTCTGGAACGCGCCAGCCTGAAAACCGGGGAGACATTGACCCGTTACTGGCGGGGCGACGTTCATCATTTACGCGTTCTGTGTGACAGCTCCAGCGTTGAAATTTTCATCAATCATGGCGAAGGGGTGATGAGCAGCCGCTATTTTCCTGACCATCCGGCACGGGTGCGATTCGAAGGTGCGTCCGACATCACATTACGCTACTGGTCGCTGCGCGGCTGCATGGTAGAATAAGGGTTTTGGCAGCCGGATCTAAGTCGTTGTGAGAAAAACAAAACGCGTCACAATTAAAGACATCGCGGAACTGGCGGGGGTATCAAAAGCCACCGCCAGCCTGGTACTGAACGGGCGCAGCAAAGAGCTTCGCGTGGCGGAAGAGACGCGTGAGCGCGTGCTGGCGATTGCGAAAGAGCATCACTACCAGCCCAGCATTCACGCGCGATCGCTGCGTGATAACCGTAGCCACACCATCGGTCTGGTGGTGCCGGAGATCACTAACTACGGCTTTGCGGTGTTTTCTCACGAACTGGAGACGCTGTGCCGCGAGGCAGGCGTTCAACTGCTCATCTCCTGCAGTGATGAAAACCCGGGGCAGGAGACGGTGGTGGTTAATAACATGGTGGCGCGTCAGGTGGACGGGCTGATTGTGGCCTCCAGTATGCTCAATGATGCCGACTACCAGAAGCTGAGCGAACAGCTGCCGGTCGTCCTTTTTGACCGCCATATGAACGACAGCACATTGCCGCTGGTGATCACCGATTCCATTACCCCGACAGCGGAACTGGTGGCCGACATTGCGCGCCAGCATCCTGATGAAATTTACTTCCTTGGCGGGCAGCCGCGGCTTTCCCCGACGCGCGATCGTCTGGAAGGATTCAAGCAAGGGCTGCAAGAGGCCAATGTGGCGCTGCGCCCGGAGTGGATCATTCACGGCAACTATCACCCGAGCTCCGGCTACGAGATGTTTGCCGAGCTGTGCGCCCGCCTGGGACGCCCGCCAAAAGCCTTGTTCACTGCCGCCTGTGGTCTGCTGGAAGGGGTATTGCGCTATATGGGTCAGCATAACCTGATGCAAAGTGATATCCGGTTAGCCAGCTTTGACGATCACTACCTCTACGACTCGCTCACCATTCCGGTTGATACCATTCGCCAGGATAACCGCCAGCTGGCGTGGCACTGCTTTGATCTGATTGGCAAACTGATCGACGGCGAAACGCCACAACCGTTACAGCGAAAACTGGATGCCACTCTGCAGCGGCGCTATAGAGCGAAAGCATAGCCCTGGCCGCTGAAGGGAAACGTTAATAACTTTAATTAATTTAAGTTTTGGATCGGCCGATAACGATAGGGAATGTTTATTCTTGAGGTATCGGTCCATGTCATTAAAAAAATCATCCCTGATTGTCCTTTTTGCTCTGCTTTTCTTCTTTGTCGTCAGCACCATTACCAGCGTTGGCCTCATCATTAAAAGTAATAATTCCCTGGATAATGTGAACAAAGAAATCCAGGTTGTGCTGTCGATCATTGACCCCATCAACCACAGCCGTACCTTGCGTGTCAGGGTGATGGAGTACGTGAAGATGGTGGAAGCGGGGAACTCGGCTGACGAGTCAGCGAAACTTTCCGCGGTTAAAGAGGCCCTCACAAAAGCGGATCATGCTTTTGCGGCGTTTATGGCGTCTCCGCGCCTGTCGGATGAAGCGCCCCTGGTGAGCGCGTATCAGGATGCCTGGCAAAACTACCGTAACCAGGGGCTGGCACCGTTGATTGGCGCCGCTGCTGCGCACGATGTCGCAAAGTTTAATGCGCTTATCCCGGAGGTGTCCCGCCTCGACCGTCAGTATGAAATCGTTCTCGATCAGGTGCTTGCGGTTCACCAGAAATATGCCAAAACCCTGAACGAGGATGCGAGCAGTAATTTCATCTCCGGTCTGGCGATCATTGCGGCGATTGCTTTCCTGTTTGTAATCGTGATTGTTGCCGTCAGCCTGCTGATGAAGCGCTTTGTTTTCGCGCCGGTCAACCTGGCACGCGAGCACTGCAGCCAGATTGCCGCCGGTAAACTGGACATTCCAGTGCCGGTAAAAGGCACCTCCGGCAATGAAATCGATCACCTGATGGGCTCAATGGAGCAGATGCGCCAGGCGCTTCTGTCGACTATCGCTCAGGTGCGTGACGCGAGCCATACCGTCACCCACGCCGCGCAGGAAATTGCTTCCGGGAATATCGATCTGGCTTCACGCACCGAGCAGCAGGCCTCCGCGTTAACCCAGACGGCGGCCAGCATGGAAGAGCTGAGCGCGACCGTGGCGAATAACACCGATAACGTTCACCAGGCAGGAAAACTGGTGCAGGACGCGGTGAACAATGCGCACACCGGTGAGGCCGTGACCCGCGAAGTGATCGAAACGATGAATACCATCGCGGCGAACTCTAAGCGCATCGAGGACATCACCAGCGTCATCAACAGCATTGCTTTCCAGACCAACATTCTGGCACTCAACGCCGCGGTTGAAGCAGCACGCGCCGGCACACAAGGACGCGGCTTCGCCGTGGTGGCCAGTGAAGTGCGCACCCTTGCGCAGAAAAGCGCGGTTGCCGCGAAAGACATTGAAAGCCTGATTGCCCAGTCGGTTTCCAGCGTCAAAAACGGCGCTGAACTGGTGAACCGTTCAGGCGAGGTCATTGATTCTATTATCAGTTCCGTGAATAAAGTGAATACGTTGATGGAGCAGATCTCCGTGGCCTCTGAAGAGCAGAGCCGTGGGATCAGCCAGGTCGGACAGGCGGTAACAGAGATGGATGGCGTGACCCAGCAGAACGCCGCGCTGGTTCAGCAGTCCGCCGCAGCCGCCGCTTCCCTGGAAGAGCAGGCGCAGCAGCTCTCAAGGAGTATTTCGAGCTTTAGTTTGCCGGCGCAGGCTTGATAGATAATGTGAGGCTCCTGAGGGAGCCTTTTTAATGTCTGGCGTAGCTGGAAAGCCGCGCCAGACAAGGCTTCACGTTTTACTGCTAGCAGTCAAAAGCCATAAATGCAGGTTTTTTATGTCTTTTCGGAAAGCAGTTTTTTGAAAAAGACATGGTCGTATTGTAATAATGAGCTCATAAAGTATTGATTTTATTGCGACACAAGAGTTAGCATGAGGAATTGTAATAATCTATTGCTTTGTTTTTAAGTCTGGTGTTAAGTAGTTAGGTCTATTTTTCCTATGACTTTATTAATAGCCTAGTCTGGGCTCAATTGATTATATTGTTAAATTACAAGGGTATTTAAAATCACATGGAGATAAAAATCAGTGGTACAGGGCTTAGCATATTAATTCCAGTAGTTATTAGTTTCATTGGTGGTGCGTATGCCGTAGGGCAGTCAATAAATTCTGCTCAAGTAGAACATCAAAAAGAAATAATTGAAGAATACAAAAATTCAAGCCAACTTGATGCGCCTAATCTAATTTCTGCGTTGAGACAGTCAGCAAATGCATTAAAATTATCTGCGACTGAAAGGCATGCATTGGATGATGCAAAAACAAGAGTGGATGAGTATGCAAGGCGAATAGGTGTTTGTGAAGTGAAGTTGAAAGAGTCTGAGCAAAAAATAACTCAAATGACCGAGAGTTCTACTAAAGAGCAAACACAATGCGCTGCTCAAATTCAAAATTTGAAAAGCGAATTGGAATCATATGTGCCAGAAAAAAAAGATATTAAACTCAAGCTTGGTATTGCGGCTGAGTTGATACGAGGTAAAGTAATGCTTGGTATTGGCGCAATTTATAATAGCCGCGCTGTTATCAATGTAAATTCAGATACTATATTCTTAAATGTTGGGGAAAGTACAAAAATAAAATCTGACAGACGTGACTGCGACTTGTGGTTAACAGGAGTTGATGAAAAAGCAGGTGAGGTAATTTTCAAATTAAATTGTCCTGTTGAGCGCAAACTCCCTTCTACCTCAGAATAAAATCATATTAAACACATGTTTTTGTTTAAACGTTGAACTAATAAATATAAAATTCATCAGTTTGATTTGTTACTTATCTGCTGGCACTAAAATTTGAAGCCCCGAATAATCGGGGCTTTATCATTCGACATGGTCAATATGTGGACATGACCTGAAATAAATCCTTTTATTTCATTGCGTTGAGGTTTTTAAAAAGGCTCCTGAGGGAGCCTTTTTAATGTCTGGTGTAGCTGGAAAGCCGCGGAAGCACTCTTACCAGGAAAGCGTGGGGGCATTTACGGCCAGCATTTGGACTCTGAGCTGGTACAAATTACCTGAGTAGCCGAATGACGCATCGTTCCAAAGCTTTTGGTCGTTAAGTCTTTGACTCCAAAAAACAGCCTTGCCGCGCCTCGGAGTCCTGTCGATAACTGTGGAAAGCTCACCGGCGGTGGCGATCCAGATATGACCCTCACACTGTCTGAGCAAGCCGCAGCGGTGTTAAATCTGATTGAGCGCGGGGTTATCGGCTGGAATGAGCCAGACGTGGTGACAAGATTTATTTTGCACGTCTGTAAACGTTGTATTAGCGTGCAAAGTGGTGAGGTCGACTCATGTGAGACGGTGACGGGATTGCGTGGCGTAAAGTGCGTCTGGTGAGCTCTGAGGATGTGCCGCCTGGAGGCGACATTTTAACTGGGGTCATTCGGTCTCGATGCTGTAATCCTTAAAGCGGATCACCTCCATTCCGAGCCAGTCGTTTATCTCTTTGAAACGCTCCTGAAGCGACGTCAGCTCGTTACGCACAAATATTCGTGATACTTTCTCAACATCGCCGAGCGCGCCTTTACCACTCAGCAGCTGGAATGGTACGCGATTGCGGTTCTCATTTCCGGCATGTAGCGGATGACATGTGCTGCTGAGAAGAATGATCGCACCAGCTGGTAAACACTCTGATCGACGCCGATCGCATCAACGCCAATATAGTCGACGGTGTATTTTTCGGTGAGTGACCTGATGACCTTGGCATGTACGGCAAAATCCATAACTTTCCACCGATGGCGCTCAAGTATGGAGATTTTTTTCACCGGCAACTAGTGGCGGAGCCATTACCGCGCATTCCGCACTGTCGCAGGTATGTTACGAATCATAGCTAATTCTCTAAATTTTCAGGTAAGCAAGTCTGTAGAAGACTGCATAGATTAGGTAAGCTAAGAATCGGCTGGTTTTAATAAGAAAATTTATACATTAATGAAATGTGTGTCACAAAAAAAATCATCTAACTCTTCTAACATATTGAAAAATATGGCAGCATGCTTTCAATCTTATTGTTGAACTTAGAATCTCTATATATGAATAACAATGACAGCAATCTAAATCTTTATTTAAAAGCTTTGCAAGAACTCAAAGAGGATGATTTTTCGAGAAATGTTCTTAAACCTCTCTTTGAGTCCATGTCTTTTTCTAGAGTGGATTTTGTTGGTGGTCCATACGAATACGGTAAAGATTTAGTTGCGCTACATGAAATCCCACTAAAAGGCACAAGTGTTTACGCAATCCAATCTAAGAAAATTGGGGAAAAATCAAACACTTCTGAAAAAGGTGTTCTTTCTGATTTGATTGTACAGTTAAGACAGTGTTTTTCAAAGAAAATAAAGCTTCACAATGGAAGTGAACAATTACCTGATCATGTTTATCTGGCGACGCCATTTCAAATTAGTCAACGGTTATTGACAGAGATTCACGAGCAGCTTTGTTGGGGTGATAAGAGGATTGAAATTTTAGACGGGCCGAGAGTAATAGAGTTAATTAGAGAATTTAAACCTCTTTTGCTGGAGAAGCTTCTTTCTTTAAGCGATAAACTCCAACTTCATGATTGTGAACAATTAAATAATTTAGAGCTTATCTCTGCACTGAATCAAAAAAATTCCATAGATGAGTTAAACTGCTACAGTGACTTGGCATTTTTTATGGGTACAATAGATAGCAATGTGCTTCTTGATAGTACTTTTACTATAAAAAAAGAAAGGTTTACCCTATCTAAAGGCTCCTGGGATTTAATGAATAAAGAAGTATTTAAGCCTTTAGAAAAATTGATTGGTTTTTATCCCTTAATGCAATCAAGTTACGAAATTGAAAAACATTACAATCATGAGTTAGTTAAATATAAGTCAAAAGAAAATCAAAAAATAAAGGACGATATAACCCAGGCGGAGCAGTTGATTGCTACGAACACTCAGGCGATACGAAGTGTTATGTCTTCAGTAGATTCATCTGTCAATGGAATGTTATCTCAAAAGACAGACAATGCATTGTTACCAGTTGTTTTTGAAAGCCTTAATTTATTGAAAACTTTGGTGAATTCATCTTTCGATGAGACAGATATAAGAAAACTAGATATTTTTATAAGTGAATCTGGGATTGGTAGGCTTGCAGAGCAGTATAAGCAAAGTGTTTTTCCTGCTTTTTTAGAGGCTAGAAAAATAATTGATAGTATCGCTACTCAGAAAAATGAATATTTTGCGCTTAAATCTGAATACCTTGAAGAGCCTCAAATATCTTTAACCTTTCTACATGAGAAGATTGAAAGGTGGATTGAAAATAAATGCAAAGCATATAAGCAAGGTATTGCAGACATCAATAACCAAAGTGATTCTGTTGATTTGGTTTTGTTTTTATCAGATACTCAAAAAACTCTTAATGTACTGGATGTATTTATTAACAAGGCAGAGGATAGCAAGAAATACATTTCAGTTAATAAGAGGGCGAGTGGTTATTGTGATGGGTTGTCAATTTCACCGTTCGAGCTTTTTGACAGTAAATATGATATTGCAGTATTTGGTGGTGCTGGCGCTGGTAAAACAACAACACTTCAGATGTATGTTAAAAAATTACTAAAAGATCCATTGAGCAAAGTTATATACATTGCGTTAAATCGTTACATCAATAAAATAAGTGTTGTGCTGGATGATAAAGTCAAAAATTATGATGTTTTGCTTTCTATAATATTAACAGCTAAGAATTTAGAATCAAACCCCGAAAATATTCTTAGTATTAAGAGTTATTTTTCTGAAGAGGATAAGCTTAAGTTAGTGCTTGATGGTCTTGATGAGGCCTATGCAAAGTATCCAGGAATAATTGATGCAATAAATGAGTTCAAGACAAAGCATCCTTCAATACAAATCTTGATATCGAGTAGGGATTGTGTGAGTTACCTTTCTAAAGTTTGCTTTCTCGGAATCACTCTTCTTCCATTTAGTGAACCCCAGCTTTATAAGTTCATTAGATCTTGGTTCCAAAATAAAGATGTAGAATTAGGCGAAAGGGTGATTGATAGTATAATTGGGAAGGATGTTGCCGAAATAGTCAAGACCCCCTTGCTTGCTACGTTATTATGTGACTTAGCTGAAAAGGGTATAGACATACCTCGAAGTGAGAGTGAAATTTTTACTAAAAGACTTGAGCTATTTTGTGGCGTTTACGATACATATAAAGATATTCGGAGGACGACTCTTTCACAAAGTATTTTACAAAAGGCAGCAATAAAGATAGCTTACTCTTTGCATTCACGCAATCAACGCTCTGCCCAAAAAAGTGATATTATTAAATATCTTAATAATGATGCCGGTTTTAATTATGATAAAAATACGTGCATTACGGCTGTGGAAGAGTTGATTGATCCTTGCAATATTCTTGTGCTCGATACAATTTCAGGAACATATTCGTTTGGGCATTTGCGATATCAAGAGCATTTAACATCACTCGAGCTTTTATTTAATAGGTCTATCGAATTGGTTTCATATTTGAAGAATGATTGGTGGAGAGGCGCTTTATGTCTATATGCTCAAAGTTGTGAGTTTTTTTCACTCATTGAAGAGTTTACTATGAAATATCACAATATAGGCCCTGCGCTAATTACGCTCAGAGAAATGGCAAAATATCGTCCACTTAAAGAGCAAAATAATATTTTGAGTTTGATTAATGGGTATGAGCGAAGTGATGACGGTTATTATCATAAATCTGATTGGGATATGGATGATTCATGGAGAGAGAACTTCTTAGATTATTAAATGGTTTGCAGAGTAGGTTTCGAAAAAAAACACTGGGATCGTGCTAATCTTTAATAAATTAATTACCAGTCATTTGATGTAACTGATTGTTTTAGTTGATAAAAATATTTTTAATTATCTCACCTATCACAAACCCCCTCTCGATTGCCGCTGGCCTTGCCCGGCGGCATTCTTTCCTCATAAATAATTTAGATTTTCTGCAGGAAATCGCACGCGCGATCTCGCAATCTTATCAGCAGCGACATCGTGACCAACGTCGGCCACGACGAAGGCTTTGCCGCGTCCAGACTGGCGGCATGCAAACCATCTGGTTAAACTGCATCACCTCCC
>ENA-OQIZ01000853-OQIZ01000853.1-human-gut-metagenome-genome-assembly--contig:-NODE-853-length-13624-cov-15.158554_pt1 | contig 13624 bp, 9 predicted proteins | sample MGYA00242593_ERZ504758 | MGnify/ENA primary metagenome ERZ504758 (study PRJEB26092, sample SAMD00036364) | human gut metagenome | host: Homo sapiens | study: EMG produced TPA metagenomics assembly of...
GGTACATGCCGTCCTTGTACCAGTGCAGGTGGCCGGAGGTCTCGTACAGGCCGCCCTTGGTGATGTGCGGGGTCTGCACGAAGCTGTAGTGGTGCTTGCGGTGCATCTCACGGGAGTAGTCCTCCATAGCGTTGATCACGGCGGCGCCCTTCGGGTGGAACACGGCCAGGCCGGGGCCAATTTCATCCGGGAAGGAGAACAGGTCCATCTCGGCGCCGAGCTTGCGGTGATCGCGCTTGGCGGCTTCTTCCAGGCGGGTCTGGTAGGCCTTGAGGTCTTCCTTGGTGGCCCATGCGGTGCCGTAGACGCGCTGCATGGTCGGGTTCTTCTCGGAACCACGCCAGTAGGCGGCGGCGGAACGCTCGATCTTGAAGGCCTTGATGTAGCGGGTGTTCGGCAGGTGCGGGCCGCGGCACAGGTCCTTCCAAACCACATTGCCATCACGGTCTACGTTGTCGTAGAAGCTGAGCTCCTTTTCGGAGATCCCGGTGGCGGCGGCCGGGTCGAGGTGTGCTTCCTTGTCTTCGATCAGTTCGATCTTAAAGGGCTGGTCGGCCTCTTCCTTCAGAGCCTCTTCCTCAGTCACGGAACGGCGGCGGAAGGACTGGGAGGACTTGATGATGCGCTGCATGCGCTTCTCGATGTCCTTGAGGTCGTCCGGGGTGAAGGGCTGGTCGACCTGGAAGTCGTAGTAGAAGCCGTCCTTGATGACGGGGCCGACGCCGAGCTTGGCGTTCGGGTAGACTTCCTGCACGGCCTGGGCCATGACGTGGGTGGCCGAGTGACGCATGATTGCGAGGCCGTCTTCGGAGTCGAGGGCGATGGGGTCGACGGTATCGCCATCGTTCAGCGGCGTGTACAGGTCACGGTTCTCGCCGTTGATCTTGACCGCGATGATGTTCTTGTCTTCCGCGAACAGTTCTACGCCGGTGGTGGTTGCTTCCACCTCCTTCGCTTCGCCGTTGACGGTTATGGAGATGGTAGCTTGCGCCATGATTTGTCCTTTGCTATCGGGGCCCACGGTACTAATGTGCAGGCCTGGACTGGTTAATCAACGTAGGACACGATAGGTTGGGCGTGCGACAAATACCACCAGCATCTGAACCAATACGAAAAAACCTCGCCGAAGCGAGGTTTCGTTGTGGAGCGGACAACGGGACTCGAACCCGCGGTCTCAACCTTGGCAAGGTTGCGCTTTACCAACTAAGCTATGTCCGCAAAGGAATCCGCCGTGAGAAGCGGAATCCAGTGGGCGATGTAGGAATCGAACCTACGACCCCTTCGGTGTGAACGAAGTGCGCTAGCCGCTGCGCCAATCGCCCGAATACTCGGTTTTTCAGTTATATCCAGTCGAATTGCTTCGACTTTCGTGGGCGATACAAGATTCGAACTTGTGACCCCTTCCGTGTCAGGGAAGTGCGCTACCACTGCGCCAACCGCCCGGGTCATATTTCATCCCATTGAATTGCTTCGCTGGTCTGAGAGGTGGGTACGAGAGTCGAACTCGTCTATACGGCTTTGCAGGCCGCTGCCTAACCGCTTGGCTAACCCACCGTAAGGTCTGTCAACTCACGGACCTAGAGCGGACAACGGGACTCGAACCCGCGGTCTCAACCTTGGCAAGGTTGCGCTTTACCAACTAAGCTATGTCCGCGTGTGTTTCCTTGGCGAGGTCTCCCTGCCGAAGCACGAGTGTTTACTATACTCACATGCGTGTAGTTCGTCCAGCTGCGGCGTGTCGCCTGTAATTGCATACTCTCGCTTATGGCTAAAGCGTGCGCTTCGGGCAATGAATTCCAGTTACTCTAAAGGTATGAGTGAAGCAGCGAAGGACACCGGCGCAGTATTGATCGCCGCATTCGAGGGATGGAATGATGCCTGTCAGGCGGCGACGAACGCGGTGCGCCATCTGGTCAAGCGATATGAGTCCCGCGAGATTCGTCATATTAGATGTGATGATTTCTATGACTATCAGGTTGCCCGTCCTATGCTGTGCCATGTTTCGGGACGCACCAATCTTATCTGGCCGCAGACCACGTTCTACGACATCACGTTGGACGCAGGCAAGCATATCTATGCGCAGATCGCCCCCGAACCGAACTATCGGTGGAAGGAATACTGTAGCCAGAGTCTGGCCATTGCCGATGAGCTGGATATCAATCGGATCATTACGTTAGGTTCGATGTTCTCCGATTGCCCGCATACCCGTCCGTTGCCCATCGCCGTCAGCGACGGAGACTGTCAATGCGAAGGAGACCGGTCGTATAACGGCCCGGTAGGCATTCCTACCGTTTTGGATGTGGCCGCCGCGCAGCAAGGTTTTGCTCATTCCTCGATGTGGGTGTCCATCCCCCAATATTTGGGCAGCGACGAATGTTCTGCCGGCACTATGCGATTGCTGGATGCGTTGGGCAAGCATATCGGCTTCACCTTCGATACGGCAGATCTGAAGCAGAAAGCCGAACAGTGGAAGGCGCAAGCCTCGATACTGGTTCGTTGTAATGACCAGCTTCACGATTACGTGGAGCATTTGGAGCACGACTACGACTTGCAGCAGAAAGCCGAGGCGGAGGCTTCCTTGGGAGCGCCCCAGGCCGAACAACTGGTCAAAGAAGCGGAAGCGTTTCTACGCCAGATGGGCAATTAGCCCTATACACACAATACTCCCGCTGACGGGAGCTGGCTCGCGTAGCGAGACTGAGGGTGGTTCTGCTGGCATATTCCAGTGACCACCCTCAGTCAGCTTCGCTGACAGCTCCCGCCGGCGGGAGCACCATTATATTGGAGTCGTCTATCGACCCGTCTTATGCCGCAGCCACCACGGAGGGATCGATGGCCGGCAGCACGCCCACAATCAGCAGCAAGGCGACGACCACAGCCAAACCGATGCGGTAGATGGCGAAGGCCTTATAGGAGAAGTTCGATACGAACTTCAGGAATCCGATGATCACGATGTAGCCGAGTACGAAGCTGATGACCATGGCTACGAGGGTCGGCCCCCAGCCGGGGAACATCGCATCGGTTTTGTAGTTCTTCACGGCCTTGACGGCTTCGAGCAAACCTGAGCCGAACACCGCGGGGATGGCCATCAGGAAGCTCAGACGTACAGCGGCCTCACGCGTGTAGCCCAGTGCGCGACCGACGGTGATGGTGCCGCCGGAGCGGGACACACCAGGAATCAGCGCCATGGACTGGCCCAAACCGAAGAGGAACGCATCACGATACGTCATATCATTCATGGTTTTGTTCTGGCGAGCCTTGGCATCCACCATCCACAGCAGAATGCCGAATACCAACAGCACGGTTACCGTAATCCACAGGTTGCGCAACGAGGTCTCGATGACGTTCTGCAGAGTGAAGCCGAGGATGATAATCGGAATCGAGCCGACGATAATGTTCCAGCCGAGTGTGGCGTAATTGTCGCCGCGGCCCATGCGGGCCTTCCAATCCTTGCCGTTCTTGCCGAACAGGCAGCTGAACCAGTGAGTAAGGATATTGATGATGTCGTGACGGAAATACAGAATCACCGCAAGTTCGGTGCCGATTTGGATGATGGCGGTAAACGCCGCACCGGGATCAGAGCCCAGCATCAAATCGCCGAAAATACGGATATGCGCGCTGGAGGATACCGGGAGATACTCGGTCAGCGCCTGAACGATGCCGAGAATGATCGCTTGGAAAAAATTCATGACCCCTCGTGATTTCTAAGTATTTGATGTGTTATGACGATGAACACCCTATCCAAGGGGGTGTAGAACAACACTAAGAATCGGTAACATCCACGGCTTCTACAATGAAAGTGGATATAGTACGTAAGCGACGAAGGGAGCATTATGGCCACGTATCGCAAAAGCAGGGCATTCGCACCGGAAGGATTCTTCGAATGCGAGGGTCGAGGACTCGAATGGTTGGGAGCGGCTCATGCGCAAGGCGGCCCGCGCGTGGTGCAGGTATACGGCTGGGGCAAGGATTATCTGGATATCGAACGTGTGGGCAGCGCGTCCCCCACGCCTCAGGCGGCACGAGCTTTTGGTGCGGCTCTGGCCCATATGCATGATGTGGGTGCCAAGTATTTCGGGTCTGCGCCTGACGGATATAACGGCACATGCTATTTCGGACCATTGCAGGACCCAGTGAAAATGGATACCGGCGAGTGGACCGACCCGATCAGCTATTTCGCTGATGGACGTCTGCGCCCGATGGTCAACCTTGGTGTGAGACGTGGCGAGCTGGATAAGCGCGATGTCGAGTTGACTGAGCGTGTGATTGAAGCGCTGCCGGATCTGATGGGCCGCGCCGCGGCCGACAAGCCGGCGCGCATCCACGGTGATCTGTGGAGCGGCAATGTGATGTGGACCGCCGATTCCGGGCAGTCCGAGGCCGTGCTCATCGACCCGGCGGCACATGGCGGTCATCGCGAGGAGGATCTGGCTATGCTGCACCTGTTCGGTATGAGCTATCTGAGCGAAATCACCGAGGGCTACCAGTCCGTACATCCATTGAAGGCCGGATGGCAGGAGCGCATCACGCTCTGGCAGCTCTACCCCATCGCCGGCCACTGCGTCTTCTTCGGCGGCGGCTACGTCAACGAATACCGCTCCATGTGCCGCTCCCTGCTGAAGTAACAGACTTGGCTCCCCTCAGAGGGGGAGCCAAGAACGCATCCGCTCTCAGCTCAGTGCGTCCTTCAACTTGCTGAAGAAACCTTTCTTTTGACCGGCCTGTGGGCGGGAGGCTTGGGAGACGTGCGTGGCGCCTGAATCATGCGAGGCGGCGAACTGTTCGATGAGGCCACGCTCGGTTTCGTTGAGCTTGGTGGGGATAAGCACATTGACGTGGGCGATGAGGTTGCCGCGCTCGTCCTTGTTGCGGATGTTCGTGACGCCCAGTCCCTTAAGCGTCACCGTGTCCTCAGGCTGGCAGCCGGCCGGGATGGACACGGTCTTCTCACCATCGAACGTATCAATGGACAGATCGTGGCCAAGCACGGCCCAGCTCATCGGCACCTGAATCCAGCAGTGCAGGTCGTCGCCATCGCGGGTGAACTGCTTATCCGCCTTGATGCGGATGTCGATGTACAGGTCGCCGGCAGCGCCGCCGCCCTCACCCACTTCGCCCTGGTTGGCCAACCGCAGACGCGCGTTGTCGTTGATGCCGGCGGGCACGGTAACGCCCACGGTACGCGTGGTGCGCACACGGCCGTGGCCCATGCAGCTGGGGCACGGGTTCTGGATGATGGTACCGTGGCCCTCGCAACGTTCACAGGGGGCGGAGGTCATCATCTGGCCAAGCATGGTGCGCACGACCTTCTGCATGAATCCCTGTCCGTGGCAGTCGGGGCAGGTGACCGGCTGTGCGCCGCCCTGGGCACCGGAGCCACCGCACTCCTGGCACAGGGAGAACGTATTGATCTTGACATGCGCGGTGCCGCCGAACACCGCCGTCTTCAAATCGATGGACGCCGAGGCCAAGGCATCGCGGCCGGGCTGGGTACGCGGCACCGGGCCCTGTGAGCCACCGCCGAACGCGGAACCGAAGAACGTGGAGAACACGTCGCTCATATCGCCGAAGCCCGCCCCGGAGAAGCCGCCGGCACCGGCGTTCGGATTGTTCGGGTCGACTCCCGAATCATACATACGGCGTTTGTCCGGATTGGACAGCACATCGTAGGCGTTGTTCACTTCCTTGAACTTGTCCTCGAACTCAGGGCCCGCGATGTCGGGGTGGTACTTACGGCTGAGCTTGCGGTATGCCTTCTTGATCTCGTCGTCACTGGCGCCGCGTTCCACACCCAGCGTCTCGTAATAATCTGCCACTTGATTGATCCTTTGTGTTCGTTTGGTCTGCGGGTCATTGTGCCACAGACGGCGGTCAGTCTTGAGTCCGGCCCTCGGAGAGGAAGGCGGTCAAATATCTGGCTACGGCCCTGACGGCGGCCATAGTGGCCGCGTAGTCCATGTGGGTCGGCCCTATGGAGCCAACGAAGGCGATGGGTTCCGTGTCGTTCGTCTGGCTCTCCGTCTCGGATTCGGTTTCGGGTTCGCCTACGGGATCGTTCCCCGCCGGTTCGCCCGCCGCTCCGCTGCGCCCATAGCCACTGCTGACCACGGAAGCATGCAGTAGTCCGGGGGTGTGCATTTCGGAGCCGATGGCCACGCCCACGCCGGATGCATTCGTCTCCTCGCTCAGGTTGCTCATGAGCTTCATCAGCACGACCTGTTCTTCCAGCGCGTCGAAGAGCGGGGCCAGATCGGCCAGGGACCGGGAGTGGGCCAGGTGCGAGGTGCCGGACATGTACAGTTCGTTCGCGCGTTCGTCCAATGCCATCGATTCGAAGGCGTCGGCCAGCGCGTCGGCCACGCCACGCACCGACTCGTAGCCGGCGCTGGCGGCGATGGATCGCACGGTCTCCGCGGATTTCGATAGGGACAGCCCGTCGCATTGCTCGTTGACGGTGTTGGAGAGCCGGTTGATCTCGTCCACGGCGGGCATGGATGCGATGGTCAGGCCGTGCTGGGCCACGCGGCCTGTGTCGGTAATCACCACGGCGAGCAACGTGGTCATGGCAACGGGCACCATCTCCACGTGCCGCAATGTGGCCTTGGCCAGCGATGGCGAGGCGACTACGGCCACTTGACCGGTGATTTCGGACAGCAGTCGTGCCGAACGTTGCAGCGCGTCCTTGAGACTCACCGATCCGGACAGGAAGCTGTTGATGCCGCGGCGTTGCGCCTCGCTGAGCGGCACCACGGTAGCAAGTCGGTCCACAAAGTATCGATAGCCCTTTTCGGTGGGCACGCGACCGGCCGAAGTGTGCGGCTGAATCAGATAGCCTTCGTCCTCCAGGGCGGCCATGTCGTTACGGATGGTGGCCGAACTGACGCCGAGATCATGGTCGCGCGTCAGCGAAGTGGAGCCCACAGGCTCCTGAGAACGGATGTAATCCTCCACCACGGCGCGCAGCACCAGCATGCGTCTTGATTGCGTCATGCGCGCCTCCTCATATATGCATACATATTCATATCAGTCACGGTTCACTCAGGGCGTACCCCGACGGTCGGTTCGCCACGCCGCGACACGCGGGAACCCAGAAATATTGCCTCTTTCTTGGCTCCGCCACGTGCAGGTGGCGCACTTCACCTTAGAACATTGTATTAGCACTCCTTAGGCTTGAGTGCTAATGCGTTCGTTTGCAGCGTAGCAATGTTCACTGTGAACGCTAACAGAACACAAACTACCAAAACACGCCAAAATTGCTCCACAACGTCGCAAACCGACGCTAGCATGGTAATCGCAATGTGAGGGCGTCAAGCGCCCGGCACAAGCCGGATACGCGGCCCGACCAATTGGAAGGAAAGTAATCCATGACCGAATTCAAGGAGACCGAGCTCGACGAGCGCGCCATCAAGATGGCGAAGGTCCTTTCGGCTGACGCGGTTGAGAAGGCAGGCTCCGGCCACCCCGGCTCCCCCATCTCCCTGGCGCCCGTCGCCTACACGCTGTACCAGCACTTCATCAAGCACGATCCGAATGATCCCAACTGGGAAGGCCGCGATCGCTTCATCCTTTCCGGTGGCCACGCCTCCCTCACCCAGTACGTCCAGCTGTACTTCTCCGGCTACGGCGTGACCCTGGACGACCTTAAGAACTTCCGTGGCGGCGCTGCCACCCGCACCCCGGGCCACCCGGAGTACGGCCTGACCCCGGGCATCGAAATGACCACCGGCCCTCTGGGCCAGGGCTTCGCCTCCGCCATCGGCTTTGCCTACGGCGAGCGTTTCCAGCGCGGTCTGCTTGACCCGGAGACCCCGAAGGAAGATTCCCCGTTCTACCACAAGATCTGGGCCATCTGCGGTGAGGGCGACATCGAGGAGGGCATCTCCGGCGAGGCCGCTTCCCTGGCCGCCAACCAGAAGCTCGGCAACCTGACCGTGATCTTCGACGCCAACCGCATCCAGATCGAAGGCGACACCAACCTGGTGCTGGCCGAGGACGTGCTCAAGCGCTTCCAGGCCTACGGCTGGTACACCGACGAGTTCAGCTTCATCCAGCCCGACGGCTCCTACAAGGAGGACATCGAGGGTCTGGCTGACGTCATCGCCAAGGCCGAGAAGGCCGCTCCGGACCAGCCGAAGCTCATCAAGGTTCACTCCCTGATCGCTTGGCCGACCCCGGGCAAGACCAACGACCCGTCCTCCCACGGTTCCAAGCTGGGTACCGAGGCTGTTGCCGGCCTCAAGGAAGCCCTCGGCTACGATCCGGAAGAGAACTTCCACGTTGACGAAGAGGCTCTGGCTCACGCTCGCAAGGTTGCCGAGCGCGGTCTCGAAGCCCACAAGGAATGGGACGAGAAGTTCGACGCTTGGCGCAAGGCCAACCCGGACAAGGCTGCCCTGTACGACCGTCTGAAGGCCGGTGAACTGCCGGAAGGCTTCGACAAGGCTCTTGACGACCTTGAGGCCACCTTCGAAGTCGGCAAGGGTGTCGCCACTCGTGGCGCCTCCGGCTCCGTGCTCAACGCCATCGCCGCTGTCATGCCGGAACTCTGGGGCGGCTCCGCCGACCTCGGTGGCTCCAACAAGACCGATCTCAAGGGCGCTGCCACCTTCGCCCCGGCCGAGTGCGCCACCAAGCAGTGGCCGAACTGCAACGAGTTCGGTCGCCAGCTGCACTTCGGCGTGCGCGAGTTCACCATGGGCTGCATCACCAACGGCATCCTGCTGGGCTCCCACACCCGTCCGTTCGGCGGCACCTTCTTCATGTTCTCCGACTACGAGCGTTCCGCCGTTCGTCTGGCCGCCCTCATGGAGATTCCGAACCTGTACATCTGGTCCCACGACTCCGTCGCCGTCGGCGAGGATGGCCCGACCCACCAGCCGGTTGAGCACCTTGCTTCCTTCCGCGCGATTCCTCAGCTTGAGGTCATTCGCCCGGCCGACGCCTTCGAGACCGCCGAGGCTTACCGTTACTTCTTCGAGAAGAAGAACACCCTGCCTGGTGCCATGGTTCTGACCCGTCAGGGTGTCCCGGTTCTTGCCGAGACCGCCGCCAAGGCCAAGGACGGTGTCAAGAAGGGCGCTTACGTTCTGGTCGACACCGAGGGCACTCCGGACGTCATCCTCATGGCTTCCGGTTCCGAGGTCCAGTGGGCTGTGGCTGCCGCCAAGACCCTGGCCGGCGAGGGCGTCAAGGCTCGCGTCGTGTCCGTGCCGTCCATGGAATGGTTCGAGGAGCAGGACGCCGAGTACAAGGAGGCCGTGCTTCCGGCCGCTGTCAAGGCTCGTGTCTCCGTCGAGGCCGGCGTTGCCATGCCGTGGTACAAGTACCTCGGCTCCTACGGCAAGCCCGTCTCCATCGAGCAGTTCGGCCTGCAGGGCGACGGCGCTCAGAACATGATCGACCTCGGCATCACCGCCGAGCACGTGGTGGAAGCCGCCAAGGCCTCCATCGCCGAAGTCGAAGCCGCCAAGTGAGTCTCCTAGCCTCCCTCTGACGAGGGAGGCTTGTACTCAAGACTCCACCTGATCGGCCCTCTCGTTAGAGGGGGTCACTTAAAGATTTGTTCCAATACGGAATATAAGGAGAAAAATAAATGACTGAAGCAACTCAGCGTACGTCTGACAACGGCGTTTCCATCTGGCTGGACGACCTGTCCCGCTCCCGCATCGAGTCCGGCTCCCTGCAGGACCTCATCGCCAACAAGAACGTCGTCGGTGTGACCACCAACCCGTCCATCTTCCAGAAGGCCCTGAGCCAGGTCGGCCCGTACGACGCTCAGCTCAAGGAGCTCGGCAAGGTTGACGTTGAGACCGCTATCCGCGAGCTCACCACCACCGACGTGCGCAACGCCACCGACATCTTCCGCGAGATCGCTGAGGCTACCGACTTCGTCGACGGCCGCGTCTCCATCGAGGTCGACCCGCGTCTGGCCCACGACACCGAGAACACCGCCAAGCAGGCTGTGGAACTCTGGGAGAAGGTCAACCGTCCGAACGCCATGATCAAGATTCCGGCAACCCTCGAAGGCCTGCCGGCCATCACCGCCACCCTGGCCAAGGGTATCTCCGTGAACGTCACCCTGATCTTCTCGCTCGAGCGCTACGAGCAGGTCATCGACGCTTACATCGAGGGCATCGCTCAGGCTGCCGCCAACGGCCACGACCTGAAGCACATCGGCTCCGTCGCTTCCTTCTTCGTGTCCCGCGTGGACACCGCTGTCGACAAGCTGCTGGAAGCCAACGGCTCCGACGAGGCCAAGGCTCTGGAGGGCAAGGCCGCTGTGGCCAACGCTCGCCTGGCTTACGAACTCTTCGAGAAGAAGTTCGCCGAGGATCCGCGTTGGGCCGACCTGGCTGCCAAGGGCGCCAAGGTTCAGCGTCCGCTGTGGGCTTCCACCGGCACCAAGAACGCCGCCTACTCCGACTGCAAGTACGTTGACGAGCTCGTTGCCAAGCACATCGTCAACACCATGCCGGAGAAGACCCTGAACGCTCTGGCCGACCACGGCAACGGCGCTCCGTCCATCGAGGGCACCTACGAAGAGTCCCACGCCATCATCAACAAGCTGGCTGAGCTCGGCATCAACCTCAAGGACGTCACCGACAAGCTGGAGGCCGACGGTGTCGCTGCCTTCATCAAGTCCTGGGATTCCGTGCTGGCTGACGTCCAGTCCGGCATCGACCGCGTGAACGCCTGAGATTTGACGACTGATGCGTGTTTAGCGCACTAGTTGATTAGCTCACAGAAGCTCCGACCCCAACCGGTCGGGGCTTCTTTCGTTTGTTGCTACAGTGGTACGAGCATATGAGAGAAAGGCCGAACCGTAATGAACAAACTTGTCGCACGCCAGCGGTTGGTGATGACCTTCACCTTCTTTTCGATGTTCTTCGGAGCGGGCAATCTGATTTTTCCGCCGTTCGTCGGCGCGCAGGCCGGTTCCGCGACCATACCGGCGGCCATCGGTTTCATCGTCTCCGCAGTCGGCCTGCCGATTCTCGGCGTGCTGGCGGTCACCTTCGCCGGCGGTTTCGACAAACTCGCCAGCCGGGTCTCCCCCAAATTCGCCTTGTTCCTCGGCGTGGCGATCATGCTCACCATCGGCCCGTGCTTTGCGATTCCGCGTACGGCGACCACCTCATTCGAAATGATGGTGGCTCCTTTCGTACCGTCCTCCTATGGCTGGCTGGCCCAACTCATCTACTCGCTCGTGTTCTTCACACTGGCGTTCCTGTTCGCCCAGCATCCCGAGAAACTCTCCAGAGTGCTCGGCCGATTCATGGGACCGTTGCTGCTGGTGCTCATTGCTGTCCTGTTCATCGCCTGCCTGATCCACGGCATCGGCATCCCGGCCAACCCGATGGGCGACTACTCCACAAACCAGATCGCACGCGGCTTCCTCGACGGCTACCAGACCATGGACCTGCTCGCCGCGCTCTACTTCGGCATCGTGATCTCCGCGAATATTCGCGCCCAACAAGTCGATGATGAATCGCAAGTGCAGAAGGAGACCGCGTATGCCGGGCTCGGCACCGGCGTACTGCTGATCGTGATTTACGGCGCGCTAAGCTACGTGGGCGTGGTGTCCGGCGCCATCGCCACCATCGACCCCACCAAAGACACGGGCGCGACCGTGCTCACCAACCTCACCTCATCCCTGTTCGGCACGTTCGGTACCGCGTTCCTTGGCATCGTGTTCGTCATCGCCTGCCTCAACGTATGCACCGGACTGATCGGCACCTGCGCCACCTACTTCCATACTCGGTTCCGGACCGTCGCCGGCCGAACGTTGAGCTACCGCACCTGGCAGGTCATCTTCACCGTGTTCAGTTTCATCGTGTCCAATGCCGGGCTAAGCGCGATCATCAAGGTTTCCGTGCCGGTGTTGTCCGCACTGTATCCGATCGCCATCGTGCTGGTACTGCTGACGCTGACCCACAAGTCGCTCGGCGCGCGATTCCCGCGCGTCTACTTCTGGACCGTGCTGCTGGTGGGCATCGCATCCTTCGCCACCTGCATCTCCAGTTTGGTCGCCGTCTTCGGCGGTTCCATCGGCTGGCTGGACGCGGCGCTGGCTATGCTGCCTTTGCAGCAATACCAGCTCGGCTGGGTGGTCCCGGCTATCCTCGGTGTTGCCATTGGTATCGCCGATGCTCCGCGACGGTAGTTCTTCCCGGTCTGTGCCGGAGTCTGGCGGTCGGTCGGTGATGGCGGCTGCCGCAGTATCCCTCCTATAAAGCGGCATACAGAATTCCTGTATGCCGCTGGTCTCCGCCCATCTGCCATAGTTATACTGGCATCATCGACGACGGCGATAACGGCATAAGGTGGGGTGAGTCATGGACACCAGTGATAGACAGATAGCGGAAACCGGCCGGAATCGCGAGCTTGGGCTGATTCCGGCCATGGTGATGGCGGTTGTTGCGACGCTCAGTGGTGCCGGTGTATCGTTCGCGCCATTATATGAGCGCATTTGGGGCGGCATGATGTTGCATCCGAATTGTCCGGCGATTGGCAGAATGACCTACTATCTCTCGGGCCAAGCAACTGACGATTATGGAGCCTGCGTCACCTCACCACTGTGGTTTATGACGGTGACTGCGCTGAGTGTTGTCGCGATTCTCTGTCTGACTGTTGCGGGAGTACAGGGCTTTTCGCGCCATCGGCTCTGTTCGGTGTTTAGTGTTCTTATTGCGGCAGTGGCTGTTGCGATCATATTGGTGTTGAGTGCGAATACCAAGATTGTAACGTTGTGGGCGATGTATGCGGTGACGTGGCTGGTGCACGCCATAGTCACCTCATATCTGAGCAACGGTTGGATACGAATCGCGCGACTGTTGTTCGTATGGCAGATTGGCGTGATGCCGGTATTCGTCACCGAATATTCAGTATCCGACGAGGTCAACTTCAGCGGCGGCGCAACCATCGCTTGCGGACTTGGACTTGCGGCATATGCGCTGGTGCAATACGCCTCTCTTACCATCGACTCGCAAAACAACAGTAATCGAATCACGCCAGAACGCAGCGGTATACGGGCTACCTCCTTGCACGACCTGTTCCACACCATCAGCATCAACGCATCCGCCATACGCAATTGCTCTGTTCCCGTTGCCCTGTTCTGGTCAGGTATCACGTTCTTTACCTACAGCTATTGCATCGGCCATGAAGCTTTGGGACTACTGACCGTCGTGTTGTGCGTGCTGCCATTGTTCTCCCTGCTTTCGGCGATTACGGCCATCACGTTGGCTGCACGCAACGCAAATAACGGCGGTAACGCTGCCAATGCCGATGGCTCTCGAAATTCAGCCGCCGTGTGCTATCTGCTCCTGGCAACCGCACTGTCCGCCACGGCCTTCGTCATCGCCTTCACCTTGGCATAGCGCGGACCACCATGCCGCAGTTCGCGCGATCGCTGGGATACAGCGCTTCCTGCGCACGACGCGACACCACCGGCATAAGATCTCCTTTATATCACGAAACAATCGAGCGTGTTCGTTTGCGCCAAGGATCAGCTCTGCCAGTAGTAGCTGAAGAAGTCGGAGATCTCCCCCATGGTTTCGCGCAGCATGCCCATGCGCGGCAGGTACACCACGCGGAAGTGGTCGGGGCGATGCCAGTTGAACGCGCC
>ENA-OQIZ01000859-OQIZ01000859.1-human-gut-metagenome-genome-assembly--contig:-NODE-859-length-13541-cov-3.289697_pt1 | contig 13541 bp, 11 predicted proteins | sample MGYA00242593_ERZ504758 | MGnify/ENA primary metagenome ERZ504758 (study PRJEB26092, sample SAMD00036364) | human gut metagenome | host: Homo sapiens | study: EMG produced TPA metagenomics assembly of...
CGTTGCGTATTGTCTGCTGTCCCCGCAGGTTTTTTTTCTACTTGGCGGACAGGGCTACGTTGCGGGCTCTTGGGTCATGGTTGCCCTCAGCCCTGTCCTGCCGCTCTCTTTCTATTCGATCTTGATTGGCTGGCCGGTACTCGGCGCTTTGGGTAAGGTCAACGAACTTACCGCCTCGACTGTTGCCTCCGGTGTTATTAACGCTGCTCTGCTCCTCGCGATGGCGCTTCTCGGCCGGTCATCTTTGTTCGCGATCTGCGTAATCCGCTGCATAGCCGAGGTCGCACTACTTGGAACCAGGGGGTTTACGCTGATTGAATGTTTAAGGAAGGGAAAGTTGCATGTGTAACATCACCCCACTCTCTATCGAAGAGCTACACCAGAAGGAGCTGGAGTTTCTTGAAGCGTTTGATGCCTTTTGCTCCGAACACGGCCTTCGATACTCGCTTACGGCCGGCACTTTGCTTGGCGCTATTCGCCACAAGGGATTCATCCCCTGGGATGACGATATCGACGTCTGTATGCCGCGCCCCGATTACGATCGTCTTGCAACGCTTGCTGGTGAGTTGCCGGCTGGACTCAGGCTCGTTGGCCCCGAGAACAGCCCGTTTGTTTACCCCTGGCGCAAGTTCTGCACTGAAAGTATTAGAGCTCAGGAGCCTACCTATGAAGGAGTAATGGATCAAATGCTCTGGATAGATGTTTTCGTTATGGATGGCGTTTCTTCTGACGAAAGCGAGATTGAGCGCATGCAAGTCCGCATGAACAAGGCCTCGCGTGCAAGCGTTTGGTCGAGCGCCAATCATAATTCGGACTCAATGGGAAAACGCTTCATAAAGAACGCAGCCAAAGCGCTTCTTAATCCGGAGCACGCAAAGACGAAGATGATGGCAATGGCTGAGCGCGTTGCAACCGAGCCTGGTTATGACGCGGCAAGCCGCGTCAGCAGCGTACTCGGACTGGCCAAACACGGGTGGTCGCTTCCCAAGGAAGGCTACGAGGACATGGTCGAGGTTGAGTTCGAGTAGCACAGGCTCCCCGCTATGGGCTGCTGGGACGAATACCTGACCAAGTGCTACGGGGATTACATGCAGCTGCCGCCGGAGGACAAAAGACAGACGCACTACCTGAAGGCATGGTGCGTGAACGAAGAAACAAAGGAGAATGCAGATGCTTAACTTCACTGTTGGTCCGGTTATGAGTCCCAGCGAGGTGCTGGAAGTTTCAGCCAAGAGCGCACCCTATTTCCGCACGCCAGAGTTCTCTCAGGTAATGCAAGAGAACGAGCGCATTATGTTGGACTTGTTGTCCGCACCCAAGGATTCACGCTGCGTGTTTCTAACGGCTTCTGGCACAGGCGCTATGGAGGCTGCTGTGATGAGTGTCTTAGCGCCCGCCGAACGAGTTGCAGTGGTCAATGGCGGCAGTTTCGGGCAGAGGTTCGTCGACCTATGCCAGCTGCACGGGCACACCGTCGACGAGATCAAACTTGAGTTCGGGCATCAGATAGCGCGGAAAAACCTCGAAGACGCAGTGGATCTCAGCTGCGGTGCGCTGCTCGTGAACATGCATGAGACCTCATCAGGACTGTTGTACGACATGAGCCTCCTGTCCGACTTTTGCCGCGAGCGCGAGATGCTCTTGATCGTCGACGCAGTGAGCGCGTTCATCGCCGAAGAGATTGATATGGCGGCTCTCGGCGCCGACGTGGTGCTGACGGGTTCGCAAAAGGCGCTAGCTTGCCACCCGGGCATCTCCCTCATGGCCCTCTCGCCGCGCGGACAGGAAAGGGTAGCGGAGAATCCCGAGGTTTGCTCCTACTTGAGTCTAAAGGAAGCCCTGCGCAACGGCGAGCGTGGGCAGACTCCCTGGACGCCTGCTGTCAACACGCTGCTTGAGATCAATGCGCGTTTGAGGTCGATCGAGGCGCGCGGGATCGACGCGGAGCGCGCCGAGATCGCGTCGCGCGCGAAGGCCGTGCGCGACGCCCTGACGAGCACCACACTCGAGATGGTCCCCGAGAACCCCTCCAATGCAGTGACGGCGCTCCGTTGCCCCGCGAGCAACGCGAAGGCAATCATCGAGCGCGCTAAAACCGGGTACGGCATGTGGCTGTGCCCAAACGGCGGTGCGCTGTGCGACGAGGTGTTCCGCATCGGGCACATTGGTGCCATCACAGAGGAGGACAACGACAGGCTTATCGACTGCCTGACCTCGCTATCGGCCGAGGGTCTGTTCTAGGTGGGGGCGCAGATGAAACAGATAAAGGTCATAGAAGGAGAGGACTTCCGGCGCATGCAGCTATTGGAGCTCGACATGCTCGTGGAGTTCGACCGCGTGTGCCGCGCTCACGGGATTGCGTACACAATCTTCGGCGGGACGCTCCTTGGCGCAGTGCGCCACAAGGGCTATATCCCCTGGGATGATGATGCTGATATTGCAATGCTTCGTGAGGACTACGAGAGGTTCCGTTCTGTCGCCCATGAGATGGACTCGTCCATCTGTTTCTTCCAGGACCATCTGAGCGATCCTGAATACAGGTGGGGGTACGGCAAGCTCAGGCGCACCGGAACGAAGTACGTGAGGGTCGGACAGGAGCACTTGAAGTGCAAAACAGGAGTCTTTGTCGACGTGTTCCCCATGGACGACGCGCCTCTTGGTATGGGCGGCCAAATTCTGCAGGACTTCTGGTGCATGTGCCTGCGCAAGGTCCTATGGTCTGAGGTCGGCAGACTCGATCCCCGCGTGTCGGCTCCGCTCAGGGCCTGGTTCTCACTGTTGTCCAAGATACCCGCAAAGGCGGTTTATGCTCTAGCCGCTCCAATGGAGCGCAAGAGCACGGACGACAGCCCCAACCGCGTGAGGACGCTGCTGTTTCCAGCTACCGGTACCCTCTATCGAGAAAACCCACTCGAAGAGCGTTACGCGATGCCTAAGGAGTGGTTTAAGGACCTGTCGGAGTACGAGTTCGAAGGGAAACGTTTGATGGGGACACGTGACTTCGACGCGATCCTCACTTACATCTATGGCGACTACATGCAGTTGCCGCCCGAGGACCGCCGGGGGCAGCACTCGCCGGTATCGAGCTACGAGTTTTAAGGAAAACGAACGTGAATGTGAAGAAAGTGGCCTGCTGGGACGAGGGCCTGCGGCGTGTTCTGGAAGGTCAGCGCGTTGAAAACCCCTACGCACTTATCGATGCGCTGACCTACGGGTTCGAGGGCGACAACGTTGCGTGCTGGGAGGTCTTCGACGAAAGCCGACTCGAGGCGGTCGTTTACCGATATTATGACGGACTCCAGGTCGTCTTCTGCGGGCAGGCAGGCCACCGCGCAATCCGGGCCGTCGCGACCCTCGTTGAGAAAATGGACCCCTCCATGGTCCAGACCTCTTACAGTGCAGCGGCAGAGCTCGCCACCGTGCTCGCCGACTACAGTTTGTCTGAGGGGTGGGTTATGCGGGCTGACGGAACTCAGGTACCAGACCCCGCGGCGGTCAGGGCGACCGAGGCCGACTATCCTGAGATAGCCAAGCTCATCTGCGGCGACGAGGAGATTGGCAAGCACTACGACGTCGGCGCGCTCGTGGCTCAGTTGTGTGAGAGAGAGCGACTTCAGGGCTGCAGGAGCATAGTCATTAGGGATAGCGAAGGAATTGCTGCGCATATGGCGACCTATGCCGAGTCCGACGATGTTGCCGTCTGCGCCGGACTCAAGGCACGCCCTGGCGCGGAGAAGGGTGTCGGGGCGCGGGTGCTCTCATCGCTGGCCGTCGAAGTGGCCGCGCGCGGCCTCATACCTTTGCTGTACTGCTACATAGAGCCACTGTGGCCTTGGTACGAGGTCCATGGGTGGGAGAAAGCCTTCCACGTCGCGAAGCTCGAGCACTGCGGCAATTACTAAACAAGCCACGAAAGGGAAGGTGAGGCCCATGAGGAAAGTGATCACATATGGAACGTACGACCTTCTGCACCGGGGCCATGTGCGCCTGCTGGAACGCGCCAAGGCGCTCGGCGACTACCTGGTCGTGGGCGTAACCGCCGATGGCTTCGACAAGGTGCGCGGGAAGATTAACGTTTCCCAAACCCTCAACGAGCGCATGCGTTCTGTCCAAGAGCTCGGGATTGCTGACGAAGTAATCGTTGAAGAGTACGAGGGCCAGAAGATTGACGACATCAGACGTATGGGAATTGATGTGTTCACCGTAGGCTCTGACTGGGTTGGTAAGTTCGACTATCTCAGGGAATACTGTGAGGTGGTCTACCTTGATCGTACGCAAGGCGTCTCGAGCACCGAGCTTCGCGCCGAAAGTGGACATCTACGAATGGGGTACGTGGGCAAGCGTGTGCTAGTGGAGAAGTATCTGCGTGAAAGTGCCTTCGTGAATGGCGTTGACCCCACCTGCGCGATGATCGACAGTGATGGAAGCCTCGCAGGCTGTGGCTTAGTCGAACAGGTTAATGATTTCGATGAGATAGTCGGTCGATGCGACGCAATCTACCTTGCATCGCATCCCAATCAGCACTATGGACAGATTAAGCGAGCGCTTGAGGCGGGCAAACATGTTCTATGTGAGAGCCCCATTGCCTCAACGCGTGAGGCGTGCCAGGAACTGCAGGCGCTCGCACGCTCAAAGGGCCTCGTTTTGGCCGACGCGATCAAGACGGCGTATTCAACGGCCTACCATCGACTGCTTCTGCTCGCCAAGAGTGGTCACATTGGACGAGTTCTGTCGGTGCGCGCTGTATGCACCAGCCTTGTTGATCTTGGCAGTGAGGACATCTCGAGCGTTGAGGGCAAGTGGTCGAGCTCCAAAGCCTGGGGTCCAGCAGCGTTGCTGCCCATCTTGCAGCTACTCGGAACTAATTATCAATCAGCCGATTTTGTAAGGGCCGACCTTGAAGGTCACGCTGGCTTTGACGCGTTTGGTGAGATCCGACTGGCATTCGAGGATGGCTACGGCGAGGCGGTTTTCGGCAAGGCGGCTAAATCTGAGGGGTCGCTTGTGGTTTCCGGCACGGATGGCTACATTTACGTACCCGCTCCCTGGTGGAAAACAGACTACTTCGAGGTACGCAAAGAGGATCCTTCTCAAAACAAGCGGTATTTCTTCCAGCTTGACGGCGAGGGAATTCGCAACGAGCTCGTCGAGTTCGCGCGAGCAGCTGAGCGTGGAGGCAAATGCGGTCTTTACATCGATGATAGTGTGTCCGCCGCCATAGCTGGCCTGCTGGGCCAATTCGACGCAAGTAAAGACCACATCGAACTGTCGCCTATCAAGCTCGGGAGCGACACCTGTGGTGAAGGCGTAGCGAGGTAGACTCGTTTAGATATACACTCGACCCATTAATCATGCTGTAATCTGAAGCATGCGGGAGTGGTGACTATCATTCGTCTAGGTGATAGCGGTCAGTATCTCAATTGCATGCTTATCTTTCATTGATTTAATTACAACGCAAGCAGCAACTTGCGAATAACGGAAGCCGAAATTTAGCTACTTCCACGTAAACTCTCTCCATGAGTTTTGACTTAGGTTGGTCCAAAAAATGACTACGTCAACTTGCGATCCAACCTAAACCTACCGTAGGCACTTGAATGTGTCTTCGCTATTTGGTATTTGACTAAACAAAACAAATGAAGGACCCTTTGCTAGGGTCATGATGATTACATAATTTGATTTAGAATCAGGCTCACATTAGTTATGTCTATGTGAGCCTGATTTTTTAGCAAGTGCCTGCAAGTCTCTATACGGGCAGTCATGCAAATAAGAATCTGTATCATTTATTTGTATTTCTAACGGTTTAGATATCGTGCGACACCGCGCCTGCCCTAAGCTGCGGTAGGTCGCGTCGGTCATTAGGATATGGCGCACCACCCTTGCGATCGGGTACCATCTGTCCCAGGCCAGGTTGACCCGGAACTTCCAGGCGCGTCAGTGATCGCATAGTCCCACTATTTGGGAGCTGAATTAAAGAATCCTGAATGCAGAACGATAATTGTAGTATTGCCAATTGATTTTTGATTGCGGAGGAGACGATAGATCTAACGAATCTACCTGAGTACATCTCAGCGATTGAGGCAATCATCGCGTTGCTCATTTCTTGTTACCAAGCTCGTCTCAGCAATAAACAGTCTCTATTCAATCGACGTTTAAATATATGGATAACCGTCGATAAACTCATGAGTGTTTACGCAAAAAACGCGAAGAACTTGGAACATGATGACGAACCGCAAATGGCTATCGACCTACTATTTGTATGGCTGACTAACACTACGTACCTGCAATCAATTTCAGCCTCAATTAATAAGGTGTTAGATGCCGACCTTCAACTCAAATTGCATTTAAAGCTTGATGAAATGAGATCGATCGCCATGGAGGCGAGATTTTGCTTCAAGGGAAAGAGCGGAGAGGCAATTGCCGAATTCATAGAAGCTTACCAATCCCTTTTGTTTTCAATGTATCAGTATCAGATTCTATTTAATAAGATGCTCCAGAATGCAAGGGAATATCAATGGACGCTTGAACAGGCTTATGAAAGGTTAGATGAGCCCAATCAACGGAAAGAACTCTTTGAGAAAGAAAATGCTCTTGCCGCTTCATACAAGACTCTATGTCAGCAAAAGATACGAGGTGCGATTCAGCACCAAATAAAACTAACAGGCTCTATATGGCGCTGAGAGAATCGATGGATTACGTGATGACTGGTAACAGCACTCAGTTTCTACTGAGATTCTAAACAAGCTATGTACTGATGTAGTTCTAATTGACCCTAGTGTCTCATTTGCTGGTATCCGTCTGCCACTCGAGCACTTTTGGGATATGGCAATACGAAATAAATGTCAGATCACATTGTGTCATAGGTCAACTCAAGAAATACTTATTGAAAAGCGCTTAATAGCAATAAGGGAGGGGTATGTGAGCAGTTGCCGATTTGCTCCTTTCAAATAAAACCAATTTGGTACTTATTAAGTCTTATGGGTCGGTCCCGTCCATCTTTACTAGACCATAAGCTGATACCATATTTTTATTCAAGTCGGCAATTAGCGCTCCCGACTTGATTCCATCGTCTTAATACCATTTACCCAAATGTATTAAGTAATGCGGCTTTATATCGGAAGGTTGGTTACGCCTTGAGCATTTTTAGCAAATTCCGGCTTCCTTCCAAGGAGGGTATTTGCCAGGAAAATCAACTTAGGCCAATGACTCCAAAGTATGATTCTAGTCAACATGGTCGTTACGTTGGCCGGCTTAACGATGCTCTATATAAGCAAAATTGCAAAAATGTAGCTCTCTCAGGATCTTATGGAAGTGGCAAGAGCAGCATTTTGGAACAATTTGCTAAAGAAGCGAAGGCGGGTGGTCATTATATTGCAAAAGTTAGTTTGGCAAATTTTTGTACCGGCACGAGCAGCATTGGGCCAGATTCCAAACTTTCAACAACAGCATTACTTGAACGCGAAATCTTAGGCCAGCTTCTTTATCAAGGAGACCCTTCGAAAGCAAGTAAGTCGTCATTCAATCAAGTTCATAACATCGCCCTATATCGTCAGATTCCGAAAATCCTATCCCTATCGTTAGTTCTATTTACAGCCATTATCATCGCGATGCTTCTCCCAGGCGCCATAAAGGGAGATGCCGAACGCTGGTTCAATGCTCTAGCGAGCATGAATGATGATTCCCTGCATCATTGTTTATTGATACTCATCGCCATAGCTGCCGTTACGTTTTTCCTGACTACAATTATTTCTGCATGTCTACTTTCGTCTATAAACAGCCTGCATCTAAAATCAATCTCGACATCAGGCTTGAACCTATCGCTCGATAAGGAAGTCGGCGACTCTTCATACTTCAATAAATATAGGGACGAGCTTATTTATCTCTTCGAAATTAATAAGTACGACACCGTAATTTTCGAAGATATTGATCGCTTTGACGATCTGGGCATTTTTGACGAACTGCGGAAACTCAATGACCTTTTAAACTTAGCGCCTGGCATTGTTGGCAAAAATGGCAATAAGGTTGTTAGATTTGTATATGCTATAAAGGACAGCATATTTACCTTTGGTAATGAGTCCAAAGGAGCTTCAAAAGAAGTTCTTGGCTCCGGTCGTGTCAAGTTTTTCGACATGGTCATTTCTGTAGTGCCGTTTATTTCTAAGTTTAATGCCAATGAAATGGCCGCCAAGGTTTTCGTTTCGGAGCTAAAGGATGCCGGTCAGACAGACGAAAGTGCGCGCTATTCTGATTTACTTCTTCTGGCCGCTCCATATATTGCAGACATGCGCTTGATGGTCAGCATCCGTAATGACTATCTGGTCATGACACATGAAATGGGTTCCCCTTCTTTCGGTAGTCCCTCTGCATTGGGGTTGACCTGTACAGGCATTTTAGCAATTGCTATTTATAAAAACCTCTATCCTCTTGAATATGAGGACCTTCGAATCGGCAAGGGCAAGTTAAATGAGCTGTACGACATACATCAAAAGGGGATTAATCGATTGCTTCCGCAGTATTTGGCTGCAACTAAACTCGTCCAACGCTTCAAAGAACACGGTGATCTTGTGGATGAGATTGCCGAAACGCTGGGCAATGAGCTTAAGGAGGCTTTGGATGAACGCGTCTATTCAATAAGCTGTCTATCAATAGGAAATAATTCTTTTGACACGCGAAGCAATTACTCTGACAGCATATTTCGAAAGAGTTTCTGGGTAGAGTTCTTTTCACTTAACCCCGAGGAATTCCTCTATATCGGCCATGGTCCCAATTATGGCAGCGAAGGTGTAAGGCTGACCAAAAGAGAGTTTCTTGACTTAGTTGGTATCGATTTGCCTGATATCGGAATGAAAGTTCTGTTGAACGATGGATTTAGCGACACCTCGTTTGCCAGCTTAGATTCAAAAACCGAACAACTTCGTACTGCTGATTTTTATTCTAAGCAAGATTTGCTTTGTCCAATCAATACCAATGGAGGGGAAGAGCGTCTTGAATCCTTTGCCAAAATTGTTAAACAAATAATAGGCGACGAACTTGTTTGCGAACTTATTAGGAAGGGTTATATAAGAAAAGACTTTGACCTTTACATATCTAAATATCCTACTGATGCAAAGCCGCGCGTTATTAACTTTGTCTATCACTGCTATCAGCGCGGTGTTCAGGACCTCGATTATTTCTTAGATGATGACGATTGCAATGCAGTTTTTAAAATCATTCCGACCGTTCACTTGGATCGTCCATGTTGTTTCAACCGTTATTTGCTGTCGCATATTCTTGGCGGAGGGAACGCTCCTTCAGCCAATGTTGGTCGTGATGCAGTCATTACAACTGTAAACGGTATCGTCAACAATTACACAAGCTCAGGAAGACAGATAATCGAACGCTTGCTTGAGGAATATCCCAACAATAAGAGTCTTGTGCACAAGTTTATTTCGGCATTGCTTAATCAAACCGAGCGTAGCTTCGATATCCTCATTGAGTCATCAGGGAGCGTTTGCGCGACTCAGTCCCAGCGCGAGCTTGTTTCCTATGCTTTTGCGAACATGAATCTGGATGTTTCTTATACATGCGAGTCGAGTTCTTCCTGGCTGTCGAAAAATATTGAGACCATGTCAATCGCTGATGCAGTCTCAAACGAAACTAGGGCTAATGTTATAGCGAATTATCTCAGTAGATGTTCAATTACCATTCACAAGCTAAGCGCTCTTGGAACTGAACTCAGCTCTTCGGTTGCCGAACTTGGAAACTATGACGTCACGCGCGCCAACTTGTTGTCTGCATGCAAAGCATCGGATCTTCCAACGCTAGACACGCTCGAGGAAGCATATGCTTCTGTCTATAGAAGGGTCGTTTCTTCTGAGGATTCGCTTAATTCTTACCTGACGGCTTTATATCCAGCTGAATATTCGATTGCTGGATTCCCGCCCTTTATCTTTACTAGCCTCTGTCGAGCTGCGGAGTCATGGAGCGATTCGGCCAACGTTGACGAACTCGCAAGTTCAATCATTGCCAAAATAAAACTAGACGGTGGCGAAGTTAATCTGAATGAACTCGATTCTAACAATTCAATTGATAATACAGGCGCCATGGGAATCGCGCTGGTTCGAGAGCTCGTTTTCAACCAAAAAGTTGCAGGGACATTAAGCAATGCGAACCTTATCTTGAAGCTCGAAAGTGTCGATGATTTGAGTAGCGAACTTCGCCTGTTTGATAGATTTATAAAACAATTTCCGATTATTGAAATGCCTGTCGAACAAAATCTGGGTGATTCTGTCGTTCTGGATCTAGCTATTGGATTATTGTACAAGGCACATCTGACATCTACCAATTTGCTCAACGCAATGACCAGGCTAAGAGCGATTAACAGAAGCGTTTTCCCTCTTACGATTGATAAGGAATCGATTGATAAAATGCATTGCTATGACCCTGCCCTCGTTGAGCTGACTGAAAGAAACTTTATTGGACCAACAAAGACTGTTTATGAGTATTTAGACGGACCCAAGTGGAATTCTCGCAGGAAGGTTCTAAAGAGGCTGTTGCAAAAATATCCTACGAAAGACCGGTCTATCCTACCTCGTATCTTTTCGTGTGATTTGCCTAGAATTGTCTCGGCTGCAAATTCCTGGGGATCTTGGTTGGCTGCGGATATCGCATCTAATCCGCACTATTACCTTGATCAGAGCTGCAAGGATGATTCCGAAAAGGCGAAGGTGATTGCGGAGATTGAAGATAGGGCCAAAAAGCACGGTCTTCTATAGTTTGCTCGACCTTTACGGCAACTACTAGCGGCATACGTCTACGCAGCTTGTATGCGAATGCCGCCAGTAAAGCATGAGTCTGCGCCACGCCATCAAGATCGGCATGTTCGACGCACGATAGATCTATTCAATAAGGAACGTAGAAATATACAGCGGAACAAGCATTCTGGCTAAAAGGATCGGTGAACGGGCGATTGCGTTCTGCGACAGCCCGTTCACCGACCTCAGCCTCAGTGCCCTCCTGGCCTTGATCCTTCTCGCCAGATGGAACCTCCTCATTCCCTGGACTGCATGGCAGCCCGAGCGTAACGGAGATGCGCGGGGAGGCGTTTAATGGCGGTGCCGAACGGCAATATCCGGCCGGGTGGTCGGCGGTGCCGATTCGCAATATAGGTGGTGTCGAAAGGGCCTAGGGCTCAACTGGGAAGAGCATGGTATTTGGGGACACCTCCGCTCCCCGAATCATCACCTGCTGTCTAAACTGTTAACTCATCAATCCATCAGCAGGAATACAATTGCATCATCATTAATATGATTGCTAAGGAGATACTTAATGCCCGGATTGTTCGCGATGCACTCACTTGTTGTCTATAGGCTTTGGGCAAATACCTATAGACACAAGGAGGAAAGACTTGATGTCTCGAATTACGGCAACAAACCTTTACTAGACTACATTTTTAGCTTTGTTAATGACAATAACGCGCCGTTTCAAGTAAATGAAGGTGAACGGTTCATTCAGTTCGATTCTTATAGGCAAATAAATGACAGTGTTTTAATCAATCTAAAATCTGGTCGCGCGGGACTTCTTGTTGATGTCGTTGACACAAGAACAATGACCGATAGTGGAATTTCCTACACAGAGGAAATGGCCGGTATGGTCCCTTCTAGGCTACTCATTAAATGTACTCCTGGATTAGGCTATGCGCTGATTGGGATTGAATCAGTTCCGAATGGCGGAGGCGCCTCAGTGCCAGTTACAGCACTAAAGAATTATATTGCCAGTCATTCAACAGGAATATCCTTAAAATCAGAACGAGTGCAAGAAAGGTCTGCACTTGACGCATTTACGGGAGTGGAGCAATTCGAACTTCGCCGTTATCGCCCCTCCAAAAACATTGAAGACGGTACCGTGGCAAACGTGGGAACTATGTCATTCATTGCAAAACATAAAAGAGGCCTTCGCATCCCTCTAGCGACAATTGATATGATTAAAGACAAGAAAGCGGTTGCGGAGTATTTTGGCGTTACGAGCAACTATTCTGGTCGAGAAGAAGTTTTTGCCACGCTAAAGCAACGTGACGGAAAACCTAAAACGTTTATGCTTGATAAGGAATTCGCAGTTCCCATAACTGAAGTATTAAATGAATCAGGACAGCCGCCACTTTCTGATGATCAGTTTATCGCCGTTTGTCTTGATAGTTTCGCTAGAGCAGAGGATGTTTTCAATAGAGATAAATAGTCTATTACGTTACTCCGGAAGGTCGGTAGCATGGGCAAAATTGACTTCTGGCAACTTCTAATCAAATATATTGATACACTCCGCAATTATCAATCTAATAAAATATCGCACGGCGATATATTTGTTCAGCTAATTGTTCCTGCTTTGCTGTCGGTGGCTCTGTTTTTTAATTGGCCTGACGGCTGCATTAACCTTGAAGATTTAATATCTAATCTCATTAGCTGCATCTCTATAATTTCTGGCCTTATGTGTGGTGTTGCGGTACTTCTCTTTCAATTGCGCTTGCAAATGAGCTCTCAAATAGATCCAAAACCACTCGATCGCGAGTTTACAATGGTTGATGAATCTTTTCATATATCTATGTGGACTGTTTTGGATGGGCTCTTCGTTGTTGGCTTGTTATGTATTGCCCCATTGACAAAAAACTTCAATGAGCTATTTTCCAGATTCTTATTCTGTCTCGCGGCCTTCTTTCTTCTTAACTTTCTACTTGTCACACTCATGACTCTAAAACGAATTAGCGCTGCATACACAGCGTTTTCACGCGGCTGGAAAATGTAGTCCCAAGCCCATGAGCTTTTGATAATAGTGCTTCACGGAGCCGCGCATATATAGAATAGTCCAAATCAAATCAGAGTTTTGCGGACGCAGTCAACGATCTCGGTTGCATACGCAATGACTTACGAACATCGTTTGACGTGATCCGCTCCTTTCACCGATTGGCAAAACGATTTACACCTAATTATTGGCACTTCTCTGGGGCATTTTCTTTGTTTATGCCTTGATCTCGCTAAACTAATAACTGCTGCTACCAGGGCATTTTCTGGTGCACATTCTATTGGCTCAGGCGAAGATCGGAGCGGATATGTTTGCTGCCGAGTCCTACACCAGCCGTCATCACATTGCGATTGTTGCCATGGCCTGCCTATGCGTTTTGCTGGGCGGGCCTTCTTATGCCGCGGGCGCGGAGAGCCTCATCATCGCGGGCGCGACGTACTACGAGCCGGGTGTGTCGGGCCCCGGCTGGGCCTGGACCGATGCCGACCACCTGGAGCTTGACGGCTACGCGGGCGAGGCCATCGGCGCCGACGGCGACCTGGTGCTGACACTTGCCGGGCAAAACTCCGTGACGGAGTCGCATGCGCCCGATGCGGACATCACGCTGTGCGGCATGGAGGCATGGGGCAATCTGACGCTTCGCGGCACCGGGTCCCTGACGGCGACGGGCTCGCAGTGCGGGATCCACGTGTCGGAGGCGCTCGTGGTGGACGGCTGCACCGTCGATGCACGGGCGGACGGGGCCGATATTACGAACGAGGCGGTTGCCGGCG
>ENA-OQIZ01000868-OQIZ01000868.1-human-gut-metagenome-genome-assembly--contig:-NODE-868-length-13459-cov-5.103510_pt1 | contig 13459 bp, 9 predicted proteins | sample MGYA00242593_ERZ504758 | MGnify/ENA primary metagenome ERZ504758 (study PRJEB26092, sample SAMD00036364) | human gut metagenome | host: Homo sapiens | study: EMG produced TPA metagenomics assembly of...
GGTGCGCGGCCTTGAACTCATGAAAGAGCCGGTACGCGGGGAGGGTCTCCTCGTGTGCTGCGGGGCGGCAGTTGCGCGGGGAAACCTCTGCGGTGACCAGCTTGTTATGATCCCACTTGATGTAATCGATGCCGAGATCGCCGACAAGCTTGTCCATGGCACCGTAGACGTAATCGAAGGCGTCCGGATTGGTCAGATCCACGACCTGCTGGGTACGTCCCTGCATCGGCAAACGGTTCGCGGTGGGCTTCATGACCCAGTCGGGATGCTTGCGGAACATGTCGGAATCGGGGTTGACCATTTCAGGTTCGAACCACAGACCGAATTCCATGCCCTTGCCGTGCACGTAATCGGCAAGCGCCTTGAGCGACTTCGGGCCATCGGGCCACACTTCCTGGGAGACCTCCCAATCGCCCAGACCGGAGGTGTCGTCACGGCGGGAACCGAACCAGCCATCATCCACCACGAAACGCTCCACACCGCTTTCCGTGGCCTTGTCCGCAAGCGCGGTGAGGGTGTCGTAGTCGTGGTTGAAGTAGACGGCCTCCCACGTGTTCAGGATCACCGGACGCGGCTTCGCGGCGATGTTATGCTCCGCACGCCAATCGCGATGCGCGTTGCGGATGTAGGCATGGAATCGGGATGCGACCTCGTTGAGGCCTTCGCCGAAGGAGCCATACAGCCACGGGGTGGTGTAGCCTTCGCCCTTGCCGAGGCTGATTTCGCCGCCGAGCAGCACTTCGCCGCCGCCGAGCACACCTGCGGTGTAGGGCAAGCGTTCCGCGGAAAGCACGCTGTTGCCGCTCCAGCCGACATGTGCGGAGTAGACATCGCCACGGGTGAAACCGAATCCGGTCTCTCCGACGGACAGCAGCAGTGTGGCGTCGAAGTCCGGGCGGCCAGCCATGGAGACCTTCTCGAACCTGCCAACGGTGAGCGGCTGACGCTGCGGGGAGCGCTCGTGCAGATGATGACCGGTGGTGGTGAGGATTTCCGTAGCGTCGGCGGGAACGGTGTAGGCAAGTTCGACCGTGCCCACTTCAAGCTGCCCGCCGCCAAGGTTGACGACCTCGGCACGCTGCCTGATCAGGCCGCTGACATCCAGCTCACAGGTCCAGACAAGACCGACGCCCTGTTCTGCGTCTTCGGCGGTGACCACGACGGTCGGTGTCACCTTGGTGCCGCTGACCGCCCACTGCGGGTAGCCGTCCTTCACACTCATCTCATAGGCGTTGCCGGCCTGCATGTCCTCGACCTTGATATCGGTGACCGCGAACTTGCAGAACAGTTTTCTGCCATCGCGGCGCACATCGAAACGATCGGCACCCAGCCAGGATTCGGACTGGGTCGGCAGCACGCTCGGATACGAGGTGTAGTCGAGGGCACCGGACACACGCTGCGGACGCTGGGCATCATACATGCCAAGCACGGTTTCGGGTGCGCTGAGCGGACGCCCCCAATGGACGAAACGGGGCAGTTCGCCTGCGGGGAACACGAGCGCGAAAGCCACATCAGCTTCCGGCTGTTCGGCGTATACGCCGGTGAGCGCGGTGCCGTCGGAAGCATTGCCCTGGAACTTACGAATGTGCGACATTGCATCATCCTCCTCTTGAACGACTGGTTTCGTGTCACTAATCTTACGCCGGAGCGCTTTCCTTGCCAGCCTCAGCGTGTTTCTTGTTTTAGGAAAGTAATTTGGTTGAAACGCCTCGCCGTTCCCTGCCGCAGTATCTGCGGTTTATTTGACGAGTAACCCGATTTCTGGAGGGCAAAACGCAAGAAACGTTGAAATTCCAACGTTTTTTATTTGACGGTTATTTGACGGTTATTTGACACGATGACGGAGAGCGGGCACCCGGCAGGCGGCGAATGCACGGCGGACAAGCAACAAGCACACGACGAATAAGCGATGTGAAGCGACGCGCACATGACCTGACTCCATCGATGTAGCATAAGCGACGAGAGAACAATGCGAGGCCGCGGAACTCCGCGCATTTTCAGAGGATTCAGAGGAGGAATGAGAAGCACAATGACCAACCGCGATCAAAAGGCGATTCATGGCAGCGCGCGCAAACAGTTGACGATCATGCTGGCCGTGGGATTGATGGCAGGCGTGTTCTCCGGCATGTTCGGCATCGGCGGCGGCACCGTCATCGTTCCCGCACTGGTGTGGATCGGCCTGTCGCAGCGGCAGGCCGCGGCGACGTCCATTTGCGCGATCATCATCACGTCGATCTCCGGCGTGGTGTCCTACGCACAGGAAGGTCATGTCGATTGGATTGCGGCGCTGCTTATGGCCATTGGCATGATGGGCGGATCTCAAATCGGCAGCTGGCTGCTGTCAAAACTGTCCGAACTGTTCCTGCGCTGGTTCTATGCGGTGTTCCTGATATTCGTGATCGCTTCGCAGATATGGTTCACACCATCACGTGATTCGACGATCCACCTGACTGCGATCACCGGATGTGCAATCGTGCTGGCCGGCGTCTTCATCGGCACATTGGCCGGATTGCTCGGCATCGGCGGCGGCTCCATCGCGGTCCCCGCGCTGTCACTAATCTTCGGCGCATCCGACCTCATCGCCCGAGGCACGTCGCTGCTCGCCATGTTCCCCAGTTCGATCACTGCCACGGTGGCGAATCGGAAACGCCATCTGGTCATCGTCAAGGACGGCCTGATTATCGGTATCGTCTCCGCGATATCCGCGCCATTGGGCACCCTGATCGCCAGTACGATCAGCCCGCGCATGGGAACGAACCTGTTCATCGTCTATCTGACGGTCATCGGTATCCGGTGCCTCTGGACTGCGCTGAATATCACGCCTGCGGCGGCCGAGCTGGTTGCGCGCATCAACCACATCACGCATACGGTGCGCGGCAACCACGGCAAGTGATCCGATAAGGCAACCGGTCGAAAGCCGATCACGCAACAGACCAATCACGCAACAGACCAATCACGCAATAGGCAGATCACACAACAGACAGAACCGGAATCTATCGCCTCTTCGAGAAAAACTCGTGCAGCGCCCCGGCGCATTCCCCCTCGCGCACCCCGCCATACACCTCAGGCATATGGCCGATATGCGGGTCGCGGGGAATATCCCACACCGAACCGCAGGCACCGAGTTTGGCATCCCACGCCCCGAACACGATTCGTCCGACGTGCGTCTGCACGCACGCCCCGGCGCACATCGGGCACGGCTCCAACGTGACCACCAGCGTGCAATCGGCGAGATTCCAACCATGTTCGGCGGCTTCGCGTATGGCGGCGATTTCCGCGTGAGCCAGCGGATCGCCATCGATCTCGCGCGTATTCCACCCCTCGCCTGCGATATGCCCTCGAGGGTCAAGCACCACGGCTCCCACCGGCACATCCCCGTGCTCCGCCGCATACCGTGCCAATTCCATTGCGTGGCGCATCGCCTCATCATCATTCATGTCTGACAGTCTACCTGGATGCGGCACCCCTCGTCCCTCTTCCGTCCCGCCCACGGCGAAGCGCGGGAACCACTGGAACATAGAGCGTGTAACGTTTTTCTTACGCCCCTTCGGTACTGTTGAAAACGTCCCTCCAAGGTAAGGAAACTTGTGGCCGTCATCGAACTTATTCTCTGTATCATCGCCATCGTCGTGGCATCGTCGTTCCTCAGCCGGTTCATACCCAAAGTCTCCACACCACTCGTACAGATCGCGCTGGGCGCTCTTGCCAGCCAGCTTCCGTTCTTCCAGGATGTGCAACTGAACCCGGAACTGTTCATGGTGCTGTTTATCGCACCGCTGCTGTATCTCGAAGCACATGACATCAACAAGTCCGAACTGTTGAAAACGGTGAAACTCAGCCTGTCGCTCGCCATCGGACTGGCCATCGCCACCATGGCGGCCGTCGGTTTCGCACTGCACTCCATCTGGCCGGCCATGCCGCTTGCCGCAGGCCTGGCATTGGGCGCGGCGCTTGGTCCCACGGATGCCGTCGCGGTGACATCACTCGGCAAGGAAGCCTCGCTGACCACACGTCAACGCAGCGTGCTCAAAGGTGAGTCGCTGTTCAACGACGCTTCCGGCATCGTCGGATTCCAGTTCGCCATTTCCGCCGCGATCACCGGCCAATTCGCGGTCGGCGAGGCCACAGGCAAATTCGTCGTCTCGTTCATCGGTGGCGCGGCATTCGGTTTCATGGTCGGATTGATCATCAACTGGGTGTTCGAAACCGTACGTTCGTTGGGCTGGGAAACCACCACCACGCGCATCCTGATGGAACTGTTCCTCCCCGTTCTGCTGTATATCGGTGCCGAGCAATGCCATGTCTCCGGCATTCTTTCCGTGGTCACCGCCGGTCTGCTGGTCAGATTCGACCGTACCGGCATCGGTCCGAACGTGGCACGTACGAATATCGTTTCGTCCAGCGTGTGGGGCGTGTTGTCGTTCACGTTGAACGGCGCGGTGTTCATTCTGCTGGGCATGCTGCTGCCCCGGGCGATGACGGCCAGCTGGTCGGATCCGAGCGTGAGCAACAAGCTGCTGCTGAGCGTCATCCTGCTGGTGACCGTGGTGGTCATCGCGCTGCGATTCCTGTGGGTGGCGTTCATGCTGCGCATCGCGCGCGACACTAAAACCGGCAAACGCCGCAAGATGTCGCCTGACCGTTGGCGTTCCGCCGCGGTGATGACCTTCGGCGGCCCCAAGGGTACCATCACCCTGTCGCTGATGTTCACCATCCCGTACACCATCGCCGCCGGCGCTGAATTCCCCATGCGCGACGAACTGATCTTCATCGCGTCCGGCGTGATTGTCATGACGCTGCTGCTGGCCAATTTCGCACTGCCGCTGCTGGCTCCGAACCATGCCGAGAACACATCGTCCGAAATGCGCGAGGTGACCATCGAAGTGTTGAGACGCACGGTGGAGGAGCTCACCACGCGTATCACGCCGGAGAACCGGCGCGCGGTGCTCATGGTCATCGACTCGTACACCAAGCGCATTAGCCGTTTGAAGCAGCTTGCCGGCATCGTTGACCTTCGCGGCTATGAGCAGCTCAAACTCCAGGCCCTGTATTGGGAAAAGGAGTTTGTGCGCAACAGGCAGGCCGAAGTCAAAGCCCATCCGAATCCCAACAAGGCCGTGCAGGAGCTGAATCTGGAAGCGTGTGAACGCATGCTCGACCAGATCATGAATTCATTGCGCCACGCTTCAGCCGACCCGGAATCCGGCCATACCGTGTCGCAGATCCGCGGTCGCATCCGTCGCTTCCAGCATCAGACGGGCAATATTCTCAAGCGTGCGAGCAACCGTATTCGCAGAACCACCCCGCTGGTAAGCGAGGACCAGATCTTCGCGCACATGCAGGTGCTGCAGATCGAGGCGATCGATCACGTCATCAAGCGGCTCAGCGAGGAAATGGGCAAAGACATGTACGATACGGAATTCTGTTCCGCGCTGATCCTCGATTACCGTCGCGCCGAAGCGTCGCTGAAGTCGCGCCCGAATATGGAGGGCAGTACCGCGGCGGCCAATCAGGCGGCCGATATCAAACGCGACAGCTACGGCATCGAACTCGGTATCGTGCAAGACATGCTTGAGGCCGGCGATATCACCAGAACGCAAGCCAAGACGCTGCGCCGCAATATCTATGTGATGCAGGTGGACGCGGATTCCGGCATCTGATTGTTCTGGCCACCGGAACAAAGAAAAACCCCGGTGAGGAGGAGCCCACCGGGGTAACAGAGAAAGGAGAGAAGAAGAAGATTCAATTGTCCGGAACCTGAGTTGCCGGGTCGATTTCGTCGACAACTCTTATATAACACCACGTTCCTGTGTTTACCGCTATGTTTTTCTGATAGATTCCTGAAAGTCGTGAGGAGATTGTGAGCCTATAGGGCGCAGGCACTAGACTTGCGGTCAGTATCGTTTCCATTTGCGAGGAGCTCTCATGCTGTTGTCCGACCACGACATTCTGGCCGCACAGGCCGAAGGACATATTTCATTGGACCCGTGGACGCCGGAAATGGTGCAGCCGGCATCGATCGACGTCAGGCTCGACCGTTTCTTCCGACTGTTCAACAATCACGCCTATACCTACGTCGATCCCGCCGAAAACCAAGGCGAACTCACCGAGCAGTTCGAAGTCAAGGCAGACGAACCATGGATCCTGCATCCGGGTGAATTCGCGCTCGGTTCCACATGGGAATATGTGAAGCTTGATGCCAGCATCGCGGCACGACTGGAAGGCAAGAGCTCGCTAGGCAGGCTCGGTATTCTTACGCATTCCACCGCCGGATTCATCGACCCGGGTTTCGAAGGGCATATCACGCTGGAGCTGTCGAATGTCTCCACGCTGCCGGTGAAGCTGTGGCCCGGCATGAAAATCGGACAGATGTGCTTCTTCCAGCTGAGCTCGCCCGCCGAGCACCCGTACGGTTCCGCGGGAACTGGTTCGCATTACCAGGGGCAGCGTGGACCGACCCCGAGCCGTTCCTACGAGAATTTCTACCGCGCGCAGATCACCGACTGATCGTAGGAGACATCCATCAAGCACGTTTTGGCGGCCTCACCGGCCGCCTTCGCTTATCAAGGAGCAATTTCATCATGACAGATCCGAACGGTGAATTCCGGTTCGATTTCCAGAACAGTCAGCATCCTGAACATACCGCGGATCGTTCCGCCAATCATCAGACCAGACAGCAGGTGCAGCCCACGCAACCGCCCCAGCCGGTACAGCCGGTACAGCCGACTCAGTCTTCCGATTTCGGCGCAACGCAGGCGTTCCCCGCAGCCGGCCAGGACTATGATGCGCTGGGCGCCACGCAGGCGATGCCGCCGGTCTGGGAAGGAATGTCCACGGAGGCGTTGCCCTCGCAAAACATGCCGACAGAAGCGATGCCGCAATCGGCAATGCCCACACAGGCCATGCCACAACAGACGGCTTTCCAGCAACCCGTTTCGCAACAGCCCACCGAAATGTTCGGCACGACGCCGATGCCCCGATCCGCCGTATCCTCGCAGCAGCCGCACATGGCGCAATCCACCGAAGCGTTCCAGCCTATGCAACCCATGCAACCGGCGCAACCCACTATGATCGTGCAACCGGGCGATCAGGCCACACAAGCCTTCGATTTCCAATCCCTGCAAGCCACACAGGCATTCACGCCCGGCGAGCTTCAGCAACCCCGAGTCGCAGGGCAGACCGCACAGGCAACCCAAGCCATGCCGGCAACCCAACCGCGCACCATCAGCACACCCACACAACCCACGATCCCGCCGCCCACCATCCCGCCTGACGATGAGGATGGGAATGACGGGGGCGACGGCAAGGATTCCGACGGCAGGAAGCCGATCAACGGCAAGGTCGTGGGAATCGCCATCGCCGTGATCGTGGTAATCGCCCTGATCGTAGGCGGTGTGATATTCTTCCGGTCGAACAGCGGCAAAATCGCCTACGCAGCGTGTACCAAGGCGCAGTCCTCGTACAATGACGCGATCAAGGACCTCAACGCGGAAGCCACTCAGGCCAAGCAGAACACCCCATCCGCCGACGCCGTGGACAATCAGAGCACGCTCGACAATCTGAACAAGGCCATTTCGGGCGCGCAGTCCATCAGCACGAACGCCTCATGCTCCGCGGATATGAAAACACAGGAGTTGAAGACAAACACCAGTTCGTTCAAGGACGCCACGAAGGACGCGAAAGACGCAAAGAAATCCATCGAGCAGGCGCTGGACGCCGCGACCAGCAGCAAGGACGCCAAGAACACCAGTGCGCTGAAGTCCGACTTGAATGCCAATATCAGCACCGCGCAGACCGTGCTGAACGATTCCGCCGGCAGGGTCGCGGACGAGAGTACGCGCACGGCGCTGCAGGACGCGATCAGCAACGCGAATAACGTCGCCGGACAATCCTCGCCGTCGCAGTCCGATGTGAGCAACGCGAAGTCCCGTCTGCAGAAAGCCGTTTCCGATGTCAACGCCTCAATCAGCGCCAAGCAGCAGGCCGACGCGGAAGCGCAACGACAACAGCAGGAACAGCAGGAGGCCGAAAAGCGCGCGCAGGAGCAGAATCAGAACCAAAGCAACAGCGGTCAGGGTGATTCCGGTCAGACCGACCAGTGCGACAGCACGGACGCCTCCTGCCAAACCTCCGATACCGGGAACTGATCGCGATCCGCATCACCGTTCCCGCGACCGCAATCGCACATGAAGACGACGCCCACCACGGGCGTCGTCTTTTTTCGTATCGCACACAACCACACTGCCACTCCGAACCCAAGCCGCGGAGCAGGAACCTCCGATGCCAGCTATGACGCGGGGTGCTGGGACAATAGGACGCATGGCACTTAAGAAAGGACCGACCAAGGGGTCGGGTGGAAAACACAGAAACGCACTTCGCGGCAAGGGACCGACCCCCAAGGCCGAAGATCGCGTGTATCACAAGGCATACGCGGCCAAGAAGACCGCCGACCGTCGCAAGATGTCCGATCCGCGTTTGGCGGCTCGTCGTCGCGCCGACAAGTTCTCGACAAACAACACCACCGATCTGGTGTTCGGACGCAATGCCGTCCTCGAAGCGCTTCGCGTGGGCGTGCCGTCGAGCACGCTGTACGTGATGTCTCGCATCGAGCATGACGACCGTACGCGTGAGATCGTGAAGATCGCCGGCACACACGGCCTGCGCATGATGGAAGCGGATCGTCTGGAGATGGATCGCATCGCCAGGTCCGGTAACCATCAGGGTGTGATCCTCAAGGTCGAACCGTACCAGTATTCCTCGCTGGCCGAGCTTGCCGACCGTGCGGACAAGAAGGCCCGCGCCATGGAAGCGGCGAACTCCGCGGCCGCACGCATCAGCGCCCGTCCGTTGTTCATCGCACTGGACGGCGTCACCGATCCGCAGAACCTCGGCGCGGTGATTCGTTCCGCGGCGGCGTTCGGCGCCAACGGCGTGATCCTGCCGGAACGTCGTTCCGCTTCGGTGACGGCGGCGGCATGGAAGGTTTCCGCGGGAGCGGCGGCACACCTGCCCGTCTGCCGTGTCGTGAACCTCACCAAGGCCATCGAAGCGCTGAAGGCACGCGGCTACTACGCGGTCGGCCTTGACGGCGGCGGCGACAAGCTGGTCGGCGAAACCGGTTTCGAAAGCGATCCGCTGGTCGTGGTGCTCGGTTCGGAAGGCAAGGGTCTGAGCCGTCTGGTGCGCGAGGCGTGCGACGCCATCGCCGGTATTCCGATCTCCAGCCAGGTGGAATCCCTGAACGCATCCGTCGCGGCCGGCATCAGCCTGTACGCGGTGGCACGCGAACGACGTAGGGCTGCGGAAGCCTGATTCTCAGGACCGCAACCAAGCAACCCGGCAAACCGGTATCCCGGCGATCCGGGACATGATTCGAGGCACCGCCCCACGGCATACGTTCCGTGGGGCGGTGCTTTACATATTCTCCCAATAACAGGCAGGGAATTCTCAGGGAACCACATCGTTAGGCACAGCAACGGCTGGTTATATAAGAATTACCGAAGCGATTCGGATGGAACTCCAACAAGCTCCAGATAATTGAAACCTCTTCTTCTTTCTCTCTCCTTTCTCTTTCCCCGGTGCCAATCACACCGGGGTTTTCTTTTGCGCAGCCGTTCCTCGCTTTGAACACATGCGGGAGTGACCGCAAACAGCCAAGGCACACATCGGATAAACGACGAAGGCCCTGCCCGGCATTAGTGAACTGCGCCCCGTTTGTTGGACGTTGTTAATTAGGATACAGCCCTAGACCGCGAGGGACATGCTCCGGAACTCCTCCGGGGTATGTCCCTCGAGTCGTATCTGGCGCCGTCTGGTGTTCCAATGGATGATGTACGCATCCAGCTCGCGTTTGAACCGCTCGTACGAGTCGAACTCCCGGCCGCGGTAGAACTCGTCCTTCAAGTGGCCGAAGACCTGCTCGGTGGCGGCGTTGTCCAGGCAGTTGCCTTTGCGGCTCATGGACTGGCGGATGCCGAGGCGTTCGAGCTCGTCCCGCCACCATTGGTGCTGGTACTGCCATCCCATGTCGCTGTGCAGGATCGGCTCCGCGCCGGCGGGCAGGCGCTCCGCGAGCATGGCGAGCAGGCGCCTCTGCTGCCCGAGGTCCGGACTGCGGCTCACGTCCCAGGCGACGATCTCCTTGCTGGCCATGTCGTACACGGGCGCGAGGTACGCCTTGCCGCCCGCGACCTTGAACTCGGTGACGTCGGTGCCGAGCTTGGAGAACGGGCGGGCCGAGTCGAAGTCGCGTTTGAGCAGGTTATGCACGTGATCGCCCGTCTCGCCCCTGTACGAGTCGTAGCGTTTCCACGGGTTCCTGGAGCGGATGGCGCATCTCAGTCCCATGCGGCGCATGACCCCGAGCACGGTTTTGGCGGATATGCGCGTGCCGAACTCGTGGACCAGGCACATGCGCACCTGCCGGTGGCCGCACCCGTTCGGGGTGCGCTCCCATATCTCCCGTACCATCGGCTCCACGTCCGGCCTGGACACGTGCGCCGGGCGCGACAGGTGGTGGTAGTACGTGGATTTCGGCAGCCCGGCTATCCTCAGGAGGTGGCCGAGCCGGTGTCCCCGCCCTGCGAGCAGTCGGACGACGGCGCTTCGCTCGCGCCGCGTGACTTGGACGCCCGCAGGGCCCGGAGTTTTTCCAGGTACGCGACCTTCGCCTTCAGGTAGGCGACCTGTTCGGCGAGCTCCTGCTCGCGCGTCGGTTCGGGCTTCGGTTTGGATTTCGCGCCCTTCGGTCTGCCCTTGGGCTTCGGCCTGAGCGCCTCCGGGCCTCCCGCCCGGTATTCGCGGCACCAGCGTTCCAGGGGCGCGACGCTCGCGATCCCGTGCCTGGCCATGACCTCCGTCTTGGTCATGCCGTTCTCGACGTGGTCGCGCGCGGCTGCGACCTTCGTCTCCCAGTCGTAGCGTCTGCTGCCGTTGCCTCCCATGACCGCCTCCTCGCCGCCGGACCTGTACAGCATGATCCAGTTTCTCGCGGTATACACCGGTATGGCAAGCCGTCTGGCGAGCGTGTCCTTGCCGGCTCCGGCCTTGATGAGTTCCAGCGCCTCGCGCCGGAACCCGTCGTCGTAACGTCTCCTTCGATCCTCACGCATACGAAAGAACCGCACCTCCGATCATCGAATCTGAATTTCTTCAGTCCAACAATCGGGGTGCGGTTCATTAGTGCCGGCAGGGCCTTGCAGTCTTACAGCCTTGCAGTGGCTTGGCGGATTTCACACGTTTCACACGACGGCGAAACCCGCATAGACGCGACGGATGGCGGGAGCACCGTCAGTGCGCCCACACCGCGGCGTCGGGATCGTAATCGGGATCGTACCCGTCGTCATCGCCGTCACCGTAGGTGCTTTCATCATCGATGACGCCCGAATCGGCTTCCTCAAGCAGCGCGTTGATGGCCTTGTCGTCAAGCTTGTAATTCGGCAGCACATTGTCGATATAACTCTTCACGGCTTCGGCCATCGGCACGTCATGCCCGGCCTCCTCCGCGAGGAACCAACGATGGGTCAGGATCTCGTGGAAGAACTGGGCGGGCTGAATCTGCGAACGGTATTCGCGCGGAATCATGCGGACCGTCGGCTCGAACACCTCACGCATCCAGTCGGTGGCCACGATTTCGAGATCCTCACCTTCACGCCACGTGGAGGCACGGTAGGCGTCGAGATCGTTGAGTAGCCGTCGAGCCTGATTCTCCTGCACGTCGAGGCCGGTAAGCCGCAGAAGCTTGCGGGAAGCGTAGCCGGCATCCACCACGCGCGGACGGACGAGCACGCGCTTGCCATCCTCCGTGGTCTTCATTTCCAGCTCGTCGACGTCGAAACCGAGCTCGTTCAGCTTGTTGACGCGCTTCTCGATCTTCCACATCTCATCCGGCTTGAACTTGTCGGTGTCGGTGAGTGCGCTCCACAGCGAATGGTAACGATCCACCAGACGGTTGCCGATTTCGATCTCATCCACGTCGCCGGGCAGCAGTTTGCCGTAACTCAGATCCATCAGTTCGCCGATGATGTTGGTACGGGCCAGATCAATATCGTATTCGCGCTGGCCTTCGGTCAGATTGATCTGCAGGTCACCGGTTTCAGCATCCACCAGGAACGCGGTGAACGCATCGGCATCACGCAGGAACAGTACGTTGGACAGCGACACATCGCCCCAGTAGAAACCGGCCAGATGCAGACGCACCATCAGCACGGCCAGGGCGTCGATGAGACGTTCGGCTGTATCGGGGCGCAGATTGCGGGCGAACAGCGCACGGTACGGCAGGGAGAACTTCAGATGCTTGGTGACCAGAATGGCCTCCAGCGGTTCACCATTGTGGTCATGCCGGCCGGTGACCACGGCGATCGGCGTGACGGCGGGCAGTTCCAGCTTCTGCAGACGGCGAAGGTTCTCGTATTCACGTTCGGCCATCTGCTTGGTGATTTCCTTCATGGCGTAGACTTCGTCGCCTACGTGCACGAAACGCACAACGTGTCTCGAAATGCCTCGCGGGAGATTGGCGAGCAGATCCTGAGGCCAGGAGGCCAGAGGCTCGTGCCACGGCAGCGTGAACATCTTCGGGTTGGAACTCGCCGCGGTGATCTTCAGCGCCTGCGGTTCCGCCGCGTTATCCGGTTCGCTTTCCGCGTTCACGGATGTTGCCATGGCGACACGGGGGTCCAGTTGGGACACATCAATTGGATTAGGGGTCATAGGTCAAGATTTTACGCATGCCACCACCCCAGGGATTATGAATGAACTATATGGTGACTGAACGATTCTGCAGGGAGGTATGGGAATACAAAAAGAAGCCCCGCATCGTAGCGGGGCTTCTTCAACGAGACGGTTAGAGAGGAAGAGAAAACGCCTCGTTTAATGGTTGGCCAGTTCCGCGTGGAACCGGTCAAGTCTATTGCGACCGGCCTTGCGGCCTGTCACTCGACTCAGTTCAGACGCAGCTCGGTCGACGGAGCGAACAGGTGCATCTTGGCCGGGTCGATCTTGATCTTGACGGTCTGGCCGATCTTCGGCAGCGCACGCGGGTTCACACGAATCGTGGTGAGCTTGTTCTGGTCGGACATGACCTGGGTGGCCTCGGCGGCGGAGCCGTCGGTGATGATGTTGCCGTAGATGTAGCCGTCGGAACCGAGATCCTCGATGTTGACGACCTTCAGGGAGAAGGCGTTCGGATCATCGGAGGTAGCCAGGGAGGCGTCTTCCGGACGGAAGCCGACGACGATCTGGCCCTTGTCCTCGGCGGTCAGCTTGTTGACGGCCTCAGCCGGCAGATCCACGGTGTCCTCGCCGATCTTCGCCTTGCCGTTCACCACCGGGTGGGTGTTGATGTTCATCGACGGGGAGCCGATGAAGCCGGCGACGAAGACGTTGGCCGGGCGATCGTACAGCTCGGTCGGAGCGCCGACCTGCTGCAGGACGCCGAGCTTGATGACGGCGATGCGGTCGC
>ENA-OQIZ01000881-OQIZ01000881.1-human-gut-metagenome-genome-assembly--contig:-NODE-881-length-13389-cov-2.781632_pt1 | contig 13389 bp, 10 predicted proteins | sample MGYA00242593_ERZ504758 | MGnify/ENA primary metagenome ERZ504758 (study PRJEB26092, sample SAMD00036364) | human gut metagenome | host: Homo sapiens | study: EMG produced TPA metagenomics assembly of...
TGGATCAGGGGATGAAGAGTGAGATCGAGCAGGAAACGGATGGGGAGTTTCAAAGAGATCTGCCGGGAGCGAAGGGACGGATCCGTCTTCACAGGAATCATAATTATGGGTTTCCTTTTGGTTTTTTAAAGGAAAAGCCACAGCTGGTAACAGCGGTTCCTCTGGCTGTTTCCTCTGATGTGGCCGGCGCGCTCTCCATGATTTTGGTGAGAAAGGGCTGCGGGATTCAGAAGGTGGGGCTTTCTATGGTTTTGGGAGGCGCGTTAAGCAACCTGTATGACCGTTTTAAACGGGGATATGTGGTGGACTATTTTTCATTTTCACTACCAGGGATTAAGAAGGTGGTATTTAATCTTGGGGATCTGTTTGTATTTTTGGGTACAGCTTTGTTTCTTTTAGGCGAAATGGGAGAGGAGTTTAAAAAGAAAGTAGATTGATTTAGGCAGAAAACATTCCGCCAAGCATCCCTCCCAGGGCGCAGACAGCCATTACGGTGACGGAGCGTTCTGTGTCAAGGGCGGACCAGGGGTTCATGGCCCAGGAGACCGCGAAGAGGATGAGAAAGTAAAAAAGTCCTGACAGCAGTCCCCAGAAGAACCTTCTCTGGCGCAGACGTTTTCCTGCTGCTGCTCCGCCTGCCAGACAGGCGGCCAGATAGGCACACTTCTTCGCCCTGGCGTGGTGTCCCAGCCGCGCGGCAGGCACCAGCAGCAGCAGTGCCGCCAGCGGCAGATAGACGAGCTTGCCCGGGGCCAGCAGCACGCCGCAGAACAGCAGCGCCGTCAGCCGGGCGGGGGAGAGCGCCTTTTTCTGATTCGGGCCGAACGCCGCGTCCATCAGCAGCGCCGTGAACACAAAGCACAACCCCAGCAGCGGCGCGTCCCGGCTGAAGCTGGCCGCCAGGTGCAGCGTCATGGGCAGCAGCGCGGCCACGGTAAAGACCCGCTTGCCGAACGGCGCGGTCTTGACCGCCAGCGCCGCCAGCGCCGCAAAGAGCAGCAGATTTGCAAGCCGCCCCAAAAACAGCGCGGGCGCAAAGCCAAAATGCAGCACATAGGCCAGAAATACCGCCGCCGCACTGACGACGTACAGAAGCGGGTTCTGGTCAGTCTGCAATTCATTATATTCCTGATGGCTGTCAAAGGGCTGGTCTGTGGTGGTGAACAGCTGGGAGGTGAACGCCTCCCACGTAAAGACCGTCGTGTTCTCGTTTTGCAGGTCGGCGTCCTCGTCACCGACGCGGCGGAAGCTCATCGTCGTGGGCACCTTACCCATCCGCCACTCGTCGTGGGACAGGTCGTTGGCCCAGCGGCAGGCCAGCGTAAAGCTCTGGTTGATGTGGTATTTCTCGTCGGGCGCGGCATAAGGCGGCAGCACAAAGCTGTACAGCAGTCCAAAGCCGAGCACCAGCACAAAAACAAGACGGTGCAGTGCCAGTTTTTTGCTAAGCACCGCCCACACGGCCAGCGCGGCCAGCACGGCGGCCAGCACGCCCACAAGCAGGAAGAACCGCGTCAGGTAGCCGCCGATGCGCTGGTAGGTGATCTGCATCGCCATCGTGCCGTCGATCACACGGTCATCCACGGCCATCTGCTCCTTCCAGAGCGCGACACCGTCGCTGTGGCCGATGGCCAAAATCGCGTCCGTCGCGTAGTGCGGCGTGACAGCCAGCTTGTAGCGGCGGCCCTCCTGCCCGGTCACGGCGGGGTCCATCCCCAGGGTCGTGTACTGGTCGGGCACGATGTAGTCCATCGTACCGACGGAGCGGGACAGCTCCTCGCCGGTGTCGGCGTCGTAGAGCACAACGTCCAGCGCACCGCAGGGCTGGTCACCCGGCAGGTAAAATTCAAGACCTATCGTCAAAATATCCTTGTCGTAGGTAAAGACCTGCGTTGCGGTCTGGCCGTCCTGCAAAAGCTCGGCCCGCAGGAAGTCGGTGACGATTTCACTGCGGCCCTTGCCCACATCGGGCCGGACCTTCGCCAGCCAGATCAGCACCACGCCCGCCAGCAGTACGACAAGCGTTGCCAGTGCCGCCAGCAGGGGGGTATGTTTTTTGTTTTTCATGAAATCTCCTTCCGTTAGGCCGTAGAGGCGGATGCTCGCATCCGCCCGCGGGTCGATGCAAGCATCGCCCCCTACAGCCGCCCGCAAGTTTAGCGTTACAATTCCACCTGAAACGCCTTTTTCACAGCGTCGTTCCAGCGTCCGTCCCCGCGCAGGATCTTCTCCACCGCTCCGCGGACGGCACCCTCGCCGCCGCGCTGGGGGCAGATATAGTCGGCACGCGCCCGCACCTCCGGCGCGGCATCCGCCGGGCAGGCCACAAAGCCGCACAGCGCCATGGCCGCCAGATCGTTCAGGTCGTCGCCACAGTAGGCGACATCGTCCCGCGCGTAGCCGTTTTCAGCCATGAAATCACGCAGGAACGCAGCTTTTTTGCCAACATTCTGGTAGATGTCGGTGATTTTCAAATCTGCGGCGCGGCGGCGCACGGCCTCGCACTCGCGCCCGGTGCAGATCATCACGCGGATGCCCGCCGTGTGCGCCAGCACCAGCCCGGCGCCGTCCTTGATGGCAAATTTCTTCAGCTCATTGCCGGTGGCGTCGTAGTAGACGCCGCCGTCGGTCATCGTGCCGTCCACGTCCAGCACCAGCAGTCGTATCATCGTCAGCCCCTCTCGTACTCGCTGGGGGTGATGAATTCCACGGGCAGGCCCGCCGCGCGGATAGCCCCCGCCATCTGGGCATTGTAGGCCGCACCGCGCCCAGTGTGGGTGTGCAGGCCCTCGTCCGCGTAGGCGGCAGTGCCCGGCCTGTAGCCGTCGGCACCGGCCAGCAGCACCCGCGCCGCGCCGCACTGGCGCAGCAGACGCAGCAGCATCAGCACGCTGTTGCCGCCCTGCGCGTCGGTGGCGGACAGCCGATCATAGTTGACCACCGCCGCGTCCTTGTCGGCGCGCAGGTTGCTGGTCAGGATCAGCGGGCAGGGGTAGGCGGCATCCACGTCAAAGCGTTTTGCGTTCGTGAAAAACGCATAGTCGGGCGTCACAAAATCCGGCACAAAGTTGGCCGAGACTGTCACGTCGGCCTGCGCGGCTGCTACAGCGGCACGTCCAGCCTCGGCAGCCAGACTGCCGCCGGGGGCCAGCACCAGCACGGTCTTGCCCGCAAAGGCCCTCTGCAGGGCGGCCAGTGCGCCTGCGTCGTCGATGCGGCGGTTCTTGTACTCGGTGTAGAGCGTGTCGGCGTAGGCGGCATCAAACACAGTCTTTTTGTTCGGCGCGATGGCCGCCAGAATATGGTTGATGTCGCGGTTCGTCAGATCGCCCTTGCCAAGGTAATGCTCGGCATAGTTGCGGTGCAGATTGAACTTGGCCGACAGGAAGTACGCCGGGGTGTAGCCCCACGCGCAGTTGCCCTTGATGGGCGCAATGTGGTCCTGAATGGCATCCATGAGGTCGTCAATGTTGTAGTGGCCGCCGAAGTACTCATTCATATAGTCGGCGATCAGCTCAATCGGCAGGTTGCCGGGGATGCGGCCCATGCCCATCAGGCTGCCGTCCACAGCCAGGTCGCGGCGCAGATGCTTGTCGAGAAATTCCTGCGCCAGGCAGAAGCTCAGCGCCATGTTCTCATGCAGGTGCAGCGCCAGACGGATGTCCGGGGCTAAATTATGGTCAGCCATGCTGACGATGCGCTCCAGATCGCGGCGGCGCATGCTGCCGAAGGTATCCACAATGGAGAACTGCCACGGATGAATTTCGTTGACCTGCTCAAAGATCCAGAGCAGGTCCTTGTCGCTGTAGCCCATGATGTTGATGGGGTTGATGGAGACCTTGTAGCCCAATTCTTTGATGCGGCGGGCAAAGTCCATGCCGTCCTTAATGTCGTAGTCATGGGCGGTGATACGGATGATTTCAATGCCGTGGCCGTCGTAGGGGGACAGCTTGGCAATGTCGTAGTTGGAGCGCATCGCCATGCCGGAGTACATCGTGTGGCCGCGCTGGCCCTCGTCGGGCAGCAGGCGGTTCAGCTCCTCAATCGTGTTGCAGACCGTCACGTCGGGGTCGTAGCCGTCCACATTGCGCAGAAAGCCGACCTCGACGATGTCCACGCCCGCGCGGGTCAGCGTCTGGATGATGCGGCGCGCCGAGCCGAAGCCCCACTGCCAGTTGTTCACATAGCCGCCGTCGCGCAGGGTGCAGTCCAGCAGTTTAATATCAGCCATGCTGCTTCTCCTTCAAAATTTCATTGACCAGCGCCAGATCCTTCGGCGTGTCCACGCTGACCGTCTTGTACGGGCTGACGATGGCGTGTACCTTATGGCCATTCTCGATAAAGCGCATCATGTCGTTTTCCTCGGCCTTTTCAAGGATGGATTTCGGCGTATCATGGTAGAATTTCAGTGCCTGCTTGCTGTACAGCTGAATGCCGGTGACCTTCTCGTACTCGAAATCCAGCGTGCCCTTCGGGTAGGGGATGGGGCTGCGGGAGATCAGCAGGATCTCCCGCGCGGCGTTCGTCACGACCTTTTGGTTCGAGAAGTCGATGACGTCGGCGGGGTGCTCCATAACGTTCGTCAGCACCGCGACGTAATAGGGGTCATCGGGCAGCGTGTCAGGCAGGATCAGGTCGAACGCCGCGGGGTTGACCAGCGGCTCGTCGCCCATGAGCTGCAGGTAGAGGTCGGCGTCCTCGACGGTGCTGACCTCCCAGATGCGCCCGGTGGGGGTGTCGTGGTCGGGGCTGGTCATAATATACCGCATATCGTAGGTTTTGCAGGCGTCGGCAATGCGCTCGTCGTCAGTGGCGATGAGCACATCGTCCAGCTTCGGGCAGGCCCTGGCGGCCTTGTAGACCCAGTAGATCATCGGTTTGCCCAGCACATCGGCCAGCGGCTTGCCCGGCATCCGGGTACTGGCGTAGCGCGCCGGGATCACAGCGATTGTTTTCATGAGTGTACCTCGCTTACACGGCGGCCTGAACAGCCGCCTCTATCGTTTGGCATACGCCGTCAAAGCGGCGGTCTATGTCCAAATTGGTGAACCGCAGAACCCTGATATGGTTCTGTGCGAAAAACTCTGTGCGCAGACTGTCGGTCTGCTGTTGCTCGGGCGTGTAATGCTGTGCCCCGTCCAGCTCGATGACAAGCCTTGCTTTTGCGCAGTAGAAATCAGGGATATAGCCGCCGATGGGCTTTTGGCGCTGGAAGCGCGGGGTGAAGGTGCGGAGAAAGCAATACCACAATTTACGCTCCCATGGGGTCATATCTCTGCGAAGCTGCTTTGCCAGCGGTACGTTTTTTCGATTGTAGTAAAGCATTGCATATATCCTTTCACGGGTGCCTTTGGGAAGGTTCTCTCCCTCCGGCGCTCCGCGCCACCTCCCTCGCAGAGGGAGGCAAGGCGCCTTGGCCCCCTCTGCGAGGGGGCTCCGCCCGCAGGCGGTGGGGGAGAGAACCTCCCGGCCGGATGCCGTTTTCCCCGCGCATCAGACCAGTTTTCTCGCCTCCTCCAGTGTCAGCAGGATCTTCTCATCCGCCGCGGTGAAGCCGCGCAGGACGAAGCTCTGCACGGTGACGGCACGGGCGAAATGGAAGGGGAGGCAGAAGTTCAGCACCTCGCTGGGCATCGTGCGCTCCAAAATGACTGCATCGGGGAACAGGGCGGCGTAATCCGTCGTGTCCCGCGGGTGGGTCTTGATAAAGAGCGGCCCAACGGCGTATTTTTCCGCCACCGCTTTGAACATCGCGTCCTGTTCCGCTTGGGTCATCAGCCCGTCGGCCACAAAGCTGCGGGGCAGCAAAAGCGTCGCGCCGTCTGCCTTCTCGGGCAGGGGCTGCGTCAAAAACACGCGGCGCACCATCGCTTTTTCGTCGTCGGTCAGGCTCTCTAACAGTTTGGACTTGCTGTCCGTCACCATGCGGTCCGCCGAAAACAGCGTACACCGCGCGGCATCCTCACTCTCGACGCGGACGCACCACGGGCTGTCGCCCCAGTACAGGTAGCCTTTTCCGCGCTGCTTCGCGGCAAAATCCGGCGCGGCGCGCTGGTCGGTCACAAGATGCTGGTCAGGGCCGAGCGTGCTGCCGAACGTGTCCTCGCACAGAATATACCCGGCGCGGCAATCCTGCAAATAGCGGCCCAGCACACTCCAATCGTTGTGGATATAGACGTTTTCAAACGCTGCACGGTTCAATTTCCAGCCGCACAGCTTCTCAAAGGCGCGGGCCGCGCGCCGGTGGGCAAACAGCCCCGTCACGGTCCCGGGCCAGCGCGTCTCGTCCACAAGGACAGTCTTGACCACGCCCGTCGCGTCCAGACGTGCCGCCAGCGCGGAGGTGTCGGGCACGGAGGCCGACAGCACCATTGTGTGGGGCTTGCCGGCGCAGCGCCCGGCCCGCAGCAGATCGACCAAGACCTGATACGCGGTGTGGCAGATGTACAAATTCGGTTTCATGCGTTACTCCTGCACGAGCTTGACGGGCGGGAAGTGGATGCGGCCCCAGCCGGACGCCCACTCGGGCATCGTCAGGTCGCTGTTCGTCACCTCAAAGGCAAACTCGGTCACGGGCTTGTCCAGGCAGACCGCGTGGGCCAGCGCGCCGTCAAAAATGTCGAGATAGAAGAAATACTGTCCCTCGCCCAACAGACTCGGGTCAAATTCAAACACAGAGGTGTAGATTTTGCCCGGCTCGGCGGGGCCGAGGTCGACGGGATGGGTGATGCCGACGGGCGTCGAATCCCGCGCGTGGAGGTTCATCTTCATGTGGATGCCTGCGAACGGCTCCGAAACGCGCCAGGTGATTTTCACCCGCATCTTTTCGGTATCGGCAAACACGCTCGACTCCTTGCCGACGAAATCCAGCGTTTCCAGCCGGAACCGCTTGCCCGCGCTGCCCGTCATGCGGGCGACGTCGGCCAGGTCGTAGTGGACAACGTTGACGTCGGTGGTGTCCATGTAGACCGCGATGGCCTGCTCCACGTCGCCGTCAAAGATGACCCTGCCCTTGTCCAGCACGACGCAGCGGGTGCAAAGCTGACGAATGGTCGACATATTATGGCTGACATACAGCACCGTGCGCCCGTCCTGATTGGCGACGTCGCTCATTTTCCCTAAGCATTTCTGCTGGAATTTCATATCGCCGACGGCCAGAACTTCATCCATGACCATGATCTCGCTGTCGAGATGCGCGGCCACGGCGAAGGCCAGCTTGACGAACATGCCGCTGGAATAGCGCTTGACGGGTGTGTCGATGAAGTCGCCGCACTCGGAAAATTCAATGATCTGCGGCAGCTTTGCGTCGATCTCGGCGCGGGTCATGCCCAGAATCGCGCCGTTCATATAAATGTTCTCGCGGCCCGTCATCTCGTTGTTGAAGCCGGTGCCGACCTCGAGCATCGAGGCCACGCGGCCACGGATCTTGATTTCGCCCTCGGTGGGGGCGGTGATGCGGGAGAGCAGCTTGAGCAGCGTGGATTTGCCCGCGCCGTTGCGGCCAATGATGCCCAGTGCCTCACCCTGATAGACGGTCAGGTCAACGCCGTTCAGCGCCATAAACGTCTGGCCGAACAGCCGCTGGTCGGTGCCGATGACGGTGTTCGGGTCCTCCTTGCCGCGCACACGGGCCCACCAGCTTTGCAGGTCGTGGGTCAGCGTGCCGCCGCCGATCTGGCCGAGCTTGTATTGCTTTTTCAGCCCCGTGACCTCGATGACAGGGCGTTTTTCATTTGCAGACATAGTTACGCGCCCCTTTCTTACACGGTATCCATGAAGGTCTTTTCAATGCGGCTGAACAGCACGACGCCCAAAACCAGCGCCGCAGCGGTAAAAATCAGGCTATACACGATGCCGAACATCGTGACCGTGCCAGTGCCCAAGGTAGCCATGCGGAAAATCTCAATCGGCGACGTCATGGGGTTGAGCTGGACGAGCACCCGCAGGCGCGGGGAGTTGTCCAGCATCGACAGCGGATAGACGACGGGGGAGGCGTACATCCAGAGCTGCACGCCGAAGCCGACGGCAATCGCCAGATCGCGGTACTTCGTCGTTAAGGACGACACGATGATGCCGACGCCGAGGCCCAGCAGCATGACCTCCAGCACGACGAACGGCACAGCCAGCACCCACAGCGTAAAGGTGACGCCGCTGCCCGTGGCAAAGAAGTACACCCAGAAGATCAGGTACATGACCGCCTGAATGCCGAAGTTGATTAGGCTTGTCAGCACTTGGCTGACCGGCATCGTCAGGCGCGGGAAGTACACCTTGCCAAAAATCTGTGAGTTTGTCACAAACGTATTGGCTGTATTGTTGACGCAGTTGGCAAAGAAGGTCCACACCGTATTGCCGGCCATGTAGAACAAAAAGCCGGGCACGCCGTCGGTGGGCATGTTGGCCATGCCGCCGAACACAACGTTGAAAATCACGGTGGTGATGAGCGGGTTCAGAATGATCCACGCGGGGCCCAGGATCGTCTGCTTGTACAGCACGGTAAAGTTGCGCTTGACGAACATCATAATTAAGTCGCGGTAGCGCCAGAGCTCCTGCAGGTCGATGTCGAACCAGCCGGTCTTGGGCCGGATGACCGTAGTCCAGCCCTCGTCAGCCGGGCGGGTGGTTTGCAGATTTTCAGCCATAAAAATACCTGTTCCTTATGTGTAAAATCGTGGTTGCATAGTTATCCATAGTAATAGTGCTATTTTACCACATTTTGCGCAAAGAATCAACTTGCCGGGGCGTATATAATAGTAGCAGAATATCGTGCGCGGTGAAAGCGTAGGGGCGGATTCAATATCCGCCCGGAGGCGTCCCCGCAGGCAAAAAAGCGGTCTGCCGAAAATCCATCGGCAGACCGCTTTTATACATTCACTATTTTACAGCACCTTTGACAAAAATGCCTTCAAGCGCTCATTTTCGGGGTTGGCGAAGAACTCCTTCGGCGGCTTATCGACCTTGACGATGCCCTCATCAATGAAGATGATGCGGTTTGCGACCTCGCGGGCAAAGCCCATCTCGTGGGTGACGCAGACCATCGTCATGCCGCCGCGGGCCAGCTCCTTCATCAGCTCCAAAACCTCTCCGACCATCTCGGGGTCAAGGGCGGAGGTCGGCTCGTCAAACAGCAGCACGTCGGGGTTCATGGCCAGCGCGCGCACAATCGCAATGCGCTGCTTCTGCCCGCCGGACAGCATATTGGGGTAGGTGTCGGCCTTGTCGGCCAGACCGATGCGCTCCAGCAGCTCCATGGCTTTCTTGTCGGCCTCGGGCTGCTTCATCAGGCCCAGACGCACGGGGGCCAGCGTGATGTTCTTCTTCACCGTCAGGTGGGGGAACAGGTTGAAATGCTGGAACACCATGCCCATCTTCTGGCGCACATGGTCAATGTCGTGGTCGGTGACTTCCTTGCCGTTGAAGATGACATGGCCGCCGTCCGGCTCCTCCAGACGGTTCAGGCAGCGCAGGAACGTGGATTTTCCGCAGCCCGAGGGGCCGACCAGCACAACACAGTCGCCCTTGTTGATGGTCAGGTCCACGCCCTTGAGCACCTGCAGGCCGCCGTAGTTCTTCTGCAGCCCTTTAACGTCTATCACTTTGCGCCAGCCTCCTCTCAAATTTTGCAAGCAGCGCGCTGAACAGCATGACCAGCACCAGATAGGTCGCGGCCACGCCGAGCAGCGGGAACATAGGCTCATAGGTACGGTTCATGATGCCCTGCGCGGCGTACAGCAGCTCCTTGCCGCCGATAACCGTGATCAGCGAGGAATCCTTCAAAAGCATGATGAACTCATTGCCCAGCGCAGGCAGGATGGAGCGAATGGCCTGCGGGATGATGATTTCAAACATCGTGGTCATATAGTTGAGACCAAGGCTGCGGCCCGCCTCCATCTGGCCCGGGTCAACGGCCATGAGGCCGCCGCGGATGATCTCCGACACATAGGCGCCCGAGTTGATGCCCAGCGCCAGCGCACCGACCATCGTGAAGTTGCGGCTGCTGGCGAAGATGACCATGCTCATGATGAGCAGCTGGACCATCATAGGCGTGCCGCGGATGACTGTGACATACACCTGCGCTGCGGCGTTGAAAATGCCCAGGATCGGGTTGCGGTGGTGGGGCTTCTGCTGCGCGTAACCCACGCGGACCATAGCGACGATGGCACCCAGCACAACGCCCAGCACCAGCGCAATGGCCGTGACCAGCAGGGTCGTGCCCACACCCTTGATGTACTGCTGCCAGCGGTCCGAGTAGAGAAATGCCTGGTAAAATTTTACGAAGAAGTCCTGCCCGAAGTTCAGCTTCTGGCCGTTCTTGACCAGCTCCGAAAGCGCTTCAAACTGTGCTTCCATCCGCAACACAACCTTTCTTTCTGTTTGAATTCAGCACACCTGTAGGGGCCGGGCATGCCCGGCCCGCGGCTTTCCGGCAAACTCTTGCCTGCGGGAAGGTTGCGGGCCGCATATATGCGGCCCCTACAGCGCGATATTTGTATTATACCATATTTTCGGGAAAAATCACACTAAATAAAAGAAAAGCGCGCCGGGATACCGGCGTGCCTTTCCGCTTGCTGCAAAGCGCTTATTCAGCGGTGATGTACTTGTCCACGATAGCCTGCAGGGTGCCGTCGTCCTGCAGCTCCTCCAGAGCGCCGTTGATGGCGTCCAGCAGCTGGGTGTTGCCCTTGGCAACGCCGATGGCGTAATCTTCCTGGGCGTAAGCGGTGTCAAGGATCTTCAGGCCGGGGTTGGCCGCAACGAACTCCTGAGCAGGGGCGTTGTCGATGACGACGGCATCGACCTGGCCGTTGTTCAGGGCCTGCACAGCGGTCAGACCGTCATCATAGGCGATGACATTTTCCTCACCGAAGTCATCGGTGCAGTAGAGGTAGCCGGTGGTGCCGCGCTGGGTGCCGATGGCCTTGCCGGACAGGTCGTCAGCGGTGGCAATGTCGGAGCCCTCAGGCACGATGATGGACTGGATGCCCTCGGCGTAGGTGTCGGAGAAGTCCATGACCTTCAGGCGCTCGTCGGTGACGGTGACACCGGCCATGACCATGTCGCTCTTGCCGTTCTGGGCGGCCAGCAGGGCGGCGTCAAAGTCCATGTCGTCGACCTGCAGCTCCAGACCGAGCTTCTCGGCGATGGCACCCGCAACCTCAATGTCGATGCCCTCGAAATCACCGGTGTCGGTGGTCATCTCATACGGGGGGAAGGCAGCGTTGGTGGACACCGTCAGCTTACCGGCGTTGACGGTGGTCACCGCGGCAGCGTCGGCAGAAGCGGCCTCCTCGGTGGAAACGGCCTCAGAAGAAGCAGCCTCGCTGGAAACAGTCTCGGTGGAAGCGGAACCGCCGCAGGCGGCCAGGCTCAGCATCATAGCGGAGCTGAGCATCAGAGCAGTGAGCTTTTTCATGTGATTTTCCCTCTAATCTTTGTAAAATAAAATAAGTACGCAGCTAAGCCCTCACTTAGTTGATACACACAGTATAATTGCATAAATATGTAAAGTCAATGTATATTTAATAACTTCGTCGTTTTACATGGGCAGGGCAGGGGAGTGGAAAGTTTTTTGTGCAAACTGGCGGAGGTATAAATGTAGGGGCCGGGCATGCCCGGCCCGCGGCTTTACAACAGACGCCTGCTTGCCTTTACGTTGCGGGCCGCACATGTGCGGCCCCTACAACCTCAACATTCCAAATTTTTCTACTTGACTTAAAGCCGCACTTGTGCTATAAATAACTTAACTTCATCCTGTACAAAGCCATGAGGCAGACAAACGGGATGCGAGGTCCTGCACAAGAGAGAACCGCCGCGGTACGCCGCGTGGTGCAAGCGGTTTTGCAGCGGCCCGCAGCCTTACCACTGCCGAGCGCGGGGGCGAACCTCCGCCGGGTACGGCCCGTTACAGCCGGTACGAGCGGCGCTTACCTTTTATTATATAAGTAAGGTATAAGCGCAATTTGGGTGGAACCGTGGAGCTATATGCTTCATCCCTTTTGTAAGCGAGGGATGGAGCATTTTTTATTTGCATTTTTGTGCAATTGCAAAAGGAGCGTACAATTATGAAGATCATCTACAAGGACGGTACCGTCGCCGAGTGCCCGCAGGAGGAAGAACTGCACGTTCTGCGCCACACGGCTGCCCATATCATGGCGCAGGCCATCAAGCGCCTCTATCCGCAGGCGGACTTTGCTTTCGGCCCTGCCACCGAGAACGGCTTCTACTATGACGTCGACCTCGGCGACACCAAACTGACCGACGAGGACTTGGCCGCCATCGAAAAAGAGATGAAGAAGATCTGCAAGGAGAATCTTCCCATCAAGCCGTTCATCCTGCCCCGTGACGAGGCCGTCAAGCTGATGGAGGAGCGTCAGGAGCACTACAAGATCGAGCATATCGCCGACCTGGCCGACGAGACTGAGTTCAGCTTCTACCAGCAGGGCGAGTACGTCGATATGTGCATCGGACCCCACCTGTGCTACACCAAGGCGCTGAAGGCGTTCAAGATCACCCAGCAGTCCGGCGCTTACTGGAAGAACGACAAAGAGAACAAGATGCTGACCCGCATCAACGGCGTTGCCTTCCACAATCAGGAGGAGCTGGACGCGTGGGAGAAGCAGCAGCAGGAAGCGCGTGAACGCGACCACCGCAAGATCGGCAAGGAAATGGGCCTGTTCATGACCGACGACCTCGTTGGCCGCGGCCTGCCGATGTTCCTGCCGAACGGCTACACCGTCTGGCAGCAGCTGGAGGATTACATCAAGGGCAAGGAGCGTGAGCGCGGCTACCTGCACGTCATGACCCCCTGCATCGGCACCGTGAACCTGTACAAGACCTCCGGCCACTGGGACCACTACCGCGAGAACATGTTCCCCGCCATGGAGATGGAGGGCGAGAGCTACGTCCTGCGCCCGATGAACTGCCCCCACCACATGATGATCTACGCCAACCAGCCCCACAGCTATCGTCAGCTGCCCATCCGCATCGGCGAGATCGCCCACGACTTCCGCTATGAGTCCTCCGGCACGCTGAAGGGCATCGAGCGCGGCCGTCACTTCTGCCAGAACGACGCGCACCTGTTCTGCACGCCGGAGCAGATCAAGAGCGAGGTTGCCAATGTCTGCGCACTGATTTTTGACGTCTACAAGGACTTCAACATCACGGATTACCGCTGTGTGCTGTCCCTGCGCGACCCCGCCGACAAGAAGAAGTACCATGACGACGACGCCATGTGGAACCACGCCGAGAACGCCCTGCGCGAGGTCCTGACCGAGCTGGGCATCCACTTCACCGAGGAGATCGGCGAGGCTGCCTTCTACGGCCCCAAGCTGGACGTGAACGTCAAGCCCGCCGTGGGTGCCGAGTACACCCTGTCCACCTGCCAGCTGGACT
>ENA-OQIZ01000884-OQIZ01000884.1-human-gut-metagenome-genome-assembly--contig:-NODE-884-length-13339-cov-40.580911_pt1 | contig 13339 bp, 10 predicted proteins | sample MGYA00242593_ERZ504758 | MGnify/ENA primary metagenome ERZ504758 (study PRJEB26092, sample SAMD00036364) | human gut metagenome | host: Homo sapiens | study: EMG produced TPA metagenomics assembly of...
ACCGTGCTGACCTCAAGAAGGCCGGTTTCCTTACGCGCGATGCTCGCGTGGTCGAGCGCAAGAAGTACGGCCTCAAGAAGGCCCGCCGCGCTCCCCAGTTCTCCAAGCGCTAAGGTTTTATCTCCTTACGGGATACAATGTACAAGCGGGGCCTGCCGATTGCTCGGCGGGTCCCGTTTTCTTTTTCGACTAGGGTGGGCGACTACGTTTTGCCCACTTGGGAAGGAGCGATCCTATGCCCCAGAACATCTTCGGTACCGACGGCGTCCGTGGCGTCGCCAACGCCGACCTCTCGTGCGACCTCGCGTTTCGCCTTGGCCGTGCGGCGACCAAGTTCCTTGGTCCGGACATTTGCATCGGCCGTGACACGCGTCTTTCGGGCACCATGCTCGAGAGCGCTCTGACCGCCGGCATTATGGCCGAGGGCGGCCGCCCGCACTGCTGCGGCGTTATCCCTACGCCGGCCGTGGCGCTGCTCACCGTCCAAAACGAGCTCGACGGCGGCATCGTCATCTCCGCTTCGCACAATCCGCCGGAGTTCAACGGCATCAAGTTCTTTAGCCGCAAGGGCATGAAGCTTCCCGATGCTGTCGAGGAAGAGATCAGCGCTTGGGTCATGTCCGAAGAGGCCATGGCTGCCGATGCGCTGCCGACCGGTGCCGGCGTGGGTCACATCATCAAGATGAAGGACGCCCGTAAGGCATATGTCGATCATGCCATCGATACGCTTGATGGCCTGAGGCTCGATGGCCTGGTCGTTGCCGTCGACTGCGGCCACGGCGCTTCGTGCCAGACCACGCCTGCCGCGCTGCAGCGCCTGGGCGCCACGGTCCATGCCATCAACACCGATTACTGCGGCACTGACATTAACGTCGAGTGCGGCTCCACTCACCTTGAGCCCCTGCGCGAGCTCGTGCTGCGCACTCACGCCGACATCGGTCTGGCCCATGATGGCGACGCCGATCGCGTGCTGTTCGTGGACAGCGAGGGCAACGAGATCGACGGCGACTACATCCTGGCCATCTGCGGCTCTGACCTGGCCGCTCGCGGTAAGCTCGCCAACTCCGAGATTGTCTCGACCGTTATGTGCAACCTAGGCTTCTCCATCGCCATGAAGGAGCAGGGCTTTGAGATGGTTCAGACCGCCGTGGGCGACCGCTATGTTCTTGAGCGCATGCTCGAGGACGGTGCTGTCATCGGCGGCGAGCAGTCCGGCCACATCATCTTCCTGGAGCACAACACCACCGGCGACGGCTTGGTGACGGCCCTGCAGCTTCTGGCCGTGCTCAAGCGCACCGGCCGCACGCTCACCGACCTTGCCGGCATCATGAAGAAGTACCCGCAGGTGCTCGTCAACGTGCATTCGGACAACAAGGCCGGCCTGGACGATTGCCAGCCCATCTGGGACGCCGTCGCTGCCGCCGAGAAGGAGCTCAACGGTCGCGGCCGCGTCTTGGTGCGCCCGAGCGGTACCGAGCCGCTGGTTCGCGTTATGGCCGAGGCCGAGACGCACGAGCTGACCCAGCGCGTTGTCGACGACATCGTCGAGGTTGTCAAGCGCGAACTTCCCTAATGGTCAATATCGGGTGCCAAGTGGTAAACTGTCAAGGTTATTTTGATTGATTGGTATGTCCGAGGGGGAGCATGTTCACTAAAGTCCTAAGGTCTTTTGGTATGCGTGGTCGAGTCCTTACGCTGGATGCTCCCATCTCGGGCGACGTCATTCCGTTGTCCGAGGTCAAAGACCAGACGTTTGCTACCGGCCTTTTGGGCCAGGGCGTGGCGATTCAGCCTACCGGCACGCGTGTGATTGCGCCGGCAGACGCCAAGGTCGAGGCCATTTTCCCCACGGGACACGCCGTTGCGCTCAACACGGTCGATGGCTTAGACGTGCTCATCCACGTTGGTTTGGACACTGTTCAGCTCGAGGGCAAGCACTTTACCGTACATGCGCAAGTGGGTGACATCGTCCATAAGGGCGACGTGCTCATCGAGTTCGATCGCGAGGCAATTGCTGCCGAGGGTTACGATGTGACGGTTCCCATCTTGGTGTGCAACTCTGTTGAGTTCTCGAGCATCAAGGGCTCCGTTGGCGAGCATGTCGAGGAGATGGACCAGCTCATCGTCGCGCGCGAGCGCTAGTCGCTCCGCTTGGCCTTTAGCCTACAATTCAATCACGTTTACGGAGGGCGCCCTTGAAAGAGGGCGCCCTCCGTGGCAAGATGGGGATTGTCCGAAGCTAAAAGGCTTCGGGTCACCGTGGACGGGCAGGGGCCTCGACGCGGTTAGACACGAGACACATATATTACGCGACCTCGCCCTGGTGGCCGCACACGTTGGTTGCGGCCGACGCGGGCCGCGGGCAAGTGCTTGTAAGGGGAGCCTTGCCTCTCTTGTACGAGAAAGGACGCGTAATGAAGATCATTAAAGCTAAAGACTACGAGGATATGAGCCGCAAGGCCGCCAATATCATCTCGGCCCAAGTTATCCTCAAGCCCGATTGCGTGCTGGGTCTTGCCACCGGCTCCACCCCGATTGGCGCCTACAAGCAGCTCGCCGCTTGGTACGAGAAGGGCGACGTCGACTTCGCCGAGGTCAGCACCTATAACCTCGACGAGTATCGTGGCCTTTCGCACGACGATCCCCAGAGCTACCACTACTTTATGCGCGAGAACTTCTTCGATCACATCAATATCGATCTGAACAACACGCACGTGCCCGATGGCTCCAACCCCGATGCCGCCGCTGCCTGCTCCGAGTACGACAAGATCGTCGCTGCCGCCGGTTACCCGGATCTGCAGCTGCTCGGCATTGGCAACAACGGTCACATCGGCTTTAACGAGCCCGATGACCACTTCTCCAAGGGCACGCACTGCGTCGACCTCACCGAGAGCACCATTCAGGCCAACAGCCGCCTGTTCGACAGCATCGATGACGTGCCCCGTCAGGCTTACACCATGGGCACCCAGACCATCATGTATGCCCGCATGATCCTGGTTGTCGCCAACGGCGAGGCCAAGGCTCAGGCCGTGCACGATATGTGCTATGGTCCGGTTACGCCCAAATGCCCGGCTTCGATCCTGCAGCTGCACACCAACTGCGTCGTCGTTGCTGACGAGGCCGCTCTTTCGCTCTGCGAGTAACGCGATCAAGCGATCTTACATAGCTTTTCAAAAGGCCCTCGCTTTGCGGGGGCCTTTTTAGTGGACATACGCCGTGGCGTATACATGACGGAAACCTTGCCGCGTGCTTGACTGGAGGGTTTTAAATTTCTGTGATTCATTCTATAGCAGATTCTATGCACATTTGCCACCATAGAGTCGCAGGCGGTAGCGAGGAGTAGGCGAGTTGCGCAACTCAAATAAAAATAGCCGACTGCGCTACACTGCAAATGGGATGGGACATGCTGGCAAGCGCATTGACCTGCGCAAAGACCTATTGGTCGGGGGATAAGTTACCATCGGGCCTCGCTGTACAAAAACTTGCCAAACACGTACCGGCAGACAATTAAAAACTCTAAGTCGCGCTATTCACGGGGCGGCTCATATGGTCCTGCAGCTACGGTGTCCATATGGTCGAGTTGAGGAGCAAGCATGGTAAACGATCTGGGCAATACGGACGACCTCGAGTTGATGCCGACGGGCGGCGGCTATATGGTGCGGCGCGATCGCTTGATGAACGAGCTCATCGTTAAAGGGCGCAAGGCGGGAATTGTTTTGCTCTACGCGCCCGATGGGTTTGGCAAGACGTCGGTGTTGCTGCAATACGTGCAGGAGGTTAAATCGGACCCCACGCGAGGGCCGGTTCGGATTATCGAGGCCGACCGCGCGATTGGACGCGAGCTCTTTATGCAGCTCGAGGTTGTCGCCGATGAGCTTAAGGACAAACCTCATTCGCTCGTTGCGATCGATAACGTGCCCAATCTCGAGCAGCACGAAACCGAGGACCTCATCGATCGAATCCGCAGTTTACGTGCTACGGGGACGGGGGTCTTTATTGCCTGCCGCCCCTCCAACCGATTGCTTATCCACGGGCTGGGCGATTCTGTAAAAGTCAATGCGCAGATGCTCAAGGTGCACGCCTATGAGTATTCGTCATGGGCCACGGCGTTCTCAATCAGCACATCGCTTGATTTCTATCGGCTCACACAGGGTGTACCCGAGCTGGTATCTGCCCTGCAGACGGGAATGTATGGACAGGGCGATGTTGCCGGGTTGCTCGAGAACGAAATCGTCAACGTGTACGGTGCGGCGCTGGCCGATCTCGCATCGCTCGAGAACAACCTGTTGTTTACCGTTGCCTGTTTGATGGTACTGATGGGCGAGGGCCGCATTGCGGAGCTAGAGGCGTGCGGCGTGAGGCTTTCGATGGTCGACCAGTCCATCTTTGTGCGCGATTATCCGATTTTTGGCGTGGATCCGTCTGATCGCACCTTTAGGTGTTTGGGCGCTAAGGACAACGCGCGCCTGAGGCTGCGAAAGCTTGTTGCCGAGATCCGTCCCGAACTTGTATCGCGGGCTGCTCGCATTTTGCTCAAGGCGGGCCGATGCGATTTGGCTATGGACCTGGTCGACGCGTTCTTGGACCGCCATGTGGTATTGGAACTTGCCGGGCAGTATGGGGCCGATCTTGCCCTGACCGGGCACGGAGGGGACATTTGCCGTGCGGCGTCGGCGATGATCAATGCGGAAAAGCAGGAGCAAGAGCCGGCACCCGCCGAGGCACTCGGCGTGTATCTGGCGGCTGTCAGCGTGTGCAATACAAAGCTCGCAAGGTATATGGCGTCCGTTATCGAACGTGCGGGTGATCAGGCGGCGCACGAGGTCGATCCCGCTACCTGGAAAATAGCCCAGGCGCTCACCATCGCCTTTTATGGCGACAATGACCTGGGGCTTCCCGCCAACCCTATTGTGCAAGAACAGACATCCTGCGAGGTGCTCGACATGCTGTCCGCGCATATCGAGGTCAAGCGCCACCTAACCGAGCGAGCGGAAGACGGCAATGTTCTCGCGAAGCTCAAGGCATGCAAAGCCTATGATTGCGAGCTCGATATCGCGGGGATTCTCATACAGGCCGACCATATGCTGGTGGAGCTGTTCGACGGCTCGTTTACTAAACCCGACGAGCGCGATGACAAGATGGCGCAGATGCTCGAGGCGCTCGATATCCGCGGGCTTAAGGCGCCATCCATTTGGCTGCGTATGGTGCTGGCGGCGCGGCGCCTGCTCGCGGGCCTGCCCGTGACCGACGATGTGGCGTTTGGCGAGCTCGATCGCTTTGCAGTGCGTGTTCGCGACAATCAAATTCAGCTGTTTGGGCTTTTGCTAGAGGGCTGGCAATCGCTGGCGGAGGGGCGGCCGGTCAACGCAAAGTTCCGCGCGGTCCAGGTGCTCAAGCTCGCTGACGAATCGATTACGTACATGCGCGAAAACGCTTTGCTGCTGGAGCGCGTGGCGTATCTGCGCAATACGTCGCTGGTATCGGTTCGCGAAGAGGCGGAGCTGCTCGATATTAGCAAGACGCAGGTCGGTGGCTCAGAAGCCTGGGTCGTAGCGCTGCACCTGGCCGCTGCGGGCCGCGATAGCGATCTTGCCGCTTGGATGTCTATGAATCGCTCGGGGATTTTAGACCCATCGTATCGGCTATTCGCGCGTCTTGCGATGCACTGTCTGGGCGAGCCTGCCGTCAGGATTCGCAAGAAGCTTCCGGTGCGTGAGCTGTCGCGGTATTCACTACGCGATGATTTTGAGGGCGAAAGTGAGCACCTATTCCAGGCGGGCGAGGTTGAGGCTGTCGATACCATCGGCCACATTGAGATGCGCATGTTTGGCGCGTTTCGTGCCGAGCGCGACGGTTTTCCCATCACGGATAAGATGTGGCGTCGCAAAAAGGCGGCAACGCTTGCCGAACGCCTTGCGTTGGGTATGGACGCCATGGTCGACCGCGAGACAATCGCCATGGAGTTGTGGCCCCATGCCGAGTTTAACGCCGCGCGCAACAATCTGTATTCGACGGTATCGCGCTTGCGCTCGGCTTTGGGTCCAACTCCGGATGGCAAGTCGTGTGTACTCATCCAAAACGAGTGCATTGGGCTCAACGGCGACTACGTTAAGACCGATGTAAGGCTCTTTGACCAGCTGAGCCGCGAGATTCTGGGAAACCGTATGGGCGCGAGAGGGCCGCACCTGGTTGAGCTATGTCTTAAGGTTGAGCAGCTCTACGCGGGGCCGCTGTATGTTCCCACCGGTTGCAATCCCACGTTCTTTACGCGTATGCGCCATATAATGCAATCCAAGTACATCGACTGCATGATTAGGGGAGCGAATGCCGCTCTCGAGGAGAATGACCTGCAATCGGCAATTTGGCTCGTGGAATCGGGGCTTCGCCAGGAGACGGCGCGGGAGGACATGGTTCGCTGCGCCATGCGCGTTTACGGCGCAGCGGGACGACGCCGCGATGTTGTTGATCTGTACAGCGGCCACATGCACCACCTGAGAGAGCAGGTTCAAGGTGTGCCCGAGCCGGAGACAAGGCGCCTGTATGAGCGCTTGGTCGAAGGCAGGCTCAAGCGCGTGCTTGTCGAGCGATAAAAAACGGGCGCCCGAATCAATCGGACGCCCGCAGGCTTGCTCGGTATGACCAGTCGGTTTTAGACGAGCTTGATCTTCTCGATATCCTTGCGCGAGGACTCGCGATACAGCGAGAACTTGCGGCCGATAACCTGAACGACGTCGGCGTGGCAGCGCTCGGCGAGCTCCTCGGCGGCCTCGCGGGCAGAAAGGCTGGAGCCGTCCAGCACGGAGCACTTAACGAGCTCGTGCTTCTCCAGGTAGGCAACCGTCTGCTCGACGGTGCCCTCGTTGACATCGGACTTACCGATGATGATGGCGGGGTTGAGGTGATGGGCCATGCTGCGAAGCTGCTTGACCTGGGCTCCTGTCAGTGCCATAGGTTCTCGCTTTCTATGTATGGGGCGCCCCGCAATGGGGCCTTAATCTACGTGAGCTGTCCCACGATAGCGCAGGAACGGCGCGGTGTGGAGCTCGTTTGCCCAGTTCGCAAAGAATGCGGATGCCGCGCGGGAAGACGATGCAAGCTTTAGATGGGCTACGGGCGGGGTACGGAGACCGGCTCCCAGGCGATAAACGCCCATCGGACTTTGCGGATGTGGTCGAGCATGTAGCGTCCCTGCGGAACGCCCTTGGATCCCGGCTCGCCGGCATGGGGGTTCTCAATCATGTGCTGGGCGATATAGTCGTGCAGGCGGTCAATCTTATCCTCGTTGCCATGCTCGAGCATGCGAGAAAAGTCTGCCACGCCCGCCTCGAGACTATCGAAGGTGTCGCGGCGGGGCGATTCAAAATACGTGACCTGCGGCAGTGCACCCATCTGAATAAGGATGTTAAAGGCGTACACAAAACCATTGCTACAGGTAACCGAGGCGCCGATGGCGTTCATCAGCTGCAGGTCATAACGCGGGCTCGAGTTGGCGACCATCGTGACAGCACAACGCCGACGAGCCGTACGGTCAAGCTTGGCAAGTGCACCTTTTAGATTGGTCGTCGTAACCGACCGACTGGCAAAGGCAACATCTACCGCTTTCACAACCGGTCCAACCAAATCCCAATCATCATCCCAAGCAAGCTCAAGCGGCGTAATGCGATCCTCGAGTCCATAGTACTCAATACCAGCATCAAGCGTGCCCAACATAGCAGGAGAGAAGTCGGCAGCAATCACGGAATGCCCAGCCTGAGCAAGCGGAATAGCAATCGACCCAGCCCCACACCCCATATCGAGCACCGACTCACCAGGCTCAAGCGCCAACAGCTTTATAAAATCCCGAGCATACGGGGCAGTTTCCAGCGGACGAAAATGCCGAGCCCGCTTATCCCACTCAAAAGGATCATCAGCCCGATGCCGAGCGGCCTGCAGACGCATCCATTCGCCATTCCAATCAGCAGAAAGAAGCTCAGAGCGAGCATCCCCATCAACCACGGGCCAACCTCCTAGCAACAAAAAAGCGACTCTCCCAAAAAGAAGAGCCGCAACCAGCATATATCAGAAAGAACCGATCCAACGCCAAACCGTCGTACCAGCCAAGTGGTGCAGGAGCGAAGCAACTGCAACCGGGATAGAACCCAACCGAGGTCCCGTTGTGCGGGAGCCCCGGGGAGGGCAAATATATAAGGTCGATCGCGAGTTCCGCACGAGCCGGAGAGCACTTAATGTGCTCTCCGTGCGAGTCAGGACTGTCCGAGCAGGCGACCTTATATATTTGCCCTCCCCGGGGCTCCTCGCCCGAACCCTCAGCTAGTTTTTGAGCGAGTTCAGCGGCGCCGGGAAGCGTCCGCCACGGTGGGCAAGCACGGTGCCGGCGTTGGGGTTCACCGGCATGATGGGTGCACGGCCAAACAGGCCGCCGTACTCGACGCAGTCGCCCACGCCCTTGCCGATAGCGGGAATCACGCGCACGGCCGTGGTCTTATTGTTGATGACGCCGATGGCCATCTCGTCGGCGATGATGCCGGCGATGGTCTCGACCGGGGTGTCGCCGGGGATGGCGATCATGTCCAGGCCGACGGAGCACACGCAGGTCATGGCCTCGAGCTTCTCGAGCGAAAGCGCGCCGGCCTCGACGGCGGCGATCATGCCGGCGTCCTCGGACACGGGGATAAAGGCACCCGAGAGACCGCCCACGCTGGAGCTGGCCATGACGCCGCCCTTCTTGACGGCATCGTTGAGCATGGCGAGCGCGCAGGTCGTGCCAGGGCCACCGCAGGTGCCCACGCCGATGATCTCGAGGATGCGCGCGACGGAGTCGCCGATGGCAGGCGTGGGAGCCAGCGACAGGTCGACAATGCCCTTCTCGACACCCAGGCGATGGGCGGCCTCGCGGCTCATGAGCTCGCCGGCACGGGTGATCTTAAAGGCGGTCTGCTTGATCTTCTCGGCGACTTCCATCATCGATGCGGAATCGGGCAGCGTTTCCAGGGCTGCGGCCATAACGCCGGGGCCCGAGACGCCTACGTTGATGACGGCGTCGGCCTCGCCGCCGCCGTGGACGGCGCCCGCCATAAACGGGGAGTCCTCGACCATGTTGGCAAAGCAGACAAACTTGGAAGCGCCGACGGAATCCTGGTCGGCCGTGAGTTTAGCGGCATCGATGATGGTCTGGGCGGCCATGAGCACGGCGTCCATGTTGATACCGGCGCGCAGGCTGGCGACGTTTACGCTGGAGCAGACACGGCTCGTGGTGGCGAGCGCCTGGGGGATGGACTGGATGACGCGGCGGTCGGCATCGCCGATGCCCTTCTGGACGAGCGCGGAGAAGCCGCCCAGGTAGTCGATGCCGAGCGTCTCGGCCGCGCGGTCGAGGGCATGTGCGATGGGGGTGAGGTCCTCATCCTTGCAGCACGCGGCAATCTGCGCCACCGGGGTGACGGAAACGCGCTTGTTGACGATGGGGATACCGTACTCGCGCTCGAGGTTCTCGGCGGTCTCGACCAGATGCTCAGCCGTGTGCGTCACGTGGTCGTAGATCTTCGTGCACATGCGGTCGAGGTTCTCGTCGCCGCAACCCATGAGCGAAACACCCATGGTGATGGTCCTGATGTCGAGGTTCTGTTCCTCAACCATGCCGCGGGTTTCCGCGATTTCTGCGGGCGTGATCGCCATCCTTGCGCTCCTATCTGCCAAAACGAGCATAGTCTTATCTATTTTAACGTGCCGCACGTGCCAAGTGGCGCATGCGGCACGTTTTGGTGCTCGGTTGTTTCCGTTGTGTTACTGCCCAAAGACCTCTTCGGCGATACGAGCGCTTTCGGCGGCGTCCTTGGCGTAGTAGTCCGCGCCGATCTGCTTGGCGTATTCGGGGGTGAGTACGGCGCCGCCTACGATGATCTTGACGCCCGGCACCTTGGCATGGAGCAGCTTGATGGTCTCCTCCATGGCGACGACCGTGGTAGTCATAAGCGCCGAGAGGCCGACGAGTTTGATATCGCGCTCCTTGACGGTCTTGAGCACCTCTTGCGGGTCGACGTCGCGGCCCAGGTCAAAGACGGTGTAGCCGTAGTTATCGAGCAGCATTTTGACGATGTTCTTGCCAATATCGTGGATGTCGCCCTTGACAGTGGCCACGCAGATCTTGCCCTTGTCGGCAATCTCGCCGGCGGGCATTAGGCGTTTGATGGCGTCGAAACCCACGCGCGCGGCCTCGGCCGAGGCCATGAGCTGCGGCAGGAAGAACTTGCCCTGGTCAAAGAGGACGCCGACCTCGTCGAGGGCGGGGATAAAGTGATTGTTGATGAGGTCCATGGCGTCATGGTCTGCCAGCAGACGCTCGGTCTCGGCAGCGATCTCGCCTTTGCGGCCCGAGACGACCATGCGACGAATCGGGTCGTCGTTGCCGTCGGTGCCGGCGGTGCCAGCAGCGGGCACGGTGTCGGTCGATGCGGCCTGAGCTGCTGCCGGGTTTGCGGCGATCTTATACGGATCGGTCCAGCCGCCGTAGCGCTCGATGTATCCGGTCGAGCCCTCGTCCTCAACGCTCAGGACGCGATAGCTGTAGACGGTATCCATAAAGCGCTTGGAGCCCGGGTTCATGATGGGGGCGTCCAGGCCCGCGCCAAAAGCGGCGGCTAAAAAGACCGAACCCAGCAGCGGGCGGGCAGGCAGGCCAAAGCTGATGTTCGACACGCCGAGCGCACATTTGACGCCCAGGCGCTCCTTGCACAGGGACATGGCGCGCAGGATCTGCTCGGCCTGGCGCTGGTTGGTCGAGGCGGTCATGACCAGGCAGTCGATGAGGATGCGGTCCGGTCCGATGCCGTAACGGGCAGCCTCGGCCACGATGCGCTCGGCGATGGCAAAGCGGGCCTCGGCGGTATCGGGGATGCCGCCTTCGTCGAGCGTAAGGCCGACAACGTTGGTGCCGTAGTGGGCGACCAGCGGAAAGATCTCATCCATGATCTGCTGCTTGCCATTGACCGAGTTGATGATGGGCTTGCCGGCGTAGCGGCGCACAGCGGCCTCGACGGCTGCGGGGTCGGTGGAGTCGATCTGCAGCGGCAGCAGCGTGGAGCCCTGGAGCTGCTCGGTGGCCTGTTGGATGATCTTGACCTCGTCGATCTCGGGCAGGCCGACGTTGACGTCCAGGATATCGGCGCCCTGTTCCTGCTGGCTGATGCCCTGGCTCACGACGTAGTCCAGATCGCCGTCGCGCAGGGCCTGCTGCAGGCGCTTTTTGCCGGTGGGGTTGATGCGCTCGCCGATGACGGCGATCTTGTGGCCATCGCAGGGAAGGTCCACCACGGTCTGGGCGCTTGTGACCGACATGCTGGGCTTGCGGTGGCGCGGGCTGGGCGTGTGGTTGTCGATAAGCGTGCGCAAGGCCGCCATGTGCGCCGGCGTGGTGCCGCAGCAACCGCCCACGACGCTCACGCCGTCGGCGATCATGCCGGCGACGGCCTCGGCGTATTCGGGGGCTTGGATATCAAAGACGGTGTTGCCGTCGTCGTCCACGTGGGGCAGTCCTGCGTTGGCCTGCACCATAACAGGCTTGTCGGTAACGGTGAGCATACGTGCGGCGAGTCCTCGGAGCTCGGCCGGTCCTTGGCTGCAGTTGATGCCCAAAACGTCGGCGCCGATGGCGTCGAGCGTGATGGCGGCCACCTCGGGACTCGTTCCCAGGAAGGTGCGACCGTCTTCCTCAAAGGTCATGGTGGCAAAGACGGGCAGGTCGGAGTTCTCGCGGCAGGCGAGGACCGCCGCCTTGATCTCGGCCAGGTCGGTCATAGTCTCGATAATAAAGAGGTCCACACCCGCGGCGACGCCGGCGCGCACTTCCTCGGCAAAGAGGTCGTAGGCCTCGTCAAAGCTCAGAGTACCCAGGGGGCGAAGCAGCGCGCCGATGGGGCCGATGTCACCGGCGACGTAGCGGGCGCCGGCCTCGCGGGCACAGGCGACGGCCGCGGCAAAGACGTCTGCCACGGTGGCGGCACCGTCGAGCTTGTGGGCGTTGGCGCCAAAGGTGTTGGCGGTAATCACGTCGCAGCCGGCCTCGACATATTGACGTTGGATATCAGTGATAACCTGGGGTTCCTCAAAGTTGAGCAGCTCGGGCAGGGCGCCCGCCTTCATACCAGCGGCCTGCAACATGGTGCCCATACCGCCGTCGAACAGCAAGTGCCCCGTGCCCTCGATGGCGGCGCGCAGGCGATCGTCCTTAATGCGCAGATCGTCGATCGTGCGCGTCTTGTACGTGGCACCGTTGCGACGTGCGGCATCAACGGGTGCCGCCAATGCAGTGCCGTCAGAATCATGAGTGATAAGCGGAGTAAACATCGGGGGCTCCTAATGGCTGGAATAGCAGGTGGTGTGGGCGGCGCGGAAGCGGCAGTGTTCGCGCATGCGGCAGATATTGCAGGTGGGGCGGCTCTGGGCGTCGTGGACCTCGCCGTCGAATAGGCCGATCACCGCGGTCACGCTTTTGGTGGGCATGAGCAGGCTGGTGGGTGTGACGGTAAGCCCGATGAGCCGCGTGGCATTGAGCGCATTGACGATCGAGCGCTGGGCCGAGAGCGGGCAGTCGCCATAGCCGGGACTAAAGCGCCAGTTGCCGGCGAGCCCGTGTGTGGCGGCGTCCGTCTTGACCTGCTGGTCCATTTGCTCAACGGCGGCTTCCACGTAAGCGGAGCACGCGGCGTCGAGCACGGCGCCCTCCAGGGGATGTTGGGCTCCCGTGGTGCGCAGGCGACGCTCGGCGTCCATGCCGAGGGTGCACGCCATGAGCGCGGCAAAGCGGGCATCTTTGAGATGTCGATAGATATCGCGACCTCGCAGCTCAACGTTGGTGCCGACCAAGCGAATGCAAGGCTCACTTTGTTCGTCCACGCCCGTGGCATCGATGGCAAATACGCGGCGCACGCCACGGGGCTCAATGTCCAGTTCCAGACGTTCAACGACAAGCTCAATACGTCGTGACAGTTCGGGCTCAATCTGCTGGCCGCCGTAACCCAGATACCGCAGCATCTCGGCACGGTCGACACGGGGATGGTGCGCAGCATCGACACGGTAAAGCGCCGGCGACGCAAGGTCGGCCGGCACTTCGACAGCGGTTGTATCGATGTGCGGTTTTTCCATTACCCCAGGCGCTCCATAATGGTCGCGGCGATCGCAGGACGGTTCATAGTGTACAGGTGCAGGCCGTCGGCGCCGTGCTCCTTGAGGTCGCAAAGTTGGCGGGCGGCATAATCTACACCGGCTGCCTGCAGGCTCTCGGGGTCGTTCTCGTACTTGGCGAGAATCTTGATGACGGGGGAGGGCAGCGACGCGCCGCACA
>ENA-OQIZ01000896-OQIZ01000896.1-human-gut-metagenome-genome-assembly--contig:-NODE-896-length-13131-cov-2.670563_pt1 | contig 13131 bp, 16 predicted proteins | sample MGYA00242593_ERZ504758 | MGnify/ENA primary metagenome ERZ504758 (study PRJEB26092, sample SAMD00036364) | human gut metagenome | host: Homo sapiens | study: EMG produced TPA metagenomics assembly of...
TTGTATGTGCTATATGCAATTCCAGCCTTGCCACTAAGATCAAAAAGGAGCAAAAGGAAAGGGAACAGGAGCGCAGGTCGTGCGCCAACCCCGACTGCTATAACACGTTCGTTCCTTCTGTACCTTGGCAACGCTACTGCTGTCATGCGTGCAAAACTGCGGCTCAACGGTCTGAGCCCCGCGTGATCTATTGCAAGCAGTGCGGACAGCCTTTTAAGGGTGACGCAAGGTTCAAGTATTGCTCTGACGAGTGCAAGGCACTAGCACATGAGGCCTCAAAAAGGGAAAGAACTAAAAGGGCAAAGGAGCGGAATAATGAGTTTTGATTGGCTGAGTTCCGCCACTGAAATAGGCGTAGATACTGAAACGAAAGACCCTCACCTTAGATCAAAAGGGCCGGGAGTCTTTCGTAAGGACGGGTACGTTGTTGGCGTTTCGCTGGCGACAAAGGAAAAGGCAGTCTATTTGGACATTGCGCATCCTGATACCACTCCTGAACGCAAGGAGCGCAACCTGCGCATAATCAAGGACATCCTTGCCAAACCCACGCGCAAGGTTGGAGCCAACATCGTATACGATCTTGACTGGCTCGTTAACAACATGGGTATTGAAGTCAAAGGGCCGTTTGAAGATATCCAATATGCTGAGCCGTTGATTGACGAATACCGTCAGTCCTACAGTTTGTCCGCCTTGGCTAAAATCTATGGGTGCGAAGAGAAGGCTTCAGACCTGTTGGATATGTATTGCGCCAAACAAGGCTGGAAGTTCAAGGACGCTCGTGAACACATTTGGAGGATGCCAGCGCAAGCTGTAGCCCGGTATGCCGAGCTGGACGGCATGTTGCCCATGCGAATCATCGAGAAGCAACGGGAGGTCATCTCTAGGCAGGGTCTTGATGAGGTGTATAGCATAGAGTGCCGCCTCATACCGTTGCTGATTCAAATGCGCAAGCAAGGGGTCAGGCTGGACATGCCTCGGCTAAAGAAGACTTCCTTGGCTGTGGTGGACAAAATGTACGAACTTCAAACAGACCTTTATGAATGGGCTGGCGGGGAGTTCGATATTGGATCGTCAACTCAGCTTGCCAAGGTGCTGGACAGAAAGGGCATTGAGTACCCACGCAATCCTCCAACTGAATTCATGAAGATGAAAGGCAAGGAGGGCAACCCCAATCTGGACAAGGATGCCATCACGCGTATGGTCATGGCCGGGATTGATCCTAAACTGAAGACCATCTTGCTATGGCGGCATTACAACACGCTCACCAACATGTTCCTCATTCCGTACTACGATTTTGTCGTAGGGGACAGACTGCATTGCCAGTTCCATCCGCTCAAGAGCGACGGATACGGAGCTGTGTCGGGACGCTTTTCAAGCGCGAAACCCAACCTGCAACAGGTTTCAGCACAGGAAGACGACTTGTTTTCAGGCGGGGACGAACTGTTGGAAGGGCAAATCCTGCGCAAGCTGTTCATTCCGGAGGAAGGGTACACGTGGGCTAAACTCGACCAAAGTCAGGTTGAGTACCGAATAGGCGCGCATTACGCGATTGGACCTGGAAGCGAAGAGCTGAGGCAGACGTACAGGGACAACCCGAAGACGGACTACCATCAGCACATTCAGGATCTCACTGGGTTCGACAGGCGTACAGCCAAGCGACTCAATTTCGGCGCGTCATACGGCATGGGCGCGGAAGCGGCCTCCCGCAAGTTCTATTGGTCAAAGGAAGAGGCGGTCATGTTCATGGAGGCGTACCACAAGGAGGTTCCCTTCCTGAAGCAGACACGCAAGCGCGTTGTGGAAAAGGCTACCCAAGCAGGGTACATATTCACGTTGCTTGGCAGGAGGGCAAGAGTGCATCCCTCCCGCAAATTGCACTCGTTGTATAACAGGTTGATTCAGGGGACGGCGGCGGATATCATGAAGAAAGGTATGGTGGATGCGTACGAGGCAGGGCTATTTGAAGTGCTTCCCCCTCACATTACCGTACACGACGAAATTGACGTGTCCGTACCTCCAACGAAAATGGGCAAAGAAGCCCTCAAGGAACTCAAGCGGGTGCTTGAAGAATGCGTTACGTTGAGGGTTCCGTTGATTGTAGATTGCCATGAGGCGAAAAACTGGGCGGAGGCAGACTAATGGAAGAGCAGATTACGAAGAGAGACATCCACTCTGTAAAGATCGCACTTGCGGCCTTTGCCGCTCTGTTTTTTGGAGTTGGTCTCTTGATAGGAATAGGGATAGGCGTATGTTTGTGATTGTCGGGCTTTTGCAGTTAGCACTGTTCATTGGGTTAACCTTTAACTTTCCCAAACAAAGAGATCAAATTCTTCTCTTGGCGTTAATTCTTCTCTGGACGTTGGTATACATTATTGGAACAATAACAGGACTGTTGTGGAAGTAATGAAACACGCGCTTCCTATTCTGGTTGTCCTAATTGGACTTATAACGCTGTTCTTCGCTGACAAGCGAGGCAATTGCGTCAGTGAGCAAACAGTGATAAGTGTGGCTGTGGTAATTTGGTTGTTTGGCTATGTAACTGGTATCGTAGTTGGAGGTTAATATGTCTTCTATCGCTCCTTTCATCGTGGATGAATTCAACTCGGCGTCTAACAAAAGGAAAACGTCGCAGTCACGCTTGTTCTCAAGGATCACAATCCTCCCCCCAGATTGATCTTGTGGTCAATGAGATATCGCTCCTTGACGTAGACCTAATTTATATCAAAGGTTTTGGTGGTGACGAAAAGCAACCTTACAGGACGATTATTCGCGCTGACATCATAAACCAGTTTATAATATTTAAATTGTAAAACAAAAGACCCTACCGATGCGATACTCGGTAGGGTCTTTTGTTTTACAATTTAGGCACAACTATTTCTTTGTCATCAGGGTTAGGGAGTTGCGGTGCTTGTGAAAATGTAGGTATTAAGGGCCACGGAACATCCAGTGCGTTTACATCACCATGCCATGGAAAACCTTGCTGTTGTGGTAAATCGCGGAGTGCTTGCCTGTACGTCAACAGTGCGGCATAGTCTTCCCCGGTTATCGAAGTTTCGATATTCCCTGCGGTCTGTTCCTTGTGCCGTTCGACAAGCCATGTCGTCGCGTCAAGGCGGCGGTCACGCTCGGCACGGATACGTGCGGCGCGGGATTCTTCGCTGTTGTACTCGGCAAGCCGGGCGGCTTCCGCGGCTGCCGCCTCTTCGTCAAGCTGGGCCTTTTCCGCTTCCCACAGCGAGACGAAAGGGGCGACATCCTCCGCGTAGTCTGCGGGCGTCAACGGGCGGTTGATGTCGTCCGTCCATTCAATATGACCGCTCCCTTCATGCCACTGGAGCGCGTGCATGTTCTCAGGTGCGGAAAAATCAAAACACAAGACCACTCCGTCAACGATGATGAGCTTATCGGATGGTACAACCGTAACATGTCGTTTCATTTGTTTTCTTCCTTATTACATCCTGATGTATACATTAGGATTCCGGGAGCTTGACACAGCACACGAGCTTATAGAACGGGGGAGTGATGGAAATTTTCGAGGCAGTTGCAGTGTGGGTGTGTGTTGGATCAGTCACGCCGTGGGCATGCGAATTGGAACCGCCAGTATTTTCGATGCGGCCTCCCAGGGGCGTGACCGTCGGCAGAGAGCTGTCAAAACCGTAGTCGGCTATTCCGTTACCATACTTGTACTGCTGAAGATTCAATCTGTGGTCATGGTTCGCGATTGTAGAAACGGTGAGCGTTGTTCCCTGTGTTTTCACTCCAGTGGAGGCTTTCGTCACCGAAATCTTCGGCGTTGCACTAGTCGCGCCTCCCGTCTGCCCTGCGTCATTAACACCATCCGTACACATGATGAACTTTTCGCGCAGGTCGGGCACGGAGCCCCCCCGACCATCGCTGCCTCCGTCGCAGATGAGCCAGCCCATATCGGGTTCGGACTGTCCCCAGAAGATGGGGTTGCGGTTGGCTGGCCCGCCGAGTTTCACGTTATAGAACGGCAAAACGGAACCCGCAGGTGTTCCTCCGCCTCCTTCCTTGATCCAAACAAAAGAATCGTCACCTGGAGTGGGGTAGGGAGACTCATTGGCTGCAATAGCCCTTGATGCAGAATAAATTTTTCCATCAGTAAAGATGCACCTTGCGTATTGATCATACGCTTGTCCTGCAAGGAAGGGCATCATGCCGTTTTCACACAAGGTCTTTGCGACCGAGGTAATGAGAAACAGCAACTGGTTGTGTCGGGCGGAGTTATAGATTGTGTCATACTGCTGACCAACCTCCATTTGTTCAGGGGTCTGCGTAGTGTCTCTATACGCGACCTCGGATACCGGAACAGGAGGAATAGTCGTGAGCGCAGTTTCCGCCCAAACGAAGCTTACTCTGTCTTTGTTTGCCATGCTTAATTCCCCGTGATGTATTTATGAGTAGTGACTCCAGCTCTGCCTGAGTCACACTGCTGACCTCCCATTCGGTCAGCACAAAAGTAATTCTTGGGAGCGAATATTATATCTTCAATAGACAAGGTGGCCGGATAGCTCACATAACAGTTGCGCTCCACTGTTAAATCATCAAAGAATCTGGTCAAAGCCGAGTACACTGTTATGCTGATTGTTGCGGGCAACATTAAGTCGATAGTGAAAGGGCCTTTTTTCACAAAACTGACATCGTAGCCGTACAAATTTGAAATGAGATTCAAAATTTCTGGAACAGAAGCAGCTAATGTGAAATTTTTAAGAATCTTTCCTAATATTCTATTGCGGTATGTTGCGTCGTTAGGAATGACTTTGCTAGACAAAGTTGCATTCGTAACCCATACTTCAATCTTATCTACGCCTTGTGCGTTTCTATCTGCCCACATGTAGCTAAGGTCACTGTACTGAAAAGCCGTTCTTGGCTCCCCTACTATGCGACCCAAGGCATCAAGATTACTGCCCTTGGCTGCATACAGCGTACGACCTTCTTCCAGCGCAAGGATACTGTCGAACAGTTCCTGAGACTCTTCAAGGAAGGCCGCGAAGAACTGACCTAACATGCAAGAGTTGCTGAACTGAGACAACGACAGTCCAGTCCCCTGCGTTACAAGGTCGATTCGCTCCTTGGAGAAGTCTACGTTTAGCTTTTCAGTTGCAGCCATATGCTAGTCCACCAAGGTTACGGTGATATTATCAACCGTGAATTCAGACGCCTCGTTCCAAGTGATGGGAATGTCCACCTTGCCTTGCGACTCTGCTGATGTTCCAATGGTCATGTTCACGATCGAGAAGCCGTTGCACGCATCGTTAATAGGCGTGAAGAGCCTTGTTCTGATAACAGGCTCGCCGGGAGGGAAGCCTGTATTTGCCATGATATCATAAACAGAGTAATCAACAATGCTCTGCTTGATCAATTCGGCGTAGTTGCTTGGGAAGACTGCAGAGTCGGTGACACGGATTGTGATATCCACAAAAATGGGAACCATCGTAGGACGCATGAACCTGATGTTGTAAGGCTGGTTCTGTTTGTCCCTCAAAGTCACAAGAGTGTTGCCGTAGCCTTGGATCGTTACGGGCATGCGCAAGAACATGGCGTTGGCAATGTCCTCTGGTTCTCCTCCCACTACCACCGGGGAAATTTCCTTGTAAGGAATTCCTCTGGAGTCCTCAGGGTTGGTCAGCGCATTCTGGTAGACCCGACAGTAGGTGACGCCGTCTACGGCAATGATTGCCGAGTAAATAGCCTCAATCTGACGATAGCTGGTAAGGCTGGTGGACAACTGCTGACGCTTCCTGAGCTCATCGTCAGTTTCCTCAGGCGTACCGACGGAACTAGTGGACGTGTTTGATACGCTGTACCATCCCGCCGTAGCAGTCTGAATCGTATTAATAGAGCCAACAGCAGGGTCAATCGCACCCTTCGTGGTGCACTGGAAGCGACCTTCAACGGTTCCGTTGGTTCCAATGGCATAGTTAGCCATCGCTCGATAGCTGTTCGTACCCTGTCGGTCTCCAATTAGGGAACCCTGAACAATGAGCGTGCCAGCGGCACCTGAACAGGTACAGATGATGATCGTTTCGCTTCCCGGCTTGCGCACGATGCCGTTCAACTGAACAGTGCCGCTCTGCCCCGCCCCAGTGTTGTACAACGGATTGAATTGTATGCTGGCATCAAAGGCCGCTTCCCAGCACTCAGATAGCGCGTTGGAAAAAATGCCTACAAGTTGAGTAAGAATTGTATCACCAGACGCATTGGCGAAAGGGAACTCACCTGTCTTCGGGTCTTGAATGGCCTCAACCCGTTCCAGCATGTCGTTGTTTATGTCAACAAGACGCTTAGGAACGAACCCTTGGGGAAGCATTCCGTATTCAAAGTTAGCCATAATTGATCCTACGCTACAAAGGTTGAGGCGGTGACGGGCAAAGTAAGCTCTCTAACAGTGCGATCTGTAAGGATCACCCGGATGTATACAAAAAAGGTTCTGTTGCCCAATATGTATCTGGTGGTGAGCTTTTCAATGGCCTTTACGCCTTCAGTGCCCATAACGCAACGACGAATGAGCAAGAGTACATTGTTCTGTTGGGACATTTTGGCTCCCAACATGCCATGACCATCCTGATACCAAGGGAGCCCCGCCGTCGTGTCTAGGAACCATTCTCCCAACTCGCGAAGGAGTCGCAGCTTAAGCCTTTGCATGACCTCGTCAGACCCGGTCACTTCGCCTGGCGATAGATCCCAATTTTCATTAAGTCGGAAGTCCCATGACATATAGCGATCCTTATGCGACAGGCCCTGACGTATCAGAGCCAGATTCGACGCCAGTGTGTCTGTGAGAGGACGAGTTCTTGCCGTTGCCGTCAGTGAACGTGCCGCCCCGCTGAGTAATGTTGCCCTGAATCGTGTTGCCCGATCCGCTGAGCTCCATGTTGGAGCTTGAAATGGTGCAGGTGGAGCTTGTGTTCATGGATATTGCTCCATCGGCTTGGGTGGCAACTGTACCCGGAGCCGTAGTTGTTACGGATCCACCTTTCATTGAATAGACCGCCTGTCCGTCTGTCATCGTGATTCCATCAGGCCCTAAGCTGATGTAGGATGTGCGGGTCAAGTCCCTTAGCTCAATGTTCTCAGTGTTGTAACTTTGAATAGCCACCTGATCACTGGACAGACCGGGAATGAAGATCACATCAGTGAGCGACCGCTTCCTCACATTGGACACGTCAGGGTCAGAGCCAACAGGGGGATCGTTAATGTCTCCTGAGGAAACGAAATTCGTTATGTCCTTGTCGGCTACAATTAACAGTCCCGTGTCTCCCGGCTTCAAGGGCAACGTGAGCAAGAATCCCGCTGTTTGGGCGCAAGGAAGAATGACAGGAACGTCGTTGATCTCAGGAAGCGGCATGTACTTGGTTTCTTGCCCGATGGTGATCTTCATGCGTTCAGTGGGCTGAACCGTGACCTTCAAGGGAGGGCCCGGCTTGACCTCCTTGATGATGCAAGGTTTGGCTATGTCCATGGAGTCCAGCATGCGCTGAATAACCAGTCGTTGAGACTCGTTGGGAGAGGTCTTTGAGTAGTCAGCCATTACTTCACCTTAACGCCTAGCTTGTAGCTTTCGATGTCCATCGTCCAGTTGGAGGAGTATGTATCCAAGTCTATTCCAATGGTGTGAACTCGGTACGTTCCAGAAAGGCTCTTGTTCAGCTTGCTTGTCACCTTCACAGAGGAGCCTACTGTGATACCCGGCACGTACAACGCCTTGATCTTAACCCCGGTAGTCCATTGAAGAGGCCCTGATAGGATTGGAGAGATATTAATCAGACCGCCATTGTCTCCGTTGAGCTCCACTGAGGAGCCGAGCATGAACTTGTCGCCTACGCACTTGAGAGTCCCTTCCTGCACTGACCAAGAGAAGCCGTATTCCTCTGCCAAGCGGTTGAGACCGTCTTTGGTAGAACCCGCGTAGCTCCAACCCTTCCCTCCAATGTTGCCCTCTACGCCTTGGAAGCTCTCAGGGTTCACTGTGATTCCTGGGAGATCCTTGCCAAGCTGACCAGCGGCGGCTGAAATGGACGTTCCAGGGCCAAAAGTAACGCTAGAGTCTCCCATAGCCAAGGCTCCAAATCCAGGGAGAACAAGGAACGACGTGATTATGTCAGCCCCTGCTCGTTCACTTTGGACGTTCATGATAGAGCCTTTGTAGATGGTCGCCATGTTGGTGTTTTCCCAACCAGCTTGAAGAGTCAGCTTGGTGAGCCCTTTCTTTACTGCGTTCCTTGTGTCGTCAGAAAGGTTATACACCTTGATGGTGGAAGGAGAAGGAAGTCCCATCAGGGTCTTCTGTATGTTAGCGGATACGCGAAGGCCGTTCAATGTGCCGTCGCTGGCGAACTGAACAGTGGATCCCGCTGACTTGTTTTGCCATTCAGCGAGAGGCCCTAACGTAACAAGGACTTTACGTAGCCAAGGTCTATTTTCGCTGTCAGCCATTGGATTACTCGAAAAGGTTTAAGAGGAGATCAATGTCAAGCAGGGGATCCCCAAGACTGAAGGGAAAATCCTCGCCTTCTGTGTACCAAAGAACCTTCAGCACCGTGCCCAACGCTTCAGGGTCAGAAGGATCCTGATTATAGATAGGAACGGCTAACAAGTGAATTTCGTCAAACACGCTCCCATAGCCCTTGAGCAGGTTGAGAGACCCCGTTACGATGTTGACTCCGTACACCAACGGGTTCTCATTTGCGTCAAATATATCCAAAACCCAATGATTCTGCTGACCCATCACGTAAGTAGTACGAAAGAGGTAGCTCACCCCTGCAATTTCAGTTGTGAACTTTCTTTCGCCGTCTGAGGTCAAAGGCAGTTCGATTACAGGCATCCGCTACCCCTCCTTGATCGTATCGTACCAAACAGCGGCTTGTGACTTATCGGCGTCGCTTGCGTTGCCTGATTCCACTGTTCCGGCGTTGACTGTGCCGCTTCCAGTCTTCTTTGCTCCGCCTTTTAACTTGGTAGGAGACTTTCCGACTACGTTCAACGTGACCATGTTGGCTTTCTTGAAGACGCATTCAGCGGTGTACGCTTGTCTGAATGGCGCCGTGTGGTTAGGCGTGAACGAAATCAACACCATATTGGTGTAGATCCAGTGTTCAGTGATAACTTCTACAGGCTCGCGGCTGTTCAGCATTTCGTAAAACTGGTCGAAAGCTGAAAAGTTATCACCGTTTTCACTGGTGTTGGTCATCGCGATGGACACGGACAACTGTTCAGGCTGTAGGATAACGTGATCTGACACGACAGCCCCTGATTCCAAGGGTATGTCGGTCATTTGAGAGGTGAAGCTGTGACTTTCCGCCTCTTTTACAGACACAGAAACGCCAGCCACCACAGAGCCTTGTCTTACAATCCCGGTGTCTTCGCTGGTGAAGACGGTAGTGGCTTCATAGTTGTCTGCTAGCATGCTATCCTACGCTTGGTCCATAGGTTCCTGGAGTGTTAATCTGCGCATCAGGGTACGCTGTTTCAAGGCTCTTGAGCGCAGGGCCGATCTCGGAAGGATCTCTTACCTCAATTTTCACGTTGGCGTTCAGGTTAGACTGATTCGTTTGATTGCGGTTTGTGACGCTAGGACGAGTCTCAGTCTTAGGAATGATAACAGGCCCCTTATCAGAAGGGGAAGACTGCTGCATAGCGGTGGAATTTCTTGCCAACTCCTTACCCGCCTCTTCCAACTGAACCCTTGCACTTACGTTCTTAGGAGCGGAAGAGGATGCCGACTTCGCATAAGGATTGTAGTTGCGCTGAGTCTGGTCTTGTGGTTGTTCCTCGCCTTCTTGGGGCTTGGCATACGGATTGTAATTGCGTTGCTGTCCGTCCCAATTGTATTGGCGAGTAGGCGGAGGCCCTTGATCCTTATCTTCATTCAGGTCTTCAAATCCAAACAACTGCCTCGCGGCTCCAATGGCCTTGTCTACCCCGGTAATGATGGTTTCAACGACTCCGCCGATGCCCTTGGCAATGTTCTGGAGCAGTTCCCACATAGTTCCAGCGGTCTTAGTAACCAACTCAAACGCCACAACTACGACGTTCTTGAGCAGGTTAGCCAAGTTCGGGAACTTTTCTTGAAAGCTGTCTACTAGACGACCAATGATGGAGTCTTTGCCCTCCAAGAAGGCAATGAAGTCTTCAAAGGCCGCACTGAGGGCAATGACTGCGCCTACGGCTAAACCAAAAGCGGCTATTGCGGGGGCAAAATAGGCCACCAGCAGGACTAGCGCACCCTTAAGGAGCTTTGCCCAATCGGTTGCCTCCCACAACTTCTTGCCGAAGTCTCCAATAGGCCCGAGAGTTTCCTTGAACCAATCAACGAGCTTCTTGCCGTCTTCCCAGAGCTCATTGAAGACCCTTCCAAGGTTCTCAAGGAACTTGGTGATGTTGCTTGCGACCCATTCCTTGTTGACGTTTAGCCACTCCTTGAAGGAAGTGACCAGTTTGTCAATCATAGGAAGCGTTCCGATAGCGATAGTAGTCCCAAACGCTCGCAATTGAGTCGTGAGGGACATAACGCTTGTCTTTAGCTGAGCCGCCCGCTTTAGGTCTTCCGGAGAAATAACTGCGCCCACGCTATGGGCTTCCTTGCGCAAGGCCGCGATACCTTCACGGCCTTCGCGCAAGAGGCGAACAGTGTCAGGTGAGATACCAATGGCGTCACCCCACATATTCGCCTGGGGAACACTCATGCCCTTGAACGTATCAGCCCACGATTCAAGCGAGCGACCCGTCCACATGGCTTGCTTCTGCATCTTAGCGAGGTCACTTTCAACGGCACTCGCGGAGACGCCTACGCTCTTTGCAGCATAAGCCCATTCCTGGAGGGCGTCAGTGCTGACACCAGTGGTTTCAGATACCTTCTGGATGGATGCCGCGCTGTTGACTGCCCCGGCTACGAATGCAGTAAGGCCAGTAGCCGCCATTGCGAATCGCTTTGTCGCCTCTTTGACAGTCGCAACAACGCCATCAAGACCCTTTTTATAGGTGTCTACTGCCTTCTCGCTTCCGTCACCGAGAACAGTACTCAGTACTGTGACTAGTTCGTCTACAACAGCCATACTAACCTTCCTGCATTACTCTTACGTAGCTCGTGGCGTAATCTTCCCAGTCTGCACACTTCATCAAGAATACAACGTCTTTCAACGACAGCGTCCCGTCAATTAGCTCCTTATAGGTGCAAAGACCATGTCTAAGGAGCCGATTGACTAGGATCACGTCCTGATGGGAGTCAGGTACTGGGACGCTTATACCTACCGTTGCGGGGTGGAGTTTCGTACGGCTGTACTCAGCCCAGAGGGAAAAAAATCCCTCACCTGTTCAAAGACAGCCAACGCTCCCGCAACAAAGAGGTCTTGAGGGTTTTGATTGAACCAAGAATGGAACACAGCTTCGTTGCTGAGGGGTTCCTGCTCAGGCGTATACGAACGTTTGAGGGCTTCCTTCATGAGCGCACTGAGTTCCGACGCTTCAACGACGCTTAGCGCCTTAGCAATGGCGTCGTAGTGCACTTCACCTTCACCGCAAATAGAGACGAGGGCTCCGCCAGCGGCCTTAAGAACACGGCTCCCAAAGTCAATTGCTTCCATGGGAGGCAGGAGGTCGAACTTATACGTTCTACCGTTCACCTTGAACTCACCCATTCCCGACTTGAGGTCTCTCATTTACCCCTCCACAGTCAGGTTGGTGATGTTGTCTTCAGCCGTGGTCAGGGTGAACTGCAATCCGGCCATTTGCTTGTCACCAGTGGCAAGCTGACCGGGACGGCTGATGTAGGCGTTTGTCATGGTAAGCAGGATGTTGGCTCCGGTTCTGACCACGACAGTGACACCAAGGCCGCCGTTCTCCTGACGCAAGCGAAGGTTGTTCAGGAAGCCAATGGAACGAGAAATTTCCTTCAGGGTAAACTGAAGGGTAGAGCCCTGATTGGTGGCGATGTTAATTCCCGCTCCGTCAGTGCCTTGCGTTTTGGCGACTTCACCGCCGTCAAAGGTGTATGTGATGGTGGCACCTTCAAACAGGTCGTAGATCTGGTTTCCGTCCACGATGATGCTCGTGGACGCCTGATTATAAAGGTTACGCATTCATGATTCTCCTTAGTTATAAACAGTGACGTCAATGGCGACGGAGTGGAAGGCTCCTGCTTCGTACGCCACAATAGCGATAGGGGGAGCAACACGATTTGCCTGCTCGGAAGTCGTTGCACTGTAGATCGGAGCCGGAGTAATCGTGCACGCCGGAAGGGTCGTATAACCCGTTTCGTTATCGGTCGTTTCCTCTTCACGATCAGCGAAAGTACCGTTACGAATGTAACGGTTATTGATCTTCGCGGCGGCAGAAACAAGAAGATCCTGTCCGGCGGAGGTGTACTTCACCTTCTTGTTGCGCATGAACACGTTGAACACTTCAACCTGAAGCTCTTCCTTGTAGTTGGAGAGGTTCACATGGCTGTCCGTGAACCACGAATCAGCCGACTGCACGCCTTCACGCACGACAGAGGAAGAGTTGCCCATGGACACGTAAGTGTTGATGCGGCGAGCCTTAAGGGAAGAAAGCTGAGTTTCCGTGAGCGGAACAGTTTCAATCCCGGTGAGCTGCTTGAACTTCATGGTCAGCGTGGAGTTCTCCAGCGCGTAGTTGACCGACAGAGCCAAGGCCGCGTAGGACACGTCCGGATACACCTGCGGATTGTTATGGTACATAACCGAGGTCTTGATGTACCCCTTGTTGTGGGCATAGAACCCGATGTTGGTCGTGTCCGCAGTATTGTACGCCTGAACGCTGTTGGTGCAGGCAGAGAAGTACGCCTGATCCTGAGCTTCTGCCCAGTCAGCGAAATCCTTCTGATCCTGCGTATCACGATACTGCCGATCCAACGTCCATGCGAACACGCTGCGACCCGCGCAACGAGCGGCGGTCTGAATAAGAGCCACTTCAGAAATGAGGCCGCCCGGAGTGTAACCATCGATACGAGAAGCCGCCGTGCTCTGGGTAAGCGCCAGAATTGCGGACAGGTCGGTGATAGACGAAGCAGAGGACGCGTAGCCAATCGTGACGCCTTCGCCCTTCTGGTTCGTGGAGATCACAATAGACTGACCGCTCACTTCCACAAGGCCG
>ENA-OQIZ01000903-OQIZ01000903.1-human-gut-metagenome-genome-assembly--contig:-NODE-903-length-13014-cov-2.684178_pt1 | contig 13014 bp, 10 predicted proteins | sample MGYA00242593_ERZ504758 | MGnify/ENA primary metagenome ERZ504758 (study PRJEB26092, sample SAMD00036364) | human gut metagenome | host: Homo sapiens | study: EMG produced TPA metagenomics assembly of...
GCGAGCGCGGAAATCGCGGAGGAGAACAGCTGCGGGAAGGATTGGCTGATGGCCTGGCGCAGGGTGTCGGTGTCGTTGGTGTAGCGGCTCATGATGTCGCCGTGTTCGTTGGTGTCGAAGTAGCGGATCGGCAGCGTCTGCTGGTGGGCGAACATGTCGTCGCGGATCTTCTTGAGCGTACCTTGTTCGACGGTGACGATGAGCCACTGCCATAGCCAGCTGCAGAAGGTGCCGGCTGCGTAGAGGCATGCCATGAGGGTCAGTGCGCGTAGCAGCGGTGCCCAATCAGGGTCTTTCACGCCAACCATGGGCAGAATGTAGGTGTCGATCAGCGACTGTAGGAACAGTGATGATCCGGCTTGAGCGGCCGCGCCGACGAGAATGCACATGACCACGATTGCCACGCGCCACTTGTATTGGAAGATGTAGCCGAAGATACGTTTGGTGGTGCCTGGTGCGGCTTTTTGCGTCGACGGTTTGCCTTGCGGCTGCTGCATTGTCTGCTTGTTGTTGTCTTTGCTCATCGTTTGCCCTCCTCTCATTGCAGTTCCTCGGGCTGCGCCTGGTTCTTGGTCTGCGATTCGTAGATGGACCGGTATTCGTCGCAGGTGTTCAGCAGTTCCTCGTGGGTGCCGGATGCCATGATGCGCCCCTGATCCATGACGAGGATCATGTCGGATTCCTGCACGGATGCGATGCGCTGCGCGATGATGATCTTGGTGGTGTCGGGGATCTCGTGGTGGAACGCGGCGCGGATCAGCTGATCGGTTTTGGTGTCGACCGCGGAGGTGGAGTCGTCGAGGATGAGGATCTTCGGCTTCTTCAGCAGGGCGCGGGCGATGCACAGGCGCTGGCGCTGGCCACCGGAGACGTTGGTACCGCCCTGTTCGATGTAGGTGTCGTATTTGTCGGGGAATTCCTGGATGAACCCGTCGGCTTGCGCGAGCTGGCAGGCGTGGCGGATCTCTTCATCAGTGGCGTTCGGATTGCCCCAACGCAGGTTTTCGGCGATGGTGCCGCTGAACAGCACGTTCTTCTGCAACACCATGGCGACCTGGTCGCGCAGGATTTCCATGTCGTAGTCGCGCACGTCGATGCCGCCGACCTTAAGCGAGCCGGAGGTCACGTCGTACAGGCGGGGCACGAGCTGCACGAGACTGGATTTCGCGGAACCGGTGCCGCCGACGATGCCGACGGTCATGCCGGAGCGGATCTTCAGGTTGATGTCGTCGAGCACGGGCTTTTCGGAGTTGTCGGAGTAGCGGAAGGTGACGTGATCGAATTCGATGGATCCGTCGACGACCTGCTTGACGGGGTTCTCCGGGTCGACGACGGTGCTTTCCTCGTTGAGCACCTGGCAGACGCGTTCCGCGGAAGCCTGGGAGATGATGCACATCACGAAGATCATGGAGAGCATCATCATGGCCATGAGGATCTGCATGGCGTAGGTGACCAGTGCGGTCAGATCGCCGGTGGTGAGGCCTAAGGCCGCGTTGTTGCCGGATGCCACGATCTGCTGCGCACCCATCCATGCGATGAGGAGCATCGTACCGTACACGCAGACCATCATGAGCGGGTTGTTGAAGCTCATGACGCGTTCGGCCTTGGTGAAGTCCTTGAATATGCGCTGGGAGATGCGGTTGAACTTGCCGATCTCATGGGATTCGCGGGTGTAGGACTTGACCACGCGGATGCCTTGCAAATTCTCGTCGACCACGTTGTTGAGCTTGTCGTAGGTGTGGAACACGCGTTCGAACACCGGGTGCACGAGCACCACCAGACCGCACAGGCCGATGGCGAGGATCGGGATGCAGGCGAGGAACACGAGGGAGATTGACGGGCTGATGCGGAACGCGAAGATCCAGGCGACGACGACCATGATCGGGGCGCGTACGCCCATGCGGATGATCATCGAATAGGCGTTCTGCAGGTTGGTGACGTCGGTGGTCAGTCGGGTCACGATCGAACCGGTGGAGAACCGGTCGATGTTGGTGAAGCTGAAGCCCTGCACTTTCTCGAATTCGTCGTGGCGCAGGTTCTTGGCGAAGCCGGCGCCCGCGATCGCGGCGAATTTGCCGGCGAGGAAGCCCGCGGTGAGCGAGCAGATCGAGCAGACCAGCAGGATGAGGCCGAATTTGATGATGGCCGGCATGCTGCCGCCGCTGATGCCCTCATCGATGAGCGATGCCATCACTGTGGGGATGAGGATTTCCAGAATGCCTTCGATGGCCACCATCACCGGGGTGAGGATACTGGCTTTCTTGTATTCGCGCAGGGATCTGCCGAGTGTGCGCAGCACATGCTGTTTGGGCCGCTTGGCTTGCGTCGCGGCTGTCGCTGTCGTCACTGTTCTTCCTTTCTGTCTTCTTCGTCGTCGTTCATGCCATCGCCTGCCGTATGGTCCGGCCCGTCGGCCGGTTCGCATAGGTCGAGGCTGGGATATTGCCGGGAGTCGCCGAGCTTGCCGGATGCCACCAGATTGGTTTGCATGACGTCGAGCACATGCATGAATCCGCGGATGTCATCGTCGTCGAGCCCACGCAGCAGAACACGTTCCATGCTCTCGGCGTTCTCGCGCAGCATCGTGGCGATGGTCCTGGACTGTTCCGTGAGCACGATCCGTTTCATCCTCGCGTCGTGCGGCACCGGTTCGCGGGCGATGAGCCCCTTGCGTTCCATCAGCCCCAGTACCCGGCAGGATGTCGAGCGCGTTATGCCGAAACGCTGTTCGATGTCCTGGGGGAAGACATCCTCACCTTTGTGATGGTCGAGGTAGACGATGATGTCCACGTTGCCGCTGCTCAGGCCGTCGATCATGTCGGGTTGCGTCACCTTGAGGTAACGGTTGATGACGTTGTGCACGGACCGCAAGGCCACGCTCGGCGGCTTGCATACCCCTTCGCTCCAACTGTCGATGATCGACGCGCTCAACGATTCCCTATTCGGTTGTTCGTTGTTCACACGCAACAGCATAACCCGTTGCATATACAACTGTTGCACATGCAACAATCGGCGTGTTGCAGGCGGCACGCATTCGGCGGCACACCGCCGCAAACAGCGAGGCCGAGAAGCCTGCCCCGCACCGGTTCAAAGCGGATCAGACCCCTCGGCCTTATGTCTCTATCAGATTACCCCTAGACAGGTAATCCCTCAATGTGCAGTTATTCCTTGCTCAGAGAGTCGCACGCCAAGCGTTCAGCCGACGAGCTTGGCATAGCCGTCCAGCATGAACGAGCTGATCGCCTTGCCACCCTCGCCCATCAGCGTGGACATGGAGTTGATCGGCATGGAGCCGAGGAACATGCGCATCATGTCGTTGTCGGGCAGCTTCGGCAGTTCACCGCGCTCACCCGCCTCACGCACATCGGCCACCACCTTCGAGCCGACCGGGTCGGCGGACCACTCGCCGAAAGTGGACCATTCGGTCAACGGTTCGGTCTTGCCGTCGCCGTCAAGCGCAACCGTGGCGACGCCGGCGATGTCGCGGCTGGACGTGCCGACCTCGATGCCGTATTCGCCGGCCTCCACATGCCAGTCGCTGAACTTCTCCGACCAGTAGGCGAAGGCGCGCTCATCCAGATCAAAGGAGATCTCGGCCGATTCGCCGCCCTTGAGGAACACCTTGCGGAATCCCTTGAGCTCATGCCTCGGGCGAGACACCGCGGCCTTGCCCGGCGCCACATACACCTGCACGGTCTCGGCGGCGTCCACATCGGAGGTATTGGCGACGGTCACGCTCACACGGACAGTGTTGGCGCCGGTCTTCTCCGCCTTGATGCCGGAAAGCTCGAAGGTGGCGTAGCTCAGGCCGTAGCCGAACGGATAATCGACCGCCTTGCCATACGTGTCGTAATAGCGGTAGCCCACGAACACGCCCTCGCCGTAATCGACATGCCCTTCCTCGCCCGGCCAGTTGATCATGCTCGGATCGTCGTTGATGCTCATCGGGATGCTCTGCGCCAGCTTGCCGGACGGGCTTGCCTCGCCGAAGATCACATCGGCGAGCGCGGCACCCCCCGCCTGGCCGAGCAGCCAGGATTCGAGGACGCCCTTGGCATTGGCCGCCCATGGGGCCACGGATACGACGGAGCCGTTGGAAAGCACGACCGCGATGTTCTTGTTCGCCGCCGCGACAGCTTCGAGCAGCTCGATTTGCTTGGCGGGAATGTCGAGGGTTTCACGGTCGAAGCCTTCGGATTCGGCGGCTTCAGGAAGCCCTAGGAACATAAGCACCACATCGGCGTTCTTGGCGGTTTCCACAGCTTCGGCTTCGAGCGCCTTGTCTGCCGGTTCGAGGTCGAGGGTAAATCCGGGGACAAATTGGGCATCGACGCCCCGCGCGGCGAGGGTGTCGAGGAAGCTGGTCATCTTGGTCGGGGTGATGTGGGACGAGCCGCCGCCCTGGTAGCGCGGGGTGCGGGCGAATTCACCGATGACCGCGATCTTGGCATCCTTGGCGACCGGCAGGATCGCGTCATCGTTCTTGAGCAGCACCATGGATTCGACCGCGGCGCGGCGGGCGATCTCGTTATGCGCGTCCACGTCGAAGCGGTAGCCGTCGATGCTCATGGCGGCGCGCGTCTTGTTCGCCAGGTCGATCATGCCCTGGGCCATGCGGTCGAGCTGTTCGGGCTGGATGCGCCCGTCGCGAGCCGCGTAGACAATCTGGTCGTCGGTGTAGCTTGGCGGCATTTCCAGGTTGAGCCCGGCGTTGAGGGAGGCGACTCGATCATGATCGGCGCCCCAGTCGCTCATGACGATGCCCTTGAACCCCCATTCATCGCGCAGCACGTCGGTGAGCAGCCAGTGGTTCTGCGCGGAGTGCACGCCGTTGATGCGGTTGTAGGAGCACATGATGGTCCATGGCTGGGCGGTTTTGACGATGTATTCGAAAGCCGGGAAGTAGATCTCACGCAGCGCACGCTGGGAGATGTTGGCGCTGATGCGCAGACGGTCGGTCTCCTGGTTGTTGGCCGCGAAGTGCTTGAGCGAGGTGCCCACGCCCTTGGATTGCACGCCGGCGACGATGCCCACGGCCTCATGGCCGGCCAGATACGGGTCTTCGGACCAGTATTCGAAGCAACGGCCGCCAAGCGGGTTGCGCTTGATGTTGACGCCGGGGCCGAGAATGACCGCCACTTTCTCCTGGATGCATTCCTCGCCCATGGCCTCGCCCACCTTGTGGATGAGCTCGGGATTCCAGGAGCTAGACAAGCCGGCCGCAGGCGGGAAGCAGGTGGCCGGCACGGAATCGTTCAGATCGGTTTCGCCGGTGCTGGATGCCAGGGATTTGCGCAGTCCGTGCGGGCCATCGGTGATCATGTAGCCGGGGATGCCTTTGGATTCGATGCCCTGCAGATGCCAGGCGTCGCTGCCGGACGTCAGGGAGGCTTTCTCTTCAAGGGTCAGGTCGTTGACGGAGGGATAGGTATTGCCGCTCATGGTACCTCTTTCATGCGATTCGTTGTGTTCGGTAGTAGGTTCGTCGGCGAATCCACTACCAACCGATTGGTAGGTACTTTATCAAAACAGCTTACCCAACACGCCAATCATCTTTGAAATATCAATCAACCAACCGTAAAGTAATTACAGCTTTCCATCCGTCAGCAGCAATACCATCAATCACAACGGGAGCGACCATGGGCAACGAGGACGTCGACCGCAGAACGGCAATACTCAACGCAGCAGTGGAGTCATTCGGCACACTCGGCTATTACGGCACCTCATTGCAGAAAATCGCCACCATGGTCGGTCTTACCAAGGCAGGCGTGCTACATTACGTAGGCAGCAAGGAAGGCCTGCTGACCACGGTGCTCAACGAAATGTATGACCGCGAAACCGAGGACGTGACCGCCAACATGGTGCGCGAGGCCGAACCGTTGATCGCGGACATGTGGCGCAGAGTCGTGGCCATCAACGCCAAACGCCCCAAACTGGTGCACATGTTTTCCACGCTGAGCGCCGAAGCATTGAACCCCGATCACCCGGCGCACGATTATTTCGCCACCCGCGAGGAACATGTGGTGGATGTGGCGCGCAACATTCGCTGGCGCGTGCCAGCCGGGGTCGATGCCGAACAGATGCTCCGCGCCGGATTCGCCATGATGGACGGCATTCAGCTGCGCTGGCTGCGCAAGCCCGGGCAGGACCTCAATGCCATGTGGGCGCGATGCGAGGATGTTCTCTTCCCGCTGCCGCAGTGGGAAGGCTGCCGCTAGCGCCTGATTCTTCCAGTGACTGGAGGAATTTCCCAGTGACTGGAGGAATCGGGACTCTAGAAGACCTCCCAGCGTCCGGATTTCCCAGCCACTGGAGGAATCCGGCCGCCGAAAGACCAATCAGAAGAACAAATCATCCAACCACTGGAAGAATCGGGACGTGGCAGAAATCGCAGATCAGGCTGCGGCGCGCGACTTGTCCTGCAGATCGCCGAACACCGGCGTGGCCAGTCCGAAGCCGCCGCACACCTCAAGAATCTGACCGGTGGTGAACTGCGATTCGTCGGAGGCAAAATACAACACCGCGTTCGCGATCTCCTCCGGTGTGGCCATACGGCGGATCGGCATGTGGTGCAGGAAGAACTCACGGAACTCGTCATTCAGCGCGTTCTGTACGGCATCGGTGGCGATCATACCAGTAAGCACCGCATTGCAGCGGATGTTCTTACGCGCCTCATGCACGGCGATAAGCTTGGTCAGATAGTTGATGGCCGCCTTGGATGCGCCATAGCCGATCTGCGAAATATCCGGCACGGCGCCGCCAATCGAGGAGATGTTGATGATGCTGCCGGATTTACGCTCCGCCATATATTTCAGCGCGGCCTGCGACGTAATGAACACGGACTTGAGATTGACATCCACCGTGTCGATGAACTCCTGCGGGTCGGTGTGCTCGATGTCGAGATCCTTGGCGGGATTGGACGTGCCGAAATTATTGACGAGCACGCCGATACAGCCCTCATTGGCCACGACCTGTTCCACAGCGGACACGTAGGTCTCATCCTTGGAGGGCATCGTTGTACACGAACTTCGCCGTTCCCGGCAGATTGGCGGCGGCAAGCTCGTCGATCTTCGCCTGCGCACGTTACGCGTTGCGCGCCGCCATATACACGGTGGCACCCTCTTCGGCGAAACGCTTCACAATCGCATAGCCGATGCCCCGGGTCGAAGCGGTGACCATGGCCACCTTGCCTGCCAGACGCCCTGTATTGCAAGTCATAGCAATTCTCCTTTGCACTGTTGTGCCGCGGTTGCTTCACATCATCATCGTATCGCTGTTATCGCTCTCATACGCACTGCGCCGCGAAAATCGCCTTGCCGCGAACCAGGCCGCCCATCACGGCTATACGATGGACTGGTCGGCATATCGACAACGACTGGGAGGAAAGCCATGAAATACCTGTTGGCGCCGGATTCGTTCAAAGAGGCCGCATCAGCGCAGGCCGTGGCGGCAGCGATGCGGCGCGGAGTGCTGGCAGGCGACCCGGATGCCGAATGCCGTATGATGCCGCTGTCCGACGGTGGCGAGGGATTGACCACTGCACTGGTCCGGGCCACTGGGGGCGAGCTGAAACCGGCACATGTGCACGACGCATTGGGACGGCCGATCTGCGCGCAATACGGATTCCTGGGTGGGGGAAGCCACATGGAGACCGACGGCAAGACAGGCATACGCACCGCAGTAGTCGAATTGGCTGCGGCAAGCGGAATCGAACACGTCTCCCCCGCCGACCGTGACCCGTTGGCGGCATCCACCTATGGCACCGGAGAATTGATCCGTGCCGCGATCGATGCCGGTGCAACGCGTATTGCGCTCGGTTTGGGAGGCAGCGCCACCACGGACGGCGGCAGCGGCCTGGCCCGGGCGCTCGGATATCGCTTTCTTGACGACCGCGATTGCGAATTGCCGCTCGGCGGCGGTGCACTGCATCGGCTCGCCTGTATAGACGGCACCGACGTTCCCGACGAAGTACGCAATGTCCCCATCATTCTGGCATGCGACGTCACCAATCCACTGACCGGGCCGAACGGCGCGGCTGCGGTGTTTGCGCCGCAGAAAGGCGCGGACGCGCAGCAAGTCGCGCTACTAGACTCGGGTCTGAGCAAGCTCGCCAATGCCATCGAAGCCCTCAATGGCCGCAACATCGCAAGCCAGCCCGGATCGGGTGCGGCGGGCGGCACCGGCGGCGGCATGCTTGGACTATTCAATGCGAGCATGCGCCCCGGCATCGAACTGGTACTGGACTTGTTGCATGCGCGCGAGGCATGCGCGTGGGCCGACGTGGTCATCACCGGCGAAGGCGCCATCGACAACCAGACGCCATATGGCAAGGTGCCCAGTGGCATCGCACGATTGGCGCAATCGCAGGGCAAGCCGGCCATTGCTATCGGAGGCAAGGTGGCACGGGACCCACAGACCATGGCCGCTTTGCAGTAAGCCGGCAGCGTCGCGACCTTCGGCATCGCACCCGGATCGGCCAGTTTGCCGGAACTGCTCGCCGGCACGAAGCGCAACGTGAAAAGTACCTGCGCTTCAATCGCTAGCCTGCTTCGCAGCATGGCGTAAGCATAGGGACATCGGTGTACGACAATAAAATCGTGATTTATCAAATTACGATTTGACAAATTACGATTTGACAAATTACGATTTTATACATGACATTTATCGGCAGAACAGAAGAACTGACTTTTCTTGAATCCTGCTACACCAGCAACAAGGCACAGCTCGTCGTGGTCTACGGACGGCGGAGGGTTGGCAAAACCGAACTGCTCACGCACTTCGCACAGCATAAGCCGCATGTTTTTCTTGCTTCACCATCAGCCTCGAAAAACGAACAGCTCGCAGCATTCTCCAAGCAGATGTTCGAAGCGGGCTCCCCTGCCGCGCAATACATCTCACAGTACGCAGATTGGGAATCCGCACTGAAGGACATTGCCAATATCCCCACCAAAGAGAACGATCGCAAGCTCGTCATCATCGATGAGTTCCCCTATCTCGTCAAGTCAGACAACTCGCTACCATCATTGATCCAAAATCTTTGGGACCACGTTCTTAAAAACAGCAATGTCATGCTGGTGCTATGTGGCAGCGCAATGAGCTTCATCGAAAAGGAAATCCTTTCAGAGAAATCCCCTTTGTACGGTCGAGCAACAGGCATTCTGAAAGTACAGCCCATGCCATATTGGGATGCTGCGCAATTCGTTCCGGACTACTCCCCCGCCGACAAAGCTCTCACCTATGCGGTCCTCGGCGGCATACCTCATTATCTTACTCAGTTCGATCCCAACGAAAGCGTCGAAACCAACATCAAGCAGCACATTCTGCGCAGAGGAACCGCACTGTATAGCGAAACGGAATTCCTTATGCATCAGGAATTCCGTGAACCCGCAACATACAACACCATTCTGCAAGCGGTCGCTTCCGGGGCAACGCAACTCAACGATATCGCGCAACGCACCATGCTACAGCCGCAAGCAGCAAGCACCTACCTTAAGAACCTCATCGAAGTGAACATCCTCGAACGGGAATTCCCGGTCGACGCCAAACCGGCAGAATCCGGCAAAGCCATGCGCGGCTTGTACCAAATCACCGACAACTTCTTCAGATTCTGGTACGCGTTCGTCGCGCCAAACCGTTCAGATCTGGAAATGGGCGACATCGATGGAGTCTACCAATACGAGATCGAACCATTACTGCACGATTTGGCTGCAACCCCATTCGAACACATCTGCGCCGACTGGCTACGACGGGAAAACACGCGCCGCACGCTTCCATTCCATGCACAGCATATTGGACGGTGGTGGAACAGAACAGCGGAAATTGACATCGTCGCCACAGATAAGACACACAAACATCTCATGGCGGGCGAATGCAAATTCCGCAATAAGCCAATCGACATTCCGATTCTGCGTGCACTACAGGAGAAAACAGCGTATTTGACCGCCGCGGATAAGCATTTCCTGCTGTTCGCGCTCAATGGCTTCAGTGCCGAACTGGAGAAACTGGCGCAGAACGATCCAACAGTGCATCTGGTATCTGTCGATCAGCTCTACCAGTAACGCTGGCAGGCAAGCATGTGAAGGGCAGCCTACGTATGTTCACAGACTGCCCTTCGCATAAGCTAAATCACTCCTTCACTGAACTCCTGCGTAGTTTTCCGCATCGAAATCATCGAAGCCGCTGTCAAAGCCCGGTCCTTCCAGGCCAGAGCCGGCAGGACCGCCGATGAATTCACGGGCCGTCATGCCGTTCTCGCTGCGGGAGGCGTCCACGGCATCCTGCAGCATCTGACGCACCTCGAAGCCGTGCACGATATTCTTCAGCATCACCACACCATTGCCGGACGATTGGTCGCGCGTGTCCAGAACCAGCGTGCTCATGCCGAACAGACGCTGCAGGAACGTGCGCTCCACGCTGATATCGACGATGCGGAACAGTTTGACCAGATTGAACTTCTCGTTCAGCACGCCCGTTTTAACACTCAATTCCTTATCGGTCAGCGTGTACACGGTGAAGGTGAACGGTGTACGGCACCAATTGCGCTTACGCTGCTGCCACAGCACATTGCCACTTGCGACTTTCATGGGGCTCCTTCGTCTCGTAACCAGTGTCATCACAACACTACAGTTCATGCCATGCTACCGGCAACACGCCCCATACCAGCCATACTCTGCTACGCCGCACGTTTGGAGAAGCGGAACATGAGCAGGGCAAGAATCTCACCGACCACGGCCATGCCGAAGAACACCCACATGCTGGTGGAGAATCCCGCCACATAATACGCCGACTGGCTCATTCCAGAAGCGGCGTTCGCACCGGCGAACTCGGCGATCAGCGTGGAGGCGACCGCAGTGCCGACCGCCCCGGCAAGCTGCTGCACGGTGTTCATCACCGCGGAGCCGTCGGCGTTCATTTCGGCCGGCAACTGGTTCAGCGCATGGGTCTGGTCGGGCACGAGCACGAATCCGGATGCGGCCATGAACAGCGCGTAGGCAACGGCAACCGACCATTCATGGGCGCTGCCAAGCATCATTGCGATATCCATTATGGCCACGCCCATAAAACCGCAGGCAATGAATTTCGGCGGGAAATGCGCCTTCAACGCACCGCCGATCAACGGTGCGGAAATCGCGCCAACCACAGCGCCAGGCAGCAGAATCAACGCCGCGATCATGCTGGTATGCCCCAGACCGCGCTGCAGCAGAATCGGCAGCAAGAAGTTCACACCAAGCACACCGCCGGAAGACATGAGCAGAATCACCATGCCGAGCGTAAAACCAGGGTATGCGAATGTGCGCACTTCGATCAACGGATGCGCCATACGCAACTGTACTGCGGCAAACACGGCCAGCACCAGCACCGCACCAACAAGCACCGTCCAGAAGCGCCAGTCGCCGTTCCACTGCGCGAAGAAGCTCGCCGCCACGATGATGCCGGCCAGCCCCACAGCCACCAACACCAACGACGGCACCGACAGATACCCTTTCTCGCCATGACGGATATCGGGAACCGTGGCACAACCAAGCACGAACGAAACAACGAGGAACGGAATCATGGCGTAGAAAATCCAATGCCAGTTGAGGAATTCCATGACCAGGCCGCCGAACACGGGGCCGATGGCCGGAGCCGCACAAGTCACCAGACTAACCAGGCCAAGCATCATGCCGCGCTTGTGGAACGGGGCCTTGTCAAGGATGATGTTGGTCAACAACGGCAATGAGACGCCAGTGCCCAACGCCATGATAAGACGCGCGGCAAGCAGCATCGGGAAGTTCGCTGCGAGCGCGCCGACCACCGTGCCGACAGAGAACAATGCCACCGCGGTGACGAACAGGCTTTTGGTGGGGAATGTGCGCACCATGAACGGCGAGGTCGGAATCGCCACGGAAAGTAGCAGCAGGTAGCCGGTGGTGAGCCATTGCACCACGTCGGCGGAGATGGAGAATTCACCCATCAGTGCGGAATAGGCGATGTTGAGCGATGTTCCTGACAGGATGCCGAGGAAGGTGAGCAATGCGAGCGCCACCACCACGATGGTGAGCCTGCCCTCGCCTATGGCGCCGCTTGACTGCTTTGACCGCGTTTCCCGGTTATGTTGCTGTTTGCCGACTATGCTCACGATGCTCCTTATCCGACGATGCATAATTACGGGCTGTTTGCCCCGCATATATCGCCCCGCAATATGTTTAAGGAAGAAAAGTTACGCGAAATTGCATGTGCATCAACCCGCACATCCAATACCGCCTTCGGTTTTAGGTTGTAGCCGACTTTTATGAGAGTCATTGCCTGACCGAATATCCTTTGCGCACCGCATGCGAAACCGCCACGTGGCGGCTTGCGAGAATCTATGCGATAGCCTAAACTACCAAATGGTAATTAAAGGCAATTCGCTTCAATGGAGAAAGTGAGTACCCATGGCCAACACCAATCTTCCCTACAAGAATCCCGACCTGCCCATCCCGGAACGCATCGCCGACCTACTCGGCCGTATGACCCTCGAAGAGAAGGTCGGCCAAATGATGCAGCTCGACGCACGCAGCGGCAACCTGGACGATCTCATCATCGACAAACACGTCGGCTCGATCCTGCACACCAGCCCCGCCGACCTACCCAAGGCCGTCGAAACCGTGAACACCAAAACCCGTCTCGGCATTCCGCTGATCATCGGCGACGACTGCATCCACGGCTACTCCTTCTGGCCCGGCGCCACCATCTTCCCCTCGCAGCTGGGCATGGCCGTGAGCTTCGACCCGGCCAAGGTCGAAGCGGCAGGCCGCGCCACCGCCGAGGAGGTCTCCACCACCGGCGTGCACTGGACCTTCTCCCCCGTGCTGTGCATCGCACGCGACACCCGTTGGGGCCGCGTGGACGAAACCTTCGGCGAAGACCCCTACCTGATCGGCGAAATGGCATCCGCCATCGTCAAGGGCTACCAGGGCGGCGCCAAGGCCGGCGAACCGCTCGCCAAGGACGCCATCCTCGCCTGCGCCAAGCGTTTCGCAGGCTAATCCGAAA